>Ga0233428_1001568_pt1 | contig 23950 bp, 20 predicted proteins | sample SI_118_April2016_4_FD_179890 | JGI IMG/M metagenome (GOLD analysis project Ga0233428, IMG submission 179890) | Seawater microbial communities from Saanich Inlet, British Columbia, Canada - SI_118_April2016_120_MG | ecosystem: Environmental > Aquatic > Marine > Inlet | place: Canada: British... | reverse complement strand
TACAACCATTTATATGTGGAGCCGCCCAAGGGACTCGAACCCTCAACCACCTGATTACAAATCAGGAGCTCTACCAATTGAGCTAAAGCGGCTCTACAATAGCATTACTAGCGTATTCCTACATTGCGAATGTGTCAAGCGCCGAACTGTCCGGCAGCGGCGATCGCCGCTTCTCCACGGCTCGTTTTGCTGGCCAATGTTTCAGACTCGACACCGCCATCCACTAGTTGCTGTACCAAATCTGGGGAGATCGCCTCATTGGGGCGGAAGAGCAAATCGTCGGTCGAGCTCATGGTGACACCTCTTGCCGCCAGTTTCTGCACAGCGGCGAATCCTGGGTGGCTCAAGGGGATGTCAGTGAACCAGCCCAGTGGCACACCTTGCTCTGGAAGGCCTGCCTGGAAAGCCCGCAAATGCCTCGCTGTACTGTGCACTGCCGCCGGCGTGACGGCCTGATGCAGGCAATAACTGACAAGGGCACCGGCTGCCTCGCCAATGTTCCATTCCACTGGGTGAGACCGATAACAGCTGGTGGTTAGGTGGGTGGTACCGATGTTCTTGCAGGAAGCCAGCAGATTCCCGGGCCCATCTGCGGGCAATAGTGCACCAAGGGGTATCTGAAATGGTCGCGTCTTGCGACGCAAGTCGATATCCCCTGGCGCCGGGTGGATGGCGAGGGGCGACCAACCAATCCCCACGCTGTCATCGCAGAAGGCGGCTCGAACCCCTGTCTGAGATTCAATCGAAACATCCTGCTCGCGCACGATCGCGCGCCCGACGATGCGCCTCGATTCGCGAATATAGGGCGCCATGGCGAGCCCATCATGCGTCCCCATCGCCTCGGATAACAGTCGCAGCTCAGGATAACCAACTCCGGCGCCATCGTCTCGTGGCGCCTCGGTCTGCAACCAGTACAGATATCCAAGGCTCAGTTGTTTGGCCTCGTTAACCAGCTGCTGACGGCGGGTGTCATCCGCCTCAATCAGATTGCCGCCGGCAAAGTCAGTGCCTGGGCATATGATGACGGCCAGATCTTGATGGATCTGCTCAGGCATAAATTGATGCGCCGCCAGCACTCGCCACTGCGACCATACCGAATCAAGAAAGCCGGTCCCATCGGCCGCCCCTGTCGTGTAGGGTTGGCGGCCCCGATTCGCCTGATAACACTCAGGGCATGGTATCGTGTGATTCTCCCCGGACTTCGAGAGGCCCACGACGAAGGGAATCGAGAATCTCTGCACCAGTTGGGGTGCAGGACCATCGGCGCGAGCATGAGGCTCTTGCGTTTGCTCAACGCTCTCGGCGCCGCTGCGCCAGGGGGCGCCAGCCAATGGCAGGAGATCACCCAACTCGGTGGCATCCAGTACATACGCCGCCTCGATCTGCAGCATCCGATCGTGGGATGGCTGACAAAGATGGACCCGGGAAATGTTGCCCTCTGCAATCTCAACGTCGACAGGATGGGCGTCGTAGAAAATCTCCAGACGCTCTTGGGCAACGGGCTCACGCAGCATCTCAAGCAAGGCAATCAGACCAACTCGGGGTTCGAAGCGGCAGGTGTCCGCGCCAGCACCAGGATTGAAATAGTCGGCCGCCATCGCTACAGGGCTGAGCGCGTAACGATCAGGATAGTAGTCGCGGATCCCTTCGCGCCACTGGTAGTAGGTGGCGGTCCCACCGAAGGTCTCTATGTGATCGTGTTCGTCGAGGATGGAAACACCCTGCGACGTTGCCTGTCCGCCCAGCCAGCGGGTTGGCTCCGTGATGCAGACCCTATGACCGCCTCGACATGCGGCCAGAGCCGCTGCCACCCCCCCGAGACCACCGCCAACGATGAGCACATCACATGCATGCGAGGTCACCGAACTACGAAACTGGGTCAGCCCTCTGCCTCGTCGGTTTCTGCCGGCGTCAGATCGCTTGTCTCTACTTCAATCGCATCCGTGGGGGACTCGGCGTCAGCAGGCTCTTCGAGTATTTCCTCGGGAGCGGAGTCCGTCGATTCGTCGCCCTCTTCTGCCGTCGGACTGAAAAAGCCACCCTCCTGTTCCCCGCCCTGATCTGGATCGTCATCGTCGACGTATTCCTCTGCACCTTCCAGGGGGCCCAGTTGCTCTACATACGCCTCTACATCGCGTCTCATGTCGAAAACGCGAAGCTCAGTCTCAGAGCGCCGGCGCTCCCAGAATTCAAGCGTTCCACGGGCGGAGGTGCGCTTCAACTGCACCTCTTTCAGACGGCTGCCAATGTCCTTGCGCCGTGCCTCAAGCACAGCAGAAGACTTCTTCGATCGCTGTGTGAGATTGGCCGTAATCAGCTTCCCGACGATCGCCAATAACATGAGAATGGCGGCGATGAGGACTGCGGCGTCCGCTGTGGCTGCGTCGGGATTCATCGTATCGAAAGAGTGTCGTCAGACCGAGGTATAGAGCGTGAATACTGCATGAATATAGTGTGGGAGAGTCGGTTACGCACACCTCGACCCTGAGGTCGCACACCTCGTCCCTACGAGGGTCAGGTAGCCCTATGGCCTACAACCCCTCTTGGATTATCCTGCGCGTCCTTCCACAGGCGCTTCCATTCGTCATGGCTGATCCTGTTGGCAGGATCCTGTGAACGGACGACGAAATCGGGATGTCCCGTCCGGCCTGTATGTTGGCCCGTCGGTTGATAGCGCAGGTCCAGGGACCACCGGCAGTGTTCGGAGAGATTTGGTCGCGAACGATGAGGTGTGAATCGACTCATCAAGACGATGTCCCCCTGTTCACAATCCATAACAGTCGCCTGTTGTTGCGGCAGCAACTCCTCGACAATCGTCGTGCCCCCTTCTTTCTGGTGACGTAGATATCCGTCGCCGACAATACCGGGCATCACCTCCATACACCCCATCTCGGGCGTCGCTCGCAGCAATGGCATCCAGCAGGTAATCACGTCCGAATTCTCTGCCTCGGGCATCATCACGGCAGCATCTTGATGCCATGGCGCCATATGGAAGGATGGCCCCGTCTGGGGTTCAAATTCGTCAGGTGGTTTGGCGCGCAAGTGCTGGATGGGGTTACAAGTAATCTCCCGTCCCAGAAGAGACTCCAGTGTGTCCAAGAGACTTTCCGTGTGCAGAAAGTTGAACATCCGCGGACCAAGCATCTGCATGATATCAAGTCCCTTGCCCATTTCACGCGATTGGCCAAAGAGCAACCCATATCGACGCTGGAAGGGTTCATCTGTATGCAGGTCTGTTATCTTGCCATCCTGATGCAGTTGTAGCGCTCGACGATCTATGAATTCGGCGATCTCGTCGATCACCGGCTGCAGATCCTCAGGGTTCAGAACCCCGCGTACGCGCAGTAGGCCCTGTTCACGAAATTCAACGATCTGATCACTGCGGAGAGTCATGATTTTCCAATTGTTAACAAGCTTGTAAAGCTCTGCGGCACAGGGATTTGAAGTTTTTCCGATTATCCGTAGCTTCGTTTCATCCGGTTCGGCAACGTCCGAATCCTACAGATTTTCTTTCAGACATGAATACCCGATTCGAGGTTCGCCATGACCACATCGAAGAGCGTTTCTAAATCACGCGTAAATTTCAAGCTTCACGCTCCGGAGGCCGAGCAAGTGTATGTCGCCGGATCTTTCAATGAATGGAACCCTACGTCTAAGGCACTGCGCCTGGGAAAGGATTCCGTCTGGAGGACGTGGACGACATTGCCCGCCGGCGAGCACGAATATCGCTTCGTCGTTGACGGTAAGTGGGTCGAGGACCCTGCCGTCGAACAGCGTGAGGCAAATCCTTTCGGTTCATATAACTCTATTGTGAGCATCTGACATCTGCTCTGCCGGCCTCCTTGAAAAGGGAGGCCGGCGCGCGCTCAGTCCGTGCGTCGCCAGCGCTGACGGTTCCCATCCGGCACTTGCAGCACCATAACGCTATCGCCTTCCACAGACCACGTGGCCTGCGCCTGCCCATCGGGTTCAAAATAAGTCCCCGTCAATACAAGTATCTGTTCTTCTACCATCCAGACGCCGGCAAATCGAAGTGTTCCCCCAGCGGCCAGTTCGACGGTCACCACCAACTCCCCCATTGGTTCCAACTGCATACGAACCGTCGCCTCACCGTAACGTTCGTCGACACCCGTCGTCGTCCAGGCGCCCTCCAACTGATGCGCGACAACCGGGTCATCTTCGTCGTCGACAGACGCGGAGTCTGAACCCGAACAACCACTCAGTACAAGTACTGCCAGGACCATCACACTCTTACGCATGATCAGTTGCCCGAATCCAATCGCCCGGAGCCCATCGCCTGCGCCCTGGCGACAAAGGCAAGCAGCTCTTCGCGAAGGTCATCTGGAAGTTCCTGGACAGTGACCTTCTGTGCCCCGGAGGGAAGCGCCGCTGGCGCCGAAACCCAGCGATCCGCTTCACGTCTCCAGCACAGGTCCGGCACGCCCACGACGCCTCCGAGATAGTAGGCCTCGCCCTCACGATGAATCGCAGCCATGATTCTTACGCGTGTGGTCCGCGTGTACGAATGATGGACGTCGCCAGATCCGGATCAACTTGGACGATCATTTCGGGTTCGATCCGCACGTGCCCAGGTAAATCGAAGCCAGCCACGGCGGAGCGCGCATGCCAACCGGAGAACGAGGCATCACTACCGTCCTCGGCGAATTGCGACAGAGGTCCACCCAAGACATCGTGAAACACCTTGGTATACCCGTCAACGACCCGTGGTGATTTTGAGAATGCACCGCCACCGGCACTATTGACCATGCCGATACACTTCACGCAATACCAGATGTCGTTGAGCGTCCCTTCCGGATGCAATCCCCAGTGCAGAACACGCAGGTGCTTGATGCCCGCGTCACGACCAGCCTCATACCCCTCCTCAACATCATCCGCGTCATTCGTCACCGCCCCCCGACCGCCTCCCGTACCAGAAGTAAACAGCAGACCCGACGGCGTCAGGGTCAGCATACAGATCCGACGACCCTGACGGGCGGGGATCACCTCTTCCTTCGTCTTGAGATCTATGCCAAGTTCCTTGATCCGATCGTATACATCGAAATCCCGTTTCCATGCAGCGGGTAGCTCATTCATCGCCATTTCTCCTGTTTATTTTTCGTTTTGCTGTGCGAGCGAAGATAGAGGCCGTCACAGACTGACTCAAGCCTGCGGGCCGTGGCACAATCGGTTCTTGAACAGTAGCTTCCCAGCGCCAACTCCCCGCTAAAAAAGGACGTCGAACGATGACGTTACAGTATCAAGACATTGCAGCAGGGCCACTGCAAGACACGATGAATCACGCCATGGCGCAGATGCGCGAGCAGCGGATCGTAGCACGTATCCTGGACCGTGACCACACGGTATGGAAGCAGCAGCCCGACGAGATTGCAAACCGACTTGGGTGGCTCGACTCCCCGGCAGTGATGGCAGAAGAAGTGCAGGAGATCGACACTTTTGTCGGTCAGGTGCGCTCGGCAGGCTTTACGCATGCACTGTTGCTGGGTATGGGTGGATCCAGCTTGGCACCCGAGGTATTTCGACAGGTCTTCGGTGTCGCTGACGGCTTCCTCAACGTACGCGTCCTGGATAGCACCGATCCTGCTGCCATCAGCAAATCCTTCGGTGCCAGTGACCCCGCGTCCACTCTCTATGTACCAGCAACGAAATCGGGTGGCACTGTCGAAACCTTGTCATTGCTGAAGTACGCATATCGGCAGGCAATCGATGCGCTCGGGCCCACTGCGGGAGATCATTTCGTCGCCATCACTGATCCTGGCAGCGGCCTGGCCGAGCTGGCGACGCGTCTGGATTTTCGTCACATCTTCCTCAACGACCCCGACATTGGGGGTCGTTACTCGGCGCTATCCATGTTTGGTCTGGTCCCCGCCGCCCTGTGTGGTATCGACATTCGAGCCCTGCTACAATCCGCCAGGCAGGCCGTGGATGAACTGACGAGTCTCGACGTCGATGCACCATCCGTCCTGTTGGGAACCCTGCTGGGTTGTGGCGCCCTGCATGGACGCGACAAGCTGACCCTATCGGCGTCGCCGACACTAGAGCCTATGGGCGTCTGGATAGAGCAACTCATCGCGGAAAGTACGGGCAAGCAGGGCCATGGCATTGTGCCCATCGAAGGTGAGCCCCTTGTCCCCGCCACGTCCTATGGTGCAGACAGACTCTTTGTCGTGAGCCAATTGGCGTCCGAAGCAGTCGATGAAGTTCATTTGCAGACGCTTGCGGATTCGGGACATCCCATGGCCCGCATCGACGTCAGGTCAAAGGCGGAACTTGGCGCAGAACTCTTGCGCTGGGAGGTCGCGACCGTGATCGCCGGACACCTGCTTCAGATCAACCCCTTCGATCAACCCGATGTTGAATCAGCCAAGATTCAGGCTCGCTCGATGGTGAGTTCCTACCATGAGCAAGGTTCACTTCCGCCGACACCTGTCGCCTTCACCGACAAGGGAATCAGTGTCTCCACAGACCTGGATCCCACCGTTTTTTCGGCCACAACGATCCGGGCTGTTTTCCAGTATGTCCTTGAGTCGGCGAGCGACACTGAAGCTGCTGACAGCTCAAGCTACCTTGCTTTGCAGGCGTATCTACCACCGTCTACCTCAACGAACGACGCCTTGCTACAGTTGCGGCAGGGACTTCTTCGCATCAATGGCCAAGCCACGACTGCAGGTTATGGTCCCCGTTTTCTGCATTCGACGGGTCAATTACACAAGGGCGACGCTGGCAAAGGGCTCTTTGTCCAGATCACGTGCGACGATACGATGGACCTGGGCATCCCCGATGAAGCTGAGACAGATTCTAGCGCCATGAGTTTTGGCGTCCTCAAGCAAGCTCAGGCCATGGGTGATGCAGAGGCCCTCATCCAAGGCGGGCGACGAGTCATACGACTGCACCTTGGCGCTGGAATTGAGGCGGGATTGCAGACGCTGTGCAGCAGCATCGATTCATTTTCGAAATAGAGAATCAGAAACACACTGACACTGACATCATGTACGGGGAGGCAATACGATGCGAATTGGTATGATCGGATTGGGACGAATGGGTGCAAACATGACCACACGCCTATTGGCGGGGGGCCATGAAATCGTTGCCCACGATCGCAGCGCAGAGGCAGTCGGAACGGCCGTTGCGTCAGGTGCGGAGGGGGCGGACTCGCTGCAGAGCGTGATCGCCGCTCTGCCTGCGCCACGTGTCGTATGGGTGATGGTGCCCTCCGGTGAACCGACAGAGGAAACGGTCACTGCCCTGGCCGATCTGATGCAGTCCGGTGACACCGTCATCGACGGTGGCAACAGCAACTACAAGGAAACCGTTCGACGCGGGCAAAGCCTCTCAGAACGTGGGATCCACTTCGTCGATGTAGGTACCAGTGGCGGCGTCTGGGGTCTGAAAGAGGGTTATAGTCTAATGATCGGTGGGGCAAACGATGCCGTCGGCTCGCTGTCGCCGATCTTCGAGACCCTGGCCCCGACAGCTGAGTTGGGCTGGGGGCACGTGGGGCCCACAGGCGCAGGACACTTCACCAAGATGATCCACAATGGCATCGAATACGGTATGATGCAGGCCTTTGCCGAGGGCTTTGCGATCTTGAAAAAGAAAGAGGAATTTGGTCTTGATCTACATCAGATCGCTGAAATCTGGCAACATGGTTCCGTCGTGCGATCCTGGCTCCTCGACCTGACAGCCGAGGCCCTGAAGCAAGACAGCGAACTGGCCGACATTGCCCCCTTTGTCTCTGACTCTGGCGAAGGACGGTGGACGATCGCAGAAGCGATCGATCTCGATGTACCCGCTCCCGTCATCACGCATTCGTTGATCGCCCGCCTGCGCTCGCGTGATGAGGCTGGCTATGGGGATCGGATGCTTGCGGCGATGCGAAATCAGTTCGGTGGCCATGCCATCAAGAAGGCTACCTGAACCTAAGCCCACGGACCCTTAGTGCAGGCCACGCTGGCCGCTGAGCCCCCTGTTGGGGCTCGGCGTCCACTCTATGTCGTCAGTACCGACGAGTTGGTCGCCCGCAATCCAGGCTGTGTCACCACCATACATCTGCGCCACGAGGATCTGCTCAAGCTCGCCGAGGCGTCCCGCATAAGCTGGATCATCGGAGAGATTTGTCAGTTCCTGAGGATCCTCCTCCAGATCGAATAGCTGACGGCGATTACCCACGGGATAGTAGATCAACTTGTGTCGTCCATCGTGGATCATGCGCGTTGCCGTGGCCCCCTCACCCATCTCACCATACAGATGTGATCGTGATGACTCTCCCACCATACTGATGCCCTCCACCGTATCGGGGACCTGCAGCCCTGCCATGGTGAGCAGCGTCGGCATCACATCCTGCCAGCCGACGAGTCGCGTGTCGATTTGGTCGTTTCCGATCTGCGCCTGTTGCGCCGCCGTACCGCACAAGATCATCGGGATCTGAGCGGACTCCTCATAGAACAATCGCTTTCCCCACAGACCATGTTTGCCCAGCATGTCGCCGTGATCTGAACTGAAGAGGATGATCGTGTTGTCCAGCAGTCCCTCTTCGCGCAATGTGCCGATGATGACGCGAATCTGATGATCGATGTGTGTACACAATGCATAGAAGGCGCGACGTGCGGTCCGCGTTTCGTGATCGCTCAGGCGCTCGCCGTCCTCTCGCCGTCCGCGCAAGGCGAAGGCCAGCTTTTCCGGGTCATCGGCCCATCCCCCCATACTCGGCGTATCGATCGGTCGCTCCCTGTACATCTCGAGATAGTCACGCAGCGGGATCAACGGCGGATGAGGATGACAGTAGGACAGATACCAGAAACCAGGGCGACTGGGGTCTCGCCGTTTGATCATCCTCGCCATTTCACGCGTCGTCCAGTTGGTCACGTGATGTTCCTCAGCCAAGTGCCAGGGGCGATTCACATATTCGTTGTTCCCCATTCCATGTAGAAACTGCTCGCCCCCAAGACCTTGCCCACGCAGATAGGCCTCATAGTCATCCTCGACGCCCCACTGCGCCCGCCCCTCCTCGGCCAACAGCACATCGTCGAAGCCAATACGTGCCCTTTGCGGGTGAACGTGCAGCTTGCCCACGGCGTATGCCTGGTAGCCTTGGTCACGAAAGGTCTGCGCCATGGTCGGCAGATTCGGCATAGGCAGATCGGTGAAGACACGATCGCCATGGGTCCGCGGCGGACATCCTGTCATCAACGTCCGACGCGCCGGAATACAGACAGGTGTCTCAGCATAGGCACGTGGAAAACGGACGCCATTGCGCGACAGCTGATCGAGCGTCGGCGTCTGGATGCATGGGTGACCATTGATACCAAGCAGCGAGCCGAACCAATGATCAGTCGTGATCAGTAAGACATGAGGACGATCTTCGGAAGGCTCATTCATGGGGTCCTATCAGCTCCCGGCCGAGCTGAACAGATCGCGTCCTTCAACCAATGCTTCAATCTTTCGATCAGCAATCGAACGCTTCAGCATCCAGAAGCCACAGTCGGGATTGACGTAGGCAATACGCTCGATACCAACCGCTGCCGCGGTCTCCTCAATCTGGCGGGCAATGTCTTCTGCCGACTCGATAACATTTGATTTGATATCCACCACACCCAGTCCAAAACGAATCTTGTCATCGATCGCCTGCAATCGCGGTAGTTCCCAATTGCCACGATGGGCAAGCTCCAGCAGCACGTGATCTGCGTGCAATCCACTCAGATAGTCGATCAATTGCTCCCAACTGCCTTGCTGAATCGTCTGTCCACCATAGTTGCCAAAGCACAGATGTACGGCTGGCGTGGTCTTCACCTTTTTCAGAATGCGATTGATGCCGTTCAGGGCCCACTCCCACTCATCGGGGTGGCCGGGTAGATTCGCCTCGTCCACCTGGACCACCTCCGCATCAATCTCAGCGACCTGTGCCGCGAGCACATCGGCCAAGGCAGCGCACAAGGCTTCTCGTGATCCATAGTGGTTGTCTAACAACGTTTTGCACAGCATGTGCGGACCTGTGAGCGTGAACTTCAAGGGTGCTTTCGTCAACGACCGGGCCAGAGAGAAATCGTGTGGAAGATCGAGACTGCCCTCTTCGATGGGTCCATCGACAACGGCACTTGGCCGGGCACGAAAGGACATACCCGAATCACGACGGAAGGCGTCGAGGTCAGCACGGGAGATATCGGATCTGACATTCCCAAGAGGCCGAACGAAGTACTCGATCATGCCATTCGTATCGGGGTGATTGATGTCGAATCGACCCAACTCACCATCTGCAAGCAGATCGATGCCGGCATTCTCCTGGGTTTTTATTACGACGGCCATTGCATCAGCCAAGGCCTGCTCTGAGGGTAGAGCCGAGAGCCAGTCGGGGACGGGATAACTACCCACAACTGTCGTCAAAATTCCCATGAAACCATTATCTCCTGAAGTGGTTGTTGAAGAGCAAGATCATTGGTTTTGAAATCGTGCTGCCGCTTCGTCAATCGCCGCCGTGACCAGACCAGGGGTGATGACTTCGGGCAATATGATGGGATCATCGCCCGTGCCACCGGCGAAAATCACGTATAGTGGGACGCCCGGACGCCCAAAGGCATGTAGCATCTTCGTGATGTCAGGCTCACGGTGTGTCCAATCCGCCTTGATCAGGGCCACATCCGCGGCAGCGAAGGCATCCTGTACCTGCTTGTCAGCGAGAACGACGCGCTCATTCACCTTGCAGGTCCAGCACCAATCCGCGGTGAAATCTATAAAGACGATCCGCCCCTGACCGATCAGATCTTCCACCTCGTGGCGATCGAAATCCGCCCATTGCCCTGCCTCGTTCTGCACGTGTGCCGCCAACGGCCGAGGATCGAGCAACAGTGGATGGATCAACAGGCGGTAGGAGATGATGACGAGTAGGATGGCGCTGCCCCATATCAGGCGACGGCGACGAGTCGTTGAACGCAGGTCGATCCATTGTCCCACCATCGTCGAAGCGGCGGCCAGACATAGAAAAAACGCCGTGGTCCACACGACGGCCTCCATCCCCAGTTGTCTTCCCAGCACCCACAGAAGCCAGACCGTCGTCGCCATCAGCAGGAAGGCCATGGACTGCTTGAAGTACTCCATCCACGGGCCGGGTGCGGGAAGCCAGCGAACCCAGCCAGGGCGGGCAGCAAGCAGCGCATAGGGCAGGGCCATGCCGAATCCGGTGACGGAGAAGATGGCCAGTGTCGTGAAAGCTGACTGCGAGAAGGCGAAGCCCAGAGCAGTTCCGAGAAATGGTGCTGTGCAGGGGGTCGCCAGAATTGTGGCAAGAATACCATTGGCGAAACTACCGGCAATCCCCTTCTGCTCTGCCATCACCCCGAGTCTGCCCGTCTCGCCAGGTAGACGCACCGACAATACGCCGAAGAGACTCAGACCAAGCACGAAGACCAGACTCGCCAGGCCGATCACAAAAAGGGGTGACTGAAACTGAAAGCCCCAACCAATCAACTCGCCCGTTGACTTGATGGCGATCACGACGAAGGCCAACAGCAGGAACGTCGTCACCACGCCGGCACAGAAAGCGATGCCGTGACGGCGGATCCGCTCGGGTGCCTCCCCCGCCTGCGACACAAGGGACATGACCTTCAGCGAGATGACGGGCAAGACACACGGCATCAGATTGAGGATCATCCCCCCAACCAGAGCCATCAGGAGATAGACCCACAACGAGCGCTCGGACTCATTCTGAGAATAGTCGGTGGCGAACAGATCGACCGAAGAGGAAGGCGTCAGCTCTATTTCGGTTCGCCTATACTGAATCTGCCCCTGTGCATCAGCGACGGCGACGACGACGTCCATCGCTGTCGGCTGCGACTCTCCCGCATAGGGCACAACACGGAATTGCACTCGTGCACCGGTGGCTGCCGCCTGACGTGCATTTTCCTCAACATAGGTTCCAGCCGGTTCCGTGGGATACAGATCCGGCAAGCCGCCGCCGACATCCGGGCTCTCGAGTTCCACCACCACATCGAGGTGTCCTGCGTCGGTCACGCGCACGGTGGCGGCCAATGAGACTCGCGCATCGTCCGCGGCTGTCCATGGTTGGATCAGATGCTGGCGAGCGTCGTCGATGAGATCGGCATCGACATGATCAGATGTCAATTGATCGAGTCCGACACTGAGCGTCGTATCTCCTGGAATGCAGATCTCCGCACACACCAACCACGAAACCCTTACGGTCAGATCAACATCATGCGACCGCGCAGCGTCGCCATCCACGGTCAGCGGTGTCAGCAGCACCACCTGATCTGCGTAGCCAAAAACTGTCAGATCGCCAGACTCGGTGTAGCGCGTCGGCCCCGCCCACTGCAGGGGGCCCGCTTCGACCCCCTGGGGCAGTTGCCACTCGAGTTTCGTCGGCAAACCGGCATCGCCACTGAATTCCCAATAGGTGTGCCAGTGGTCATCCATCTGCAGGACAATGGCAGCCGTGAAGGGCCCTCCCGCAAGTGGATCACTCTTGTTCAGAACCAGGCGCGCCTGCACGGGATGGCGATCGAATCGTGACTCACCTTGAAACCCTGACCCAGAACGCGCAGACTCGGCCTGACAGACGGAGGCAAACAAACCCGCTGCGAGGATGAAGAGGTTGAGACATCTTCGATAACTGCGGTTCATCCAGCTTCTGGCTTGGTCTGAGAGACGAAGGAGGCCGCCGTCCGACCGACAAAGGCAATGCCGAAGGCGACAAGGGTGCCGATGACGATGAACCATGGCCAACCGACTGCCGTTGAGTTCTTGATCAACAGCACGACGACGACACTCGCGACAGCACCCAAGGCATTGCTGAGGGTATTGCCTCTGCCTGTCGTCATGAAGCCGAGAAGAAAGATACCGAGCAGCGCCCCATAGAAGAAGGTCATGATCCCGAGGGCGATCGACAAGAGATCTGTCTCGGGATTGGCATCGTAGTAGTGGACGACAAGCAGTGCCACCCCAATCAGCAGGACACCGGCGACCGCCGTCGCCCAGCGACCGACACGTAGATAGTGACGCTGGCCAGCACCTGGTCGGAAGAAAGGCTGATAGAAGTCACTGACGAAGGTCGCACTCATCGCACTTAGGGCCGAATCCAGACTCGACATGGCCGCTGCAAACACGGCGGCAAGCACGAGCCCTCCCACACCGACGGGGAGAACGTCGACGATGTAGTAGAGGAAGACGTGTCCGTTGCGTCCCTGGGCTGCAAGCTCGGTCGCTCGCTGCGCCATGTGATGAGATGGAGCCAGGTGTTGGATGTAGACAAACAGCAACAGACCCACACCCAGGAAGAGGCACGTGACCCCGACGCTGACGAAGCCGCTGACCCACAGCGACCGTTGTCCCTCTGCAGATTCATTGCAGGTCAGCAACCTCTGCACCATGTCGTGATCAGTGCCATGGGTCGCCATGGTCAGAAAGAAACCACCCACGACGGCTGGCAGGATGTGGTAAGGATTGTAGAGAAATGCCAGAGCCCCATCGGCGGTGCGCCAGTCAAGATCGAAGACTCGAAGCTTTTCGTGCGCCGCCAGGAAATCCCATATCTCACCACCTGACAGCGGCGTACTGCCGTACAGATGCACGAGGGCAATCAACCCGCCCCCGAAGAGGACGATCGCCTGCAGCACGTCTGTCCAGATGACTGCCTTGATCCCGCCGAAGAGGGTGTAGGCGATGGCGACGACACCCAGCAGCACGATACACATGCGCATATCAAGCCCGGTAGCCACCTCGATGGCGATGGCGGCGATGAACAGACGCGCACCGCTGGCAAACAATCGGCCCACAAGGAACACGGCGGCCATCGTGCCTTGTGTCGGCGGCCCGAATCTGGTCGTCAGGTAACCATAGACCGTAAAGACACGAAGCCGATAGAAGGCGGCAATGAACACCGATGCCAGCACGAAGCGTGCTGCAACGGTGCCGATGGAGAATTGCAGATACGTCAGGTCTCGTGTGAGACCTTGCTCAGGTGCTCCCAGGAAGGTCGCTGCACTGGCCTCAGTGGCTGCCATCGACAGCAGCGCCGCCCACCAGGGGATACCACGCCCCCCAAGGTAGTAGTCTTCAAGGTTGTCTTGCTTACGACTCAGCCACGCACCCATGGAGATCGTGGCAGTCAGGTAGACGACAATGACAGCCCAATCAATGGATGTCATTGTGCGACACCTGTGGCGACGGCATGCTTGGCGACGACCTTGGCGTCGAGTTCGAACCCAAGGCCGGGCGTTGAAGGCACGGCCAGATATCCGTCCTCAACCATCTCAGCAGGTTTGAGTAAGTCACCACGCCAGGGCACTTCGCCGAAGGCCCACTCCAGGATGAGAAAATTCGTAATTGTCGCCGCCACGTGAACGCCAGCCATCGTGGAGACGGGCCCCGCCGGACTGTGTGGTGCGACAGAGATCTGATGCACCTGCGCCTGGTGGGCGATCCGCCTGCATTCGGTAATCCCCCCCGCATGTTTGACATCAGGCATGAGGATGTGAACGGCCTGCTCCTTGACGTAGCGCTCAAATTCAGCTCGGCCGAAGAACGATTCACCACCGGCAGTGATCTGACCAGAATGAGCTGTAATATGTGCATTGGCCTTGATCTGATCGCGTGGAACTGCTTCTTCGAACCAGAACAGATCGAGGGGCTTTACAGCCTCTGCAACACGCAAGGCCAGGGGCAGGTCAAAGCGGCAGTGGCAATCGACGAGCAGATCGATGTCGCCACCGATCGCCTCCCGCGTTGCGTGTAAGCGGGCCAGCCCCTTTTCAACATCAGGCCACAGGTCATCCCGATCCTGATGTGCTGCTCGAACCTCATCAAATGGCGTCGCCTTGACTGCTCTGAAACCTGCCGCGACGGCAGCCTGCGCCTGCCGGGCAAAACCCTCAGGTGAACGATCTGTCGTGCCCCGGTTCAGATTAGCATAACAGCGAACCCGCTCACGCCGACGCCCGCCAAGCAGACGCCAGGCCGGCAGATCTGCCGCCTTGCCAGCGATATCCCACATGGCCTGATCGATGGCACTCATCGCCGTCGCCCCGACGCGCCCGGACTTCCCTGAGAATACATCGCTCGCCCCCGCCGTCAGTTCCCACACCACCTCGGGCTGCGTCGGATCGGCACCCTCGATACGTTCTGCGAGTTGGCGCAGGCACACGCGGACCAACTCATCATTGCCACTTTGACTTGCTTCCCCCACACCTTGAATTCCTGAATCAGTATCGATCACAACGAAGAGCCAATTGCCACGAGTACTGGCATCGACCTCATAGATGTGTAGATCTGTGATCTTCATCTAGAACTCCCCGGTGCGGGATTCGTATTTCGTTGGCTTCCCGTGACTGACCCCACCGGACCGGACCCAGTGCGCCATCCAGTCGACGACCTCATCAATGGCGGTCTCTGGCGGGCCCAATTTCTCGACGAGGGCCGTGGTGTTCCCGAGCAGCGCCGTCGGGCGTTCCTCGCCGACGAATGTCGGTTGGCGCTCAAGGAGCCGGCCAAATCCAATCGCCAGATCTCGCACGGACAACGTCTGGGTCCCCGTCATGTTGTACACAGCAGGCGGACTCTCGCACAATGGAAAGGAACGGGCCAGATAGGCATTCGCGTCACCTTGCCATATCTGATTCACATGCCCCATCGACAGATCGATGGGTACATCCTGCCAGACCTTCCAGGCAATATCGTGGAGGATTCCATAACGCAGCTCCGTCGCATAGAAGAGACGTGAGATATAGAGCCGTGTTCCGTGCTTAAGGGCTGCATACTCGGCCAATCGTTCCCCACCGAGACGTGACTGGGCGTATTCTCCAACCGGCTCGAGACGCCCATCCTCTGCGGCACCTGTCCCATCCACATCACAGTAGGCGTACACATTTCCCGAGCTGACATAGATCACCTGGGATTGGCGATATCTTTCGACCACCTTGGCAGGTAGAAGCGAATTCATCGCCCATGTTGTCGATGGATTGCCAGTGGCTCCGAACTTGAACCCTGCCAGATACAGCACGTGCGGTGCCTCCGGCAGATTTGCCAGCGACTCGTCATCCAACAGGTCTGCCTTGACGGGTTCGACGCCGATGCCTGACAGATGGTCTGCTACCGCAGGGTCTGAGAAACGAGCGACACCGAGAACTCGACGGGATCGGTTGGTTGCACCTGCTCGCACAAGTAATTCGGCTAGGGTAGGTCCCATCTTCCCCCCCACGCCCAGGATCAGGATATCGCCTTCAAGAGCAGCGACGGCTTCTTCGACGAGTCGTGAGGGTCTCGTCATACGCTCAATCAGAGCGGTTTCGTCAGTGATCGTCGGTTCTGTCATTGTTCGGGCCTGTTTTTCCGGTCTACATGTTCTCGGCAGACATCTCGGCGGACATGTCTGCCGAGATGCCTGAAGGTTCGACTGGTTGTTGGTCGGGCAGCCGGTTATGTTACACGCCTCTATCTTTCCCGTCGAGTGGCGACAACAATTCCCCCGATGTCAGACTCCCCACACAAGAGCGATCGAGACTCTCTGGACCTGTTCGAGTCTGGCCGTCGCGCCGCCAATGAGCGTGATCAACCACTGGCTGCCCGTCTTCGTCCTCGAACGTTGGATGAATTCGTTGGTCAGGACCATATCCTCGGCCCCGGGCGACTGCTACGTCGGGCGATTCAAGCGGACCAGATTTCTTCGCTGTTGTTCTACGGTCCCCCGGGAACGGGCAAGACAACACTTGCTCTGGTCATTGCCAATACGACACGCTCTCATTTCATCACGATCAATGCGGTACTGGCTGGCGTCGCCCAGATCCGCGGCGCCATCACCGAGGCCAAGGAACGCCGAGATCTGCATGGTCACCGGACGATCCTGTTTGTCGACGAGGTGCACCGCTTCAACAAGGCCCAGCAGGATGCACTTCTTCCCTGGGTCGAGAATGGCACGGTCATTCTGATTGGGGCCACGACGGAGAACCCCTACTTCGCCGTGAATCGTCCCCTCGTATCTCGCAGTCGCGTTTTCCAGCTGACTTCGCTTGTCGAGCAAGATCTGCGTCGCATCATTGACCAGGCCTTGGCAGATCCGCGCGGGTTTGGCGATAAACGTGTGGAGATCGATGCCGACGCACGGGAGCATCTTGTCGGTGTTGCAAATGGCGATGCGCGAGCTGTGCTCAATGCACTCGAGCTTGCTGTAGAGACAACACCCGTCGATGATCGAGGCATCGTCCGCGTCGATCTGACGGTGGCTGAGGAATCCATTCAGCGACGAGCCGTCCTCTACGACAAGGAAGGCGACTATCACTTCGATACAATTTCCGCCTTCATCAAATCCATGCGCGGTTCCGACCCTGATGCGACAGCTTATTGGCTCGCCCGCATGGTTTATGCGGGGGAAGATCCGCGTTTCCTGTTTCGGCGAATGCTCATCTTCGCCAGCGAAGACGTGGGTCTCGCTGACCCGAATGCCCTCAGCGTCGTCAACACGGCTGCTGAATCCTTCGACCGCGTTGGCCTGCCCGAAGGTCGCTTTCATCTGGCGCAGGCGGCCCTTTACCTCGCGACTGCCCCCAAGAGCAACTCGGTCTTCGCCTTCTTCGACGCCCTCGCCGCGATTGAGAAGGAGCACGACCACCAGGTACCCGATCACTTGAAGGACGCAAGTCGAGACAGTGAGAGCTTGGGGCATGGTGCCAATTATCTGTACCCGCATGCATTTCGCGACCATTGGGTCGCACAGCAGTATCTGCCAACAGCCATGCACGGACGCGTCTTCTACCAACCCTCAGACCAGGGCCGGGAACGCGCCCTGGGCGATGAAGTGCGTAGGCGTCGCGAGCTACAGCTTGCTGCCGTCGTCGATGCCGACGATGGACAGATTCTCACGACGGCGCCCACAGATGATGCTCGGGATCAATGGCTGATTCGCGCGGCAGGTGAGCTAAGCGCGCAATTGGCAGACACGCGTCAGCGACTGTTTGCCGAACTCAATATCTCGCGCCACGATCGCATCCTTGATCTCGATGCAGGTTCCGGGCTGTTGACGTGGGAAGCCCTGCGCCGTGTTCCGGAAGGCGGTGTCTGGTCGCGCAGCCGCGACAAGACCAGTGCTGTCGCTATACGGGAAATGTCTGCTCAGCAACTCCCAGAATTGGACCGCCCCGCCGTTCTGGAAGGCCCACTACCGCAATTGACCGATCTGTTGCGTCTGCGGGATGAAGCGGATGTGCGTTTCGACATCGTCCTGGGCAGAAATTCGCTGGTGGATACCACCGAACGGCCTGCAGCCCTGCGCGCCGTCGCTGAGTTGATGGCGCCGGGCGGCCGCCTTCGTCAGGCGGAGACGGTCCCACGCCTGTCTCAGAAGCTCTGTGACCTGGTCAATCTCGATCTGCTCGGCAATGCCGATCTTGCAGGCCGCGTACTAAAGGTAGAAGCAGCGATCTACGCGGACCTGGACAATCCTCGAGTCACTTGGACACCTCAGGATCTGTGTCGAGGTTGGGAAGAGGCGGGGCTGGTAGATGTCGAGGTCGACGTTCATCAGTATCACTCTCGTCGGCGACTGACTCACGCCCACCTGGGTCAGTGGTTCAACCCTGGCGGTGAACTACACAGGACCTTCGCCAGTTATCTGCGTCGTGAGCTGGCGACGGCAGAGCTAAAGACTGTACGACACTTTTTTGAGGAACAACTCATCCACAAAGAGGTGGAGTGGACGACGAGTGTCGCCTTTGTTCGCGGGCAAGCCCCAGCTTAATCGCTGCTTTTTGAAGCTTCAGGGCAGCTCGACGTCCTCAGCGGCCTGCTCAAGAGCGCGGACGTCGTCCAGGGCGCGGCGCCCGTGTTCTACCAATCCCTCATAGCGCTGCATCAGCTCCTCGCCGATAGGCGCTAATTGATCGGGTCCAGACCACGACGCGGCATAGTCGCGGAAGAACTCGTCGAAATGATCCGGCAATAAAGGAAGAAGCTGGTCGAGGATCTGATAGACGATAGCCGCCGACTGAGTCGCTTCGAGCCACTTGACCCCATTGGGCAAAAAGCGGCTGATCAGCAAAACTGTGGCAATCACTGCCAGCGAAGCGATGGCCAGCCCCAGTACGGTGCCCAGTGCCCGATCAACCACACCAAGAAATAGGGCATCTACGGCTGTCTTCAACACCCGCGCCAGCAGATTCACGCTCAGGGCGATACCGACGAAAACAAGTGTGAAGGCGGCGATGAACTGAAGAACGGAGTTTCCCAGGTCAGGCAGCAGGGCCATGGCGGCACTGTGCAGATAGAGGCCACCGAGCAAACCGGTGACTACAGCAGCCAGGGCCGACAATTGCAGAATCAAACCGCGGCTGAAGCCACGCAAGCCGAAAATGGCAAGAAGTCCGAGGGTAGCGTAGTCGAACCAGTGCAAGATGGGATACTCTCTAGGCTGTGAGCAAGATCTCCTGTGGAGGCAGATCGGGTGCGTGGCCATCCCGCAAAATGGCCGCAGTGGGTCGCGTGTGGTATAGCGCAATGATAGGGACGTACGAGGACCTTTGCGTCGATGCTTCGCCAGACCCTCAAGCAACAGGCTCAAGTCACCCTCAACCAGTCGATACCGTGGTGAACTCCTTCTCTGGTTGCTCCCTGAGGGTGTATCGGCATAGATTGTCCGAATCTGGCATTTCATTTACCGTGTAGGTCCAATAGAATTGATGAGTTACGACGTCAGGACGAGATCATCCACGGTGACCTTGTCCACGGTATCGCAAAACTCTGATGGAGAGAGTCGAATGCGTAGTCTGCGCCATGGGTCGTTAGCCTTCCTGGTGGTCGCGTTGCTTAGTGCTTGCTCAACGACGGAAGAGCAGGTCCGCGATCAGATCGAGACGATGGCTGCCAACGATATTGGCTCGCAAGGCTGGGTCGACGGCGTTGACGAGCTCGTCGCTCTCGGTCGCCCCGGGGCCCGCCAACTGGTGTTGCTCCTCGATCCAGCTCAATATCGCGGCCCCCGCTACAGGGAGTTTCGTAGTGAGCGAGAGAGGGCTCGTACGGGTGCTGCTACTGTGCTGGGACGGATTCGTCATCGTGCCGCGTCCGCCAGTATGGACGACCGCATAACCATTGCCTACACCTATCCTGAACGGCACGCTGCGTTGCGTGCCGTCGGCGACCTGGGTTTTACACAGATCGCCGTGACGAATGTGACAAAGCAATTGGCAGACTCGAATGAAACGATTCGCCTCCTCGCTGCTGTTGCCTTGTTGAAGCTGGGTGAGGCGACGGCCGTCGACACGATTCGCGCCGCCATTGCCAGTGATCGTGAGGCGGAGGCTCAGAGCGCGATAGAGGAACTGCGATACGCCAACCACTTTGGCGTCGGTCTCTTGGTTGAACTACGCGATGAAAATCCACAGCGAAAAGAGCGACTCGATCGTGCATTGGATGTCGTACGGAAGCAGCTGGAAATGCAACTGGCAGACGACGACCCCGAGGTCCGCCGCGAGTCGGCCAAAGCCCTGGGCGACATAGGCCACAATGGCGCACGTGAACCGCTGGCTGCTCTTATTGATGATGCAAGCAATCTCGTCCGTTATGCTGCGGCCACATCACTGGCGCGTCTGCGCGATCCCCGTGGCGTTGAATTCTTGTTTACCGGCTTAGATGATGAAGACCCGATTCAGCGACTCAATGCGGTCCGATCTCTCATTGATGTAGAGCGCAAGTCCGGTGGCATTGCTGCGAGGCTGCTGAGCAGTCTTGATGCATCAGACCCGCGTTTGCGGTCGGCGGCGGCACAGATCCTCGGTCAGGCGAGTGTGGATGACGCGGTCCCTGCGCTGATTGAGGCGACGACGGACAACGACGCTCAAGTTCGTTGGAGCGCCGTGATTTCTCTGGGTCGACTCGGAACAGCCGAGAGTCGTCAAGCACTGCAGGCGTTGCTAGACGACGATGACGATACGGTTGCATACTACGCGCAATGGGCGCTTGATCACCTCGGAGCAGGCTGATGACTCAGCTCACAACCACAGGGACGTCGAAGATCAGAATGTCAACGCTCACTCGCCTGCTGCTCCTTGTTGCAGCGCTATTGCTTGTCCTGCCCACACAAACAAGAGCAGCAGAGACGGCAGAAACCATTTTGATTCGCGCCGCACTCGGTAAAGATCTGTCAGGTCGGCGTCGAGGCGACGTAGAATTGCTTGTCCAGGCCTACGACCAGGACCGCTTTGTCGTCTACGATGGCGGCACAAGTGCAAGTGCCGCAGGTTGGACGCCCTTGGTCACGGGTGGTGACGCGTATGGTGAGCACGTCGCCCAGCAGCTTCAGGCCCATCGTTTTGACATCAGTCGAGCCGTCGTCTTCATCAATGTCTGGGACGACAAGGCCTTCGTCACAACCACAGATTCTGGTTCTGTCATCGATCGCGAATCTGGGGTCAGCTCGGACTATTTTGAACGCCGCTTGTGGACATTCTTTAAGCAGGACGAAGAGTGGCTCGCCACGGGCCTCATCAACGCCTACGGGGATACCACCGATAGCGCCCCAGTGACGGGGATTGCTGATGAGCAAGTGGCGCAAATGCTGCGTGACGAAGCGGCAGCGTGGACCGACGGTAGCGCCGGCGATGCTGCAGGCGTCGTCGACGAGGAATTCGTCGCGGTAGAGTCTCTTTTCAGCGCGAATCCGGCGAAGTGGCTGATCGTTTTTGGCGACAAAGATGAGTACCGCGAATGGCTGGATGAGCGTTTCGAAAGACTCGACTACAACATTGAGCGAGAGATCCTGCACGTAGCAGTCGGCGCGGCTGGCGGCGAGGCAGTTGCCGTCACTCGCGATCAGATTCGTGCCACGCCCAATGCCGGCAGCTCTGCCCACGAACAGGAGCGCGTCAGTTATTGGCTTCTCCAACAGCAAGGCGGAAACTGGGTTGTTACGTGGGTGTTCTGGAAGTCAAAAGCAATCCCAGGAAGTACTGCCGCCCTTAACTAACGAGCAGAGCGTCCACCCAGGGCGAAAGCCTCTGGCAGTGATCCGGTGGTGATTACACCGACTCACCCGACCTCATGTGCCGTAAACACTCAGGGAGATCTCGCCTCGTGGCCGAGAAACTTAACAATTACGAGAACACCAATCGCCTGTTTGATAAGGCAGCGGATGTCATCGGCATCGACGAGGACATTCGCAAGATCCTCAAGACCCCTTTTCGCGAGGTCAAGGTTGAGGTCCCTGTCCGCCTGGACTCTGGCGACATAGAGGTCTTCCTCGGCTATCGCGTTCAGCACAATGGTTCACGAGGTCCGATGAAAGGCGGTTTGAGATTTCATCCAGAGGTAGACTTTGATGAAGTCCGCTCTCTCGCATCCTTGATGACCTGGAAGACTGCCCTCGTCAACATCCCCTTTGGCGGCGCCAAGGGCGGCATTACCTGCGATCCCTGGCAGATGTCTCAGCGCGAACTGGAAATGCTGACCCGTCGGTTCACGACTCGTATGGGGTTTGCCTGGGGGCTGCACCGTGACATACCCGCTCCCGATGTCAACACGAATGCACAGGTGATGGCCTGGATCATGGACCAATACAGCCAGCGTTATGGGTATACGCCGGGCATTGTGACGGGCAAACCACTGGAACTGGGTGGCTCGCCTGGCCGTGAGGCGGCGACGGGAAAAGGTGTCAGCATTGCCACACGCGAGGCAGCGCGCGATGCTGGCATCGACCTGCGAGGAGCTCGCGTCGCCATCCAGGGGTTTGGCAACGTAGGATCCTATACGGGCAAATTTCTCTCCGAAATGGGGGCAACGATCATCGCCGTCAGTGATGCCAGTGGCGGCTTGTATGCCAACGCAGGGCTCCCCATCAAAGAGTTATTCGACCATACCTATGAGCACCGAACGATTGAGGGGTTTGGACAAGGTGAAGCCCTGTCCAATGAGGATCTGATTACCATCGACTGTGACATTCTGATTCCTGCCGCCCTCGGTGGCGTGATCACTCAGGACAATGCGCGTCAGATAGAAGCAAAGATGGTCGTCGAAGCGGCAAACTCACCGATCACGACGATTGGTGACGCCATTCTCAATGAACGCGGGATCGTCGTCGTCCCGGATATTTTTGCCAATGCCGGAGGCGTCACGGTCTCCTACTTCGAGTGGGTACAGAACATCCAGGCCATGACGTGGGATGAGGATCACGTCAATACAGAACTCGAGAAAATCATGGTGAGAACGTACAACGAAGTAACTGCCATCATGAAACAGAGGCATGTGCCGATGCGAACGGCCGCCTTCATGATCGCCATCCAGCGCGTCGCCGACACCGAAAAGATGCGCGGCGGTTTCTAGGATTCCTTCACGGGGAGCGACAGCTTCATGGAGAAGTTGATCTGGCTGGTCCTGTTTACGGTCGGCTACTGGTCATATTGCATCTTCTGGGGTATCAAGGGGGCGCGACAAGCAAAAACCGCGAGCGATTATTTTCTCGCCGGTCGTAGCATCGGGATCTGGGTATTCGTTCTTGCTGCGACAGCAACCTCGTTTTCAGGTTGGACCTTCGTCGGCCACCCTGGGTCGATCTACAATGTCGGCCTGCCCTACGCCTTCGCCTCCTTTTACGCGATCACCATCCCCTTCACGGGGGTCATCTTCCTCAAGCGCCAGTGGCTCCTGGGGAAACGGTATGGCTATATCACGCCGGGAGAGATGTTCTCCGACTACTACCGTACCGATTCGATGCGAGTGCTCACCGTGATCGTGGCGATGATCTTCTCTGTTCCTTACCTGGGGATTCAACTACGCGCATCGGGAATTCTGTTTAGTCGACTCGTGGAAGGCACTGCGCTGCAACAGAGTTTCCTCGGATCCATTGAGGGTGGCGCTATCCTTTTGTCCGTCGTCGTGTTCCTGTACGTCGCATCTGGCGGGTTGCGGTCCGTCGCCTACGTGGACTGTGCCCAGTGCATTCTGCTGG
>Ga0233428_1001563_pt1 | contig 23992 bp, 25 predicted proteins | sample SI_118_April2016_4_FD_179890 | JGI IMG/M metagenome (GOLD analysis project Ga0233428, IMG submission 179890) | Seawater microbial communities from Saanich Inlet, British Columbia, Canada - SI_118_April2016_120_MG | ecosystem: Environmental > Aquatic > Marine > Inlet | place: Canada: British... | reverse complement strand
GCGCACCGGGCCGTCGTTCCGGCGACAAAATATTCAACTAACCGAATCTGCTTCGCCTTGTTTAATCGGCTCTTTCTCATACCGCCCATAATAACACCTAAATCGTGTTAGCTGGGTCAGCCCCAAAAGTTTTTAAGCCGGATGCAGCGCCGGAAACATATGTCTCCAAACCCGCCGACTCAGATATAAAATATTTCGTGCCATTTACCGAAACCGTCTCCTCGCGTCCGATGTGGATTTCTCCTCAACAAAACATGTGGAGCGACATTCTTATGGCCACGGAAGCCGGATTGGTTAATCGCCATTACCACCCCCATGAAGTGTTTGCCTATACGATTTCTGGCAAGTGGGGTTATTTGGAACATGATTGGACGGCATCCGCAGGAGATTTTATTTATGAAAGTCCCGGCGAAGCTCACACCCTTGTCGCGTTTGAAAGCGATGAGCCAATGAAAGCGATGTTTGTGGTGAAAGGCCCGCTAATCTGGCTAGATGACGATGGTCAGGAAGCAGGTTTCTTTGATGTTCACGATTACATTAAAATGGCCCGTGAACACTACGATAAAGTCGGAATCGGTGCGGGTGAAATTGATAAATTGATCAGATAATTTTGGTCAAAATGGGTACTAAATAAATATAAATATCAATATAATTAGAAAATATCGATATTTTTAATTGTATCACATTTCCGTGTATTATACTATGTTCATCCAATTAAGAATTCTAAAACAGGCCTATATTTATAAAATTAAGTGACAGGGAGATCACAAATGTCAAAATTTCTATCAACTACCGCGGCTGCCGCTGTATTGGCTGCCTCTGCAATTGTTGGCTCATCCGCGCCAGCAACATCTGCAGAATTTAATTTCCGCATGCATACTTTTATTCCACCGGTTGCTAATCCGGCCAAAACTTTTCTGGCTCCGTGGGCTAAGAAAATTAACAAAGCCTCTGGTGGCCGCATTAACGTGAAGCCTTTCTGGGCTATGCAACTCGGCGGCAAGCCAACCCAATTACTCGATCAGGTTCGTGACGGTGTTGTCGATATCGTCTGGATTTTGCCAGGTTTCACCACCGGTCGTATGCCGAAGATTGAAACATTCGAGCTACCTTTCATCCACAAAGATGCGCTCTCAACGACTTTGGCGCTTCAGGATTTCCAAGATAAGCATCTCGGTAAAGAGTTAAGTGAATATCACACCTTGCTGACTCACGCTCATGACGGTGAGTTGTTCATGACCAAAAAACCAATCACCAAGATGTCAGATTTGAAAGGCCGTAAACTTCGTGCCGCCAACCGTTCTGGCGTTTGGCTTCTTCAATCATTGGGTGTCGATGCAGTTGCATCACCGCTACCGCGGATCCCGCCTATGCTGGCCAAAGGCACAATCACTGGCGTGATGTTGCCATATGAAATTGCTCCTTCTGTAAAAATGCATGAGCTGACAACCTATTTCACTGAATTGGCAAAGCCCGACACCCGTTTGGGAACAGCCGTGTTCACCTTCCTGATGAACAAAAAAAGCTACGCCAAGCTTCCAGCTGATTTGAAAAAAGTTATCGATGCCAATTCTGGTCGTAATATTGCGCGCTCAACAGGTGAAAACTGGCGGGCAATTGAAAAGCCTGGCCTCGCCGTTATGAAGTCAAAGAAGAAGAATAAATTCTCTCGTTTGAGCGTAGAAGAATCGAATAAAATCAAAAAAGCAACAGAAGTTGTATTTGTTCGTTTCAATGCTGAAATGAAGAAACTCGGCATTAACGGTCAAGAATTGATCGATGATGCACGCTCAATGATCGCTAAGTATCGCAAATAATATTATTGGATACTGATATACAGTGAGTGACATACTAGAAGGTTCAGCCCGGCCCACCGATAAGGTGGGTCGGGTTCTCTATAAGCTATCCGCTGGATTGGCATTGTTCGGCAGTTTTGTCGTCGCCGCAATGGCAGCCGTCGTTGCTTTTAATGTTACCTGGCGGGCAACGTCACTTGGCTCCCTACCAGGCATTATTGATTTAGTCGAACTGCTGACAAACACAGCCGTCTTTGCCTTCTTACCCTATTGCCAAATCATGCGTGAAAACGTCATTGTGGATTTTATTCTAACCAAAGCGCCAACACGGACCAAAACTGTTTGTGACGCATTTGGTAGCTTGATGTTTATCGTAGTTGGCTGTCTTCTTACCTGGCGAACCACGCTTGGCGGTTTCGACATGTACCGCTACAACGAAGTTTTCACGACGCTCGATTTTCCACGATGGATATCCTTTCCATACGCAGTCTTCTGCATGTCTCTTCTGGTTACCGTTTGCGTTTACACTTTTGCCCGCTCCGTAGCTGAAACCCGCGCCAATAAATTCTTTGATGAGTCGCTAAATCGAGGCGGCCCTGAAATGCATGGTGAAGGATAATGCCAGGAATAGAACTTACCGGCCTGCAGTTTGGCATCATCGGCTTCGTCGTCCTCCTCACATTCCTTGCCATTCGGGTTCCGATTGGCGTTGCGTTATTGGTGGTTGGGATTTTGGGCTATCTCGGAATTGCCGGCCCAGTCGCCCTTATGAGCTACCTGAAAACAGAGGTTTATTGGCGCTTTACGACTTTTGATTTATCGGTCGCCCCCCTCTTTATTATGATGGGCCAGTTCGCGGCCAAAGCAGGCTTATCGCAGGCCTTGTTTAATGCTGCTAACCGATGGCTCGGCCACTTTAGGGGCGGCGTTGCTATGGCTGCTGTTGGTGGTTGCGCAGGCTTTGGTGCGATCAGCGGCTCTTCGCTGGCAACCGCGGCCATTATGGGTCAGGCTGCTTTGCCGGAACTAAAACGTTTTAACTATTCAGGCTCGCTGGCGACCGGCTGTTTGGCCGCCGGCGGCACGCTTGGCATTCTGATACCGCCATCCCTGATCCTGATTATTTATGCAATCATGGTTGAAGCAAATATCGCAACATTGTTCCAAGCGGCCTTCCTGCCAGGCATTTTGGCAGCGCTTGGCTATATGCTGGTGATTGCCATCGTCGTTCGCATTTTCCCCGATTCCGGTCCGGCAGCGCCAAAGGCAACCCGCGCTGAACGCTGGAGTGCACTTTTGGACATCTGGGCAGTGCTGCTCATTTTTATCCTGGTTATGGGCGGAATTTATTCTGGTATCTTTACCCCAACCGAAGGTGCTGGCATCGGCTGCGTTGGCACATTTCTGATCGCAATTACCCGCGGTGGCATGCGCCTCAATGGTATAATCGATGTCTTTCTCAGCACAGCCTCCACAACTGGCCTGATCTTCCTAATCATCCTCGGTGCCGCGATCTTTAATGCATTTTTGGGTTTTACCGAATTGCCCAATGAATTAGCTGATTACTTCAAGAACTCCGGTCTACCACCCGTCACCATTATTGTGATGATGGTGGTAATCTATATCTTGCTCGGTTTCATTATGGACAGCTTGTCGATGATTTTGCTGACAGTGCCAATCTTCTGGCCAATAATTGCCGGACTGGATTTTGGTATGCCGGTCGATGATGTGAAATTGTGGTTCGGTATTGTATCACTGATCGTCGTCGAGGTTGGGCTTATCACCCCGCCGGTTGGCCTAAACGTCTTTGTCATCAGCTCGATGGCAAAAGATGTGCCGATGATTGAAACTTTCAAAGGCGTGATCCCGTTCTTCATGTCAGATGCGGTACGGGTTGCCATTATTATTTGGCTCCCTTCCATCTCACTGTTTCTACCGCATTTGCTGGCCGCTGAATAAAATTCATCAGTATTGTTTCCCCTTTGGGGAATAACTTCTACCCAGCGGCATTTATCTCCTGAACGCTGGACACACAGCCTTGTATGTCAGCACTGCTTACACAGATATTTGGAGATACTTAAAATGCTTAAATTACTTTCAATTGCCTTGGTTTCCCTCTTTATGGTTTCAGGCGTTTCTTATGCTCAAGGTATGAAAAACGACGGGATGGCGAAAAAAGACGAAATGATGAAAAAAGGCGATCAAATGAAAAGTGACGCCATGATGAAAAAAGATGAAATGATGAAAAAAGATGAAATGACGAAAAAAGATGGTATGACCAAGCATGATGGTGGCATGAAAAAAGATGCTATGATGAAAAAAGATGAAATGATGAAGAAGTAGTCTTTATTTCAAGTCAGTAACCAAGGCAAGGGAGCGCGGGACAAATTTGTGCTCCCTGCTACGGCCAAAAAAGTACAGAGTTTAAATGGATAAGAAAAAAGCCATCACAGAAGAGTTGCCGCATTTGATGCGCTACGCCCGTGCGCTCAAACGCGATACAACGGCAGCTGATGATCTTGTCCAAGATTGTGTCGGACGCGCGCTGGCAAAATTACATTTATTTCAAGCGGGCACAAATATGCGGGCCTGGCTGTTTACAATTTTGCACAATATTCATCGCCAGGATTTACGCACCGCAAGCCGGCGCATTCAGACCTCTGTCATGGATGAGATTGTTGAGAACCAACACGGCACGCCTGCGATACAAGGCGGCGCTTTGATCATTCGGGATCTCCATCAGGCGATGGGGTATTTGCCCGACGAACAAAGAGAAGTCCTTCTGCTAATTGGATTGGAAGACATGTCTTACAAAGAAGTATCGGAAGTTTTAGACATCCCTGTCGGTACCGTCATGTCCCGCCTCTCACGCGGCCGCGAGAAACTGAAACGCCTGATGGAGGGCGAAGAAATTGCCCCGAATTTAAGGAGCGTCAAATGACGAAACTGGATCATTTGAGTGAGAGCGATTTGCACGCCTATATAGATGGCGAGTTGGATGCCGCGACGCTTTTGGAGATCGAGCATTGGCTGGCGGGTCATCCAGATGATGCTGCCAAAGTGCATGCGTTCAAACTGCAAAAAATTCAAATGCATCAGCTTTATGACGATGGTTTGGAGGCCGCTGTTCCAGACGGCGTGCTTGATCTGCTCGAAGGTGATCCGTCATCGTCCTGGTTGCCGGGCTGGCGTCAGATGGCGGCTGGAATTGCGCTCTTTGCCATCGGCGGCCTTAGCGGCTGGGGCTTCTTTACTATGGATCCGATGGAGCATGAAGCCGGCGGACAGTTTGCCCGCCAAGCCTTAAACGCCCATGTCGTCTACGCCCACGATACTGCTCGTCCGGTAGAGATCAGCGCGATGTATCGAAAAGATATGGTGAGTTGGCTGTCCGATCGTCTTGGCCATAAGCTGATGATTCCAAACATTGCCGGGGCTGGATTTAAGCTTATCGGCGGCAGACAGGTGACCGATCAAAGCTCTCCTGCGGCATTGTTGATGTATGAAGACAAGCGCGCCCGACGCGTCACGCTATACGTCCGGTCCGGCGCAACCTTCAGCGACACCAAATTCCGCTTTATCGCCGAGCACGGCATGGTCGCCTTTTACTGGACCAACGGGCCGCTGTCTTATGCGCTATCGGGCGAGATGCCGCGCGGTGATTTGCTCGACCTTGCCAATATGGTGTTTAAGGATATCAGCTCCAAATCGAGCTAGGGGGCTCCCCCATTTATTCCTGTTTTCTGAAATAAATTGAAATGTTACTTACAGTTAAGTGACAATTGTTCTGAATTTGAAATAATCAAAAACATAACGACACCCCATCTTCGTTTTAGTTTCTCTACAGTAATTCATATCGAAAGAGAAAATGCCTATCAAAACGGAGAAAGTAAAATGAACCATATCAGTGCCAAAAACAGAATTTCCGCTGGGACTCTAACCAAAGTTCAAACGACCACTGATAATTTGGTTAAAACTTCTGATGTCCTGCAACATGATTCTAGTCATGTTGTTAGAACCGCCAATCAGATTGCCAGTGATGTTATGAAACATGACCTTGAAAACATTGCGGCTGATGCGAGCTCATTAGCAGACATGTTGCGAAATCCTCACGAATATCATTGATATTTTTCACCAAAAAAACCGCTCAGCACAAGACTGGGTGGCTTTTTTTATGCTTAAAATCTCCTGGAATAGCTATCCGTGAACACTGATGACAGCGACAGCGATGGTCGCAAAACTGAGCGTCAGCAGCACGACATGGGCTCTAAAAATCAGACCTAACAATCCAGCCGGATCACTCGCTGCCCGTTTGGCAAACCATTTGTGTAATACCAGCGGCTCCAGAATGAAAATCACCACGGTAAAAATCAAATAAATCGCGATCATGGCGTGGATCCACCAAGAGGCCGGATCAAGTAACCGCTCCCAGGCATCCAACACATAAAGCATATAGAGACCCGTGAGGCCGGTTATCTGTGTGGTGTATTTGGCTTGTCTCGCAACACGCGCTTCAATTTGCTCAAAAGAAGCCGTGCTCTCTCCCATTTTAGCACCACGTCGAAGAATGGGCAGGATGATTATCGTCGTAAAGGAAACGCTGCCGATCCACATCACGACTGCGATAACATGTATCGCACGGGCTATCGCAAAATCATCCACGGATTGCTATTCCACCTGACTGACGTCGCGAACTGCGCCTTTGGCCGCACTCGTTGTCAATGCAGCGTAAGCTCGAAGTGCCGAAGTGACGACGCGTGTACGCGGTGCTATAGGCTTCCAGGCTGCTTTGCCTTTGGCCTCCATCGCTTCCCGGCGCTTTTGCAGTTCGGCATCATCAACAGCCACATTGATCGTCCGACTAGGAATATCGATATCGATCATATCGCCCTCCTCGACCAAACCAATATTACCGCCCTCGGCAGCTTCCGGAGAGGCATGCCCGATCGACAGGCCGGACGTGCCGCCAGAAAAGCGACCATCGGTCACAAGCGCGCACTCTTTGCCCATACCCATAGATTTGAGATAGCTCGTCGGATAGAGCATCTCCTGCATACCCGGGCCACCCTTCGGGCCCTCATAACGAATAAGCACGATGTCGCCGGAATTGATCTCCCGGCTCAGGATTGATTTACAGGCATCGTCCTGGCTTTCAAAAATACGCGCCGGACCGGAAAACTTTAAAATGCTGTCATCGACGCCAGCGGTTTTAACGATGCAGCCTTCGAGCGCGATATTGCCGTATAAGACCGCGAGGCCACCATCCGGGCTATAGGCGTGTTCGACCGAGCGAATACAGCCATTTTCCCGATCATCATCCAGGCTGTCATAGCGGCTCTGCTGGCTGAAAGCGACTGTGGTCTTAACACCGCCCGGTGCCGCCCGATAAAAATCTTTGACGCTTGGATCGTTGGATTTGATGATGTCCCACTGATCGATCGCATTGCCGAGGGTCGGCGAATAAACTGTCGGCACATCCCGGTCCAACAATCCGCCGCGGTCGAGCTCGCCCAAGATACCCATGATACCACCGGCCCGGTGGACGTCTTCCATGTGATAATCCTGGGTGCTCGGCGCCACCTTACAAATGTTAGGGACTATACGAGACAGACGATCAATATCTTCCATGGTGAATTCAATCTCGGCTTCCTGAGCAATTGCCAGCAGATGAAGCACGGTATTGGTTGAGCCGCCCATCGCGATATCAAGCGTCATCGCATTCTCGAAACCAGCTTTGCCCGCCGCACGCGGTAATACGCTCTCATCGTCTTCTTTGTAATAGCGCCGGCAACTCTCAACAATCTCGCGGCCAGCCCGCAGGAACAGGTCTTTACGGTCAGCATGGGTTGCCAAAGCGCTGCCATTGCCTGGTAAGCCAAGCCCCATGGCCTCGGCTAGGCAATTCATCGAATTGGCGGTAAACATGCCCGAGCACGAGCCACAGGTTGGGCAGGATTCACGCTCATATTGCTCGGCTAATTCATCGCTAACTTCTGGATTAGCGCCCTGGATCATGGCGTCGATCAGATCAATTTTTATCTCTTTACCATCGACTTCAATCTTGCCGGCCTCCATCGGGCCACCTGAAATAAAGACCGCTGGAATATTAAGACGCATCGCTGCCATGAGCATACCGGGCGTGATTTTGTCGCAGTTTGAAATGCAAACCATCGCATCGGCGCAATGGGCATTGACCATATATTCAACCGAGTCGGCGATGATCTCACGGGAAGGCAGCGAATACAGCATACCGTCATGACCCATCGCGATACCGTCATCGACAGCGATGGTATTAAATTCTTTCGCCACGGCCCCAGCTGCTTCAACCTCGCGAGCGACAAGCTGACCTAAATCCTGAAGATGCACATGACCCGGCACAAATTGAGTAAAGGAATTGACGATGGCAACAATCGGCTTACCAAAATCATCATCCGTCATTCCAGTGGCGCGCCAGAGGCCACGCGCACCCGCCATATTGCGGCCATGGGTCGATGTCTTAGAACGTAAATCGGGCATAACTCTTCCTTTGTATTTCTGACCAGCCAAGGCGGTCATCATGCTTTAAATTATGGGGCGTATTCATACCTAAATATTGACCAGAAACAATATCTATATTGGGATTCCTGGGTTTTTCTCAAAGCTTACCAAGCGAGCCTTTGGACATTTCATCGAGCGTCTCTTCAAGTTCTTTGAGACGCTTTTCAAGGTCAACATCAAGCTGTGCCAATTGTCGGTCAAAGTTAAAGACGCGGCGAAAGTGATCGCGCCTGCGACCCGATTGATAAAACCGGTCCAGTCTTCTGACCCCCCAAACACCCAGCACGGCAAATAGCAGACCACCGGCAACAATTAAAATAAGCGCGGCGGATTGCCGGTCGGGCGCGACTTCAGCAGCCATAACGGTTCCCCAAAACCCAATTGTGACAATTGTCGCGGCACCCACGGCCAGCCCCCGCGTGACGAAGCGGTTATCATTTCGCCAATGCTTCTCGGCATCGCGGATCGCATTGGTAACTTCGTGCACCGCCAGTTCCTGCCAGCGCCTGAACGAGATACCACCCTGATCTGACCGCCCTTCGCGAATGAATTTTTCGAGGCGTTTCACAATCACCTCACCACGTTCCTGTGGTGTCGGATTTTTGCCCATCCAGAACTCACTGTAATCAGTCAGATCCAGATTGCTTTCAGTTTTTTCTTCAGCTTGTTCAGTCATGAGGGGATTTTGCCCAAATTGAGACAAAAAGGAAAGCCGACTTCACAATTCGATGAAGAATCTACAGCTAATGCGCGGCCAAAATCGGAATGCTCGCTTCTGAAATAACGTGGCGGGTGACGCCTCCCAAGATGATCTGGATCAGACGGCTATGGGTATAGGCCCCGGTCACCAACAAATCAGCATTCATTGCCGCACATTCAGCCAACAATGTCTCGCCCACACTCACACTGCTTGGCGTAACTTTCTTAACCGTCGGCGCAACGCCGTGCCAAGCGAGATTTTTTAATAATTCTTCACTCTTGATGCGACTCAACGCTTTCTCGGTCTCAACCGTTAAGACGGTGATAGTCTCGGCTTTTCTTAAAAACGGCATAGCTGCGAAAACCGCTGCGGAGGATTCTGACGTGCCGTTCCAGGCAATTAAAATACGTTTGCCCATTTCAGCGGGCATTTCTGGCGGTACGATCAGCACCGGCTTGCCGGTTTCAAATATCGCCGCATGGAGGGTCATCAAAGAAGGCCGCTCAACGTCCGTTTTTGGTCTCGCCATAATCGTCATATCCGAGATCCGGCCGCCTCGCGACACGATCTCGTCTTCCCGGCCCGTTTTTACCAACCAAGATATCGACGGCTTGTCCTCACCATCCGGCGCTTGCAATTCAGGCAGGCCTTTTTCGGCGACAAATTTTTCATAGGCCTGTTGAGCCAATTTTAATCGCTCGCCCGAATCCCGGTCTGCGAGATCGATCATTTCCTCAATCATCGCGCCTGACATGCCCTCCCCCAAAAGCGGAACGGCCTCTTTGGAATCCGCTTGCACGTGGAGCGCGTTGATATGGCAATTTGAAATTTGGGCAACCTGATACGCACATGCCAAAGCGCGCGCATCTGCATCGGTGCCGTTGAGGGGAACCAGAATAGACTTGTAGGACATAGTCTTCCCTTGATGTTTGTTTCAGTGAGCTGCTGAAAGTGGGCCACTTTTTTTGGCCTCTTGTTAAGGAGTATTATAATACACCTAGATTTTAGTTTCGAGCCAAAAAATAAAATTTGTGCTGTGGGAAACTATCCTGACTCACTAAACTCGTCGCGGCGCTCATCGACACCTTCCGGATCTTGGTGAATAAGTACTTCGGTATTTGGAAAAGCCTCTTCAACCATATACATGACCTCATCAGCAATATCATGTGCTTCAGCGAGAGAGATGTGTTTTGGCATTTCGGCATGGAATTGAATAAAGGACGTTGCGCCGGATGAGCGCGTCCGCATGTCATGGACGTTTATAACTTTATCATGACTTTCAGCTATTTCCTTGATCCGCCAACGCTCAGCTTCTGGAAATTCCTTATCCATCAGCACGTCGAGAGATTGCTCGGCAATTTTAAAAGCGCCAATCGACATATAGGCGACGATCAATATGGCAAAAACTGGATCGGCAACATGCCATTGGAGATTGGCGGCAAGGACCAGCGATACAATCACCGCCAGGTTGACCAAAATATCAGCGCGGTAATGTAGCGAATCGGCACTGATCGCCACCGAGCCGGTTTTTTTGACCACATAGGTTTGGAAGCCAACCAATAAAAGCGTCATAATGATCGCGATGATCATGACGGTGATACCGGTTTCGCTATTACTCACTTCTTGCGGTTGAATAAACCGACCGACTGATTCTAATAACAAAAATGCACCAGAACCCGCAATAAACGCAGCTTGGGCAAGGCCGGCCAGAGCTTCGGCTTTGCCATGGCCAAAGCGATGGTCATGATCCGCCGGTTGCAGGGCATGGCGAACCGCAATCAAATTCACAATTGATGCGCCAACATCGAGCATGGAATCGACCAGCGAGGATAACAAGCTGACAGATTCGGTCGCGAGCCAGGCACCCATTTTGATAAAAATGAGAATAGACGCAACGCTCACCGATGCATAAGTTGCCAAACGCATCAGCCGGGCTGAACTATTTTTAACCCTGTTCGGTGGTGTCGCTGAGTTTGGCTCAGTATCGCTCAATTTTAGAATACCCCTACAAATTCTTCTAATTATGGATAAAGTCGCTCGGTCTGCCAACCCTGATCGGTTCGTATATAAACAAATCGCTCATGAAGCCTAAAGCGCTTTTCGGCCCAAAACTCGACTTTTTCATGCTTAACCCGGTAGCCTTCCCAAAATTCCGGGCGCGGCACTTTGCCGATATGAAATTTGGCGGTGAACTGGGCGATCCGCTTTTCCAACTCGAAGCGGCTCTCGAGCACGCTCGATTGTTTCGAAGACCAAGCACCAATTTGGCTGCCCCGAGAACGGCTATCGAAATAAGCATCGGCTTCCTCGACCGTTACTTTTTCCACCGGCCCGTCGACCCGCACTTCCCGACCCATTGATTTCCAGTAAAAACACAATGAAGCGCGGGGATTTTCCGCTAATTCCTCACCCTTTTGGCTTTCGGAATTAGTATAGAAAACAAAGCCGCGCTCATCGATACCTTTTAGCAACACCATACGAACCGAGGGTTTGCCGGACTTATCTGCTGTCGCGACCGCACAGGCGTTTGGGTTAACCGGCTCTTTTTCTTCGGCTTTTGCCAGCCAATCATTAAAAAGAGCGACGGGATTATCCGCTTCAAACGTTATATCGTCGTTATGTTCAAATTCGTTGGCCAAGGGACATAGTTCCATTTTATTTAAAAATCGCCTTACTATTGACGAAAATCACAGGTAGAGACGTTTTATTCTGTTAATATGGATTATTCAATCAAACTGATATTTCAACAAAAGAGATAACTTGGGAAAATAAAGATGAAAGCCTCAAAAATTGTTGTTGTTCTGAGCATGGTCGCCTTTTTAGCCGCCTGCGCTGAAAACCAAAACAGTCAAAAGCAAACGCTTGGCACCATAATTGGTGCTGGCTTGGGTGCCCTTGCCGGCTCACAGATTGGTAGCGGTAAAGGCAAATTGGCAGCTGTCGCCATTGGTGCCCTCGGTGGCGCTTTTGCGGGTGGCCAATTAGGCAAATCCCTGGATGACGTTGATCGCATGAAAGCCGGGCAAACTCAGCAGACGACGCTCGAGAATAACAAAGACGGCGTTTCGTCTACTTGGAACAACCCCAATACCGGCCATAGCGGCCGCGTCACACCGACCAATACGGAGCGGGTCGCGTCTTCTGGTGAGTATTGCCGGGAGTATGAGCACGAGATCACCGTCGACGGCCGCAAAGAAATCGTTAAAGGCACGGCCTGTCGCCAGCCGAATGGTTCCTGGCGGGTGATTAATTAACATCGTCATTGAGAATCCAGTATGCCTCGAACAGCTCTGGATCCTGAACAAGTTCAGGATGACAATAATAAATGTACAAAGCCTGACTAATTAGGTATGTCTCTCACCTCTTATGAGGTGAGAAAACACATGGCTGAAGTTTCAAGACGTTCAGAATTGCTGATGCCGGCGGGGTCGCTGGAAAAATTGAAAGTCGCGGTGCTTTATGGTGCCGATGCGATTTATCTTGGCACGCCTGATTTGTCGCTCCGCACCAAGTCAGAATTTACCCTCGAAGAGGTTGTTGAGGGCATCGAGTTTGCCCATGCGCATGGCAAGCGAGTTTATCTCACACTCAATCTGTTTTCACATAATAAAGACATCGACAAGCTGCCGGACTATGTCGACACGGTTAGAAAAGTTCAGCCGGACGGCTTGATTGTCGCTGATCCGGGCGTCTTTATGTTCGTCAAAGAACGCGCGCCTGAGCTTGAACTTCACGTCTCCACCCAGGCCAATGTGTGCTCCTGGCAGTCGGTCAAGTTCTGGCAGGACCAGGGCGCTGGCCTTTGTGTGCTGGGCCGGGAAGTGTCTTTCGATGAGCTTACTGAGATCAGAGAAAAGTGCCCGGACATTAAGCTTGAAGCATTTGTCCACGGTGCCATGTGCATGACCTATTCGGGGCGCTGCCTATTGTCGAACTTTATGGCCGAGCGCGGTGCCAACCAAGGGGCCTGCGCCAATAGCTGCCGCTGGAAATATAAAGTTCATATGCGTCTGAAAGACGGCACGACTAAAGAGCTGCCACTAACGGAAGAGAATCTGGAACTATTTGAGTTTCTGCTTGAAGAAGAAATGCGGCCGGGCGAGTTTATGCCGATCGAGGAAGATGATCGCGGATCGTACATTCTCAATGCCAAAGATCTCTGCATCATGCCGAAGCTCGATGATCTGCTCAGGATCGGCGTCGACTCGTTGAAAGTCGAAGGCCGCGGCAAAAGCATCTATTACGTCGCCCTCGTCGCCCGTGCCTATCGGATGGCGATCGATGATTGGTACAAAGACCCTGAAAACTGGTCGCCGGACGGATATATGGATGAGCTACAAACCATCCCCAATCGCGGCTACACCTACGCCTTCCATGAAGGCCGCCTCAGCAATCACTCGCACGGCTATGAAAATACCTCGACCACGGGTGCGTGGGAATATGCCGGCATGGTGCAATCGGTCGAAGAAGACAGCTTTATTATTGAGGGAAAGAACAAGCTTGAAGCCGGTGACGTTCTGGAATTCGTGCCGCCGAATGGCCGCGATACCATCTTGCTGCGGCTCTATGAATTTGAGCATGCCAAAACCGGCAAAATAAACACCGTCATCAATGGTGGGCATGAACCCTTTTTCCGGGTGCCATTTTCTGCTTTTGATCAAGAAGACCAATCTACACTCCGGGAACGTATCCCGCCGATGACAGTGCTCAGAAAAGAGAAGTCTCTTACCCAGGCACAATGGGACAGATTGAAACTCGATAAAGAGACCTTGTTGATCGAGCAGGGCCGCAGCTCAGAAGAAGCCTATAGCGCGAAAGTCGAGGCCTTGAGAGAGTCTCAGGGGATTCGCGATCTAACCCTGACCAATAAAACCCCACGTATCGGCATGGAAGGCTGCTGCGGCAAAGGCTGCAATGGGTGCCTGATTTTCTGGCATGATCCAACCTATGCCAAGGCACGTGATATCCTCGCCACCAAAAAACAAGGCGAGATGTTCGATCGAAATATGAAGGACGAACCAGCCGAAAAAGTGCCGGCCTAAAACACTATTCATCCTGACAAACCGCGAATCTGAAATTTATTGTTAAAAAACGTGATGATGTCGCCGGCTAAATGCCGCCATTGAGCATTGCTATTTAAGCCGGGAAACCGCATAAGTCTCCTAGAATTCGAAGTCTTAGCAAAGCTTTAAATGTTTTTGTCGATCATCAGCTAACTTTTACTTATGTTGTGATGATTCCGGCGGGGGTAGCCGGATACTAATCAATAATACGAATAATAATGAGGGATCAATGAGTAATTCAGCAGGCCTGATGGCAGGCAAAAGAGGTTTGATTATGGGCGTCGCCAATAGTCGCTCAATCGCCTGGAACATAGCCAAAGCAACATCTGACCAAGGGGCTGAGCTGGCCTTCACCTATCAGGGCGATGCGCTGCTAAAACGCATTACGCCGCTGGCCGAATCGATTGGCTCGGACCTCATTATGCCTTGCGATGTCACGGATGATGGCAGCATTGATGCTGTGTTCGATGAAGTGCAGAAAAAATGGGGCAAGCTCGATTTCATTCTGCATGGTATCGCGTTTTCCGATAAGGACGAATTAACCGGAAAATACCTCGACACCTCAGCCGACAACTTCACCCGGACCATGCAAATCTCTTGCTATTCCTTCACCGCCATATGCCAACGTGCTCAGGAGCTCATGACCGATGGTGGCTCGTTGCTGACGCTGACCTATGCCGGCTCCGAGCGCGTGATGCCGCATTACAATGTCATGGGTGTTGCTAAAGCTGCCCTTGAAGCAAGTGTGCGCTACTTGGCAGAAGATCTCGGCAAACAGAACATTCGCGTCAACTCGCTCTCAGCCGGCCCGATGAAAACATTGGCCGCTTCCGGCATCGGTGATTTTCGCTATATCCTCAAATGGAACGAATATAACTCCCCACTTCGCCGCAACGTCACCAATGAAGATGTTGGTGGATCCGGCATGTATCTGTTGAGCGATCTTTCCTCCGGTGTGACCGGCGAGACCCATCATGTCGATTGCGGCTATAACATTGTCGGCATGAAAGCCCCCGACGCACCCGACATCACCGTCAATAACGGTGAAGATTAAGTTGATGAACCATGTCGGGAAATAGCTTCGGCCATTTGTTTCAATTCACGACGTTCGGCGAAAGCCACGGGCCTGCCATTGGCTGTGTTATCGATGGCACGCCGCCTAATATTGAACTCAATGAAGACGATATCCAAATCTGGCTTGATAAGCGCAAGCCCGGCCAGTCACGCTTCACAACCCAGCGCAATGAGGCGGACAAGGTACAGATATTATCTGGCGTCTTTGAAGGCAAAACCACCGGCACGCCAATCGCCCTGCTGATCGAGAACACCGATCAGCGCTCAAAAGATTATGACGATATCAAAGACCTCTACCGTCCGGGCCATGCTGATTTCACTTACCATCAGAAATACGGCAATCGCGATTATCGGGGCTCCGGCCGTGCCAGCGCCCGCGAGACTGCTAACCGCGTCGCTGCTGGTGCCATTGCGCGAAAAATTTTAGGCGAGAGTATCGCGCTTAAGGGCGCGCTGGTTCAAATCGGCAGCCACAAAATTAATCGCGGCAATTGGGATTGGACCGAGATCGATAACAATGATTTCTGGTGCCCGGACCCTGAGATGGTGCCGGTCTGGGAAAACCATCTGGACGAAGTCCGAAAATCAGGCTCCTCGGTTGGTGCCGTCGTTGAAGTGATTGCCAGAGGTGTGCCTGTCGGCTTCGGCAATCCGGTTTATGACAAATTGGATGCCGATATCGCCAAAGCGCTGATGAGCATCAATGCCGCCAAAGGTGTGGAAATTGGTGCCGGCTTTGGTGCTGCAGAATTGAGCGGTGAAGAGAACGCTGATGAGATGCGGATAGAAGATGGTCGCCCGGCGTTTCTCTCCAACCATGCCGGCGGAATTTTGGGCGGCATCTCGACCGGCCAGGATATTGTTGCCCGCTTTGCCGTCAAACCTACGAGCTCAATCCTGGCAACCCGTCAGACCATCACCACGGACGGCAAAGAGACCGAGGTTTCAACCAAAGGCCGCCACGATCCGTGTGTCGGCATCCGAGGCGTCCCGGTTGGCGAGGCCATGGTCGCCTGCGTGCTCGCCGATCACATGCTTCGTCATAAAGCTCAATGTAGATAATTTAAGTAGATAAAAATGCCCCAACCAGAACACATCATTAAACTCCCCCTCCCCGATCCAGACAGCCTGGATGAGGCAACGAAAAAATATTTTACCATTTGCCAAGACAAGCTCGGCATGGTGCCAAATGTGCTTAGCGCTTATACCGGCAATATTGAAAAGTTCCGTAACTTCACCGCGTTCTATAACAAGCTCATGCTGGACGAAGAGGACTGCAATCTCACCAAGCTTGAGCGCGAAATGATCGCGGTTGTCGTCTCGTCGGCCAATCGCTGTTATTACTGCCTCGTTGCCCATGGCCAAGCCGTGCGCGAGCTTTCGGGTGATCCGCAATTGGGCGAAATGATGGTGATGAATTACCGGGTCGCCGAGCTTGATGAGCGCACCCGTGCCATGCTCGATTTTGCCTGGAAGCTGACAGAACACCCGCATGATATTGGCGATGACGATCGGGCTGCACTGCGCGATGTTGGTTTTGCCGAGCAGGATATTTTCGATATCTGCGACACGGCTGCCTTTTTCAATTACACCAACCGCATGGCGCATGGCTTAGACATGATGCCAAACGCTGAGTATCATGGCAAAAACCGATGAACCAGATTTTGAAGACCAAATAAAGCTGGCGCAATCAGAGAGCGTCACCCAGGCTTTTGCTAAAAACCACTCTGCTGACGGGCTCGCCGATATCGGTATTGATGCCATCGACACGACAGAGGCTTTCCTTAAACGATTTTATCAAGAAGACCCACCGGACCAGCTTTTAGCCTGCGTGGCCGGCTGCACCTTTTGCTGCCATCAATATGTTGGCCTCAGCATGCCGGAGCTGGCCATCCTGACCAAATATATCAACACCAATTTCAGCGCTGAACAAAAGCGAGATTTGATCGCGCATCTTTCAGAGACCCTCAACGCGACCAGCGGCATGAGCCAATTTGAGCGTGCCGCCTCCCGGATCGACTGCCCCCTGCTCGATCCCGCCTCCCGCCAATGCACCATCTACTCCGCCCGCCCCCTCACCTGCCGCGCCATGCACTCTCTGGACCGAGATGCGTGTGAAATGGATGATGCAACACCCGGAAAAAACCACGCCATTCCACAATATGAATCCCACAAGGGCATCGTCCGCTCGGTCGCCATCGGCCTGCAACTCGGTATCGCCGAAAGTGGCATTGAACCAAAAGAAATGGAGCTCGCAAGCGCCCTGTTAAAAGCGCTGAGCGAGCCAGAGGCGATTGAAGATTGGATCAAAGATCAGACGGAGTTCGATGAGGCCATGGTGCCGGAAGCGTAATCACCCTCTCCCGCCTCACGTTCCCCCGGCCTTTGAGCTGCTATCCACTCGAAAGCGGGCATCAATTACATAAGGTCAAAGAGTCCGCTAATAGCCAGAAGCAGACCCGTTATTGGTGCCATTTTTTATTGTATTGTGAAGAGCCTTCTACGCCCGCCAAATTAAGCTCTTTGATGTGCCAATGACATTCATCTTTATAGGTATTTTAGAATGTAAATCGTGCCCTGCATAAATTTATTACCGTGCTTCCTGATTTTCGCTGGCTCCGCAACTTCAATACTAAAACCATGAGTGCTGGCCAGCCTCTCGATATAAGCGCGGCTTTGTGCATAACGTCCGGAACTTCTCAAAATAAAATCTTCTGAGTTTGAATTCTCCACTGAAAAAACATACAACGCGCCGGATTGCAGACGCTTAACAGTGGCCTCAAATAAATTATCCAACTTGCCAATATAGATAAACACATCGGCTGCAGCAACAATATCAAAGCTCCGGTCAGCCGATAGCGGCCCGGCCAAATAGTCGACCAGTTCAATCTCATGCAGTTCATCATAAATTTCTTTCTCACTTGCCGCGGCGATCATTTTTGGCGCCAAATCCAAGCCGATCATTACGTCCGTACAATTTTGAAAGGCCTCACCGACTAGCCCGGTGCCACTACCTTGATCGAGCAGGCATTTAAACTCAGGCGTGACACCTGGTTCTTGGTCAGCAAAATATTGATCAACCACCTCACGCATCTGAAAGGGAATTTTATATTGTAGGCGTTCGGTTAAATCCTGATCAAAATTAGGTGCGTAGAAATCAAACAGACTTTTAACGTAAGCCTCGGGCGCGGTATCGGTGGTACGACCTGATAAAGCAGAGATCATATGTTTGGCATCACCGTTTTCTGGATCGATAGCTAATATCTGTTGAAAGGTCTCAATCGCCTTATGTTCCTGCCCGGACGCCATCAGCACACTGGCCAAGCCGACGAGCGAATCAACATTTTCAGGTTCCAATGACAGAGCCCTACGGTAATTGGATTCTGCCGCTTCAAAATTACGTTGCGTCCGGTAGATCAGCCCTAAATTATTATAAGAGCTAATTGTAACAGCACCGGCACTGAGCGCTTTTTCATAGGCGTCAATTGCTTCCGGTAATTCATTGAGCCCGGCAAGAATACCGCCCAACACATTTTGCGCCGTACTCAAGTCCGGCTTTAAACTGAGTGCCTTCAGGCAAATTAATTTGGCTTCATCGAGCAATCCAACTTGAAATAAAGCATGGGCCAAATTCTGATGTAGCTCAGCAATTTTGGGATAATGTTCAATTGCAGAGCGATAGCTCACGATAGCTTCATCATAGCGTTCGGCTTCCGATAGCAGGTAACCTAAATTAACATGGCCATCGGCGAAGTTGGGGTCGAGCTCAACGGCTTTGCGCAGGGAGCCCTCAGCCTCGGTCACCTTGCCGCCAAGTTTTTGGGCACTCGATAGATTGTTAAAATATTTAGCCTCATCAGGTTTAAGTTTAATGGCCTCGCTTAAATAGCTTTCAGCATCTACGCCCTGTCCTTTTTGCAGCATAAGCACACCGAGCAAATGCCAGGCTTCGGCATTTTCCGGATCAGCCTCAATAATCTCGCGGTAAAGTGGTTCGGCTCGATCAAGCTGTCCTTGGACGTGAAAATCGCGGACGGTAGAAAGTAAGTCATTTTGCGGGTCAGGCATGGATAGGCTTCCACTACTATTTAGGCATTACCATATTTACTTATCTCGCATAATGGTATTTTCATTCTGGTTAGACAATCATTTAGCTATGCCGCTATCGACAGCAAGAATCTGAGCGTAAGCTGCTTGGGCGCCTTTGACAGGGCTGCTTGATTTTCAGCATTGAGTTGAGCGCACATTTACCGGCTTTAGCCGGTTGATGTTCAGTAGTTTCAAAATGTTTCTGATGTCCGTTTTAGGTCAAAAGCAGACTCTTTTGTGTATCTTGGATAATGTCCGCTATTGGGGGCAAAGCGGACTCTAATTAAGTAGGGCTGAGATGTCTGCTATTAGCCAAAAGCGGACATCGCCCAATTAGTTATTTCTCATACATGCATGATAATTCCTTCGATTTAGCATCAAGTAATTTCTCAAGCTCGCTGATTCTTGTCTTTAGAGGAGCAACAAGGTCTTCTTGTTCAAATTCTGTAAATCTTGGTGTGATGTGTTGAGGACAATTCCAATCAAACGCCTCAATGGTCAAAATAACGGCGCGTTCAATTCTTGCTCGATAGGTGGGTATTTCCAATTGTTGCAGCAGTTCTGGATTTTCATCTTCATTAATAAGAGTAGCGCGCGCCCAGATTTTTAGACGTTTACGCTTTGGGTAATCCATAAGTATCAGTGCAATGCGGTCATCGGCATTAAGATTACCAACACTCAGGTATTGGACATTGCCCCTAAAATCAGCGTAACCGATGGTTTTGTCATTCAACACTTTGAGAAAACCTGTCGGGCCACCTCTAAATTGTACATAGGGCCAGCCCGTTTCACCAACGGTCGCCTGATAGAAGCTATCTCGCGCTTCTATAAATTCTTTTTCCCGATCAGTTAGCTCGTTGCTTGAATGTCCTTCTTTTTCAACTTTTTCATACATGGCGCGACTGCCAAGTTGCTCTTGGGCAGCTTTTACCGAAGGGGTAAACATAATGTCTGTAAAAGTCTCAACCATAATATTCTCCTTGTGATGAGGAGACGGATACCTGACTCCTATCCGCCTCCAAACTAACTATAAAAACTAGGCTGCCAATTTTTCCAGCGACACCTTGGGAAAATCAATATCAACTCGTGTCGCCTTGCCAATGAGATTGGTAAGGATATTCATACCTACGTGGGTGATTATCTCGACGATTTGAGCGTCTGTATAACGCAGCGCCAAGGCTGGAATTAGCGCCAATCCAGCCCGAATTCCACCAAATAGCAGACCGGCAATCAGGCCAATATGAAGACCTGAAATCGCTAACAAATGCGCCAAGCCAGATTTACGAAAAGCCTCCAATATCGATTTTGGAATACCACTTCTGTCGCCGGTCATCAGAGCAGCCGCGACACCGCCTACCGCGCCTGGAAGAATATTTCGGACAGTTTCAGCCACCTTTTGGCGTAATTCGGCGACAAATAGATTAATCGAGGTGCCCAACTGAAGGGTTGTCCCCGATATGTCGTGCTCAGCTACAATTTCAGCGGGTCCGAGGCCAAAGCCGGTTGCGCCAATCTCCATGAAATAAAATCGCCTTTGAAAATCAAAGGCTCCTGGCATAACCGGCGGCGGCGGCGGCGTTAGGACAGCCCGGAGTTGGATCCATTGCCCCGGCACCAGATCTGGTTGAGTACCTCGTAAGGTCAGGCGAATTTTCTCCGGCGTTTGAAAGCTTTGTAAACGCGGCACATGCGTTTTTTCCACCGTTATCCGAGGTCCCTTATCAAATTTTCGACAAATACGATGCGGCCGGATAGTGATATCGGTCCAACTCGTTTTTCCAATACCGGATGAGCGACGCTAAGCGTTCTTACCTGTGCCGCCCCGAAACCGAGGGCAATAGCGAAACATGCAATGAGGCCAACAAAGATGCTAAACTTGGCACGCAATACAAATGCGGCAAATCCCAGGCCAGCAATGCTGCACATACTCAGCCATAAGGACGGCTCGACCAGCAGAGAGAAATATCCACCGACGCCCAACCCGAGGCAAACCGGTAACCACAAAACCCAACGGTCCCGCTCTCTCACAAAATGCCGATAAAATATACTGGCTAGATTATTCATTCATTTTTTCTAGCATTAATATCATAAAAGGTCGACCGATGCGTACCAGCTGGTTTTCAGAGTGACAGAGCAATATTCAGCCGGTAAACTGCCCGCCTTCGTTAAAATTAATCAATACTTTCAATAGGTTGTCTCAATTTGTCCAAAGTTATTACCCGTTTTGCCCCGTCTCCAACCGGCTTTCTCCACATCGGAGGAGCGCGCACTGCCCTTTTCAACTGGCTCTTTGCAAAACACCATGGCGGCGAGTTTCTACTGCGCATTGAAGATACCGATCGCAAGCGCTCCACCGATGAGGCCGTAGATGCAATTTTTGCCGGCATGAAGTGGCTTGGCCTGGATTGGGATGGCGACGCCTACTCACAGTTTGAGCGACGTGACCGCCATACTGAAGTCGCTAATGAGTTATTGGCAAATGGCAAAGCCTATCCGTGTTACTGCAGCCCTGAAGAACTGTCAGAAATGCGCGATAAAGCCAGAGCGGCCGGCAGCTCGCGCCTTTATGATGGAACCTGGCGCGATCGCGATCCAGCCGAGGCGCCGGATGGCGTTGATCCGGTTATTCGTCTAAAAGCACCGCTTGAGGGGGAAACTAGCATAGATGATGCTGTTCAAGGCGATGTTACCGTCGCTAACAGCCAATTGGATGACATGATCCTGCTACGCGCTGATGGCACCCCGACCTATATGCTGGCCGTTGTTGTGGATGACTATGACATGGACATATCGCACGTTATTCGGGGCGATGACCACCTTACCAACACCTTTCGTCAAATCCAGATCTATACTGCAATGGATTGGGATCTACCTATCTTTGCTCATATGCCGTTGTTACATGGTGCGGATGGGGCAAAATTGTCGAAACGGCACGGTGCCTTAGGTGTCGAAGCCTATCGCGATATGGGCTTTTTACCGGAAGCGGTAAACAATTATTTATTACGGCTCGGTTGGTCCCATGGAGATGACGAAATCATTAGCCAGGAACAAGCTATTGAGTGGTTTGATTTAGATAGTGTCGGCAAATCTGCAGCGCGTTTTGACATGGACAAACTTCAGAATTTGAACAGCCATTACATCAACGAATGTGATAATGATCGGCTAGTACAACTAATCTTACCGGAAGTATCAAAACTACTTGATGGAAACGTAAATTCAGATGCTGAAACGCGATTAACCTGTGGTATAAACGGATTAAAAGATCGCTCTAAGAACATCCTAGAACTATCTGATAATGCTAAGGTTTATTCAGTTAATCGACCGATAGAAATTGAAGGTAAAGCGGCTAAAAGCTTGGACGAGAGTGGGCTTGAAATGGTCAACAAGGCGCGGGCGGTTTTAGCCGATTTAGCATCTTGGGATCATGAAAATCTCAATCAATTGATCAAAACCCTGGCCGAGAACAACGATGTTGGCTTGGGCAAAATTGCCCAACCTCTGCGCTCCGCGTTGAGTGGCTCAATGCCATCACCGGGTATATTTGAAGTTATGGAAGTCCTCGGAAAAGAGGAAACATTAGCCCGCATTGACGACGTTTTATGAACTCATTTCATCAGGCACATTAGGGTACCTTGCTTGACATTTTGGCGTAAAAATTTCATATATCCGCCCATATTCGAGCTTTAAACAAACATAAACCTTGGGGATAAAAAACCATGAATGACAAGAACTCCAACTCTTTTACACTTACCGACAATGCCTCCGGCGATTCCTGGGAATTGCCTGTCCTGGAAGGCTCCGTCGGTCCCAAGGTCATCGATGTGCGGCGACTTTATGCCGATACGGATCATTTCACCTATGATCCCGGTTTTACGTCGACCGGCAGTTGTGAGTCGAAAATCACCTATATTGACGGTGATGAAGGTGTCTTGCTGTATCGTGGTTATCCGATTGATCAATTGGCAGACCATTCAGATTATTTAGAAACCTGCTATTTGCTGCTTTATGGTGAATTGCCAAATACCGATGAAAAATCAAAGTTTGTCGCAGATATTACCAATCACACCATGCTGCATGAGCAGTTCAACTCATTTTTCCATGGTTTCCGCCGGGATGCCCACCCTATGGCCGTCATGTGCGGCGTTGTTGGCGCTCTCTCAGCATTTTATCACGATAGCCTGGATATCAATGATCCCCACCACCGTATGGTATCCTCCTATCGCCTCATCGCCAAAGTGCCAACAATTGCGGCCCAGGCCTATAAATATTCAGTTGGCCAGCCCTTTATTTCACCACGCAACGATTTGGGCTTTGCCGAAAATTTCCTTCACATGATGTTTGCCACGCCAGCTGAGGATTACAATGTAAGTCCGACCCTTGCCAAAGCAATGGACCGCATCCTTATTTTGCATGCCGATCATGAGCAAAATGCCTCGACATCTACAGTTCGCCTGGCCGGCTCTAGTGGCGCAAACCCATTTGCGTGTATCGCCGCCGGCATTGCCTCCCTATGGGGTCCGGCACATGGCGGTGCTAATGAAGCTGTGCTCAACATGCTGAACGAGATCGGCAGTGTCGATAATATCAACGAATTCGTCAAAAAGGCGAAAGATAAAGACGATCCGTTCCGTCTTATGGGCTTTGGCCACCGGGTTTATAAGAACTTCGACCCCCGCGCTAAAGTCATGCAGCAGAGCTGCCATGAAGTTCTGGGTGAACTTGGCATCACCGAT
>Ga0233428_1001557_pt1 | contig 24033 bp, 18 predicted proteins | sample SI_118_April2016_4_FD_179890 | JGI IMG/M metagenome (GOLD analysis project Ga0233428, IMG submission 179890) | Seawater microbial communities from Saanich Inlet, British Columbia, Canada - SI_118_April2016_120_MG | ecosystem: Environmental > Aquatic > Marine > Inlet | place: Canada: British... | reverse complement strand
CGCAGTCCGTCTGAGGCTGGCTATTTTGCTGTCTCGCGGGGAATAGTGAGTTCAGATCAAGCACTCGTAGACGATGCATCGATCCCGGGTTATCACCTCGCTACAGATATTCAGGCATCCTATCAACAGCATCTGCTATTTGATGCACGCGGTAGACTTGTCAGCGTTCGTGGGTTGTTCGACACCACGCCAGGCAAAGCGACGGGCTCAGCGTACTATCCTGTTGCGTCGATGCCTGCGTGGATCCGAGAGAGTCTGAGCGCCGGCGAGTCGCCGGCGCATGGTGGATCGATCGGCGTGCAGTTAGATGGCCCACTTCGACTGTACGTCGGAGCAGTCCTCAACCCTGATCTCGAGCAGGCCGGACTCAAACCTGGTTTCCAGCTTCTGGAAGCAGGCAATGAAGTCCTGCGAGGTTATCCCGATCTGAAGCGCATTGTCATGGGCGCAAGAATCGGCGAGTCTCTGCGGATTCTGGCCAGACAGGAGAGCAGGGTCATTGAGGTGCAAGCGATGGTTGGTGCCAAAGCGGACTATGTCAGTGCACCCAAATGACTAGGCCCCTCTTGTTCCGATGATCATCGGTTGAAAGAACCTGTCGTCCAGTCTCTGAATCTCTGTGAAACCTGCGTGGGCCATGAGCGTCATGAGCCTCGGAATGCCGATGGCATAATAGGTCGAGCGCATGCAGTAGGTTGCACACTCTGGCCCCCCTTGATCGGCGACGAAGTAGAACGTCATCTCATAGTTGGGTGGTCTGGGTTCCCATACCTGCCAGATCACCCAGCGTGTGCCGCTTTCTTCGCGAATGCCATACGGCCTGAGTTGCCGCCGGGACAGATCTTCGGCGTCGTAGTCTCTCACGCTAATGATGCAACCGCCGCCTGGCCGAGTGCACTCATAGAACTGCTGAAACGCGCGAAGGATCTGTTCGTCGGTGAGAAGATGCGGAATGGAGTTGTCGCATGAGATCACTACATCAAACTGGCCACCGTGGTGTTGGTGTGCCTCGCGCATGTCAGCGACAGAGATCTCTATTGGCAGGCTCCGTGACGCGGCTTCCTTTCGGGCTCTTTCGACTTCATGTGGCGACAGATCTGAGGCGGTGAGACTGTAGCCCAGTTCTGCCAGTCCGAGGGCCTGCGTGCCGATGCCACAGGAGACATCGAGTATCGTTGAGACGTCACGCCAGTATTCGTTGATCACAGAATCCAACATCGTCGCTTGGCGACGGATGCTGGCCTCCCAATCGGGGTAGATCAGATGGTAGTACGGTGTCAGGGTTTCGTAGAATGCGTTCGAGTCGCCCATGGGCAGGCCTCACAGACCCAGCGTGTATCTGACGGCAATGAGTTTTTCGCCACCAATTTCCATGGTCTTCTGAGCACCACTGTGAACGCAACCGACGGCTTCATAGAAGGTTCTTGAATCGTGATTTCTTTCAAATACCCATGCGGACAGCGTTAGGGCTCCCTGCATTTGCGCCTCCTCACTTGCACGTAGCCAAAGGGCCCGCCCGATTCCTTGCCGCCACAGGCCTGGTGAGATGTAGATCGCGCCGACTTCGAAGGCACCAGGCGAATCTCCTTCATCTCGTGTTGCACCGACGCTGACCAAACCGACGATCCCATCTTCGTTGGTGGCGACGAATGTTCGAAACGCACCTGAGGAGAGGCCATTGCGCCATCCCTCTGCACGCTTCTCAACAGACAGTGCATCCAAATGCTCCTGGGGCACCATTCCGACGTAGGCGCTCTGCCACGAGCGCACGTGGACAGACGCCAGACCCGCGGCGTCTTCTATCTCAGCAGCTCTGATTTGAAATCGCGTCATCGGACCCTCGCTACGAGGCGTCTCGCCAATACATTCCGGCAAGTCGCCAGCCTTGCTCCGTCCGTGCTGCGAAGCAGATCTGTCGGCAAGCGGACGAATTCACATGCGAGTCCTTGCCCCACTTTGCCATATCGTCGGAAGTGCAGTAGGCCTCAGGGATCCAATCCGTGGGATCATCGGAGCTTGATCCGAGCCAGCGGATATAGGTGTCGGCATGGCATGCACGCAGCGCGTCGGCGTCATGGTCTTGATGGGCTTTGTGGTAGTTCAGGATAAGTTGCTGCAATTGCGTGTCGGCAGTCATTGTGTCTCCTCGGCTGTGCTGTGGCGAGCATAGGCGAGGAATCTGCACAGTGGCAAGGAAATCAGTGACTATTGCCCCCTCCTGGTGTGCGAGTATTTTGTTCGCGCAAATTCCTCCGGGCTGAGACGGCCCAGTTGGCTACCAGGAGAATCAACCAATGAGTGTCGCACCTTCCACCGCTTCCTCCTACCGCGCCCCTGCATTCATCGACTTCCAGCCCGAGTGGTCTGGCAAGGGAGCGACCGAGGCTCGTCTCGAGGCTCTGCGTGAGCACAGTGTCGTCATCATCGACGACTTCGTCGACAGTGAATGGATCCCGATTCTCCGTGAGGCGGGGCGCCGCGTGACAGAGGCCTGTCGACCCGAGAAGGGATACAGTGTCATCGATTCCTCCAAGGGCTATGTACACCGCACGGATCAGGACGAGCCATGGGCGATTCGTGGCATCATCCATCCGGCGTTTAAGGAGCCGAGCTTCGCCGAGTTCCATGGTTCCGACGAGATGATGGAGTTCCTGTCGGGTTGGAGCAACGGTCTGCAGCCGGAAGATCTGACGCTGAGCACGATACTACTCTGGTGTAACAACAGGAAACATGAGCACAAACTCGGTTGGCATCGGGACACGGTGTGGTGGGGGACCGGCGAAAGTCGCACTTCCCAGGAAAAAGGAGGCGACGGCCCCGAGGCATACTCCGAGGAAGCCGAACGGCAGGTATGGGAGAAGATCCGGGAGCGGAACGACAAGCAGGTCGACGAACGCAACGGCATGGGCATCTTCCTGGCCCTCGTTGACGACGAGTGCCATGAGATCGTCGCAGGGAGCCACAACCGCTGGCGCACACCCTTCGAACACGATGTCCTGCTACCGCAGCGGATGAAAGATGCCGGCGTGCCGCATACACCCAGCTGGGATGGCGAGAGTCCGATCCCACTGCAGACGGCGGTGCGGCTCAAGGCAGGACAAGCGCTGATCCGAATTGGGACGAACATCCACACGGGGCACACTGTGACGGATCGCGAGCGCAACACCCTCGCGATGGGCTGGTCTAAGTGGAGCGGCCCCTTCGAAGGCGAGCCGAAGGTGGCGGATGGGCGCTGGGCCTGGCAGCATGATCCGGCAGTGCGTGAAGCACTGCCGCACGAGTGGATGAAGACGGCGTGGGACCGCTGGGCGGAAACAGAGCAACTGGGGGACACGTTGGAAGATCGATACACGCCGTGGGACATCAAGAACATCAAGGCAGGACAGGTCGTAGGATGGCGAGGCGAGTTGGAGAAGCAGGCTGCCGCAGCCGGTGAGGCGTGGGAAGAGCGTCAGAAGGTGGAAGGCTAGGTCAGTTTCTCTCGAACGGCTACAGCATCGACGCCGACTCTCCAAAGAGACTGGGCTGCCGCGCCGCGCCGTTCCGATCACGAGCCAGGGACGATCAAATCTGCCCGGTCGGCTGGGTTCTCCCGGGCGATGTAGAGGTCCTCGTCGGCCATCCACTCTTCCCAGCGCTCCCTAGCTTCCAGCCCGTCTCGTTCAAGCCCGCGACGAAGTCGAACATCGCGTGGTGTCTCGATCCAGATCGAGTAGGCGAGGTAGGGTTGGAACGCCTGCCTTGAGGCCGAGACACCCTCGAGGACGACGAACTGTGCCGGTTGGACGACAACCTGAGACTTCACTTCGTCCTCCCAACTGGTTGGCACATAGACGGCTGAGTCGCCCGCAGCGAGCGGCACGAGTACGGACTCACGCAGCTTGGGCCACCAGTCGATGGGGTTGTCCCAACTGGCGAAGTCGTCGGTGTGAACGATCTGCACGTTTCCCAGACCCAACGCAAGCTGTGCGGCGAAGGTGCTCTTGCCAGCTCCACCTGGACCGTCGACGGCAATGACCCTCGTTGACATCCCATCCGGTGCAACAGACGAATGGGCAGCGTCGATGGCGACACTCAGATCAGCCTTGTCGTTCGACGCGGAATCAGGCACGGTGCTCGTACAGGTCTCGCACTTGGGTGCTCATGCGATCTAACTCCTCGCGTAGGGCCCGGTGCCCGGTGATCAAGCTATGGCATGACACCGTTGGAGACGATCTTGTCGTCACGCCGAACCAACTATTATTCTTCGTCATGAGATAGAAAACTGCCCCGACGGAGACCACAAGAATGGAACAGCAACACGAGTGGCTCCTCGATCTGGCGAAGATCTCCCCTGAGCCACAGGCACCAGCTCAGGGCGATACGAAAAGTGTAGAGGAGAAACCCGGCAAAAGCTCCAAGCGATCACCCGGTCATATTCTCGCGCAGCTACCTTTCCTCAAGGACCTTCACCGTCTGCAGATAGCGAAGATCCTGAAGTGTTCCAAGGTCAAAACCTATTGCCCTGGCGAACAGGTGTGCGCAGCCGACACCCCAAGCGATGAAATGTATATCCTGCTTTCGGGGAATCTGGCCGTACTGGATCAGGAGGGCTCGCAAGTCCTGACCATCGATCCGGTGACGACTGTGGGGGAATTTGGCTTCATGACAAACTGTCACCATCCGGTCGGTCTGGAGGCCATTGTCGCCACCAAGGTCATACGCATCAGCCGTTCTAACTTTGAGCAGCTACTGAAGAGTGAACCGGACATTCAGACCAAGGTGCATCGAAATATCATCGACATTCTCTCGGGAAAACTGATCAGTCTTCGACAGCGAGTCGAAGGGGCACTCTCCAGATGTAGATAGAGCCTCGAGTAGATGGACTAACTCGCCACCGCCGGCCGCGTCGCCCAGCTGATGCCTGAGAAGATCAGATCCCGGACCTCCTGTCTGCGAAGGTTATCGAGATCATGGGCGGGGGTAGCGTAAAAGACACGCCCGTCGCCGAAGGTCTTCGTCCACGCCGCTGGCATCTGCGTCTCCTCGTCCCGAGCTGTTGCCAGGATCTGGCAGTCTGGGTCGACGTCCACACTGTAAAGTTCATCCTCAAGTTTCAGGACCGAACGTTCGCGAGCGAGGGGATGGTCACCGACAAACTCAAGCTCGTAGGACGCGGTCCGATCCTCGACGTATCTGCCGCCGATCAGATTAGCGTAGGTGTCGTCCTCAAACATGTTGATGCCGCCATGGAACGTGGCAAGGCCGGTGCCGGCTCGGACCGCCGCTGCGAGGCAGTCGGCGTAGGGAGGCGCGCTGATCCCACAGGACCAAATCGGCACGACCACATCGATTGGCGAGAGATCCGATCCAAGGATGCTACCGAAGTGCGAGGTCGAATTCACGATATAGCCCTGGTTCGCAAGGTGTCCAGCAACCATCCCGGCGACCTCTTCAGGGTGATGGCCGTCCCATCCTCCCCAGATAATCAATGCTCTTGGCCGTTTCATGCCGCCATGATCGGGCCCTGGGTGAACCTTCGCAAGCTCGAGTTTGCGCGTGGCAATCTGTGCAAGTGGCTCACGCGCCGCCGATCCACGCCGCCTCAAGACGCGACCTGGAATCCTGCAGGGCAGTGTCTGTGTCGCGCCCATGTCCCCCGGAACTTGCATGGCCGCCCACTTCGAGGATCATGGGGCCGTTGTAACCGGCACGTCGAAGGATCTCCATGTGTCTCGAGATTGGCACTGTGCCCAGGCCCAGGGGCAAGTGGTGATTGGCTTCGGGCAAGGGTGTATCCGATACGTGCAGCATCTGCATCGATGTTGCCAACTCCAGGAAATGAACGGCGTCCCCGGGTTCACTGTGATTGAGGTCCCATACCAGACCCAGACCGGGGACCGCTTCGAGCAGTTCACGACAGTGGGACGGGCGCACCAGGACCAATCCCTCTGGGGAGTTGTTCTCGATGGCCATGCGGAAGCCATGGGAATTACCCAGTTCGACAGCTGTGGCACATTGATCGGCAAGTGACTGCGTAACCGTCGGCAGGGCTTGCTCGATGAGCGTATAAAGATGCCAATGGACGTAACGTATTCGGAGCGAATTGATCAGCGGTAGATTGTCCCGGAGGATCCCGGTGGGTGAACGCCCTTCACACAAGCCGTGCTCGTCCAGTCCGATCAAGATCTCCAACACTGGCTCGATCTTACTGTCTCGCAGCAACGAATCTGCCGCAGTCAGGTCACCGAGGTTACCCACCATAGCAGATGGGGATCCGCGGAACTGGATCGCCCTGAAACCGGCAGCCAGCGCAAAGTCCACTTCAGCTGAGAGGTTACGCTCTGGCCCGAACAGGCGTGCCTGGAAACCAATTCGCATATGGGTCTCATTCTAAGGGTGGAGCGGATATCGTGTTTGACGCCGGAATGCGAGGGGCGTTCTCGTACGATATGACACACCGTGAATCGGAGATTAGGATTCGTCGGGACTCTTGCTGGAATACGGCCCTACAAGCGATCGGAGATAGCGTGACGAGAGAATGGGTGCGACTGCTGTTCGTGGCTGGCCTGTTGAGCACGACGGCTTCTGCCATGGAGCCGACCTGGACGCAGGTGGGTGAGACAGTGTACGGTGCCAGACCCGATGACCGTGGTCCCATTAGTGGCGGCGAAGGCTACATCGGCGTGGTCACAGCGGGGCACTACCAGGTCGACAACGTCGATTCGCTTCTTGTGGCGCTGGCTGGGGCCCGGGCAGGCGAGGTCGTTTTCATTCCTGGTGAGTCAGTGATCGATCTGACAGCCAGGATCTATATCGAGGGACTGGTGCTTGAGATTCCGGCAGGCGTCACCCTTGCGGGCAATAGAGGACAAGAGGGTTCTCAAGGTCCGTTGCTGGTGAGCGACGCACTCAAGACACCGGTGATGATTCGGGCAATGGGCCCTGGCGTCCGCATTACGGGTCTGCAAATCCAGGGGCCGAATCCCAAGCGCTACCTGGCGCACCATCGTCGATCCTTCCAGGAAGGCAAGGGGCGATCCTACTACTACGAGTTTCCCACATCAGACGGGATCGTCGCTGCACACGACAGCATGGAGGTGGACAATTGTGAGATCTCCGGCTTTGCCCATGCGGGCATCTTTCTGAAAGCAGGAGTGGGCCACGAGATTCACCACAATTTCATTCACCACAATCAATACAATGGACTCGGCTACGGCGTCACGCACGATTCGGCGTCGTCGCTGATCGAATACAATCACTTCGACTTTAACAGACATTCGATTGCAGGCACCGGGCGGCCTGGCTGCAGTTACGTGGCAAGACACAATGTGGAGTTAGGGACGTCGCTGAGTCACTGTTTCGATATGCACGGCGGCAGGGATCGGAAGGATGGGACCGATATTGCCGGCACGTCGATCCTGATTCATAACAACACGTTCCGGGCACCCAAGCGGGCCGTCGTGATCAGAGGGACGCCGGAAGGCCAGTGCGAGGTAAAGCAAAACTGGTTTCCCGTTCACGAAAGTGAGAGTCTCGCCGTACGAGCCTCAGAGCGTACCACGGTGCATGACAATCTCTATGGCGAAGACGAGATCAAGTGAGACCTGCCGCAGACGACATGCATCGGTTTGCCCACGCCGGCGGGTTTCGGATGGACAAAGGCCCGGCCCTGGCGTCGGTCCTGAAAATCGGCTTCTTATGCCATAATGAGACCTGACCCCCACATGACCAGTGCCGATGTCCTGGCAACACTCCGGGCAAGTGGTCTGCCACTGAAGGAATGGGGTACGGCCCTCGATGGCTCGCCGATGCTCGCCGCCAGAGCTGGTGGTGATCGGCAACCGGCCATCTTCCTGACTGCGGGTGCACACTGCACCGAAACGGCCGGTGTGCACGCCTGTCTGTCGCTGATGCAGTCCCTCGACACCGAGCACGAACTCCACGTCCTGCCCCTGCGCGATCCGGTTGGCTTCGCCGGTGTCGACCACTGTCTCGGTCTGGCGGCGGGGGAGGCCATCGTGACCGGTGATCCACAGAAGTCTCTCGACGTCCTGAGGGAGCGAGCTTCGCTGTTGTGGAGTGAGGATGATCTGTACCTGTTCCAACTCGGGGAGACAGGTTTCGTGTGGGCGCCGGCGACCCTTGGTCTGCAGACCTTCTGGCGTCAGTTTTCCCTCACGGGTCGACTGCCGCGTGAGGCGGCCGACGTGCTGATGCCGCTGCGCGGGCGCAGCATCTTCTTCCTCAATGTCAATTCCACGATCGACGGATCCGGCGCTCTGGAACGCTGCTATCACACCGTTCTTGGGAAGGATGGCCAGTGGCTGCATCTCAATCGCTTCTTCGGCCAAGCCGATGCGCCTGGCGAAGTGGCTGCTGTTGATGATCTGGTTCAGACTGTCCGACCCGGTCTGACGGTGGATCTTCACGAAGGCAATGGCGAGGGCTTCTGGATGCCTATTCCCAGACCGTCGTCCGGGCGGGATCGGGTCTTCGACATGACCCGCGCGTTCTTCTCCTACATCGAGGAACGAGGATACCCGATCGAAACCTACGAACACTGGGAAGCCTCCAATGGGATTGAAGCTGCAGATCCCGACTGGATGGTGCCCGAGCCGGATCTACCCGGCCTATTCTGGTTGCAGCAGGAGCGCCGACAGGAGGGGCCGAATCTGATGACCTACGCTGCGGGGCTGGGCATCGGATATGGGACAGAGGGGCCCATGGAACAACCGCTGGCGATGCGAGTTGATGGGCTCACCGAAGGGATCCGGCGTGCCATCGCTGTTTGGGAACGGACGCAGTAATCGGCGGAGCTTGGCTTCAGCCACTTAGCTGACGCCGCCAGGCCTCTTCAATTCTGAGCAGTTCCGCATCCTCATCGTCGCTGACGCAGGGCACCCACTCGTCGGCGAGCAGATCGCCGATGTGCTCGTTGGCTCGACGCCGCATGTCCGGTTTGCCCAGTTCCTGCCAGCGTTCGCGCAAGATGCGATTGGCCAGCGTCGAGTCGTCCAGCTCGTGGCGAAACCAGGTGAGCGTGTGGTCGTGGGCCAGCAGGTTACCGTGTGTGCCCGGGTCGCTCAGCAGAATGTCCGCAGCCAGGTGCGCGTCATCGACGGTGATACCGCGTTGCAGGCGCTCAACCTGGACGGCGATCTCGTCGTCGATGACCATCTGTGTCGCCGAGATCGACATCTGTGACTCAAGCTGTCCCATACCCCAGATCAGATTCACCCCAGCCTGCGTGTGCAGGGTCAGCCCCAGGGATTTCTCTGTCGCTGCCTGGGCATCTTCCGTCATGGCCTCGGAGCCGACCCAGCTGGCACAGGGCAGCTGCCACATGCGCGCCAGCCCTGCAGCGGCGGCTGCCATGAGGAAGACCTCGGGCGAGCCGCCGAGGGCGACGGCCGATCTCATATCGAGTGTGTGGGCGAACCCGGCATTGTAGATGCAGGGCCGTCCCGGCTCCAGGGCCTGCGCGATGGCGATCCCTGAGAGGGTTTCGGCATGTGCCTGGGCCAGGGAGCCCGCGAGCGTCACCGGCGACGTGCCACCGGCCAGTGGTTCGGCATTGAACATGAAGGGCCATCGTTGACCGGAGGTGTCGCGACTCAGTTGCGTCGCTGTCTGTGTCCAGCGTAGTGGACTCAGGACACTGAAGCCGAAGCTCACGGGTGCGTCCGCCTTGTCGCTGCCGCGCAGAACCTGCGCCATCTCCATGACCGCGCCGATGCCGTGTGTCGATGTGATCACGGGTCGCAGATGTTTTCCCGTGTGCTGTGCCATCAAGCGCAGTGTGCAGAAGTCACGCAGGTTGGGCTCGAAGTCGGCCACAGAGATACCGACCATGGCGTGCACGTGATCGAGGCGATCGGTGAGCCGCGTGAGTCTGGCGAAATCGTCCAACCTCAGCACATGGCGCTCAGTATCCTCCACCAGATAGAGTGCGTTCCCCGGCCACAAGCAGGTTCCGCCAGCGTGCGCACCCACTGTGCGATCGTCGCCCTGCCGCTGCCCGAAGGTGACGTCCGCAGGCGCCTGGCCAATCAGTGCGCGTAGGGTCTGCTCGTCAAAGTGGACCCGCCCCGTCGGCTCGACGCGTGCACCATGGGCAGCCAGCGATGCCCGGGTGAGGTCATCGTCGACGGCGACACCGACCTGTTCGAGTACCTGCAGACTCAGGTCCTCGATGCGCTGCAGGGCCTGTGCATCGAGCTGACCGAATCCAGTCGGCGCTGCCATCATTTCTACTCGCTTGTGGGCATGTGGGGGACGTCCCTCTTACCTAGGACCGAAAGGCTGACCGCGGTCAAGGAGGATCAAGATCGCCGCGACGATGTTGCCGTCTATGGGCCGTTTCGGCAAGATTCCATGAGAGGCCAACCTCCATCGTTGATCGAGAGCAACATGAGCTACATCCGACCCAGCTACGAGGTGGCCCGCGACTCTGGGATCACTTCCTGGAGTAGGACAGCGCAGACGATGGGGGACACCGAGAAGGGAATCGCAGCGAGGAAGGCACGGTGGTGTTCGTTTCTCGACATGGATGCGCCGCCGCGACATATGCTGTTGGTGCGCTATGATCACGAGCTGCCGCCGCGGCCCATGCCGCATGCGGACGAAGTTGCCGCGCGTATCGATTGGGCGTGGCTCCTGTACGAGAAGCAGTTTGCTGCCGTCGACTGGCTGGACGATGATGCGGTGCCCCACCTGCACCCGTACACGGGCACCGAGATCTTCGCCGCCGCCTTCGGTTGCGACGTCCACCAACCCGAAGAGAGCAATCCTTTCGCCCGACCGTTGATCCACCGTGCCAGCCAGGTGGCGGGGCTCAAGGTCCCCGAGATCACAGCCGAATCCCTGTCCACACTCTTCGACATCGCTGACGAGTTACGGCGACGTGCCGGTCCTGAGGCCGTCATGCGGCTACCGGACATTCAGAGCCCCATGGACATCGCCGCGTTGATCTGGGACAAAAATACTTTCTACATGGCCCTCATCGAGTCGCCGGAAGCGGTCAGGGAATTGGCAGCCAAGGTGCGGCAGCTACTTACCTGTTTTCTGGATGAGTGGTTCGCCCGCTACGGCAAGGACTTCGTCGCCCACTACCCAGACTATTACATGCCTGCAGGTATCACCCTGTCCGAGGATGAAATTGGGGCGGTGAATCCTGACATGTTTCACGATTTTTTCCTCCCCGAACTGGTAGAGTTGTCGGACCGGTACGGCGGTTTTGGCATGCACTGCTGTGCGAATGCCAGACATCAGTGGCCGGCGTGGAAACAGATCCCGAACATGCGGCTGCTGAACGTTGCACAACCACCGACGGAAACCCAAGACGCGTATAGCGTCTTTGCCGACCACACAGCGCAGATGCACGGCTGGTGTGGAGACGGGGATCCCCAGACATGGCGCTTCCCCGAGGCTTCTCATGCCGTGATCTCCACCGGGGCCAGCTCTCGGGATGAAGCGCAGAGACTGGTCGCGTCGCTTCGAGTTTCACAATGTCAGATCAGGTGAGCGGGGGATGATGGAGATGACGAAAAGAGAGCGATTCCTGGCGTTCGCCGGGTTTCGAGCGGTGGATCGCGTACCCCGGCACGCCTCGTATACGCCGCACATGCTGGAGAAGATGACCGCCCACCTGGGCCAGAGTCCGCTGCAGCACTTTGACATGGATACGGGCGGTGGCGCGGGCCTGCAGCCTCCTGAGGATCATGTGTCTCCCGACTATTCGATTTACCACCCGGGTCGGCAACACGGCAAAGACGGATTCACCATCGATGGCCATGGCTGCGGTCATGTTGAACACGGGTTCTACCACTTCACCGAATACATCAGTCCCATGGCCGAGGCGACACGGATTGAAGAGCTGGAGGACTATCCCATTCCCAGTCGCGAATACTGGTCGGATGCGGGGATGAAACAGGCCGCCACGGATGCCCACGCGGCGGGCGTGCACACACAGATTTTCGTCGGCCATATGTACGAGAACGCCTGGCAGGTGCGCGGCTACGAGCCCTTCCTTGAAGACCTGTTACTCAGGCGTGATTGGGCAGAAGTGGTGCTGGACAAGTTCTGTGACAACAACCTGATCGTTGCGGAAGCGGCGGCCAAAGCCGGGTACGACTGCATCGCCACGGGCGACGATGTGGCCAATCAGCAGGCGCTGATGTTTCGGCCTGAGTTGTGGCGTCAGGTCATGAAGCCACGCTGGGCGAAGGTGATCGCGGCGGCTCGTGCCCACAAGCCTGATGTACATGTGTGGTACCATTCGGACGGCAACATCTGGGACATTCTCGATGATCTGGTCGAAATCGGTATCACCATCCTCAATCCGGTGCAGCCCGAGTGCATGGATCCGCTTGCCATCCGCAAACGCTTCGGCAAGAACCTGGCCTTCGATGGTTGTATCGGTACGCAGACCACTTTCCCCTTCGGCACGGCAGCGCAGATGCGCAGCACGGTAGGCGACCTGGGACAGGCTCTCAGGGCGGCGGAAGGCGGCCTCATGCTGGCGCCGACACACGTACTGGAGCCAGAGGTGCCAGTAGACAACGTGAGTGCTTTCTTCGACGCCTGCGATGCGCTCAGTACCCTAGCGAAAGATTCCGTCGAGACATGACACCCCGCCAGCGATTACTTGCCACCCTTGCCCACACCGAACCGGATCGCATTCCCTTCGACCTGTCGTCGACGCCAGTCACCGGCATCCACCGCGTTGCCTACCAGAGTCTGCGTGAGGCGCTGGCCCTGCCGCAACGTGACGTCGAGATCTTTCACCTCATGCAGCAATTGGCCGTCGTCCACGACGACGTGCATGTGGCCCTGCGCACCGATGTGCGCGGTTCGCGGCCTTTGCCACCGACTGGCTGGCGCCTCGAATTGCAGGTGGATGGCGACTACGAATACTACACCGATGATTGGGGCATCACACGCCGGCGCATTGCCGATGACGGTCACTATTTCGACCTGTGTGGCTCGCCATTGGCCAATGCAGGCTCGCCTCAGGACATCGACAGCTACGACTGGCCAGAGCCGGCGGAGCCACCGCGGTTCCAGGGGTTACGAGCACGAGCCGAGGCGATTCGAGACGCCGGGTTTCCCTTCGTCCTGGGTGGGATCTGTCCGGGTATGATGGAGATGGGGCAGTGGTTGCGCGGCTTCGACAACTTCTACTGCGACCTGGCCGCCGACCGGCCCATGGCCGAGGCGCTGTGTGACCAGATCATCCGGCTCAAGCTCGAATACTGGTCCTACGCTTTGCGAGAAGTGGGTGATTTGGTCGACGTGATCCAGGAGGGTGACGACTATGGTGGCCAGCAGGCCCTGCAGGTACACCCCGACCTGTGGCGTGAGGTATTCAAGCCACGACTGCGTCAGCTGTTGACCGGCATCAAGGCTGACGCGCCACACGCAGCGTTGTTCTTCCACTCCTGTGGTGCGGTGCGCGACATACTCCCCGACCTGATCGAGGTCGGCGTGGATATTCTCAACCCCGTCCAGGTTTCTGCGACCGGCATGGATTCGGCGCAGCTCAAGAGTGAATTCGGCGACGATCTGGTGTTCTGGGGAGGCGGCGTCGACACACAACACGTGCTCCCCACGGGCACACCGGCCCAGGTGGCCGATGAAGTACGCCGCCGCGTCGACGACTTCGCACCCGGGGGTGGTTTTGTCTTCAACGCCGTGCACAACATCCAGGCGGATGTGCCGGCGGCCAACATCCTGGCCATGCGCGCGGCGCTGGACGAGTGCACGGAGGCAAGTCATGATCCCTGCAAAGTTGCTTCCGAAGGGCCGTTTCGGACATACTGACTGACGTGGCGGTTTCTCACTCGGAATCGCAACGCGATCGCACGTCGGGTGTATCCCACCAGCAGTAGCCAGACGATCGGTGTGCCTGGCAGGGCACATACACTTCTGGCAGGTCAGTCGTGTGGGGCTGGCTGGATGAGGGCAACATGGCACAAATACCTCGGCTCGCCTGGCCGACACGATGGGGAGTTCCCTTCCTCGCGTGCCTGATTGCAACTCTTGCCGACCTGTCTCCGGCTTCCTCACAAGTCGGAACGGTCTATTCACAACAGAAGATCAGTGACACCCAGGGCGGCTTCGCCGGTGTCTTTGATAACACGGACAAGCTTGGCCGTTCTGTTGTTGCCCTCGGCGATCTGGACAGCGACGGGGTCACCGACATCGCGGTCGGCGTGCGGAATGACGACGATGGGTCGGCGGACCGAGGCGCCGTCTATGTACTGTTCATGAATGCCGACGGTACGGTGAAGGCGGATCAAAAGATCAGTGCCACCGCCGGCGGCCTTACGGGACCGCTGGCCACCAGCGACCAGTTCGGCTGCTCCGTGGCCAACATTGGTGACCTGGACGGCGATGGGGTCACCGATTTGGCCGTGGGGGCTTTCGGCACGGACGACGGCGGATCGAACAGGGGAGCCGTCTACGTGATCTTCCTCAACGCGGACGGTACGGTGAAGGCGGAGCAGAAGATCAGCTCTACCACGGGAGGACTCACTGGGCCAATAGATGACCTCGATCTTTTCGGCGGCAATCTCGCTTCCGTGGGCGATCTTGACGGCGATGGGGCGGAAGACATCGCCGTGGGGGCCGTCTGGGACGATGATGGCGGATCGGCTCGTGGCGCGATCTGGATTCTGTTCCTGAACACGGATGGTACGGTCAAGGCCGAGCAGAAGATCTCCGACACGGTAGGCGGTTTCACCGGCGTGCTGGATGACGATGACTCTTTCGGTACGTCGGTTACGAACCTTGCCGATCTGGACGGCGACGGCATCGTCGATATCGCGACGGGGGCGCCGAAAGATGACGATGGGGGTACCAACCGAGGCGCGGCGTGGATCCTGTTCTTGAACACTGATGGTACGGTCAAGGCCGAGCAGAAGATCTCTGACACGGTCGGCGGATTCACCGGCGTACTGGATGACGCCGATTATTTCGCTGGCGGGTCTCAAGCCGAGGGAGCCGACGCCATCGCCGGCGGTGTGGATATAGACGGTGACGGCGTCGAAGATCTCGTCGTGGGAGCCACCGCCGACGACGACGGGGGGACTGACCGCGGCGCGGTATGGGTCCTCTTTCTCAACACGGATGGCACCGTCAAGGCGCACCAGAAGATCTCTGACACGACCGGTGGCTTCACCGGTGGACTTGGTGACTCAGACCTCTTCGGTGAGGCAATCGAGTTCCTGGGTGACCTGGACGGGAATGGTATGCAGGATCTCGCCGTGGGAGCCGTGTATGACGACGATGGCGGGTCAGACCGTGGTGCGGTGTATGTGCTTTTCATGGCCAACCCGCCCAAAGTCAGCAGTGTGAGTCCCGCGGAAAACGCGATCGCGTCGACGGTCGGTTCGGACATCAGTGCGACATTTTCCTCAGCTTCGTCCGGTCTCTCAGCCACGACCTTCGTCGTCCATCGGTCGCAGTCTGCCAACAGGTTGAGTGGGGTCTACGCCGGTGACAACACGATCACCCACACCTTCAATCCGTCAGGGGATCTAGTCCCGAACGAAGAGATTCAAGTGACTCTTACCGGGGCACTGCAGCGCGTCAGTAATACCGAAAACCTGGCCCCGCCGTACGTGTGGCGATTCACTGCGGCAGCTGGCACGGGCCCCGCACTTTTCACCAATGCCAATGCGAACTTCGGCACGGGGACAGACAACAGCAGGGCGCTGACAGTCGGAGACGTCGACGGCGATGGTGACAGCGACGTGGTGGTCGGCAAACAGACCCAGCAGAATGTCGTGTACCTGAACAACGGCTCAGGGACACTGAGCACAGCCAGCAACTTCGGCACGGGCACCGACGACACTCGAGGGGTTGTGGTTGGTGATGTGGACAGCGACGGTGACCTCGATGTAGGGGTTGCCAACTGGGGGCAGCAGAACGTCGTCTATCTGAATGACGGTGCCGGCAGTTTCACTGCTGGTACTAAGAACTTCGGTACGGGTACCGACAATAGCCGAGAGGCGCTGCTGGCCGATCTCAACGGAGACGGCTTCCTCGACACACCGACGGCCAACTGGACGCAGCAGAATGTCGCCTACCTGAACGACGGATCAGGGAGCTTTACGGCCGGATCGCTGAACTTCGGCACGGGGAGTGAAGACACGTACTCGATGAGCGCAGGAGATATTGACGGAGACGGCGATCTCGATGTGGCGACCGGGAACAACATCCAGCAGAACGTAGCCTACTTGAATGACGGTTCAGGAAGCCTGACAGCGGGAACGAAGAACTTCGGCACGGGAACCGACTTCACGATCGTGGTGAATCTTGCGGACCTGGACGCAGACGGCGACTTGGACGTCTTCGTTGGTAACGACAGCGGACAACCAGACGTGGTCTATTTGAACGACGGGAGTGGGAACTTCACCGCTGGATCGAACACCGTCGGAGGCAGCGACAACACCTTCGGGTCAGATATCGGTGACGTGGATGGTGACGGGGATCTCGACATTGCCGTCGCGACGGGGAGCGCAGGAGGTGGCAGCTACCAGAGCAAGACCTACCTAAACAGCGGTACAGCAACATTCGGATCTTCGGTCGACGTGGGTGGCAACGGCGACAATTCCCGTGCGATCGCTCTGGCTGACTTGGACGGTGACCAGGATCTGGACATCGCTCTGGCGAACTATGGTGGTCAGGACATCGCGTATCTGAACTCTGGCAATCTGGATGGCACGCTGATCCCGAGCAGTGCACTTGATGAGAGTGCTGCTCTACCTCTGCCTTCCACGAGCAACAGCCTGGTAGCTGCGGCCGACCTCCTAGACTTCACCATTGCAGATGGTGGTGCCGGAGATGGGCTGCCCCTGCTGATTGGCAAGCTTGTTGTCCATACGTCAGGCACCGGGCCGTTCGACAAGGCGGCCTGGCTCTTGAACGGTCCGGATGCAGCCAACGTGAGCGGCGTCTACAGCAGTGGTGACAACACGATCACCTTCTCGGGTCTGTCGATCTCTGTTGCCGATGCGGGGGCCGAGACCTATGCAGTACGGGCGTATTTCACTGATACGACGGGCCTCACGGATGGCTCGACATTCTCATTCACGATTGACGGTGATACCGATGTCATCACGAGCGGCGCCACCAGCGCCATGTCGGGTTCGAACACCGCCGTCAGTAACGCGGCACCGGCCGAGGTGGGAGTCACTGCAACGCGTCTCGTGTTCGCCACACAGCCGGCACCACTTGAGCTGACCTCCGGCCTGGAGCTCGACTTTGGCACCGATCCGGTTGTTTCAGCCCAAGATGCCAGTGGGAATCTCGACAGCGACTTCACGAGCACGGTGACGTTGACCGAGACAGGCACAGGCAGCGGAACCTTCACCAACGGTGCTATCGCGGCCTCTTCAGGTGTAACGACATTCACAGGTTTGAGTTTGACCTTCAATGCCGTCGATGAGCAATCGATTCGACTCCTGGCCAGTGCGAGCGCCGTGACATCCGACTCCTCGGATGTCATCACGGTTACGGCAATCCCCCAGCTGGTCACAAACACGGGTGGTGTTTTAGGGGAGGGCGGGAGTCTGACTCTGTCATCCAGCCTCCTTCGATTCTCAGATGCTGGTGGAGATGGTCAAGTCGTGTTCACCGTAACACGAGTGCCAACTGCGGGGGGCTTGAAACTTGGCGAAGTGACCTTGTCGTCAGGGTCAACTTTCACGCAGACAGACGTGAGCGGAGGGAGTGTCGTATATCACCACGGAGGCTTTGAGGGGCAGTTAGACGACTTCCGGTTTACTGTCGCCGGTCTGGCTGGAGTGTCCACAGATGAGATGTCCTTTGGTTTCAAGATCTCCGCCACGAATGATCCGCCACGGATCGATGTCCTGGGCATTCTCCGCGTCGACGAGGGCGGTTTGGCGACGATAACGAACGGGCATCTGCGGATTCTCGATGATGAAGATATAGGTGCGCATGTGACGATCGAGATCCTGTCGGGGCCGTCGCACGGTTACTTGTCGAATACAGTGATTTCTCAGGCACTGATCGATGATCAACAGCTCCATTACAGGCATGATGGTGGTGAGGCCGCTCAGGACAGTTTTTCGTTTATCGCCAGAGACACAGACGGATTGATTACGGATCCGGCTGTCTTCCGCATCGCCGTTGTGGCCTGGAATGATCCATTCGTCGTGCCAAGCGATCCGATCGTCGTTCAGGAGGGTGACAGTGTCCAGATTGACCTCGCCGCCCGTGATCCCGAGGGGGAAGCGATCCACCTTGAAGCGGTGAGGCTCCCCGAAGGAGCGGTCCTCAATGGGACCGTGCTGGAATGGACCCCAGGTTTCGCGCAGGTTGGGTCTCACGTGCTAGAGATCGACTATACGGATAGCGCGTTGACCGTACGGGCGAGGCTCGACGTGCGCGTGGAACCAGACTCAGGACGTGCATCTATGCCACCAGCAATGGATCTGGGATCACCGTCCGTCGACTTCGGCGTAGGCCACCTCGACGATACTGACGTGCTGAAGCTTGTCGTAACAAACCTGGGAGGGCAGGAGCTTGATGTGACTGGCATCTCGTCAAATCTTGCGCATCTCACCGCAAGGCCCAAGTCGATACGGCTCTCCAGGGAGTCTGCAGACACTCTGACACTGTCCTACTCGCGGAGTTCGATGGGGCGTTTCGAGGGATATCTGCTCATCGAGAGCAACGATCCTGTCGATTCGTTGCGCCAGATCGCCGTCGCGGGATCGACGACATGGGCATCAACTCCCCGGATCGAAGTCGAGACGGATTCGATTCAGCTTGGAGCCGTGCGGGTGGGGAGTTGGGACACAGGTCATGTCAGCGTCAGAAATCTTGGTCTCGGCGAGATGACGATCGATGCCTCGGTAGAGGAGGAGGGATTCAAAGCATCAACGACCTCAATTCGCCTAACCACCGGCGCTTCCGGGACCGTGATTGTCATATTGGAGCCAAGAGAATACGGTCATCAGGGCGGTACGCTCAGGCTGGTGAGTAACGACCCGCGTCGACCGACGATGCTCATCGGTCTCTACGGCTTCGGTGGGGACGTGAGCGAGAGCCCCATAGTACCAGACTTCGTCGTCGGGGGGGGAGACCAGAGGGTTCGCGCTCTAGGGTCGATCTTGCCCTACCGGAGTTATGGCTTGGAGTTGGTGCTGCTCGACAGTCTGCCCGTCTACGAATGGGAGGTGCGGGTTCTGGTGTCACCATACCTCCGACTCTTGGAGACGGGGGACATGAGATCGGTGCAAGAAGACGGCGTCCTGTCAGTAAGCGGGCGTCCGTCGTCCGCCGATTACATCACAGGCCCGATTTCCCTCGGAACACTTGTCTTTCGGGTTCTCAGAGGTTTCGATCCTCAGACTGAGCTCGTTGTGCGGCAGGTTGTCCTGAGGCGGGCAGATGGGACGATGGATTCCACGGAGACGCAAGTGCCTGCTCTGTTTCTGCGTTCTGGGACTCCGACTCCCGTGCCGGGCGACTTTGACGGGTCGGAGTTAGTGGATCTTGACGATTTCTACCTGTTCGCGGCCGGTTTCCACAGACTGGACACCTGGTGCGACCTGAACGGCGACGGCGATGTCGACTTCGCCGACTTCTTCATGTTCTCTGATCTGTTCGGACTCGAGGTCCAACGCCTGCGCTAAGCTTGAGTGTGCGGCGGAAATCCAAGTCTTTCTCAAGCAGCCACTCATCAACCCCGCCGTTGGCCTGTTGGCTGAGATTCTCGCGTAACTCCGAAGGTGGCTGGCTTTTCCAGTGTCACTCCCATACGCCATGCACCAGCGCTTTGAGGCCTTCCGCGCCCTGCGCAACCGCAATTTCGCTCTGCTCTGGGTTGGTCTGGCCACTTCGGGAGTCGGCGGCCAATTCTACATGATCGCCCTCCCTTGGCTCGTACTGCGCCTCACCGGCGACCCGTTGGCGGTGGGCACGGTTCTGGCCGTGGGCTCAGTGCCCCGTGCAGCCTTCATGCTCTTCGGTGGTGCCGTCACCGACCGTCTCGCGCCGGTGCGCGGGCTCCAGTGGGCCAACGTCACTGGCATGGCCTTGCTCTGCATCCTGGCTGCGCTCGTATTCACTCACTCAACCGAGCTTTGGGCCGTCTATCTGATCGTATTAATCGCCGGTTTGGCCGACGGGCTGTTTCTCCCAGCCCGTTACGCCGTGGTGCCACGTCTCGTGTCGGAGGAGTCACTACAACCGGCCAACGCGCTGATCATGGGGACGGGGCAGGTGTGTATGGCCGTCGGCCCGGCGCTGGCTGGCTTCCTCATCGCCGCGCTGGCGGGACACGAAGTCGCCTCAACGGTCGCGGGCGACACGCCGGGGACGTTCGGCATTGGCGTGGCATTCGCCATCAACGCTGTAGCGCTGGCCGTCTTCTCTGTGTGCTTGTGGCTCATCCGAACTCCCCGGCCCGAGACACAGAGCCAGCAGTCGCAAGGTATCCTGTCTTCCGCGCTCTCTGGCCTGGGCACAATCTGGCAGGATCGATCGGTGCGTATGGTCATGCTCTTGGCCGCGACCTTCAACTTCTTCGTTTCCGGTCCTCTGTGGGTCGGTCTGCCCGTTCTCGCCGACACACGGTTCGAAGGGGGCGCCGCTGCGTACGGCATCGTCGCATCAGCGATGGGCGCGGGTATGGTTGCCGGCAGTGCGGTGGCTGCCGTCACGCGCCCTCCCCGGCAAACCTATTTGGGACCGCTCGTTATCGCGGTGATCTTCATCGCCGGCATGTGCACAGTGGGCCTGGGCTTCGTGGAGACGACTGCTGCCGGGGGTGCCTGCACAGCCGTCATGGGCCTCGGTTTCGGCTATGTCGATGTCGTGGTTTTTACCTGGCTGCAGCGACGAGTAGCGAAGGAACTGGTCGGCCGGATGATGGGATTCGTCATGTTCGCCATCGTTGGCATGCACCCCCTGTCCAATACGGCAGCTGGTATCGTACTCTCCTTCGACACGGTCGGACTCTTTGTCGGCGCCGGGAGTGCGCTCTGCATCCTGATGGCGATCTACGCCCTGATCCCCACTGTACGCTCTCTTGGCGCAGAGATGTGACATTGAGGAGGCTCTTTATGGACGAGTCTGCTCGCGCGGACGGGTTGATGATCGCCTTGATTGGTACCAGGTCTTCAAGAAACGGAAACTGAACACCTTCAAAGGGTGAGGGTGGGTGTTAGGAGCGGGCTGATGGGAGATCGACGATTGTCGTGTCGTGATCGTCTACGGCGACATTCTCGATGAAGTCCTGCAGATACGCTGCGGTGCCCGCCACCGACAGTTCGGCAAACTGGGCGCCCTTTTCGGCGCTGGCCAGGTCGTAATCGTCGGCCGCCACATCGCAGAGCAGTCGTTCGCGCAGTCCAGTCTGACGCCAGGTGCTGGTAGCCAGAAATTGATGCCCCGGCGGAACGTCTGGTCCTGGGCCGTGCAGGCCATACTTGTCCTTGATCTCGTGCACACGATCCATGCGCGTGTGCTCCGGGCAGATGTGGAGCGTCATCGACGTCTCGAATTCATCTGCATGCCCGGGATAGTGACGTCCTTCGTTGATCTTTGAGATCGCCTCACGATCGATCGCTTCCCAGTAGGCGAAAGAGGCGACCTTCACGCCGAGTTCCTCGGTAATTCGCCGCGCCGCCTGGGCATTGACGGCCATGTTGTTGCCATGCCCATTCACGATGGCATACCTCCTGATCCCGTAGTTCATCAGAGAACGGACATAGTCCGTCAGCACGCGGATCTGCGTTTCCACGCGCAGCGTCATGCTGCCGGCGAATTCCAGATGCTGCGGCGAGTGTCCTACGGCCAGTGTCGGCGCCACCAGTACGCGAGGATACAACAGGCGCGCCGCCTCGACGCTGACATACGTCGAGGTCGCCGCATCGACCTTCAGCGGCAGATGCGGACCATGGCCCTCATTGCTGCCCGTGGGCAATACGGCCAGTTCGACCTGATCCAGGATGTCCTCCACCTCGGCGAAGGTCATTTCCGGCAGGAATACTTTGGGGGGCGTCGTCATGATCGTCTCTGGGATTGTAGTGGATTGGTGACATTGCATGCCTTCGGCCGTCCGGTCCACGGGCGCCATCCGGTTGCTGCTCGACGTCGGGGACGGGGGCGGAACTGGCGCGCAGGATCTGCTCGCGCCTGCCCTGGCTCTCCAGATAGTGCGTCGCGCACCATTGGACCGCGTCGGGTCAGCAGCTGGCAAATTGCACTCACGTGGCAACATGTTGGATCGTCATCCTTCTGCCCGAGAATGTAGACCGTCGTCTCCTGTGAACAAGCGCCTCCTTGCCCGCCCCCTGGCTTCTGTCTATGGTGAACGGGAAGGCGAACGGCTCGTGACGAAAACCTTGGCATACATGAGGCATGACATGATTCGTGACCTCGCCGATCCGGCTGTCGGCGACATGCTGGACCGCCACGGCCGATACTGGCGTAATGGCCAGCCCGAACCCGAGCCCTGGGTCCCGGCGGCGATCTTTCCGCCTGCCGATGGTGACGCGCGCCCCCTGTTTCAGATGAATGCCGCGGCACCGATGGCTGATACGGCCGACCCGCACATCCTCGAGCCACCTGCCCCACTTGATCGCAGCGCCTTCAGAGATCAGATCGAGCGTGGCTTCGATGCCAATGGTCTGCTCGACGGCGATTACTTCCGCGTCATCGGCACCGGTACCGCCAGCGAGGTCTTCGTCGGCTGCACGATCCAGGTGCGCGCCGGAACCCACTGGGCCGAGAACTGTTTCACTGATTTTCGCCAGCTGGACGACTACAACGTCCGTGACACGGTGTGGTACCAACGTGTGCTCGAAAACACCCGGTGCGCCGTGGACAGTGTCGAGGCCGATCGGTATCCCTTCAGCGCCGCCGCCTTCCGCGGCCCCGTCGACATGGCCGAGGCCATGATGGGGGGTCGCGCCATGTGCGAGGCAGCCGTCGACGATCCCGAGGGCCTCAAGCACCTGCTGGCGCGCATCACCGACATCATCATCGAAGTCGGCTTGGCCCACGGCGAGCTGTTGCCATCCTGCGCCGGGGGATGGTTCAACTCCTATCGTATCTGGACGCCGGGTCGCACGATGACCTTCACCCTCGACGGCGCCTGCCTGTTCTCGCCCGCCCACTACGAGGATCTGTTCCTGCCCTTCGACCAGCGTCTGTGCGAGGCCTTCGAAACTCCTTTCGTCCACCTCCACGCCTCGGCCCGTCAGCACTTCGCGGCCTGGACCGAGATTCCATCCCTCGGTCTGCAATGCGTAATCGATCAGGCCTTTCTCCCCGAGGGACGCAACCAGCCCATCGGGCCGCAGATCCCGGATCTGATGGACGAGTTCGCTCTCATCCGCCAGTACAAGTCTCTCATGCTCTATGGCTACTGGACGCAGGAGTGGCTGCGTATCGTCGACGAGCGCGTGCCGGCTTCGGGTTGTGCCATCACCGGCATGACACAGAACCCGGACAGCCTGCGGCAGATCTATGATCGGCGATGACCGTCAGGGCCGCGTGATCAAGTGGGGTGGGTGACACCGGGGAATTGCTGATTGCCGATTGCCCCTTGCTTCTGCTTACGTACACACCATGCGCATCCTCGCCCTCCTCCTCCTGCTCCTTCTCCGGCAGGCACCCACCCATGCGGTCGAACCCTTCACCGTGGTGTCGCCGGAACCGCTACTGGAGGAGGGGCGCTGGCAGGCCCTGCACACGGCGAAGTCTGTGATCCAGGACATATGGGTGGACAGCCTCGGGGTCCTGCTCTCGACCGGGACAGGACTCGAGACCTACGATGGCTATCGCTGGCAGGTCATCGATGGCCCCGACTCGCTACTGGTTGCCAGCCGCAAGGCGCTGTTGCGCGACGGCACCGGAGATATCTGGGTCGCCACGACGTCAGGTCTCATCGGTCGTTATGATGGGACCGGCTGGCACGTCTACTCCCAGGCCGATGGCTTGCCCTTCGGCCAGATAGGCTATCACGGCTTGTACGAGGCCGCCGATGGCACGATCTGGGCGGGATTC
>Ga0233428_1001549_pt1 | contig 24098 bp, 20 predicted proteins | sample SI_118_April2016_4_FD_179890 | JGI IMG/M metagenome (GOLD analysis project Ga0233428, IMG submission 179890) | Seawater microbial communities from Saanich Inlet, British Columbia, Canada - SI_118_April2016_120_MG | ecosystem: Environmental > Aquatic > Marine > Inlet | place: Canada: British... | reverse complement strand
AACTGCACACGGTGACGACGGGCATTGTCAGTGCCGTGGGACGCAGTGCTCATCTGAGTGACTACGAGGATTACATCCAGACCGATGCCGCCATCAATCCGGGCAATAGTGGTGGTGCCCTCGTGGACACACGGGCTGGTCTGGTCGGTATCAACACGGCGATCATGTCTCGATCAGGCGGCAGCCAGGGCATTGGCTTCGCGATCCCCGCCAATCTGGTACAGACCATCATGTCCCAGCTGATTGAGTTTGGTGAGGTCAGACGCGGCATGCTCGGCGTCCAGATCGACGATGTCGATGCAGATCTCGTACACGCTCTCGGACTGGAGCGGAGCCAGGGTGCGCTGGTAGAGCGAGTTTTCGACGACATGCCGGCTGCCGAGGCAGGCATCAAACCTCTCGATGTCATCATTGCTGTAGATGGTGAACTGATCGACGGTCGATCGGCCTTGCGCACCTATATCGCACACAAGCGACCGGGTACGGAAGTATCTGTCACGCTGCTGCGGAACGGTGACGAGCGGCATGTCTCCGTAACCCTCGCTGCATTGGATAAGCAAGTTGCTGCGGCTCCCTCAGAGCCGCCCGTTGATGAACGCCTCGGACTCCGAGTTCGTCCCTTGACGGAAGAAGTTGCTGAGCGCTTTGGCTTCGAGGATGAGGAGGGCGTCATCATCACACGCGTGCTGCGAGGGTCCTCTGCCGGGCGCGCGGGTCTGCAGCCAAACGATCTGATTGTCGAAGTAAATCGTGAATCCATTGAGGATGTCAGCGACTACGAGGCGGTGATCGAGGATGCGTCCGGTACTGCGCTGCTCATGATCCGTCGGCCGGGACGCCGCGGGATCCAAACGGATGTCGTCGCCTTGCGTTTGCCTGACTGACCGCCAATCCACCGTGATTTCAAGCGCGGATCCGACAAAATCGGGTCCGCGCTTCTTATTTCAGACTGGGCATCACTTGACGCCAGGCTGAGCAATGCGGATCTAGGCAGGGTGAATTCTTCGATCCCCATCTGGCCTGCCGGTGGTTCGCGGGACGTTTTCCTGCGCCTCACCCTTGGTCTCTCAAGCCAATGCCGCGACGGTGAGATCCGTTGCAGTGCCAGCGGACCGTACCAGATCTACGTCAATGGCGTGCGTCTCGGAGGTGGTACAGGAGGTGCTCTGGTCGGCTACCCAGCGTGGGAACATACCGCCCTGGCAGGGGCCTGGGACTCTGGCGAGGCGGAACTCGTCGTTGTCGCTGAAGCAGGAATCGCGGCTAATCCTTGGTTCCTCTGCGAAGGGGCGCTGTTCATTGGCGGACGGCAGGAAGAAAAAATACCGATCACCAGTGGCGTAGACTGGCAAGCCCGGTCGCGCCGACAGGATCCGGTAGGTGGCGCGGCCACCTTCGAACGTCACATGGCCATTGATGCGCCTGTCGCTGGAGATTTCTGGGAGGGTGTCGCGATCGTATCCCAGCAGCAACCGACACAGGATCTGGTCGGCGGCACAGAATTTCCCGAGCCGCCACTCAAGCTGACCGATGTCGGATCAGTCCCCGCCCAAGCGGACATTCTGGCAGCGCCGGCGCCTTCACAACCACTTGGACTGTGCAAATGTGTTCACCAAGATGCCCTGGTCGTAGGCGGACACGGCGCGACGCAGATCCGAACCAGTCCCGGCCAGGGCGTTCAGCTGTCCTTTGACTTCGGTCGACAGATCAGCGGGTGGCCACTTCTCAAATTACGTGGTGGGCGCGGTGGGGTGATTGATCTGGCTCTTTCGTCTCGACGAAATACGGTGGAACATCTCCTTCGGTATCACTGTGGTGAGGGACGTCAGGATGCAGCGGGATTGGTCCTGATCAGCGCACGGTATCTCACACTTCGCTTGACCGGCTTTGACGATGAGGATGTGACCGTCGAGGCTCTGCAGATGCTGGAACGGCGTGTTGCGGAGCAGGTTGAGGGGCAACTCGAGATTGAAGACGACATTGATGCCGCCTGGGTGGTCGGCGGAGAATCCATCAAAGGGCTCCGACACGAGGTCTACGGCCACCGAGCATTACCACATCGATATGACTGGCTCGAAGGCTGGATTCTGCAGAGCAACGACTTGAGCCATACGGGTTCAGCCAGAGTTGCCCGCCAGGCACTGATGGGTCGAGTCCCCGCCGAACCCTTTGAGCCTGCTGATTGGGCTTATGCGCTGGCTCTGGCTGACTATCAGCTTCACGCGGACGACGCCGAAACGGTCGATGCCGCTCTCCCGCATCTTCGGTCCATGCTTGAGCAGACCCAGACGTTGCTCAATCGACTACCAGCTGGATGGTCGGAGGCGACCTTTGCAGCGTTGGCATTGGCGTCAATCGATGCGACAAACGGTCTATATGAACACGTGCAAAGCAGCGACGATGCTGCGTTGATGGACCTCACAGATCTGCGCCAGCATTGTCACGATCGAATGGAGGCCTGTTGGAATGAAGCGAGCGAACTCTACGCCGAGACGGCCGCCGGGAATACGTATCGACAATGGACGAATGGTCTGGCCTTGCTCGCTCTCGGTGACACTTCTGAGCGCGCGGCTCGCATTGAGAAAAGCATGCGACGGGAGGGTGTCGAGCCTGTTGCTGATCTGACACAAGCGTGGATACTGGCCGCGGGATTGGGTCGTGCCGGCCGGCATCAGAGGATGATGGAGCACATCCACAATCACTGGCTGCGCCGATTGCCGCGCGATGGATCCACGTGGCGTGACAAGCGGGCAGGCGAGTCAGGGATCGCTCCTGGCATCGACTCTCTGTGTCATTGGTTTCTTCTCGGCCTACGCTCTACCGCTCCAGGCTGGACTATTCGAGAATTGTCACCCCCGCTTCAGCATTTACCGAGAGCTCAGGCGCGAATTCCTCTTGGGCCAGACTCAATGCTTGATGTTGGCTGGGCCCCGGATCGCGATGATGAGGACCTTGGAGTCGTCGAGGTCGGTGTCGATGCGGAGACCGAGGCCATCGCGACCGAATCCATCGCGATCGAAGCAACTCGCCTGACGCTGCAGATTGATCTTGAGGGTGAGACACATGTTCGTCTTGAACGGGGTGGACGCAAGCGACCGATGATTACCGTCAACGACGAGGTCGTCTGGCGCAATGAGAAAATCTATCCAAATCCCATCGTCCATATGATCTTCGCGGAGGAGGATCATGTTGTCGTGCTGCTCGAGCGGCCAGGCAAATTCAGTATCCGCCTCGAATGACTGACTTGATCACCACTGCCGCCGAGCCGAGGCGTGTAGATCAATCTCGGGCCCCCCTGCTGATCATGTTGCATGGATTTGGCAGTCACGAAAATGATCTGATGGGCCTCGCTGAATTCATCGATCCACGATATCGCGTAGTCAGCGTGCGAGCACCCGTGCCTCTCGAGATGGGAGGGTACGCCTGGTTTCCCATCGAGTTTTCCCCGGTGGGTATGGTCATGGATATCGACGAGGGCATGCGCTCACGAGACCATCTTCTGGATCTCGTACAACGACTGCAGGCGACGCACGGCAACGACGGCTCAGACACGATTGCCCTTGGCTTCAGCCAAGGAGGTGCCATGGCACTGAGCCTTCTTCTGGCCAAACCGAATCAGCTGGCAGGCGTGGCGTTTTTGTCGGGCGTCTGGCTGCGTGAGTTGCTTCCAGAGGACGACACCATCCTGACGGCCCTACAGGACAAACCCGTCTTGCAGACTCATGGCACAGATGATCCGCTGTTGCCCATCAGCAAGGCACATCGAACACGAGACGTCCTCAATTCGCTACCGATCGACCTGAGCTACAAAGAGTACCCCATGGGTCACGAGATCAACGGTGATTGCCTGCAGGATCTGCAAGACTGGCTCGCGAGCCGATTATCCACGGACTGACTCCCGTTGCGGTCAGGGGCCCATCACACCCAACCAGCACTCTCCTGCTGCACGATGGTGGCCATTGCGTCCAACCAGCGGGGATGGTCGTTGACGCAGGGGACCAGATGAAGTTGCCCGCCACCGGTCTCGTGGAATTGCTGTTGGCCTTCATGGCCGATTTCGTCAATCGTTTCCAGGCAATCTGCCGTGAATCCCGGGCACGTCACCACGAGAGATTCTAGTTTTTCTCGACCGAGATCGGCGAGCAGATCCTCCGTGTAGGGCTGTAGCCACGGTTCTTTGCCAAAGCGTGATTGGAAACCGAGGCGCCACTGCCCCTCGTTGAGGCCCAAAGCCGTCGCCAGCAATTGCGCCGTCCGCTCACACTGTTGCCGATATGGATCTCCCTCTTCGACATATCTGGCAGGAATCCCATGAAACGTGATCAGATAGCGATCGGGTGCTCGACCGAGGGCCTGAACCTGCTCCTCCACACGCACCTTGAGGCTGTCGATGTAGGCAGGATGCTCGAAGTAGGGCGGGACAAACCGCAGGGTCGGCATGCGGCGTCGGCGATCGAAAAACAGTGGACAGCGGCGCCCAAAAGCTGCCTGGTTGACGCCGTCGTAGATCGAAGCCGTCGTCGAACAGGAGAATTGCGGAAACATGGGAAGCACGACGATCCGTTCGATTCCCTCTTTCTGCAGTTGTGCCATGGCGGCCTCGATGCTCGGTTCACCATAGCGCATGCCAAGAATGACACGAAACCCATCTCCCAGCCTCTGCTGCAGCCCTGCAGTCTGCGCCTGCGACGTGAGTAGCAGTGGCGAACCTGCATCCGTCCAAATTCTTGCATAGAGACGGGCCGATCTCGCGGGTCGGCGCGTGAGGATGAACAGGTAGAGAATAGGCAGCCACTTCCACCACTTCAGATCGATGACACGCGGGTCCGATAGAAACTGTCTCAGATAGGGACGCAGAGCGGCGGCTGTCGGTGCTGCCGGTGTGCCCAGCTGAGCGACAACGACACCCACTGTAGTGGCGGAGGTCAACGTGGAGGAAGACAATGCTTGGTCCTGAGGTTTGCCGACGCCAGAAGAGGTTACCTATCTTGCGGCGGCCGTCGGTAAAAGGGATCAGTGCGTGAATATACCCGACGTGCTTTCGCACACCACCACCCGAAGCGAATGAGACTGCCATGCGCTGTGTTTTCGTCGGTGTAGAATATGCTGGGAAAACGACACTCATTAATCTGCTGACTGAATACTACAAGCAACGTGCCCAGCGGGTGCACGTGGACGATCACTTTACCATCCCTGACTCGACGCTCAGTGCCGAGTCTCGCGAACTGATGCTTGGTTTTCCCAATGACGTGAAGGAGCGCATGCAGCGCATGCAACTGCAGTATCACGTCGAGGTCATTCGTAATTACGCGCACACCATGATCAGCGGCTGGCATATTGAAGAGGCGATCTATTCAGAGGTATATGGCGAAGACGAAGACAGCCCGTACTATCCTCGCTACGCCTATAGTCACCAGCGCCTTTACGAGGCGCAGGTCCTGGAATCTCGCCTGCCTGATGTCGTCGTCATTCACGTGACGGCAAGTGCAGAGACGATTCGTGGTCGGATGCAAGCGGACGCTCACGAATATCAGATTATCAAAGAAGGCGACATCGAGCGCTTGCAGGGCCGCTTCGCGGAGGAGGTCGATCGATCTCTGTTCACCAACAAGGGGCGAACGATCCACCTGGACACAACAGACAAGACGCCTAGTGAGTCTCTCGATGAACTATTACTGCTGAGCGAACCCCTTATCACGGCAGGTGAGCTGGCGCTTCGGGCGATGGACGTGCCGGCGACAGAGCACGAGGTCCGCTACGAAAATGGTGTACGCAAGCTGATTCCGACTTCGGGGGGCTGAATGCGATTCACGCTTCTCGGCAGTGGCGCCGTACGCAATAATCCACGGCGAGCGGGACCGTCGCAGATCGTGCATGTCGGTGAGCAGCGTCTTTTGTTCGACTGTGGTCGTGGCGCGTGCCTGCGGTTAGCACAGGAGGACGAAAAAGTAGAGGAGATCGATCGTCTCTTCCTCACACATCTGCACTTCGATCACATCGTCGATGTCCCGTATTTCGTTTTCGTGGGCTGGAACAATTCTCGCCAGAATCAGTTGCGAATCACAGGACCACGGGGGACCGCATCCTTTCTTGAGCGGTTGATTCGCCCACCTTTCGAGCAAGACATCGCCAGTCGTCTCGGTCACGGCAAGAGCGAGTTTGGCCTCGATCCGCAAGTGGTTGAGGTGGGAGATCGGGGTCTGGTTTACGACGAAGACGGTGTTCGTGTCAGTGCTGCATTCACCGATCACTCCGACATGCCTACCATCGCTTACAAGGTCGAGGCTCAGGGGCAGCGTATTGTGATCAGCGGGGACGGACTGCCGCAAGACGATTTCGTGGAATTTGCCCGAGATGCCGATCTGCTGGTCTACGAATGCTCCGGGACGCAGGAATTTCTCGACCAGCAGCCCTGGGGGACGTGGCACATCATCCCCGAGGCCCTTGCAGATCTGGCAACTCGATGTGGCGCCAAACGCTTGATGATCAAACATCTCGTCATTGAAGATATCACCGGCGACCTAACCGCTGTCGGGCGTATGGGTGAGACGATTCAGAGCCGCTACGATGGCGAGGTATTTGTTGGAACAGATGGACTGGTTGTCGACCTGGGGAGCAAGTAGACTCAAATGGCGGCAATGCTTCCTCTAAAAAAGGTGGAGATCCGTCGTCTCTTTGAACAAGCGGCTCAGCAGTATCCGCCGCAGGCGCACGTCGCTTTTCTACTGCAGAGCATGGAGGATCCACGCAATGTTGGGTCCATTTTTCGTGTCGCAGATGCCGTCGGTGCTGAGGAGATCATTTTCACGGGTAAGACGCCCACCCCCCCGCATGATGAGATTGATCGCACGTCACGTGGTCACGACCGACGTATCCCATGGCGTCGCATCGGCCGCATCGACGAGGCCATCGATACACTCCGCGACGAAGGCTACCAGATCGTCGCCCTCGAGACGGCAAGGGGCACTCGCTGTTTCCTCGATTATCCCTACGCCGACAAGGTATGTCTGGTTCTGGGCAACGAGTCAGGCGGCGTCTATCCGGCCACATTGGGCAAGTGTGATGGAGCGGTTTTTGTTCCCATGTATGGCAAAGGGCCCTCAATGAACGTGCACGTTGCCGCCGCCCTCGTCGCCTACCAGGCGCTGTTGGCACCGCGGCGACTAGAAACCACATCAGAGCCGACCCACAAGCCGCCGACTCACGAGTCGCAGCCCAATGAGTCAGGGGACGCTCCATGAGCAAGAGACACGTTCTGATTACAGGGGCAGCTGGCCGGGTGGGAACCATTCTTCGACAACAGTGGGGTGATCGCTATCAGCTGCGACTGGCCGACGTGGCAGCCGTCGACGACCTGGCGGCACACGAACAATTCCTGCCACTCGATGTCACAGACCTGGCCGCTTTCGTAAGCGTATGTGAAGGGATCGACACTCTCGTCCATCTCGCTGCTGACCCCAGTCCGAGAGCAGATTTTTACGAGACGCTTTTGCAGCGCAACATCATCGGCGGCTACAATGGTTTCGAAGCGGCTCGCCAGGCGGGTTGTAGACGTCTCGTGTTTGCATCCAGCATCCACGCCGTGCTGGGCCATGGCCAGTCACGCAGCAAGGCAGCGTGGGACGCCCTTACGTATCCGCAGAATCTGTACGGTGCGACGAAATGCTGGGGAGAGGCGCTGGCCAGGGTCTATGATGCCCAACACTCCCTTTCCTGCATCTGTGTGCGGCTCACGTCGCCGAGTTTTGATCAGAAGAACTTTGACGGCCAAGCGCAGGATCACGGCATCAGCGAGCGGGATGCGGCGAATCTCTTTGGTAGCTGTGTCGATGCGGATGATGAAGTTGGTTTTGCCATCATCAACGGTGTGTCACAGCACAAGGATTCCTGGTTCGACGTGAGTTGCTCGGACCCACGCGTGGCTTTCACCCCTCAAGATGGAACTGCATTTTCCAGACCGCAGTAGGCCCTGTGTGGCAATGGAGGTGACTTGAGGGGGCTACGTGTGACGAGCTTCCAGATCGCGATACGCTTCTAAGCGCTCGTCATATAGAGTCACTGTTTGCGCCCGTGGTTGAATATCCGAACCGGGCAAGGGTCGACTGAAGTCAGACACCGTCTGTGGCCACGTTACGGGTGTCCCCAGGGCGGTCATATGACCATGAGATGCGCGCAGGGCGGCACCAAGGGCCGCAGCATTTGTTGTTTGGAATTGCTGCACTTCACAATCGTGTACGTCTGCAAAGACCTGCAAGATTTCTGCATTCGCAGAAGCGCCGCCCGTGACCGAGATCGACTGGACATTCACACCCATCCACTCTGCATGGATTCGCGACGAGAGGGCCTGGGCTTCGATGACGGCACGCACATTTGCCGCGGCGTTGTGCGGATCAAGATTCTGGCGGATTACACCAGGTGTCGCGACGTGTGGAACAATCTCGGCATCGAAGTAGGGCAGCATCAGACCTTCATCGTTACCCGGATTCGTCTGACGGAGGCCCGCGGCGAAACCCTCCCAATCCAGATTGTACTGGTCGCGGACAGCTTCTCGGGCCAGGGACCCATTCAGAAAACAGATCAGCGCCATATAGTGCACACCATCCGGCGAGGCAAAGAGGGCTCCTTCGCCCGTACTCGAGATCCTCACCTTATCCATGCAGGCGAAGAACGTGTCCGATGTCCCCAGGCTCAGAGCCAATTTCCCGGGCTCTACGAGACCAAGCCCGATCAGACTACAGGGGTTGTCTCCCGAAAAGGGGAGCACGTTGCACGTCGGATTGAACCCGTAGCGGTCTACCCAATAGGGGCTGATCGAACCAACAATTGAGTCTGCTTTGATGATCGGTAGCAGGCGCTGTCCCAAATCCGGCGCTGTCGCAGCCAAGGCGTCCTGGCTCCATCGTTGCTGGCCGATATCCATCAGATTCGTGCCACTGCCATCACCTGCATCTACAGGTACGACGCGACCTGCCAGTAAACTGGCCACGAAGGACGAGACAAGGCAGATGGTGGTCGTTCTTTCGTAGGCTGCCGGTTCTTGTTGTGCGAACTTGCGAATCTGTGGTCCACTGAACCTTTCAAAGGCGGTGTTGCCAGTAAGTTCCAGCAATCGCTGCCGCCCGCCGACACCGGTTTCAATTTCATCGCACTGCACGCGCGTCGACGTGTCCATCCACACAGGTGCCGTGGGACGGGAAAAGACACCGTTGAGTTGATCTGTCAGGGACAGATCTGATCGCAGTCCACCAAGGACACCTGCAGCACTCTGATTGAGATACACCGTGCCATGCTGTTGACCACTACCGCTGACGGCTTCAATCGAGGCCAGGTTGATACCGCTTTCACGCAGTTGGCGAAGCAGGGCCTCCAAGGCTTCGGCCCACATCAGTGGAGGCGAATGAACTACACCATTGCCGGCGTCGAGAACACCGTTCTCCACGCCGTATTTCTCGGCATAATATTCGTCAAAATTCACCGACTCCTCGGCGATGATCTGCGCTGACGACGTGTTGATGACCAGTCCTGTCATCGACTGAGTACTGGCGTCAATTCCGAGGAAGTTGCCCATGGATACACCCCTGGTTAAGTTCGTCCGTTCACCTGAGCGAGACCCATTTTGGGTCTCACAGGGTCTCAAACTAACGTCGTGGGAAGTCTGGGAGGAAGTCCAGAGCAACGCGAATCATCTTGCCACTATTCGCCCTATATGAGGATGTGCATGTCCCGTCTGGACCAGGCTGACCCCGAGGTAAGTGCCATGATTGCCGCCGAGCAACGGCGACAACATGCCAAGATTCGACTGATTCCATCTGAGAATTATGTCACACAGGCCGTCCTCGATGCGACCGGTTCCATCCTGACAAACAAATACTCCGAGGGGTATCCTGGGGACCGCTACTACGAAGGTCAGCAACAGATCGACAAGATCGAGCAGCTAGCGATCGATCGGGCGCGTGCCCTTTTTGGTGCCGAGCATATCAATGTGCAGCCCTATTCGGGATCCCCGGCCAACCAGGCCGTCTATGTTGCCTTGGCGCAGCCAGGCGATACGGTGATGGGTCTTTCGCTGGCACACGGTGGTCACCTGACACACGGTGCCGGAGTGAGCATCTCAGGACTTCACTACAATGCAGTTCAGTACGGTGTTGATGTTGAAACCGGCTATCTCGACTATGATGAAATCGAGAAATTGGCAGTTCAGACTCAACCAAAGCTAATTTTCTGTGGCACCACTGCGTATCCACGAATCCTTGATTTTGAGCGTTTTGCCGCCATTGGCAAGAAAGTGGGCGCTCTTGTCGTTGCTGACATCGCCCACATTGCGGGCTTGGTCGCTACAGGTGTCCATCCGAGTCCGGTTGATCACGTAGACGTCGTGACGACGACGACGCACAAATCACTGCGTGGCCCCCGCGGCGGCATGATCATGTGTCGCAAGCAATACGCTCAGGCCATCGACAAGGCAGTATTCCCAGGCCTGCAAGGTGGGCCACACAACCACACGACGGCAGCAGTGGCTGTTGCCCTGAAGGAAGCGGATACCGACGAGTTTCGTCGCTATGCCCAGGCGATCGTCGACAACGCTCAGATCTTGGGCGCTGCTCTGATGGAGAGAGGCTTTGGCGTGGTTTCCGGTGGAACAGACAACCATCTGCTGTTGATCGACATGAGCACCAAGAGCGTGACGGGCAACCAGATGAGTAAGGCCCTGGATGCAGCGGGGATTGTCTGCAACTACAACCTGGTCCCCGGAGACACCAGATCCGCTCGCCGTCCAAGTGGAATACGAATCGGCACACCGGCGATCACCAGCCGCGGTTTCGGCGCCAATGAAATGCTGAAACTGGCAGACTGGATGAATGAAGTCGCCGAGATTCGCGCTGATGCGTCGATCGAACAAGACGCACGTCGCCAGGCTTATCGCCGCATTGCCGAGCAGGTAAGGGAACTATGCGATCAATTTCCGGCCCCAGGAATCGACGCACCTAACAACTGACACAGGCTCCGATGAAGATCTCTCGTATCACTCTTCACATCGTCAACGTACCGGAACGTCACTGGTGGTGGTCGGATGACACCAATGGCCAACCTTTGCATCAATGCGCGGCGCACGGTATTGCCGAGGTCGAAACGGACGAAGGCCTGATCGGACTAACCCAGATCGAGCGGTTCACCGATCAGGCGGTGATCGACGAGCAGCTACGAGATTGGTTGGGTACAGATGTTCTCGGCTACAATCTTGCGCAGCCGAGAACTCAAATGGCGGCTTCCTTCGAGCAGGTGATTCTCGATCTGCGAGGCCAGGCGTTGGGTGTGCCAATCCATCAATTGCTCGGTGGTCGGTTGAGAGATGCCGTGCCGATTACCCAATGCACCGGTTACAAGACGCCCAAACACACGGGCGAGGATGCTGCGTGGGGTTGGGAGCGCGGGTTTCGCTACTACAAGATGAAGTGTATTACCCAACGCGAGATGGACGACGAGCAGCGCATCCGCTACGTCGTGGATCGAGTGGAAGCAATCCATGCGGCGGCACCTGGTATGCGTGTGCGTCCAGATATACGGTGGCGCCTTGGGGAAGTCTGGGTGGCTCAGGAGTTGGCACGGCGCCTACGGGATCTGCCAATGGAGTCCCTGGAAAGCCCGATTACCAAGGCTGCAACGGGAGGCAGCCACAGCGAGTGGAAGCGGCTTCGACACACGATTCATCTTCCCATCGCAGATCACGTCAACGGGAGCGACGATCTGCTACGTCGTTTTCAGGCTGAAGCGCTCGATTACGCGATCGTTGGTAGCGCCAGTCATCTGCAGACCTTGGCGGAGAGTCGATTGGCGCATGATCTTGGCATGGGTGGATGGTCGCAGTGTGTTGCCTACGGCCCGGGTGCCGCGATGGGCCTGCATTTGGCAGCTTGCATGCCTCACTTGAGTCAGCCATACGACATGGTAGGTCCCATCGCCTGGGAGCACGACCTGACCCTGGAACCATTCGAGTTTGAGGACAGTGCCCTGCTCGTCCCTGATCGACCTGGGCTCGGTTTCACTCTCGATCCCGATGCAATCAACAACTACCTGGTAAATCGATTCATCTACGAGACGGACTGACGACGTCTGTCGTCAATTCTCTGTTGTCCATTCGGCTCACGTCGCACCCAGAGTTCGCGGCGTATTTCCAGATCAGGCACAGCAAATGACCCACGTATATGAGCGTCTCGGTATCAAGCCGATTATCAACGCCCTTGGACCCGCGACTCGTTTGAGCGGATCCATCATGCCGACGCAGGTAGCCGACGCGATGCGGGAAGCCTCTCAGTATTGCGTCGACATTGCCTCTTTGCAGGCTCGAGCCAGCCAGCTGATCTCTCAGCATACGGGAGCAGAGGCTGGTTATGTCACCAGTGGCGCCGCCGCCGGTCTGCTGTTGGGGACCGCCGCCAGCGTGACGGGACTGGATCCGAGTCTGATGAATCGACTGCCGGATACAACAGGTATGAAGCGTCGTGTTGTGATGGCTCGCAGCCATCGCAACTTTTACGATCATGCGGTGCGATCCGTTGGCATCGATCTCGTGGAGATCGGCATTGCTGACCGCTACTCAGGCGCTGGTGTGCGTGACGCCGAGCCTTGGGAGTATGCCGCCGCGATCGACGACAATACTGCGGCCGTGGTTTATGTCGCCTATGCGCACACCGTGCCCGACCTACCTGCTGTTGTCGCTGTGGCACACGCTGCGGGAGTTCCTGTCATCGTCGACGCAGCAGGGCAACTGCCGCCGGCGAGCAATCTGCGACGTTTCATCGAGGAAGGTGCTGATCTGGTAGCATTCAGTGGCGGCAAAGCGATTCGTGGTCCGCAAGCATCTGGTATTCTTTGCGGCCGGCGTGATCTGATCGAGGCGGCTGCCCTGCAACACCTCGACATGGACATTCTTTGGGATCAGTGGAATCCGCCCATCGAGCTGATCGACAAACGCCATTTGCCTGGTGCACCGCATCACGGCATTGGTCGGCCTTGCAAGGTCGGCAAAGAAGAGATCGTCGGACTGCTGACAGCGCTGGAGCTGTTTGTCGAACAAGATCCTGACGCACGCCGGGCGGCATGGCTGGACATGATGAAGAATCTGATGGACGCCGCCGGCGAGATTCCCGGTGTTGAGATCAAGTTGGTCAATGATCCCAAGCGCTCGGAGATACCCCTCGTTCACGCTCAGATTGACGAGGACATCTGCGGCATGACGGCGCTGGATGTGATTCGTCAACTACAAGACTCAGAACCATCGATTCAGGCCAATCCTACCAACGTTCGCGAAGGTGGCGTCGGCTTCGGACCCATGTGTCTGAAGGAGGGTGAACCTGAGATCGTCGGCCACCGCCTGCGTGAAATTCTCGGTACTGTCTAGCCTTTAGGTAGGGCCCGGCGCGGTGGAGCAATGCGCTGACTCCGCAGATCAGTTCGTGGTCTGGTAGCTCGCAGCATCGAGTTGCTCAGCGATAACGTTGCAGAACTGCGTCCCACTCACCGCGAGCTCGCAAGATCAGCTCGATCACCTCACGGACGGCGCCGTCGCCGCCGCGGGCCTCGGTCACGTAGTCGGCAACAGACTTCACTTCCTGTCTCGCGTTGGCAACTGCCACTGCAAGCCCGGCGCGTCTCAATAGCGGTGTGTCCGGCAGGTCATCGCCGACATAGGCGACTTCCTCGTCAGTGACACCGGCGGCAGCGCAGATCTCCTCGTAAGGATCCACCTTCTCCAGACGATTCTGGTAGATGTACGTCACACCGAGCATCTTGGCTCGATATGTGATACCGGGGGACTCCCTGCCCGAGATGATGCCGCTTACGTGGCCGGCGGCATGCCACCAACGGAATCCCTGCCCATCCAGAGCGCTGACTGCCTTCGTCTCGACAATCTGCCCATCTGGACCGGGCACATACACCATTCGTCCATCCGTCCAGACTCCATCCACGTCGGTCAAAAGCAGACGGATCCCTGCGGCGGCGGCAACAAGATGAGGATGTGGGGGCGTCATCGACATGTCTGCCTCATGAATGTTCCGCCTGCTGCACGCCATAGTAGGCGGCTCCCAGCAAGGCAGTGCGATCATTTCGGATAATGTGCACGGGAATCCGGTGCAGGATGTCTGAGATACGGCCCTTTTCGGCAAAGGCTGTCATGAAGGCGCCTTCGGCAAGTTTGTCAGCGATTTTCGGGGCAATTCCACCGCCGATGAAAACACCACCAGTCGCCAGGAACTTGAGCGCAAGGTTTCCTGCTTCCGCGCCGTAGAGCGAGACGAACAGGTCCAATGCTGCCATGGCCAGGTCCGATCCGCCCTCGGTGGCAGCCTCGGAGATGATCCGTGCTCCCGCATCTCGATTGAGCAATTGTTCGCGCAGCCAATCCGGCTCTTGCCCGTGGCCCGTGTCGCGCAGGAATTCGTAAATGTTCACCAGACCCATGCCTGAGACAACGCGCTCCCAGCTGACGTGTCCATGGCGCTCAAACAGATATTTCCAGAGGTCCGCCTCCAGGCTGGTGCCGGGTGCAAAGGATGCGTGGCCTCCTTCAGAAGGAACCGCAACGTGTCCTGTGCCAATCCACGTAAGCCCTGCCTCGCCCAGCCCCGTGCCGGCGGCGATGACGGCGGCATTGCCTTCGGGATCTGCTTCTCCCGCACTCAGTTCAATCAGATCGTCTGGACCCAACGCCAGTGTTCCGTAGGCGGTTGCTTCCAGGTCGTTCAGAAGAAATACATCAGCGATGCCCAGCTGTTGTCTGATGTGATCAGGATCGATGATCCAGGGCAGATTCACTGGTTCAACGGGCGGATGTCGTGCCGGGCCAGGCACACCGAGGACAATGCGACTCGGTTTCTTCTGCTCGCTGGTCTGTAAGAATGCCAGCAAGAGCTCGGAAATGCCGGGGTACTGGGTGGAGTCGTAGCGCGCGGATGAGACCTCAACGATGCCTGTCGCCGACGCGCGGTAGAGACCCAGATACGTTTTTGTGCCACCAACATCCGCCGCGAGGATCATCCTCTTATGCCTCTTCCCATCGTCGCCAGTCCCTGTCAAACAACGCCTGCGCCTCAACAGGCCCCCAGGTTCCTGCTGCATAGGATGGCACTTGTGTTGCCGAGGTCGCGTTCCATGCTTCCATGATCGGCATCAGCAATTCCCAGGATTTCTCGATCCAGTCGTTGGATGCGAACAGTGTTCCATCGCCGACGAGACAGTCAAGGATCAGTGTTTCGTATGCCTCAGGATTGCGACCGCCAAAGTGATCGGCGTAGCAGAAGTCCATGTCCACTGCATCCAGATGGACGTCGGGTCCGGGTCGTTTGCCACTAAAAGCGAGGGAGATTCCCTCCTCTGGCTGGATGCGAATCGTCAGAGTGCTCGCTTGCGGTGGTTGGTCGCCGAAGATCAAGTGGGGCGGCTGTTTGAAATGCAGAGTCACTGAGCTCGTGCGTCGTGCCATGCGTTTGCCCGTGCGCACGTAGAAGGGCACGCCCTGCCAGCGCCAATTATCGACAGTGAACTCGACGGCAGCGAAGGTCTCCGTTCGCGATGCGGCGGGGACATCTTCCTCCTGCAGGTAGCCACGGCACGGATTCCCGTCAACGTCGGTGCCACCTGCGTACTGGCCACGTACGGCAAACCGGTCAACCTGTCCGACACTGAATGGTCGTACTGCTTTGAGCACCTTCAACTTCTCGATGCGCACGGACTCGGCATCGAATGTTGATGGTGGCTCCATGGCAATGACACACATCACCTGCAGCAGATGATTCTGAATCATGTCGCGCAACGCGCCCGACGTGTCGTAGTAGCCAGCACGATGCTCGACGCCCACAGCCTCTGCGGCGGTGATCTGCACGTGGTCGACGTAACGACGGTTCCAAAGGGGCTCGAACATGGAGTTGGCGAGACGAAAAACCAGAATATTCTGCACCGTCTCCTTACCCAGGTAGTGATCTATGCGAAAGATCTGATGCTCTTTGAATACTTTGTGCAGAGACCTGTTCAGTTCTCGGGCACTATCCAGATCGTGGCCAAAGGGTTTCTCAACGATGATGCGGATCCAACCATGCTCCTGCTCGTGTTCACGCGCCATCTGAGCCAGGCCAAGATGGCGGACGATATCCAGATACACCTGTGGTGGTACAGAGCAGTAGTAGCACCGATTTCCCTGCGTGCCGAATTCCTGATCGATGTCCTGCAACCGCTGACGCAGACGGACGTAAGTCTCCTGTGTCGTCGGATCGCCGCTGATATAGTTGATGCGAGCAAGAAATCCCTCGAGATGCTCCTTGTCCTGTTCGCCAAGATCGACGAATTCCTCCAAGGCAAGACGCATCTGTTGGCGGAATGCGTCGGTCGACATCTGCGTCCGAGCGACACCAACAAGGGCGAACTCTTGCGGCAAACGACCCTGACGTGACAAGTGCCATATTGCTGGAAGCAGCTTGCGCCGAGTCAGATCACCGGAGGCTCCGAAAATCACGAGCGCACATGCATCGGGCATGCGTTCCGGAGAAAGCAGAAAATCGGTCACGGGGACGCGAACTCAGCTACGCTCGGCGATTGCTGAACGCTGATCGTTGATCGCTGCCAACAATTTATCAAAGGGTTCGACAAACAGACGCACTGCATCTGCCTGCAACCGATTTGTGACCTCTGAGATCGAGATTCCAGATGCAGCAAGGGCGGCCATGACGTCTGTTGCTTCATCTACGTGCTCTTCAAGGGCTGCTTTGGCAATACCGTGGTCGCGGAAGGCAAGGTATGTCGCCTCGGGCATGGTGTTGACGGTCTGTGGACCAATCAGTTCCTCGACATACAGAACGTCGCGGTAGGTGGGGTTTTTCACGCTCGTACTGGCCCACAGCAGGCGCTGAGGGCGTGCACCTGCCGCCGCCAGGGACCGCCAGCTTTCTTCGGACAGCAGTTGTTTGAAGGATGCATAGGCCAGCTTGGCATTGGCAATGGCGACACGCCCTTTGAGTGCACGCATTGCAACGCGTCGCTCAGCACTGTCAATGTTGGGCAACATCTGGTCGATCTGCCCATCGATGGCGGCGTCGATGCGACTGACAAAGAAACTGGCGACACTACCGACACGCGACACATCGCCGCCGCTGTCTCGCAGTTGCTCGAGTCCTGCGACATACGCTCTGGCCACATCCAGATAGTTCTCCTGGGAGAACAGCAACGTAACATTGATGCTGATTCCCTGGGCAATCAACTGCTCGACAGCCGGCACGCCAGCCGGTGTTCCAGGGACCTTGATCATCACATTCTGTCGCCCCACTTCGTTCGCCAGACGCAGAGCCTCTTCGACGGTGCCCTGCGTATCGTCCGCCAGATGCGGCGATACTTCGAGGGACACGTAGCCATCAACGCCTTCAGTGCGCTCGTAGACGGGCAACATCACATCCGCAGCCCAGCAAATGTCCTCGATGGCAATCGACTCATAGATCTGCAATGGTTGCAGGCCAGCGATGGACAGTTGGCGCAAGACGCCACGGTAATCGTCGGATCCCGAGATCGCTTTCTCGAAGATCGCCGGATTCGAGGTCATTCCCGACAACCCATCTTGGTCAATCAGACGGTTCAACTCACCCGTTGTGATCATGCTGCGGCCGATGTTGTCATACCAGACGCTCTGACCTTGCTGGCCGAGATCGACGAGCGGATTCGACATGGGAGGATGACTCCTGGTGGCTATGGAACGCATGTGGGCCGATTGGCTGTTGCCATCGGTCGCCGGAAGGCGGTGAAGTGCAGGCACAGTGCAATGGAGGCACTTCGGGCGTATAATATCCCGACTCCGCGCACGAGCGGCAACATGTGCACAAGGCAGCGTTCATCGACCATCAATTGACGCCGCCTGTTTCGAAGGAACTGGCCGGGTTATGGCTAAATATCTGGTAACTGGAGGGGCCGGCTTTATTGGCTCTCATCTGTGTGCTCGACTGTGTTCTGACGGTCACGATGTACGTGCCTTGGATGACCTGTCGAGTGGACATCGTGCCAATCTCGATGGCGTCGATGTAGATCTCATCGTCGGCGATCTGCGAGATCAGGAGGCACTGGAGTGTGCGATGGAAGGCGCGGACTACGTTCTCCACCACGCGGCGATCGCCTCGGTCCAGTACTCCGTCGAGCATCCACTCCAGGAGCAGGACGTCAACGTCGTCGGTACGCTACGCCTTCTGGAGGCGGCCCGTGTTGCGGGTGTCAAGAGAGTGGTGTTTGCTGCTTCTGCCGCAGCATACGGTGCCGACGAGACGGTGCCCAAACAGGAATCCATGCCGGCGCTACCCATCTCTCCCTACGGCTTGTCGAAAGTCAGTGGCGAACACTATTGCCGCGTTTGGTCGCACGTCTACGAACTCGAAACCGTCTGCCTCAGATACTTCAACATCTTTGGTCCTCGCCAGGATCCGGCAAGTCCCTACAGTGGCGTCATCTCAATTTTTGCCCGCGCCATGATAGATGGCAGGGCACCGATGATTCATGGCGATGGTGAGCAATCGAGAGATTTTACCTATGTCGACAACGTCGTCGAGGCGAACCTGCGGGCCTGCGCCATGGAGAAAACGGCAGGTCAGGTCTACAACATTGGCTGCGCTCGCGCGATCACGATCAACCAATTGGTTCAGGCTATCAACACCGCGCTGGGTAGCGAGTTAGTCCCCAAGCACGTGACGTCACGCTCTGGGGACGTGCGGGTATCATTGGCCGACATTACAGCGGCACGCGATACCCTCGGTTATTCGCCTACTACGGCCTTCGAGGAGGGCCTGGCCAGGACGCTCGACTGGATGAAGGGTGATTAGAAACCCCCGGTCTCAACAAGTCGGTGTTATCTTGCAGTAGATCTCGTCCCTCTCGCATAGCGATTTTTTTTATGGCAGATATCATCGACGGCAAGAAGCGCATTCCCTTCATGCGCGGAATGCTCGTGCATCATCTCATTCAGCACGGTCTCGATCACGAGACGGCCTATGATGTCGCCGATGAAGTGCGCTCCGCTTTGCGGGGTCGCAAGGATGATGTTGGGCGCGATGAACTCCTGACGTTGATCAATGACCTGCTGACCCAGGCACAAGCGGACCATAAAATTCGCGATCTTGTATTCTGGGAACCGGTCCCCACATCCATCACAGTCGATGTTCGAGACAGTGCGCATCCATTCTCTCGTGAGAGACTTGCGCACTCGGTACAGGTCGCCGGTCTGGCACCCGATCAAGCGCTCGAGATGGCGCGCCTCGTCGAGGAGCGCCTACTGGAACAACGGCGCGCACGTGTGGACAGTGAAGAATTGGAAGTACTCGTCGCCAATGTGTTAGACGAGAAATATGGGAACGGTTTCGTTGAGCGCTATCGCATCTGGCGCGCTTGGGGTGATATCGGCAGACCGCTGGTCATCCTGATTGGTGGAGCCTCTGGTGTCGGCAAGACATCTCTGGCGATCAATCTGGCCAACGTTCTGGATATCCCTCGCGTCGTGGCGACCGATGACATTCGGCAGATCCTTCGTTTGACACTTGCGCCCGAATTCATGCCATCGATCCATCGCTCCTCCTACGCGACATCACAAGATGTACAACTACCCAATTCATCGACGGAAAATCCCGTGATCAGCGGCTTCCGCGATCAGGCGCGCGTCGTTGGCGTAGGGGTACGAGCCATTATCAGTCGCTGTATCGAAGAAAATACCAGTGTCATCGTCGATGGGGTGCACCTGGTTCCTGGATTTACAGATCTCAGCGAGTTCGTTGAGGATGCGCTCATCGTTCCCATGTGCCTGGCTGTTACAGATCGGCAGGTCTATGAGGAGCGTTTCGCACGCCGTGCCGACCAGGCGCCACATCGCCCCAAGCAGCGCTATCTGGACAAACTGGAGGATATCCTCGCCATCCAGCAGCACATCCTGGACGAGAGTGATCAAGAGGACATTCCGGTGATTGAGGTGACGACCGTCGAATATCCAACCAGTGCCGCCGTGACACTTGTGGCGGAGCGCTTACGTCGAGAGCGCGACGTCAAGCGTTTGCTAAAGGGAGCAGAGAAGAAGAGGAAGAAACAGGCATGATCCATAGCCGTTTTCCTTTGCTACTCCTCAAGGACCGGGCTATATTGACAAATCAAGCATTAACTGACATTTAGAGGCTCTTTTTTGAGCCGATGACAGCGACTGGAACGACTACATGCTGGGCAAGAAGGATAACGGCACCGTTGCCGGCGGTCAGACCCTGAATACGATCATTGGTCGTGGTACGATCTTCGAGGGTGTGATGAAAGTCGACAACAGTGTGCGCATCGATGGAATCTTCAAAGGGGAGTTGTCGTGCTCAGGGGCACTGACCATCAGTCAGTCCGGTGAGGCCTACGCTCACCTCGAAGGCCGCGACATCTACATCAATGGAATTGTTCGCGGCACGGTGCGAGCAGAGAAGGTTCGACTCGACAGCCAAGCGCGATTTATTGGTGATGTATATACGGGAGCCCTGTCGGTCTCTGAAGGGGCAGTCTTCCACGGCAGTTGCTCCATGGAGTCTGCAGCGGCTGAAGTGAAGGAGTCGAAAAAGCGTGAGGCCAATGTTCTTGTCATGGACAGCAATCGCGAAGATTCCGCTCAGACCCTTGAAGTGACAGACGAAGCCAGGGTCGCCCAGACCTGATCTGCGCAGCACGTCTGTGCCGCGGAACCTTCCGTCCACCGGAAGTACGTGCTCTCTATCGTCGTCTGTGATACGATCCTATGGTCATTTCTGACCTATCCTAAGTTCTTTTCCTAGATAGACTTACGTACGGCTAGTCTAGCTTGGGGCCGGTCTGGCCTTTGCTTTGCTCTGTCAGCTGTTGGAGGAATCTCCTCCACCAGGAGATATGAGCGAAAATGCCGACGATCAATCACAATCCGCATCTGCAGGACATTCACCGGACCCTGTCCGTGCATTCTGCTGGAATGAGCAGGGAAATTGCCCAGCTGTCTTCAGGCCTGCGTGTCGAACGTTCAAGCGACGACCCGGCGAGTCTGGCGCTGGCAGACGGGATTCGGTCCGAAGTACGAGCGATCACCGAGGGATCTCGAAATATCCAGCAGACATTTTCCCTGCTGCAGGTGGCCGATGGCTCTCTCAATGAGATTTCCGCCATGGTGAATCGTATGCGCACGCTGGCCATGCAGGCAGGGTCCTCGATCTTCAATGACGTTGATCGACAGAATATCAATTCCGAATTCGAACAACTGCGCGAAGAAATCGATCGGATCGCCGGCTCGACGACGTACAACGGTCGCGAGCTACTTACGGGCGGGAACAACACGCTGGGCGCTGGATCGACTGCAAATGATCTGGCGAGCACCACGGGACTATCAGATATCCGTATCAATGAGGCGACACCTGGTACGTACTCCTTTGTCGATGAACCAGGAGACGGTCTATTGACTCTGGGCAATGGTGTCCAGACTCAGACGGTGAACATTGCGGAGATGTTGCAGGAGGACGGTAGTGTGGGGGATACAGAGTTCTTCCCCGTCATCTTCGATCGTCTCGGCGTCCGCGTGAGTCTCACTGGCGACAATGTCCCAGGTGCCCCAGGGATTTATACGGATGGCGCCCTCGATGCGCAGCAATTGGTTGTCGAAGAGCAATCTGGACTGACCTTTCAAGTGGGACCGTCGGGCACAAGCAACGATGTGAGTCGTGTCGGGATAAAGGACATGCGCGCCAGTGGCCGCATCCTGAATCTCACCGACATTTCCATCGTCACTATCGGCGACGCGCATGCAGCCCTCGACCGCTTATCGACGGCGATCACGTCCATCACCTCTGAGCGAAATCGTCTTGGTGCGTTCCAGAACCGATTGGAACTGAGTATCGGCACAAGCGAGGCAGTTGTGGAGCGCATGGAGAGCACGGAATCAGAGATTAGGGAGGTCGACATCGCCCGAGCAGTGACCAATCTCACGCGCTCACAGATTCTGTCTCAGGTGGCAACGCGCGTTGCGACGGAGGCCGACACCGATATCGAGCGAATTCTTTCCCTATTGGGCTGATGCAAGCCTCGTCAGACACTCACAGCAGATCTATAGATACAGCAAGTAGAATCGTAGCGTCGGGTACAGTCTGATCGCCGGTGCTGGCAGGTGCAGCCAATTGAGCTGCTCCTTGAACAGCGACCAAATCTCACCGTCTCCCGGTAGATAGCGGGCATCTGTGTCCAGCGACAGGACGAGCTCCCCACGAGCATCGGGTAGCTGTAAGAACTCACGCTCCCGCCCCCGACTCTTGACGTTAGCGCCATGCATTCCTGTCGCTCCGTAGCCGAGAGCCAGTCCGAGCCAATCGGGCCACACCTCTTTCGCCCGACCACGTAGCACGTCGTTCATGGCGAAGGTCATCCAGAACGTCATGCCTTCATAGTCGTCGATTGCGTATCGAGTTCGGGGCAGGTCGGCGGCCAGCCGTGCGTCATAGTCGCGATATAAGGGTGAGGGAAACCAACTGAATTTGAAATCAACGATACGTGTCGACGGTACCAGGGAATGCAACAGGGGTACAGATACACCGGCCGTATTGGCTAAGAAGTCAGGAACACTGAATCCCCACTGATCGAAATAAGCATCCCGCATCTCAATTTCGAACAACAAACCCCAACTCGTCATGGCCCCGAGCACCGCAGCTTTTCGCGGTGTAATTCCTGTCCAAGTGAACGCTTCAGACACACTCTGCGACAAGAAGATGCCCGACATGAAATGACCCCCCTTATCGACATGCAGATAGGTGTTGCCCGACCAATCCTGGAGCCAGCGGATATTTCCTCGCTGCTCTCCCTGGTACCAGGCTCTGTCGAAATAGCGGAAGCCGACGTAGTGAGCCGCGACACCTGCACTCCCGAGGGCAGCCAGGCGACGAGGTCGAAGGCCTGCAGGTTCGTTCTGCTCTGCGTCTGACGTCTTCGACTCTGACACGGGGGAGGCCACGTCTGTCGCACTTTTTTCGGTGGCAGCAGTGGGTTCATCTCCCCAGACGATGGCTGTCAGCAGCAGACTCAGGAGCCAAAGGCTGCACAGACGAACCCTGCATGAAGATGGCGCATCATTAGATTGCATTAAGAGCCTTGAGCCGCTGAAACCATATGTGTCGGGGTTCGGAGGGTCATGCTAATTTAGAGGCGGACGAACAAGACGAAACCCATGACACCCTCTGATCAAGACCCATGACACCTTCTGATCAAGATCCCTCGACTGAATCCGGTGCGCCGGCATCTGGCCGCCGCCGTCGCCGGCGGCGCACGGACGACTCCGCCTCAGAGAAGGTACCCATTCGCCGTGAAGCGAGGGGTCGTGCCGCCAGAGGTGTACGCTCTGGCGCCCTCGTCCCAGCCGCCTGGGGACTGACACCAACCTTCAGGATTTTCCTGTTCCTCGGTGCCATCGTTGCCGTCATGTCCTTCCTGCTCTACAACGAGTATCTCATTCGGCAGATCCGTGAGCAGGAGAGAGTGCGCGCGGAGTTGTATGCAAATCTCTACGCTCTGGCCTCCTCTGAGGCGCTGCCACCTGAAATCTCGGCGAACATCTTCAATGATATCATCCTCGATGAAAGCATCGACATTCCGCTGATCGTCACCGACTACCGCGGTAAGATCTTTCAGTGGAAGGGAACGGGAGATGCCATCGACGACACCAGCACAGCGACGCGTCGACAGCTGGAAGAGATGATGGCGAAGATGGACGCCGTCAACGAGCCCGTCATCGCTCTGTGGACGACGCAGGCAAAAGGCGGCGTGTACATCGACACATCGAGGGTGATCATCACGGATCCGACAGGCTATCCAGTCGCCTGGGCGGGAGAGGATTTGCCGCCCCATCTCGATGTAGCCGATCCGACCCCAGTGCAGGTTGCCAACTCCCTACAGGCAATGATCGACGCCGGTGTCGAGCGGCACGATTTCACCGCACAGGCCGCCACAACCTGCTATCTGGCACGTTCGGCCGACCAATTTGTCATCATCGAAGCAGGTGAGACAGTGCCCCTTGCGTGGAATGCTGTCGATCTACCACCGAGTTTGCCCTCGCC
>Ga0233428_1001545_pt1 | contig 24127 bp, 21 predicted proteins | sample SI_118_April2016_4_FD_179890 | JGI IMG/M metagenome (GOLD analysis project Ga0233428, IMG submission 179890) | Seawater microbial communities from Saanich Inlet, British Columbia, Canada - SI_118_April2016_120_MG | ecosystem: Environmental > Aquatic > Marine > Inlet | place: Canada: British... | reverse complement strand
ACCGTCGTGGTGTAACCACTGTTTCGGGCGCTGGTAGCTAACATTTACTGATCGAAGCGTTTTAAGGCGCCTGCCATCTCTGAACAGGGGACGGCGGGCGTCTTGTCGTTTGAGGCGGTTTGCTAAGCATCTAGTGAAGCGCCTTTATTTAGCCAATTTTGCCGGTCAAAATGCGCTATAGTGAAAATTGCCAAGAAATAAATCGAAGAGCATAAACGGAAATGAAAAAATATCTTAAAATATATCTTTTGGCTCTGGCTGTATTAGCTGTTGGCGCTGCTGGTGCGACCGATGGTGTTGCCCAAGATCAAAACCTTGAAGGGTTAGTTTCCAAGCTCAATCGGTTGGAGCGCGATATTCAGACGCTCAATCGCCAAGTCTATAAAGGGGGCACGCCGCCAAAAGCCAGCGCCACTGGTAAAGCGCCCGTGGCATCATCCCCGGCATCATCTGGTGGCAATGCCTATATCATTCGCCTGGAAGAGCGCCTCGTCCAGTTGGAAGGTGAGTTGCAAAATACCACCAATCTCCTGGAGAGCATGAACCATACCGTTGATGGCATGAAGGGGCGGCTCGATAAATTGGTCGGCGATATCGATTTCAGATTATCACGCCTCGAAAGTGGTGCGGTTCGCTCCGGCGTTGCCCAAGGTATCTCACAGGGCGGTGTTCCCGCTGGACCGCCGACGGTTTCTTCCGTGCCGCGCGCGGCTGGTGTTCAACAAATCGGACCGAGCACGGGTGGGCCGGTGGTATCATCCGGCAAGCCCGGCACGCTTGGTAAAATCAGCGAGACCGATTTAAGTTCGGTTCAACGCGATGCCAAGGTTGCCGCGCAAAGTGGCGCGGTCCAGGCACCGATGGCGGCGCAAAAGCCAATTGTCCAACAATCTTTGTTGCCGAAGGGCACGCCGACTCAGCAGTACAAACACGCCTTCTCGATTTTACGGCAGACCGATTACGACAAAGCAGAACTGGCTTTCAAAGAATTTATCAAAAAACATCCGAAAGATAGGCTGACGCCAAATGCGCGCTATTGGTTGGGCGAGTCGTATTATGTGCGGGCGAATTATCGCGATGCCGCTGAGGCATTTTTGCGCGGCTTTCAACAGGCGCCGAAAGGTGTGAAAGCGCCGGACACTTTGCTCAAGCTTGGTATGTCTTTGACGAATTTGAAGAAAACGCAGGATGCCTGCGCAACCTTCAGTAAGCTTGCCAAGGACTACCCAAATGCCTCGGGCAATATCAAAAAACATCTCAAGCGAGAAATTGGACGCGCTGGCTGTAAATAATTGGGAGACTTCTGACTCTCCCCAAGACGCAATCACCAACGGTGAATTTGCTGCACTCTTAGTGCCCTATGCGAACATTTTGGCTGTCCAAAAGACCTTCGCCATCGCGGTCTCTGGCGGTGCGGATAGCATGGCGCTTTGTTTGCTGGCGGCTCGTTGGGCGGCGGCGAATGACCGGAAGATTATTGCCCTCACAGTGGATCATGGCTTGCGGCCGGAAGCCAAAACCGAAGCTGAAACCGTTGCCAAATGGCTGGCGGCCAGCGATATCAATCATCACATTTTAACCTGGCAGGGTGAAAAGCCCAGCGCCGGTATTCAAGCCGCGGCACGAAACGCCCGTTATCGGCTGATGGCAAAATGGGTTCGGGACAATAATGCCGCCTGTTTAATGACGGCGCATCATTTGGAAGATCAGGCAGAAACTTTTCTTTTGCGGACAGAACGCGGCAGTGGCCTTGATGGGCTGGCTTGCATGGCACCGATTGTCCAGCGTGAAAGTATTTCTTTGCTGCGGCCTCTCTTGGCGGTATCCAAACATCGCTTGCGGGCTACTCTTATTGAAGCAGAGCAGAACTGGATCGAAGATCCGTCAAACCAAAACCCTGCTTATCGACGGACCAAGATGCGGGGTGTCGTTGCAGCGCTAAAGAAAAGTAAACTGTCACCGAAATTATTAGAGACTGTCGTTGGGCATTTTGCCGAACTTCGCCAGCATTTATCGCGCGTTGTAGCGGTGTTTTTTGATCGGGCGGTTGATATTTTCCCAGAAGGGTATGGTCGGGTGCAGCTGGATATTTTTGAGCAGTTGCCGGATCCCGTGCTTGAGCGCGTGCTGGTTCGGCTCACATCGATTTTTGGCGGTAAAGCTTATCCGCCGCGTCGTGATCGACTTTTGCGCGCCATGGAAAAAATTCGTGATCAAAAAGAAAATGGCTTTACCCTGGGAGGGTGTCGTTTTTTTAAAAAAAGTAACGCGATTATGATCTGTCGTGATAGGCGGCATATTTTGGCACAGCAGATCTCTGCTGGAGAAAAAATCAACTGGAATAATTTGTTTGATATTGAGATTGATGGACAAGGTGGCACTGGCGCTATTTTAGCCCCGCTTGGACGGGCAGGCTGGCAGGAAATTGTCCAATACAAGCCGGAACTCAAAGCGATTTCAGTGCCTTATGCCATCCGTCTGACCCTGCCGGCCTTGTTCGATGAGACGGGGGTCGCCCAAGTTCCGCATTTGAATTATCGACGCGACGACAGGAAAAATCCGACTGTAACGATTAGCAAAGTCCGGTTTAATCCACGACAATCGGCTTGAGCGGCGTAAAATATCTGTCGAATAGCCTGGAAACTCACGAATATATCGTGTAATTAACCGATTAGCGCCACTTGTGACGATGAAATTTCGAACTATCTGTACTACGAGCTTGTTTAAAATAAATGTCATGTGGCAGCGGTTTCATTAAGGAAGGCAAATAGAGTGAATTTTCGGAAGAATATGGCCCTTTGGGTCATCATAGCGTTACTTATTTTTACGCTGTTTAATATGTTTCAAGGTTCCTCGAAACAAGGGCCACATCAGTCGCTCGCGTTTTCTGATTTTCTCGGTGCTGTCGATAGCGGCGATGTACGTGATGTTACCATTCAAGGTAAAAAGGTCACCGGCCATTATGGCGACGGTCGTGCCTTCCGTACTTTCCTTCCCGAAGACCCAACACTCATTCCAAATTTGAGCAAAAAAGGCGTTCATATTAATGCCGTGCCGGAAGAAGATGACCTGTCACTCTTTGGTATCCTGATCTCCTGGTTCCCAATGTTGCTGTTGATCGGTGTGTGGATTTTCTTCATGCGTCAGATGCAAGGCGGCGGCGGTAAGGCCATGGGCTTTGGTAAATCAAAGGCGAAGTTGCTGACCGAAAAGACCGGGCGCGTAACATTCGAAGATGTTGCTGGCATTGATGAAGCCAAGGCAGAGCTTGAAGAAATTGTTGAGTTCCTAAAAGACCCTGCAAAATATCAGCGTCTCGGCGGTAAAATTCCAAAAGGTTGTTTGTTGGTAGGCCCTCCGGGCACAGGTAAAACATTGTTGGCCCGTGCCATTGCCGGTGAAGCCAATGTGCCGTTCTTTACGATCTCCGGTTCTGACTTTGTTGAGATGTTTGTCGGAGTCGGCGCGAGCCGCGTCCGCGATATGTTTGAGCAAGGCAAGAAAAACGCGCCCTGCATCATCTTTATCGATGAGCTTGATGCGGTCGGTCGTCATCGTGGTGCTGGCCTCGGCGGCGGTAATGATGAGCGCGAGCAAACCCTCAACCAAATGCTGGTCGAGATGGATGGCTTCGAATCTAATGAAGGTGTTATCCTGATTGCTGCGACCAACCGTCCCGACGTGCTGGATCCAGCTTTGCTGCGTCCCGGTCGTTTTGACCGCCAGGTAACGGTGCCAAACCCCGATATTGTTGGTCGTGAGAAAATTCTTAAAGTTCATATGCGGAACGTGCCGGTGGCTCCTGATGTCGATGCGAAAGTTATTGCGCGCGGCACACCGGGCTTCTCGGGCGCTGATCTCGCCAATTTGGTCAACGAGGCCGCTCTCTTGGCGGCCCGCACCGGTGGCCGGATGGTCACAATGTCTAATTTTGAAGACGCCAAAGACAAAGTCATGATGGGCGCTGAACGCCGCTCAATGGTGATGAGCCATGAAGAGAAAGCTCTGACCGCCTATCATGAAGCCGGTCATGCGATCGTTGGCATTAATGTGCCGAAGCATGATCCGCTGCATAAAGTGACCATTATTCCGCGCGGTCGTGCGCTTGGTGTGACGATGTCTCTGCCGGAGCGTGATAAATACAGCTATTCCAAACTCGAACTTGAATCCAAACTGGCTGTTATGTATGGCGGTCGCTTGGCCGAGGAGATTACCTTCGGCGAAGAGAATGTGACGACCGGAGCCGGTAATGACATTCAGCAAGCTACTAATATGGCGCGCCGGATGGTTACCGAATATGGTTTCAGTGATAAGCTTGGGCCGTTGCGCTATACCGATAATGACGAGGAAGTTTTCCTCGGTCACTCGGTTGCACGTCATAAAAACGTTTCCGATGCGACGGCAAAATTGATCGATGAAGAGGTCCGCCGCTTGATTGGAGAAGCTGAGGAGACAGCTAAAACAGTTCTGACCGAAAAAGCTGATGATCTTGAAAAGCTCGCGCAAGCTTTGTTGGAATACGAGACACTGAGCGGTAGCGAAGTGGATGCACTGCTCAGAGGTGAGCCGATTTTCCGGCCTGATGAAGATGATGGCCATTCCGATGGTCATGCTAAGTCTTCAGTGCCGACAAGTGGCGCTGCTGGGAAAAAAGACACCGATAAGGACATCGGTGGCGATTTCAATCCTGAACCGCAACCCGAAGGCTAATTTGGCTCTGTCGCGTCGATTTGCAAATCTATCTCTAGATCGTCCGCTGATTATGGGCATCGTCAATGTCACCCCTGACAGTTTCACTGATGGGGGTGATTTTTTTGATGCCGATGCAGCAATCAAACATGGCTTGCAGCTCTTGCAAGAGGGTGCAGATATCCTGGATATCGGTGGCGAGTCGACCCGGCCCGGGGCAACGCCGGTCACCTCTGATGAAGAGGCCGAGCGTGTTCTTCCGGTGATAACTGAACTGGCAAAAACCGGCACCCTGATTTCGATTGATAGCCGCCACGCTGATGTCATGGGAAAAGCCCTGGCGGCCGGTGCCTCAATTCTCAATGATGTTACCGCCTTGGAAGGTGAGGGCTCGCTCGACGTTGCCGCTCAAAGCTCAGCCCCGGTTATTCTAATGCATATGAAAGGGCAGCCGGCGACGATGATGGATGATCCAAGCTATGAAGATGTCGTCTCCGAGGTTAGCGATTATTTGGCACAACGGATCGAAATTTGCCTTGCTGCCGGTATCGCCAAAGAGCGCATCGCTATTGATCCCGGCTTTGGCTTCGGTAAGACGCGGGATCAAAATCTTCAGCTGATAAATAATCTGGATCGGCTGGTCGAGCTTGGCTGTCCAGTCCTGGTCGGCTTGTCGCGAAAGTTCGGCAAACACAAAGAACCTAAGAATCGCCTGCCCGAATCGCTCGCGGTAGCGATTAAATCTGTCATCAATGGCGCCGAAATTGTCCGCGTTCATGATGTCGCAGAAACCCGGGACGCCTTGGCTGCCCTACGTTACGAAGGTGCGTAAAATACGGTAACAAAAAGTTAGATGACGCCTTGTTGGCACTGTATTAGAAGTACCCCTTAAGTGAATATTATATTCCTCCTGACAGATTAAAGTGATGATACGGAAACTCTTTGGCACTGACGGTATTCGCGGCACGGCAAATTTAGAGCCGATGACCGCTGAGACGGCACTCAAAGTCGGCATAGCAGCCGGCCTGCATTTCACCCGGGGCGACCACCGCCATCGCGTCGTAATTGGTAAAGATACGCGGCTGTCAGGCTATATGATTGAGCCTGCTTTGACCGCAGGCTTTGTTGCGTCTGGTATGGATCCGATCCTGGTTGGCCCGATGCCGACCCCGGCGGTTGCCATGTTAACCCGGAGCCTGCGTGCCGATCTCGGTGTTATGATTTCAGCCTCACACAATCCATACCAGGACAATGGCATTAAATTGTTTGGCCCCGACGGCTATAAATTATCAGACGCCGTTGAGCTTGAGATTGAAACCCGCATTGATGGCGACATGTCCGATGACTTGGCTGAACCAAAGGATCTTGGTCGGGCGCTCCGCCTGGAAGATGCGCAAGGCCGCTACACCGAATTTGTGAAGCAGACTTTTCCCCGTGGGCTAACCTTGGATGGCCTTAAAATTGTCATCGATTGCGCCAATGGCGCGGCTTATAAAGTGGCACCAACCGTGCTTTGGGAATTAGGGGCCGAGGTTATTCCAGTAGGCGTTGATCCAGACGGCTATAATATTAATTTGGGCTGTGGCTCGACTTCGACAGAGTTCATGCAATCCCAAGTCGCCGCCCATGGAGCGGATATCGGCATTGCGCTTGATGGCGATGCCGACCGTGTGCTGATCTCAGATGAAAATGGCAAGATGGTCGACGGCGATCAAATCATGGGAGCTGTCGCTAGCTATTGGGCCCGAGAAGGTAAACTCACCGGCGGCGGCGTTGTTGCGACGGTGATGTCTAATCTTGGCTTCGAGCGCTTTTTGGACAGCTTGGAATTGTCTTTGGTGCGGACCAACGTGGGAGACCGTTATGTTGTTGAACACATGCGGGCCAACGGCTTCAACCTCGGCGGCGAACAATCCGGCCATATAGTATTATCAGATTACAGCACGACGGGTGATGGGCTTGTCGCTGCCTTACAGGTTTTGGCGGTAATTCGCCGCTCTGAGAAACCCGCCAGCGAGGTCTGCCGGGTGTTTGAGCCGCTACCTCAATTGCTAAAAAATGTGAAGGTGAACGCACAGGCTGAATGGGAAACGGCGAGCGTTAAACAAGCCATTGCCGCCGGTAAAGCTAAGTTGCAGGATGCCGGTCGTATCCTCATCCGCCCCTCCGGCACCGAGCCGCTGGTCCGCGTTATGGCGGAAGGCGAGGATGCCGCCCTGATCAGCCATATCGTTGACGATATCGCCGCCGAGATTGAACGCGCCGCCGCTTCGTGAGATACAAATAGGATTCACAGGGAAAGAGTGTTTTGAAAGGTCGCGTTCTAATAGTTGCAGGGTCTGATTCCGGCGGTGGGGCAGGTATTCAGGCTGATATCAAAGCCGTCACGGCGCTGGATGGCTTTGCCATGACCGCGATTACCGCGCTGACGGCGCAAAATACTCAAGGTGTGTATGGCATTCATGACGCACCAGCGAGCTTTGTTGCTGAGCAGATGAAAGTCGTTTTAAGCGACCTTGGTGCCGATTGCATTAAGATCGGCATGCTCCATAGCCCGGAAATTATTGAGGCCGTTTGCTCGACACTCGCCAATGAAGCGCCGGACGTGCCCGTTGTGGTGGACCCGGTGATGGTTGCTAAAGGCGGCGCGTCGCTTTTAGCCGATGAGGCAATGGCAGCGCTTAAATCTCTTATGATCCCGCGTGCAACAATCCTGACACCGAACCTCCCAGAGGCCGAGGCCTTGACCGGTTTGAAAGCACCGGCCATTGAGCAGGCAGAAGAACTTGCCGGTGCGCTCTCTTTCATGGGTCCGCAAGCGGTCTTACTCAAAGGCGGCCATCGTGAGGGCCCGGAGGTGGTAGATTTGCTGATGGAACATGGCACAGTTGCTGATATTTATAAAAGTCCGCGCATCGATACCCCGCACACGCATGGTACCGGCTGCACATTGGCTTCCGCCATCGCGGTGAGTATTGCGCAAGGCCTAAGTTTGCGTGAGGCCGTCGCCCGGGCGCGCAACTACGTTCAAGAAGCCATCCGCACGGCGCCCGGCTATGGCCAAGGACATGGCCCCCTCAATCACGCTCATACAGTTGGTGAATTCTAAACCTCGATTGTCGCCAGACAATTTGTAACCCGACAATGTTTCCATTGACGCGCGTTTCCGAAATCGCGACCTTAGGGTTGGAGGCGCATTATGGATACTTTATCGCTAGATGAATTGACGGCTGGGCAGGATATTGTCTATCGCTATCTTAAGCCAACGCCGGAAATCTTGTGGCCGTTGCTAAGTGAGCGCGCCGGTACTGAAGTTTGGGTCAAGCATGAGAACCATACGCCCATCGGAGCTTTCAAGGTGCGAGGTGGTCTGACCTATATGGATCATCTCAGCCGTGAGCAACCTGACGTTAAAGGCATCATCTCGGCGACGCGCGGTAATCATGGCCAAAGCCTGGCTTTTGCCGCAGCGAGATACGGCATGACGCTCACCATTCTCGTGCCACATGGTAATAATCCTGAGAAAAATAATGCGATGCGGGCCCTGGGCGCCGAGCTGATTGAGTACGGCGATGATTACCAAGAAGCTCGTGAGTATGCGGAAAGCCTGGCCCAGGAAAAACAACTTCATATGGTGGGAGCCTTTCATCCGTGGATACTCGCGGGTGTCGGTACCTATGCGATGGAATTTCTCACCGCCTGTGATGATTTAGATGTCGTCTATGTGCCGATCGGCATGGGCTCAGGGATCTGCGGTATGGTCTCGGCGCGCGATGCGCTCGGGCTCAAAACTAAAATTATCGGTGTCGTGGCGGAAGATGCGGCGAGTTATGCATTGTCCTTTGAGCAGAAAAAAGCTGTCTCAACCAATACCGCTGATACCATAGCCGACGGATTGGCCTGCCGGGTGCCGGATGCCAACGCCTTGGAAATTATTTTGGACGGCGTCGAAGACGTTGTGCGAGTCTCTGAAGAAGAGATCAAAGCCGCTATGCGAAATTATTATACCGACACTCATAATCTGGCAGAAGGGGCTGCGGCGGCGCCATTGGCGGCCCTACTAAAACAGAAAAGTGATGGAAAAAAAGTTGGTCTGGTGAATTCTGGTGGTAATGTAGACGCTGAAACGTTTCGAAGCATTTTGAGGGGAGGCTAGAGGTGGCGATCGAAATTCGCACAGCCCGCGTTCCAGAAGACATTGAGATTGTGCGCCAGATGTTTGTTGAATATCAGGAATGGCTACAAGTCGATTTGTGATTTCAAGGCTTCGATGAAGAGCTGGCAAGTTTGCCGGGAAAATATGCAGAACCTCAAGGTCAAATTCTAATCGCCTGGTCAGAGAAAGGTGAGCCCGCAGGCGTTGTTGCTTTGCGCCCGCTAGACGATGACGGTGTCTGCGAGTTAAAGCGGCTGTATCTTAGAGATGAATATAGAGGGCAGGGGGTTGGCCGTAAGCTCACTGAAGATATTATTGCGGCTGCCGAAAAGGCGGGCTATGCGACAATACGTCTTGATACCGAGCAACGCCTGCAGACCGCGATCGACATGTATCGTAAATTTGGGTTTGAAGAAATCGGCCAATATTACGATAATCCGTTAGAGAAAATTCTCTACATGGAAAAACAGCTAAACTAACGAAAGTCCCACGATTATGAGCTCTTATAAGATTGCAACAATTCCGGGCGACGGAATTGGCAAAGAGGTTGTCCCTGAAGGCATTCGGGTTTTGGATGCGATAGGCCGCAAGCACGAAATTAAATTCCAGTGGGATATGTTCGACTGGTCTTGTGAGACCTACAAAGAAACCGGCCAGATGATGCCAGATGACGGCATTGAGCAGACCCGAGAACACGACGCGATTTATCTCGGCGCTGTCGGTTTTCCAGGCGTGCCGGATCATGTCTCGCTCTGGGGTTTGTTGATCCCGTATCGGCGAGAATATGACCAATACGTCAATCTGCGGCCTGTGCGCCTGTTCGAAGGGGTGCCGAGCCCGCTGGCCAACCGCGAGCCGGGTGACATCGATTTCTATGTCGTGCGCGAAAATGTTGAAGGCGAGTATTCTGAGATTGGCGGCAAGCTCTATGGCGGCACACCAGAGGAGATCGTAACGCAGCAATCGAACTTCACGCGGCGCGGCGTAGACCGAATTTTGAAATATGCTTTCGAATTGGCTCAGTCCCGGCCTAAAAAACATCTGACCTCAGCAACCAAATCCAACGGTATCATCCACACCATGCCTTATTGGGATGAGCGCGTCGTCGAGATGCATAAAAATTTTGCCGATGTCGAAGTTGATAAATTCCACATTGATATTCTGACGGCGCATTTCGTGCGCAATCCCGATTGGTTCGACGTTGTTGTCGGCTCCAATTTATTTGGTGATATTTTGTCAGATTTAGGACCTGCGGTAACCGGCACCATCGGCATCGCGCCTTCCGGCAATATCAACCCTGAACGCGACTTTCCCTCTATGTTTGAGCCCGTGCATGGCTCGGCCCCTGATATTGCCGGCCAAGGCATCGCCAATCCGATCGGCCAAATTTGGTCCGGTGCGATGATGCTCGATCATTTCGGTGAGACCGAACCCGCGGCCAATATTATCTCGGCGATCGAGACGGTCCTCGCGGATGGTTCGTGCATGACGCCGGATATGGGCGGCACAGCAAATACCACCGATCTCGGCAAAGCCATCGAAAGTGCACTTTAGGTATTGATGACAGACCTTATCATCTTTGATTGCGACGGTGTTCTGATCGATAGTGAACCGATAGCGTGCCGAACGATGGAAACTGCATTGAATAATTTTGGTGTGGCGATCTCCTATGAAGAGGTGGTCGAGCATCATATCGGCACCAGTATCAAGGGCGTCATTGCAGATATTAAAGATCGCTATGAGGTGGATTTGACGCCAGAGTTTTGGGCCGGACATTTGGCCCTTTTCCTGGCGGCCATTGAAACCGATTTGGAACCTATCGTTGGTATTGAGAACCTGTTGGATCAATTGGACCTACCAAGCTGCGTCGCTTCAAGCGGTCGTATGCTCCGCCTTAAACCTGCTTTGGAAACCGTTGGCCTTTATAATCGCTTTGCCCCTCACATATTTAACGCCGAGATGGTGAAGCATGCCAAGCCAGCCCCAGATCTATTCCTCCATGCGGCAAGCCAAATGAATACCACACCAAGCAACTGTGTCGTCATCGAAGACAGCAAAGCCGGCGTGACCGCGGCCAAAGCTGCCGGGATGTATTGCATCGGCTTCACCGGCGGCGGGCATTGTGGCCCGGGACATGCGGAAGTTTTGCAAGGCCTGGGCGCTGATGTGGTGATTGATGATATGAGCAAGCTCCTCGCATTATTATAGAGTCCCCCCCCCTCAAGGGGGGAGGGGGGGGGTGATTCTCGAAAGTTGCATTGACCTCTGATGCGACTCCCGTAACACTCTTTAAAACAATAACCTCAGAGGGAACACCCATGCACGCGACCGCTGCCATTGATCCACCGAATTTAGCGATGTGGGTGACGTTTGCGCTTATTTTAGGGGCGTTGGGGCTTTATGCGGTGGAGCGGATCGCGGTGGAAGTGACGTCCTTGGCGGTGCTCGGCGCGTTTATGTTGTTTTTCAATTTTTATCCTATCTTGGGCGCAGATGCCCATAATCTGTTGTCGTCTGAAAGGCTGATCGCAGGTTTTGCCAATCCAGCCTTAATGACGGTCTTGGCCCTGCTGGTGATCGGCCAAGGCATGGTGCGGGCCGGTGTGCTCGATCGGGGCGCGCGTATTGTACTGGCGGCTGGTGGTGGCAAAGGTTGGCTGACCATTTTAATCACGCTGGTTGTCGTGCTGGTGATCAGTGGTTTCTTGAACAATATTCCCGTTGTCGTGATCTTTATTCCGATCATGGAGGCAGTCGCGGCGCGCTTTGGCACCTCACCATCGAAAGTCATGATGCCGCTGAGCTTTGCAGCCGTCCTTGGCGGTATGACGACGATCATCGGCTCCGGCACTAATTTATTGGTCTCCGGTGCATTGGTTGAGTTGGGCGAGAAGCCGTTCGACTTTTTTCAATTTGCTGTGCCGGGCATGGTGCTGGCAGGGGCAGGCTTGATTTTCGTTCTGCTTTTTGTGCCGCGCTTGCTGCCGGATAGAGCCTCGCTGGCCAATCAGTTTATGGAAATCGACGGGCGGCATTTTTTGGCGCAGATTACCTTGGATGAGAGCTCCGCACTGGTTGGTCTGGCATCCAATAACGGTGTCTTTGGCGCCTTTCCAGATATGACACTTCGCTCCATCCAGCGCGAGGACAATGCCTTCCTGCCGCCCTTTGAAGATGTTGTCTTGGCGGCAGGGGATGTCATGGTGGTGGCCGCGACCCGGGCGGCTCTTGCCGACGCTGTCGCCCATGACCCCGGCTTATTATTTCCTGAGTTGCAAGATGGCAGAGAAGATTTGGATGGCCGGTGGCTCGAGGGCGATCGTATTTTGGCTGAAGTTATGGTCGCTCCAGCATCGCGCATGGCCGGGCTCAACCTCAATATGATCGGCTTTCGCCACAAGACCCATTGCGTTGTCTTAGGCATGCAACGCCGCGCCCGCATGATGCGCACCCGGATCACTGAAATCCGGCTCGAAGAAGGCGATGTCTTGCTGGTTCAAGGTCAGCCGGCCGATATTAATGCGCTGCGCAAAAGCGACGACGTTGTATTGCTCGAATGGTCGGCTGAGGAATTACCTGCTCTCGATCATGCTAAGCGCGCCACAGGCATTTTTGCTCTGGTTATTTTAGCCGCCGCAACAGGGTTCCTGCCGGTGGTTGCGGCCTCAATGCTGGGGGCGGTGGCGATGGTCGCGATGGGGGTCTTGTCGTTTCGCATGGCAGCCCGTGCGTTGGATTCTAAGATATTCACCATGATCCCAGCCGCTCTCGCCATGGGGCTCGCGATGCAGGTCACGGGGGGCGCGCAATATTTAGCGCAAAATCTCATTGATTTTTTACAAGGGGCCGCCCCGGCTGTTGTCTTATCCGCTTTCTTTTTGCTGATCGCTGGGCTTTCCAACATCATCAGCGCCAAAGCCGCCGCCGTGCTCTTTACACCGATCGCTGTCGGTATCGCCCATGAGTTGGGCATGCCGGTCGAAGCCTTTGCCGTCGCCGTCGTCTTTGCGGCCAATTGTGCCGTGGCAACCCCGATCGGCTATCAAACCAGCTTGCTGGTTATGGGACCGGGTCACTATACCTTTGCTGATTTTGCCAGAGGCGGCATCCCATTGATCATTGTGCTGTGGCTGACCTTTAGCTTCTTCGCGCCGTGGTATTACGGCCTATAGGCGATCCAGATCCAAGGTCAAAAGGTCTTCTTCGGAGGCGAGAGATAATTGTTCAAGCGTGGTTATTTTTTCGGCATTACCCTCGGCATCATCTTCCAGCAGCGCTTTGATTTTTTGCTGTAAGGCTTTGACGATAAAAAAGATATGGAACATGCGCTTGGCGGTGAGGTGATCGTCCTGCCAGCTTTGGCCCGCAAAATGATGCTGGGTGACTTTTTGGCCGGCACTGAAACATTCAAATTTTACGCAGCCGATAAACCCTTTGGTCACCAGATCTTCATGGATCAGGCAACGGTCGTTCTTAGCTAAATGTCGGCATGGCTCACCTTCAGCTTTGGCATAAGCGAACTCGTTTGATTTGGCGAAAGGCGGCGCGACACAGCAAAGGCCTTGGCAGTTTTCACAATCAGTGTGTAAGTCCAATTCGCTCATATTCCTCTACTGCCAACGGGCATTGTCTTTCAAAATTCGATCTTTGACTTTAAGCATGACGCGTTGCAATTCATCTGAATTTTTTGTGACCGGCATCGGTAGTTTTTGTCCTGAAGAGGTCACCATAAAAAAATTGGCCGAATGGTTCACAAGATACTCCTGATCTTTTGGGCCCTTCTTTTGCAGCGTATAGGTCGCGCCAAAATTAAACGAGATTTTTTTTAACTCAGAATCGGATCCTGTTAATCCGACAATAGATTTGTCGAAATGGGCGACATATTTACCAATAATTTCCGGCGTGTCTCGTCCCGGGTCAACTGAAATAAAGACCGGTTGAAACAGATCGCGCTTGCTGCCCATTTCTGCCAAGGCGATCGAAATATCGTTCAAAGCGGTCGGGCAGGCATCAGGACAAAATGTATAGCCGAAAAACACCACCCCAATTTTGTCTTTCAAATCAGATATCCGCCAAGGTTTTCCCTTGGTATCCGTGAGAATGGAGGCTTGAAGACGTTCAGATTCCCATTTATTGGCAAAATAGTCGGAGGTGAAGAACACGCCGACGGCCAGAGCGAAAAACGCCACAATACTGCAAATTATGTAGATAATTCTGCGCATTTAGTGTATAAACCCCGCTATGGATAAAGAACTAAAATACGTATTCCTGTTTGCAGGTCTGACACTTTTGGTGTTCGTTGCCGCACTGCCGTTCTTTGGTCGTGTCGCGCTCAGCATGCCGTCTCTCCTCGCTCTTTGTGGCATATCCATAAATTAACCCGCTACCGCAACAAAATTGATTTTAAACTCAAAGCCATCGCTTCGGGTTTCACATCTCTGTTATAGGATGTGATGAGTTGCTGATCGGGTCCGGTTAGAAAAATCGTAGAGGTATGTCCCATATAATAGGTGCCCGGATCATCGTCCTCGGTTTTCATCTTCACATAGCGCGCTTTATAAATTTTTGCCAGGGTATCGATTTGCGCTTTGGTGCCGGTTAGTCCGACAAATTTGGGATGAAAATTCTCGAGATATTCTTTGAGAATTTCTGGTGTGTCGCGGTTAGGGTCTACCGTGACAAAAACCGGGATGATCTTTTCTGCGTTTGGCCCCAATATATCCAGCGCTTGTGAAATATCTGACAAGCCGGTTGGACAGACATCCGGGCAATAGGTATAGCCAAAAAAGGTCAGCAAATATTTACCGGTATAGGTCTCATGGGTGACGCTTTGCATATTGTGGTCAATCATCGCAAATTCTTTGACCGGTTTTGGCCCAAAGACAGCCGAGATAGCGCGCGGCATATAATCCCATATCGGTGATCGTTTCTTGTCATCGCCACCGAGCACTAAGACGCCGATGGCAATGACGACAACACCGATACCAAATATATATGCAACGCGCTTCATCTCGATTACTCCACCCAGAAGGTCTTAGTGCTTCATTTTGCTGCGGTCCATTTTCATTTTACGACCGGCACCAATCTTTTTCACCTCGACGGTAACTTCGATTTCCCCAGCTTTTTCGAAGGAGAGGGTTAGTGGAAATGTCTGGCCAGCTTTCAGCGGTGCTTTAAGTCCCATGAGCATGATGTGATACCCACCGGGTTTAAGGGAGGTTGCATGCCCTGGGTGAACATCAATAGCATTAACGTGCCGCATTTTTGCGATGCCATTCTCGATAATGTTATTGTGAGTCTCGACCCGTTTGGCAATGCTTCCAGCGACGCCGATGAGACGGTCCATCTTAGCGCCTGTGTTGCTGATCTTAACAATATAGGCCGCCCCGGTTTTAGCCGGGCCGGCAGAAGCGCGCGCCCAAGGGCTGGAGATTTTGAGGTCCCCAAGTTGATAGTCTTTGGCAAAGACGCCATTGCTTGCCAGCAGGAAAGCTGAAGCGAAGAGGGTGTTTAACAGGATTTTGTGTGTCATTTTTTTAGTCTCTTTTTCATCTAAATATTGGCCAAAGGGCGCAACAAACAGAGCTATTGCGGGCTTTGGATTAGGGTGTCGTGGGTCGCTTAGATGAAAGAGGGCGGTGCGCGAGAGGCATGCCGAAAGGAAGCAAATTTACTTTGCGGAAGTGTAACAAAATACCAATTTGAAGCTTTGGTGTTTTCTTTTAAATCCTTAGCCCGCTCCAACGTGGCAGCAACCGCACTGCTATCGGTTGAGCCGGTTTGGCAGACAAAGCAGAAGATGCAGAGAACCATATGATTCTCAGGAACGTCAGGCGTGTCTTGTTGATCGTCTGCTGGATCAAGCGCAACTTTGGCACCTGGATAGGCACAAAAGCTTGATGATGATGTTAAGTCAAAAGAGGCCGCATCTGCACTATTCGAGATTAGGCCAAGCGCGGTCGGCACGCTGATCTGCAGGACCATGCCCAGAATAGCAAGTCGTGCGCCGAGACGAAATAATCTTGCCAAGAATCCAGATCGCGGAGACGATTTTGAGCTATTCAACATAATAATGTTGTATAACGTGAAATTGGCTGGCGCAAGTTAACAATAATCAAGACCGAATTAGATATTTCACACCTCACCTGCGTATTTAGCAATTGACGCTTTCCCGACTCCTCTATATAAGCGGCCCCGGGCCACGTTCCCCCAACGGGACGCGACCTATCTGTAAGGATAGGAGTAAAACAGATGACAAACATGACAAAACCGGACAGCCGTCCGGCAAACCCTAATTTCTCTTCCGGACCCTGTGCAAAACGTCCTGGCTGGTCGCCAGCGGTCCTCAATGATGCTTTGGTTGGGCGGTCTCACCGCTCCAAGCCGGGTAAAGCCAGAATTCAAGAAGTAATCGATAAGACGCGCTCCGTGCTCGGTATCCCTGAGGATTACCGGATTGGCATCGTGGCGGGCTCAGACACTGGTGCCGTTGAAATGGCGCTGTGGTCTATGCTCGGTGCCCGTGGCGTAGATATGCTGCAATGGGAAAGCTTTGGCAAAGGCTGGGTCGGTGATGTCACCAACCAGCTTAAGCTCGACGATGTCCGCGAGCTTAAAGCGGGCTACGGCCAGCTGCCTGATCTCGGTGAGGTTGATTTCACCCGCGATGTGGTTTTCACCTGGAACGGCACAACGTCTGGTGTGCGGGTCCCTAACGGAGATTGGATTCCAGATGACCGGGAAGGCCTCACTTTTTGTGATGCGACATCGGCTGTCTTTGCGATGGATCTCGCCTGGGACAAGCTCGATGTAACGACCTATTCCTGGCAGAAAGTGATGGGCGGCGAAGCTCAGCACGGCATGCTGGTCCTAAGCCCACGCGCAGTTGAGCGGCTCGAGAGCTACACACCACCCTGGCCGATGCCTAAAATTTTCCGCCTGACGTCTGGTGGTAAGTTGAGCGAAGCTGTCTTTAAAGCGGCTACCATCAACACACCTTCGATGCTGTGCGTGGAAGATGCGCTGGACGGCCTCAATTGGGCGGAAAGTATTGGTGGGCTCAAATCCCTGATCCAACGCTCAGAGAGCAATCTCGCTGAACTCGCCCGCTGGGTCGAGAGCAGTGATGATGTTGCTTTTCTGGCTGATGTGCCGGAGACGCAATCTTGCACCTCTGTATGCTTGAAAATCACCGCAGACTGGTTTGCCGGTCTCAGCGAGGATGATCAGGCAGCGGCTGCCAAGCGTGTGGGCGCATTGCTCGACGCGGAAGGTATCGCTTATGACATCGATGCCTACCGGGATGCACCATCGGGTTTGCGTATTTGGGCGGGAGCGACCATTGAGGCCACTGACCTCGAAGCGCTGACGCCGTGGATCGACTGGGCACTTGCCGAAGTCGCTTCCGAATACGCCGCTTAATTTTTCAAATTTTATTTAGATATATAGGAGAGGCCTTATGCCTAAGGTTTTAATATCCGACAAGATGTCCCCCCGCGCGGAAGAAATTTTCAAAGAGCGTGGCATTGACGTAGACGTAATTACCGGGATGACCCCGGAAGAGCTTAAAGCCTGCATTGGCGAGTATGATGGATTGGCAGTACGTTCTGCCTCCAAGCCAAATGCGGAAATTCTCGAAGCCGCAACCAATATGAAAGTCATCGGCCGGGCTGGTATCGGTGTTGATAATATCGATATCAATGCCGCTTCCGCCAAGGGCATCGTGGTGATGAATACGCCGTTCGGTAATTCAATCACCACAGCTGAGCATGCCATCGCGTTGATGTTTGCTTTGGCCCGCGATATTCCGGAAGCCAGCGCTTCAACTCATGCCGGCAAATGGGAAAAATCCCGCTTCATGGGCGTTGAACTGACAGCCAAGACACTCGGTATTATTGGCTGCGGTAATATTGGTGCGATTGTTGCTGACCGCGCGCTAGGCCTTAAGATGAAGGTCATTGCTTATGATCCCTATTTAACCGAAGAGCGGGCGGCCGATCTCGGTGTTGAGAAAGTTGAGCTCGATGAGCTGTTCCCAAGAGCTGACTTTATCTCCTTGCACACGCCGATGACCGATGCGACACGCGGTATCGTTAATGCCGAAGCCTTCGCTAAAATGAAAGACGGCGTTCGCATTATTAACTGTGCGCGTGGCGGTTTGGTTGTTGAAGCTGACCTCAAGGCGGCGATTGATAGCGGCAAGGTTGCGGGAGCAGCCATGGACGTCTTCGAAGAAGAGCCCGCCAAAGAAAATGTGCTGTTTGGTATGGAGCAAGTCATTGCGACCCCGCATTTGGGCGCGGCGACCGATGAAGCTCAGGTCAATGTGGCGATCCAAGTGGCCGAGCAATTGTCCGACTATTTGCTGGATGGCACCGTGGTCAATGCGATCAACATGCCGTCAGTCAGTGCCGAGGATGCGCCGAAATTGGCGCCTTATCTCAAGCTCGCCGAACAGCTCGGCAGCTTTGCTGGTCAAGTAACCGAAACCGCGATCAAAAAAGTTCAGATCGAATATTGCGGTCAGGCGGCTGAGCTCAATACCAAGCCACTGACGGCTGTAGTGCTGCAAGGCCTACTGTCGCCGCTGCTTGAAAGCGTTAATATGGTCTCTGCACCGAGCGTGGCCAAAGAACGCAATATCGAGATCTCGGAAGTTACCTGCGATGCCTTGGATGAGTTCCAGACCAAGATTACGCTGACAGTAACCACCGAAGCACAGACCCGCGCCTTGTCCGGCACGCTCTTCGCCGGTGATAAGCCGCGTATTGTTGAGATCAAAGGCATCGCGATTGATGCTGAGCTTGGCCCCAACATGCTGTTCATCACCAATGAAGATAAGCCAGGCTTCATCGGTGCGCTGGGCACAGCGCTGGGTGAGAGCGACATCAATATCGCGACCTTTAACCTTGGCCGTGATAAAGCCGATGGCGATGCCATTGCGCTGATCGAAGTTGATGAGCAGGTCTCAGAAGAAATCGCCGACAAAGTGCGCGCTCTGCCGCATGTTGTCCGGGCGATACCGCTGAGGTTCTAAGGCAACCAACATGATTTGAAAAAGGGAGGCTTTCATTGGCTTCCCTTTTTTTGTGCGGGATAGGCTGGAAAACCTTCCACAAAAAACTTAGATTAGATTTGTTCTCAATAACTTAGTTTGAATTTTACCGATGGCAAATATCATCAAACGTTCGGCTCAGCTGTTTAAAACAGCCAAGGGTGTTGCTGCGCTTCGCAAAGCCAATACGGCGAGCGAGAAGGAAATAGCACGCGCGGCCTTGGCTAATTTATTTGCCGATGCGCGCGGTGTTACGATGAAGATCGGCCAGCTATTTTCTGAAATGGAAGGCGGCTCACCGTTTGATGATCTGGCAAAGGGGGTCGATCCTTATCCGTTTTCCAAGATGCAGCCGGTGCTTGAGGCAGGGCTGGGAAAGCCTTTATCAGACGTGTTTAGTGAAATTGACGAGGTTGGAATTGCGGCGTCACTTGGCCAGGTTCACAAAGCCCGCTTTCCCAACGGCCAGGTGGTTGCCGTAAAAATTCGCTATCCGGGGATCGCCGCAGCTGTTGAATCTGAAATGAAAATTGCCGGTATGATACCGCGCGTCGGGCCGGCGAAAAAATGGGGTATGGATCTTGAGGGTTATAAGAAAACCCTAAAAGATAATATGGACCGTGAACTGGATTATCGGACCGAAGCCGACCGCCAAATTGCTTACGCCAGGGCGGTCTCTGTGTCAGGGCTGGTGGTTCCGACCATCTATCACTCGCTTTGTAGCGAAGCCGTTTTGGTGCAATCCTGGGAAGAAGGGGAGCACCTGGACGAGGTAATCGGCTGGCCCGAGGACGATCGGGAATACGTGTCGCGGCTTATTTTAAAAACCTTTTTTCACAGCCTGTTTATCGGCGGCGAAATTCATGGCGATCCACATTTGGGAAATTCGCTTTATCGACGCAATGGCGAAGGTAGCCCTGAGATGGCGTTGCTTGATTACGGCTGTATTCTATCGGTCAGTGACACCCAGCGCCGGGCCTTACTTGAGCTTATCCTGGCATGCCGTGACGGCGGCGAAATCCCGGCTTTTGATTGCCTGGTCGATCTTGGTTTTGACGCCGAGAAGTTGTCGCATATCCGCGAGTCTTTGCCGAAAGCCTGTGAGATAATTCTAAAGCCGTTTGTCGACGATACACCTTTCGATGCAAAAAGTTGGAATATTAATGCTGGCTTCACTGACTTGCTGGGCGAGTTTAAATGGTGGTTTCGATCTGCCGGCCCGGCTGAGCTTATGCTGGCAATCAGAGCCTTTCATGGTGTTGTCTCTCAGTTGGAGAGCTTAAATAGCTCTTTGTCTTGGTGGGAGATGCTCAGCGAGGTGTTGGGCAGCGCCAGGATTGATGAGGCTCGAGAAAATTTAAAGAAACGCCGTGCGAAGCCACGTGATATTGAAGATGAGCCGGAAGCCCTGGCTGAGAAGCTCTGCATTCGCGTGACGGAAAATGGCCGGCAAAAAATATTCCTCACCATGCCCGGCAGTAGCGTCTATGACTTGCTTAATCTCATACCGGAAGATGTTATCGACCATATCAGAAAGACTGGCGTTGAGGATCTCGAAGCTATATTACAACGGGTAAGAGACACCCATGCTGCCCCACAGACATTGTTTGAGCATGAGCGAGGGGAAAAACATTATCGCGTTTGGCTAAAATAATTTGGTCAAATGCTAAACTCAGAAGGAACTTGTAAATAATGGTAACGATCGGAATGAATTATCGGGTTATACCGGGTAAGAATGAAGAATTCGAAGATAAATTTCGCGCCGTGCTCGTCGCTCTCAACGCTGGAGAAGATCACGAACAGTCGAACCTTTTTAAGGATATTGACGATGAAGATTCCTATCTGATCGTCAGCAATTGGGTGACGTTAGAGGCTTTTCAGGCTTTCATCCAAAGCGAAGGCTTTAAAGAAGTGACTTCACATGGCATGGCAAATCTGCTCGCTGAGCGTCCGCGTCATAAGGTTTATAAACACTAGGATTTCTATTCAGCTGCAACGGGTTCCGCATCCGGCGACGGTAATTGCTTTGGTAAGATCGCGACGGCAGTCAGTATGACAATGGCGGCTCCAGCCAGGATTAAGAACAGCATGTCAAAGCCCCAATTCTTGTAGACGACGGATATCAGGGGCAGGGTCAGCGCCAGAACGGTGAAGCTCACCACATAGCGGACGCCGTATATGCGGGCGCGATAGGCTCCTTTGGCGGTCTTGCTGATCATGTAATCATTGATCGGAATTTGACCAAAGGCACCCAGCATAAAGCCAAGGGCGACGGCCAGGGCAATGCCGTCGGTTAATCCCGGCATGGCTGAGAAGAATATCATCTGAATAATTGCAAGGCCCATAAAGACCCGGCGCGGGCCAAAGCGGTCGAGCATGGAGCCAACAATCAGTTGCGCTATGGAGGCGATCGCAAAGACGATAAAGGCGAGCGAGCCAATGACGGTGGCGACATCGCTCTCACCAAAGAGGGCCATGTCTTTAGCCCAAGCTGAAAGCTCAACCGCAAGGCCTTGAAGACGCTCATCAAAAATCTTTGGCAGAGCGAAGGTGGTTGACTGAAAAATAATTGAAGAAACCGCGGTGGTCAGAAAAATGATCGCCGACACCCGAATTAACAAAGAGCGGTAGCTTGGCGAGACCGGTGCCGAGGCTTCCTCAGGCGCTTTAGTATTTTTGTGATCGGCCCGAATGTCGGACCAGCGGAGCGCCATATAAGCGAAGCCGATAAAGATCGAGAACACACCTGGGATAATAAATGCCATCCGCCAGCCCGCATGGTCGATCATATAACCAGTGATAAGGGCGGCTCCGGCAACACCGAGATTACCCCACACGCCATTTGCCGCGAGCCGCATACCCGTATTACGCCATTTCAAAGTTACAATAGCGAGGCCTACCGGATGGTATATCGCGCCCAACATTCCAATTACGAACAGGCCAAAACCCATTTGCAAGGGCGTTTGAGTAAAGCCGGTAGCGATTGCTGCAAGTCCAATTCCAATAAAGAACACGCACATCATGCCATCCCGGCTCCACTTATCAGCGAGCCAGCCAGCCGGCAGGGAAAACAAACCAAATGCGAAAAAACCCGGCGTCGCATAAACCAACAACTCGGCATACCCAATTCCCCAGTCGCGATAGAGGACCAAGGCAGCAACCGTGGCGAAAATCAGCGTAAACAAATGGTCGAGAAGGTGACCAATGTTCAATAATAAGAAATAAGACTGATCTCGGTTCATAGAATGAGCGTTCCCACTATAATATTTTTTACCTAGCTTAATGCTTACTTGGCATGAGGCAAGATGAATTCAAAATATAGCAGATAAAAGGAGTTGATTTTAAATCACAGACTCCGCAAACTATTCGCAATAGGACCAGGCACGATAAAAAGGCCATAAGGCCACAACATATTGGGAGGCACCATGACAACCGTAACGATGACGGTGAACGGTAAGGCTGTTTCAGCCGAAGCCCAGCCGGACACACTTCTTTCAGATTTTATTAGAGAAACCTTAGAGCTCACCGGCACTCATATTGGCTGTGATACCAGTCAATGCGGTGCCTGCGTGGTGATGGTAGACGGCGCGTCCACCAAAAGCTGCTCTATACTCGCGGTTCAAGCGGAAGGCGCGGCTGTAACAACGATTGAAGGTTTGTCGACAAATGGCGAGCTTCATCCGATGCAAAAAGCCTTCCACGAAAATCATGCTCTGCAATGCGGTTTCTGTACACCGGGTATGATGATCTCTGCGATTGATTTTGTGAATAACAATCCGGATCCGACAGAGGCAGAAATTCGCCACGGGCTCGAAGGCAATATTTGTCGCTGCACGGGCTATCATAACATCGTCAAAGCCGTTCAAGCGGCCGCTGCGGAAATGAAAGGATAAGATCATGCCAGATGGAAACAATACAGGTATTGGCGCGTCAGTTCTCCGCAAGGAAGACCGTCGCTTTATCACAGGCAAAGGCAATTACACCGATGATATTAATCGCCCAGGCCAGACATACGCTTATTTTCTACGCAGTAATGTTGCCCACGCAACGCTGAACGGCGTTGATACGAGCGCTGCTGAGAAAGCTGCTGGCGTGGTGGCGGTCTTTACCGGTGCTGATCTCGCTGCCGCCGAAGTGGGCGGTCTGCCCTGTGGTTGGGCGCTGACCTTCCAAAACGGTGACCCGATGAAAGAGCCGGCGCATCCAATTTTAGCGCAAGGCAAAGTCCGTCATGTCGGTGATCCGATTGCCGTCGTGATTGCTGAGAGCAAAAAGCAAGCTAAAGCGGCCGCTGCTGAGATTAAAGTAGATCTCCAAGACTTGCCTGTCGTAATCGATATGACCCAAGCCATAGACGGCGGTCAATCGGTTCATGATGAAGCTGAAGATAATATCTGCTTTGATTGGGCGATCGGTGATAAAGCCGAGGTCGATAAAGTCTTTGAAGGTGCGGATCACGTCACCACGATTGACATCGTCAATAACCGCCTCATTCCAAATTCCATGGAACCGCGGGTGGCGCTTGGTGATTTTGAAGACTCAACAGGTGATTACACGCTCTATACGACAAGCCAAAATCCACATGTTATTCGCTTGTTAATGGGTGCCTTTGTACTGCAGATTCCTGAGCATAAATTGCGCGTCGTCTCCCCTGATGTTGGTGGCGGTTTTGGCTCCAAGATTTTCCACTACGCTGAAGAAGCGATGGTCACTTGGGCTTCTGCGCAAATCAAGCGTCCGGTAAAATGGACATCAGATCGCTCTGAAGCCTTTATGTCCGATGCTCATGGCCGTGATCACGTCACCAAAGCGTCGTTAGCTTTGGATAAAGATGGCAAGTTCATAGGTTTGAAAGAAGAGACCTTGGCAAATATGGGCGGCTATCTCTCGACCTTTGGCCCGGCGATTCCAACCTATATGCACTCGGTCTTGATGGCAGGGGTTTATACGACACCGGTGATCTACAGCAATATTATTGCTGTCTTCACCAATACGGTGCCAGTGGACGCGTATCGGGGCGCGGGGCGTCCAGAGGCAACCTATATTATTGAACGGCTCGTCGATCGGGCAGCTCGGGAAATGGGCATCAGCCAGGTTGATATCCGCCGCAAGAACTTCATTCCGGAAGATGCTTTCCCCTACCAGACGCCGGTGGCGCTGGCCTATGATTCCGGCAACTATACGGCAACCCTCGATACCGCTTTGAAGAACGGTGATGTCGATGGTTT
>Ga0233428_1001538_pt1 | contig 24206 bp, 29 predicted proteins | sample SI_118_April2016_4_FD_179890 | JGI IMG/M metagenome (GOLD analysis project Ga0233428, IMG submission 179890) | Seawater microbial communities from Saanich Inlet, British Columbia, Canada - SI_118_April2016_120_MG | ecosystem: Environmental > Aquatic > Marine > Inlet | place: Canada: British... | reverse complement strand
CACTTGGACTCACAATAGGAACCGATGTACAAGCATATGACGCAGATCTTGCAGCACTTGCTGGACTAACATCTGCTGCAGATAAAGGTATTCAATTCACTGGAAGCGGTACAGCCGCAGTTTATGACCTTACTACAGCAGGTAAAGCATTATTGGATGATGCTGATGCTTCCGCTCAAAGAGATACACTGGGATTAGGTTCTATTGCCACACACAGTTTGGCAACTATTCTTTCTATGACACAAGCACAAGCACAAGTAGTTAGTGGTAGTGGTGGCGGAGGGTCAAGCACTTTAGGTGGTTTAACAGACACAACTATCACTACACCTGCGAATAATCATTTTTTTGTATATAATGGTAATTCTTGGATTAATGAAACAGATACCAATACTAAAACTAGATTAGGATTAGTTATAGGTACCAATGTCCAAGCCTATGATGCCGCATTATCCGCTGTATCTGGAACAAATACTGGCGATCAAACATTACCAACAGATTTTGTTTCTAAAGCAAGTGGTGGAACATTTCTTGGAACTATAGCGGCGACCAATTTATCTGGAACAAATACTGGCGATCAAACATTACCAACAGATTTTGTTTCCAAAGCAAGTGGTGGAACATTTCTTGGAACTATAGCGGCGACCAATTTATCTGGAACAAATACTGGCGATCAAACATTACCAACAGATTTTGTTTCCAAAGCAAGTGGCGGTGTATTTGGTAGTACCGTTAGAATAACTGGCAACCTTGATATGGAAGGAAATATAATACCATACGTTAATACTACTTATAATATAGGTTCAGCTAGTTATAAGTTCAATAATGTGTACGCAACTACATTTAATGGAACAGCAACTTCAGCAAATTGGAGTGATTTAGCTGAACGTTATCATGCAGATGAAATATATGATGAGGGTACTTTATTATCTATAGGGGGAGAAAAAGAAGTGACTCTATATCATAGAGATTTACCTTTTGCTGGAGTGGTGTCATATAAACCGGGACTACAAATGAATAACACGATAGAGAAGCAGAATGATCCTTATTGGCCATTTGTTTGTTTAACGGGACGTATTCCCGTAAAGATAAATGGTCCTGCCATAAAGGGTAACTATATAGTGGGAGATGACAACGGCAAAGCAAAAGCCGTGGAGAAAATGACAACTAATCAAGTATTGGTAGGAATAGCTTTAGTGGATAGTCCAGGAATAAGTGTTGAGGTGAAAGTTTAATACTTGACATTTTTACTTTGTATGATATAATTAGCACATATGAAAAATAAATGACACCACAAAAAAGATGATCATAGTGATTATCTAATTCTTACTAAAAATTGAATTCTGAAGAAACTGTGATTAATAAACGAAATGAATGGGAGAACAATAAAAAAGTAGGCACCCCTCATGCTATTTTTGATAATTTTATTGATGAAACAACATGTTTAAAATTATATGAAGAATGTATCTCTGCACCTAAAGGGGGGTGGAGCGTTTTTACTAGAGCCGGTTCTCGTATGGAAGAATTTAATGATTTAATTTCCACTCCTATAGCACATCAAGTTACTTATGATTTGATGCATTCTGGTGAAATGTTATATGATTTGGAACAACTAACCGGAATTGTCGGATTAATACCAGACCCACATCTAGTAGGTGCAGGGTTTTCTATAATTCGTAATGGAGACATGTTAGGTTGTCATTATGATTTCAATTGGAATGATAGATTGCGGATACACAGAACATTGACCTCTATCTTGTTTATAACACCGGATTGGAAAGAAGAATGGGGAGGTCACCATCAAGTATGGGACAGAAATAAAGACATTGATTCTAGTGCTGTAATGACGGGTTCAGTTGCGCCGTTGTTTAATAGATTTGTTATAAAAGAAAATATGTGGTACGAAGAGGAACAAAGAAAAGGTGACTGGCATTCAGTAAGTAAAGTTAATTGTCCGAGCAGCATTGAGGGTAGATGTGCCATAAGATTTTTTTATTATTTAAGTACTAGTGAATATGATCCAAAAAATCTACCGCATCGCAGTATGTACTCCTCAAATGAATACACCCATCATAAATTATATGAAGAAGTAAATCATGTTTCGTAAAGACCCATTAGAGTACGTTACTGATTTTGAAAAAATTATTGCCGAATATTTTGGCTCACCCTATGCTGTTGCCGTAGATTGTTGTACTCACGCATTAGAGTTATGTTTTAAATTAGAGGATGTAAAAATTATCTCACGGAAAGAAATAGCTACAGTGCCTATACAAACTTTTATTTCTGTGCCTTTTATGTTGGAAAAAATTCAACATCCTTGGAAATTTGTAGACAATAAATGGAAAGAATACTATAAATTAACTCCTACAATTATTGATGCCGGTACTTTATGGAAAAAGAACAGTTACATGCCAAATACAAAAATGTGTCTTAGTTTTCATTATAAAAAACATTTAAATTTGGATAGAGGTGGAATGATATTATTAGATAATGAATCAGATGCTAAATTATTAACTAAAATGGCATACGATGGTAGAGAACGCAATAATATTCCGTGGAATAAACAGGATATTTCAGTTATAGGATATCATTATTATATGACACCCGATAAGGCCAAACTTGGTTTAAAAAAATTTAAAAAAGTTTTTGAAAAGATTCCAAAAATTGTGACGTATGAAACATATCCCGATTTAACTAAAATAACAGCATTTAAAAATGCATAAGGTTCAACACCTCAATTTTTCACCGAAGATTGAACAGTTTTAAAAAAACATTTCAGGACAACTAAACATGTATGACTATGTATCGTATGGAGATGATTTAAATAGATATTGTCGAAGTAAAGGTTTAATATGAGTGATTATTCCAATATATCAGATACTCCATTTTGGACTAATTTAGGATTTGAAGTTGAATCCGACGATAAAATGTTATTTATAGAAATATGGTGTGCTACTAGTGCTGGTACCAAATTACGATTTACAAAAAATTCTAAAGTACAAATGATAGACTTTGTTGATGATGAATGGGAAGGTAAAGATAGTTATCTGTACAGTTTAGAATATCCAGAAGAAGGACCCCCTAATGAATTTAATATAGTTAGAAAAGAAAAACTTCTTGCTGATTTTGTGACTCTTTCAGAAAAATATGGAAAAGAACACTTTATTAATTTCATACAGTCGTTATATGATAATTATCCAAAACCCGATTCATTTAATGATCCTTTAGATTATTTAGATTCACTTAATCCAAATGAGAATTTTCATATAAAATGGGCACTTATTTACGATGTGTTATATTTTATAACAGAATATATTAGGATACACAATGACTAAAGATGAATGTAGATCAATATTTAAAGAGGCTTGGCATAAAGCAATACAGAAAGAGTTTTATCCAAAATATATAATGGGGGCTCATGTTGGAGGAATTTATTTTCTGCGTGATATTTGTATGCAATTATTTCCTGAAAATAATATTGCCGATCAATTAAATTATGAACAATATGAAAAGGTCTCCGCTACACAGATACGTGCAACTACGAATGATTTCGGAAAACTTGGATTATTAACAACCCAGTTTGAAAAACAGGAATTAACAAACGTAAATAAGGGTGATGTTGTTTTTATAAAATTAGAAAATTCAACACTATTAAAGAAATTAGCAGGAAAAATAACAAGTTATCTTTATATGGGTAATAATTTATTGTTTGATATTAATTTGGGACACATAATAGATTGGTTGGAATGGAAACAGAATGGGGAATGGTCGCCCCGTTTATTATTTTCGGTTCGAAATTCTGGCAATAATTCAATATCGATAGATGGTAAGCAGTTTCGTCCTAATGGTGAGGCCGATAAATTAATATGGGACGAATTTTGGAGTAAAGTATAATGGGTTCACCTTGTCCTGCAAATTTAACACAAACTAGTTTTTCTGCCGGCGCGGCTTTACCGGCCAATCCTGCTGTAGCAGGTTCGGAGTTTGAGATTATCCGTGTTTCCATTAATGCCGAGTTTACACGTAGATCCTTAGCCACATCCTCTTGGAGTTCCCCAGGTGCTACTGCTGATGCTTCAATTTATAATGAAATGCGTAATGAAATTTCAAATAAATTAGGTACATCAACCCCTGCTAGTGGTACATTAGGAACTACTGTTGCGGCTGGCCAGCTGATGAAAGCTACTGGTACATCACCTGCGTCACCTCAAGATTTGGTAGACCGATTAGATGAATGGAAAGTTGCCTGTATTTGTGATTGTAACTACTGTACATGTGATTGTAATTATTGTACTTGTGATTGTAACTACTGTACTTGTGATTGTAACTACTGTACTTGTAATTGTAACTACTGTACTTGTAATTGTAACTATTGTACTTGTAACTGTGCATATTGTACTTGTAATTGTAACTACTGTACCTGTGATTGTGCTTATTGTACCTGTGATTGTGCTTATTGTACTTGTAACTGTGCATATTGTACTTGTAATTGTAACTATTGTACCTGTAATTGTAATGCCGGAAAATAAATATGAAAATATTTTATGACCATATTAGGTCATATGTTGTGTTATGTGATCCTGATAATGAAATAGTTGAGGAAAAATTAAATAATTACCTTATTGATTTAATGGATAACATAGGTGATGAACAACAAAACGTTCAGAGAATAAACAGAAAAGATCAATATCTATTAGTTGACGGCCATGCGAATCTAAGGAGTCAGGCATTAATAGATGCTATTAAAATTTTTCTTAGGAATCATTCTATAGATTATGAAGAGATTGCTGGCGTAGAAATATCTCAACATAGTACCCAACACGTAGATGTTAGTATGGGTGAATCCGGTGGAGGCTCGGCGGATGATACAGAACAAATAGAAAATGGTATTGAACCATTGGTTAATGTTATTAATGAATTTGATGATATTCAAACATTTGCATCGTGTGAAGGACATCAACGGTCAAACCATCATGCTCCCGCATATATAACATGGAAAGCAACTTCATTAAAAGGATTAAATTATTCTACTTTTATTCTAAAAAATGCTATTAATGAAGTTTGGGAAAAAGTCATAATTGAGAATCCTAAATCGTTTGGCTCAACTCAAACAATGAATAGAATTTTATTAACATTTCACACCAGCCTTTGGGAGACACAAAATAATCATAAACTCGCGCCTGTTATTGGTGAAAATTTTTATAAGCTTACTTTTTATTATCAACATAAACTTCAAGAAAAGGTATTTGATATTATAAAGAATATTACAAAATGTATTATTAAATTAAATGAAAAACATAAAAATAATTAAAGCATCGACAAAAGTAATAATTATTGAAAATTCTACAGATATATTTGATGGATTAAATGACTTTTTTGGACAAAAACTTGTTTCGTTTTACAATTTATATCCCAATACCGATATAGTTAGATATGCTTATTGTGTTAAACCTGAAAATATAAATATTGAAGATTTTTATAATAAAATTAAAGAATATTGTATAGAATACCAAATCAGATTCGAAACTTCTAATATTATTCCTATTGTTGTATATCCTATATTGAAAAAAAATAATCATTTAGATGAACTGCCGGAGATAATAGAACATACAGACAAACGGATAGAATATGGTGTGATACCCCTAGTAAAAACATTAATGACTTATCCCGGTGTAGAAATAATTAAATCATGTCACGGCCATTATAATCCTAGAGATCCTACGTGGATCACAGATTGGATATGTTATGCTTTTGTGGTATTTAAAGTTGATGAATTGAAAACCCTTAATATTATATCAAATCATTTAAGAGAAAACCTCAAATTAATGTTGCAATATTTTCAATTAGATGATAGAGAAGATTGGTCTGTTAAGCATTGGTATGAGAATAATGGTATACTATTAAGCTATGTGGGAGATACAAAAGGTGATACTTTATTTGAGATAGCTTTTCGATACGAGGCAAAGGATCAAGATAGAGCATTTCAGTTAATCGACCATTTGGGGAAGAAATTAGGTTATGAAAACTTATGAAAAGCCCACTGTTTATGTTAAAAAATTACCGTGGACATGTGATATTAAAAGACTACAAAAAGAATTACAGCCCATTAAACCATTAATGTTGCCGTGGGATAAGAATGTGGCACCGTGGCTTCCTGTTGCAGAGGCAATGAGTTTTTTACATGCTGAGGGATGTCCTGAGAATGAAAAACTTGCGCAAGCTATATATAGCTGGACTCCAAGCAGAATGAAATACAATGATAAGGATTTAAAGCTCGGACAATATAATTTTAAGTCTCGGAACATTTTAAATGGTACATTAGTTAGTGATAAATTATGCGAAGATAGAAGTGTAATTCATACAGACTATATAATATTTAATGAGGATTATAGAGATACTGAATTTTATAATATATTTAAATTGATATCTAAATATTACATAATAGACAAGTTTCGTATTATTAATTTACCTGCTTGTGCTACTGCGCCTTGGCATACTGATAATTATGAAAATTTACATGTTCCGATAGAAACAAATATAGGATGTAGATTTGTTATTGACAATTTGTCATATCATTTACCGGCTGACGGTAGTATCTATACATCCGAAAATTGCCCATTTCATGCAATTTTTAATTCGGGTACAACGGATAGATATAATGTTTTGATAAGTGTTACAGGATACAAAGAGGGTGCTTATAAATTATGTAATCATTATGATATTCCAGGATTAATGTCTAATACCAATGATCCCAACTATATAGCTAAACCTATTGAGATGGTTAATGAAAGTGAATTATGGAACGAGGAAGAATATGAGTAGATGTCAGAGTGGCAATCAAGAATTTCATTTTGATGTAAACGTAACAAGTAAATGTAATTTAGCTTGTACTTATTGTAGTGAGGGAGAATCATGTGGGTTATCTTCATCATTTGAGGAACCCACTTCTTTACATCCGGATGATCTGGTTAAAAAAGTTTTAGAAGTGGATCGCGCAAGATATTCTGGTGTTAATGTTTATTTTTGGGGAGGAGAAGCATTTACTAATTGGAAGTTTTGTAAAACTGTTATAGACAGATTAGTAGATAGCCGTCATGTTAATTTTATGTTTTATACAAATGGAACATATTTAAAAAAATATAAAAAGGTTTTAGGGCAACTTGGAGAAAAATTAGGTAGGCGTCTTAATAATGGCCAGCCAAGATTACATATTCAAGTATCTTTTGATGGAGAACCAATTAATACTATGGAGAGACACACAAAAACGGGTGCTTCTCAGAAAATGTCAGACCATGTATATGATTCATATTTAGATTTGAAAAGTAGTGGGTTAAACCTTACTATTGGATTAAAACAGACAATTTCTGCTAGAAATTTTAAACATCTTTTTGAAACTTGGAAATGGCATTATGATAGGGGTGAATATTATGGTCCCACTCCCGATACACATGGGGATGATGAAAAAAGTGAAGAGGCTGTTGCTCCGAAGGAATATCGTAGTCATTTAAGAGATTTAACTATGAATATGTTAAAAATTGCAAAATATTGTTTAAAGAATAATATTGAACCGAAAAGAACATTTAGATGGTTTGATAAGTCTAGGGCTAATTGTGGGGCAGGTATGAATTATTTGTCTGTAGATTTAGATGGTAAATTATATCCTTGTCATGGATGTATGTATAGACAAAGGGATGATCATTTAGTAGGAACATTTGACGATAATTTACAAAAAGTTATTGATGACACCCGTGATAAATTTCAAGGTCATTTGATGGCTTTTATGAAAAATCCAGTATTAGATTGTAATAATTGTGATGTTGATTATTGTATGAAATGTCCTGCTGGCTCGTTTGATAGTACAGAATCAAAAAAAGAAAAGATGCCATGGGAAACAGAAGGATCTTATGGTGAAAAGTGGCAAGACCATACAGCAAATTATCAATTATGTCAAGTATGGAAAACAATTAGTCCGGTAGTTCAAGCAACTAATATAACACCAAGGGGATAAAATGGCAACATTTACATTAGAGGTTTCTGTAACAGAAAAGTGCAATTTGGCGTGTCCTTATTGTTATGTTGCAAATATTGATAAGTTTTTATCTATTGAACAATTTGATAAGGCATTTATTGAATTTAAAAAAATGGTACATAGGTCTTCTACTACGGGATTACCCGGCTCAGGAAACCAAGGAGAGAAATATCATGTATCATATTTCGGTGGTGAACCTTTACTTAATATGGAATTAATCCGTCACGCAACTAAAAAATTTAAAGCTGATCCTGCTTGTGAACATGTAGGAATAATTTCTAATTTATCTTTACTAACAGAAGAAATCATGGAATATATTGAAAGAGCTGGTTTGGGGGTAAGTTGGAGTTTTGATGGCCTTTCTTCTAATGAATCTCGACCTTTAGTTAAAAATATGGAAGAAAATAAAGGATATGATAATGTTCTAGATATGTATAATTCTAAAAGACACCTTTTAAAACGGGCGTTGAGAAATGAACGTTTTTGTAAAGTAATGCTTTTTCCTGGAAATATTGAAAATATGACAGAAAATTTACAATTTTTAGTTGAAATGGGAATAAATTGTCCAGATTTTATGTGTGTTCGTGATGATATATGGTCAGAAGAGGATATACGTGTGTTTAGGGTAGAATGTCATAGAATGGCGGATCAATTAATAAAATATTTTGATCAGGGAAAAATTATTGTAATTGGAATGTTCCATTTAGCAATTAGAGATATTTTAATAGGAATGACAAAATCTAAACGACCATGGGGATGTTTTGCCGGAACACATGGTGCCGTAATGTCTGTTGAGGGTGAATTTTATCCTTGCGCGAGATTTGCTTCAAAAAAATTATTACCTATGTCGGGAAAGGAATACAATGGAGTTGAAGATTATGATTTTGCATATTGGCAGAAACAATTAAATCCACAAAATTATAGTAAATGTAAATCGTGTAAATTATATAAAGTATGTAACGCAGGATGTTCATATTCTCAAATTAGGAATGGTAATCAACCAGTCGATTCTGTATGTGAACTTAATCATATATTTTATGATGAAACATTGAGAATTGCCGAAGAATGTAAGAATATGCCAGCATATATAGAGTATGTTAAAAAGGTTTTTACTGGTGGATGGGATAACAAATATCTTCACAAAAATGCGGATGTTAATGATATAAAGGAAAGTATAAAGAGAGCGGCAGAACAAGGGTCAAATCATGTATTACATCCTATAACACCAACGGCAATGCCATATAAGGAGGTAGCAGTATATGGGTGATGTGTTAGATTATATTGAAAAGAAGCAAGAAAAAATTGGAGAGATTGGTAGGCAAATAAATGAGAAGGACACACCTCAAAAGAAATTGTCACGGGATAACAATCTAATGTTGGAAACAGGAGAATATTCTTCAAGTAATCACAGAATGTATAAGTACGATTTAAATTTTAAACAATTTTTTAAAACTATATCTGAAATAGTAAATAAATGAAAGCCTATCTTGACGCGGTATATGATGGGGCTAATAATGGCGCGGCAGAGCAAAGGCCCATCAACAGTAATTTACATACTTTATACATGACTAATAGGTGTAATTTAGCATGTACGTATTGTTATGAAGGATTAGGTGATACATTTAAATATGGAGGAATGGCAGTAAATATTCCCACTCCAGATGAATTGAGAAAACAAATTGATAATATAATTATTACTGATGATGATAACATACAATCTAATATATTGTTATTTGGTGGTGAGCCATTAATGCAATGGGTGAATATGAAAATTTGTTTAGAGTATGCTGTAGATAAAAAGGAGAATATACATTTTGGTACGGTAACTAACGGAGTGTTATTTAATAAGCCTAAATTTTTAGAAAATTTTAATAATTTTTTTAATAACCGGCCGGATATAAAACAGAAATTTTCTTTAGATATTAGTTTTGATGGAAAAGGAAATGGGGAAAGAGTATATCGTAGTGGTAAAAAAAGTGCATTAGATGTTATTAAAGCAATAGAAATTATAAGTAAGTTAGATTATAATTGGAGAATAAGATATACTATTCAAAAAGATAATGTTTATGATTTTGCCGAAGATATATTAAGATTAGCCAAAACTTTTGCTCCAAACAGAATTATAACATCTATTGATTCCGCTATGTCGGAGGGAATAACTGATGAAGAACATCGTGCTCTTGCAGATGTGGTTGATAATCAGATTGATCTCTTAAGAGATGAATGGATATCTAAAAGATTACATGTATCGGTATGTGAATTTTTTTGTGACAAATGCAACGGTTGTCACGGTCAACATAAATATTATAATTACTATACTAATAAAGGACTGGTAAGAAAAAAACTAGCGAATGAAAACGCTGAACCATTTAACCATTTTGAGCTAGATGTAGACTTAAATGAGGGATTATGAATGAAAAAACAGTAGAAAGCCTTAAAGAATGTATATCAATTCTTGGTAAATTGTTAGAAGATGAAGAAACAAAAGATGAAGGTATGATGTGTTTAAAATATTTTGATAGTATGATTATTGCTATGGAAAATTTTGGCACAGAGACACCTATTCCTGTTCGAGGATCGGCTAATATTCCTGTTCGAGGATCGGCTGATTGTGAGGTACATCCACCCGAAACTCATGATGATGGATGTAATTGTGGAATGTGTGAGCCGGGAACCGGCCCCTTATCTCAGACAGGTAGAGCAATAACTCAGCAGAGAGAAAATGCGGGTATTACTTCTGCAGCAGATGATGAGTTTAAAGATAAAATATGTGATTGTGGTAAATCAGCTATGGAAAAATGTGATAATTCTTGTAGAATGAGTGAAATTAAGGCACAAGGTACTGTAGGTGATTATTTGAATTTTCTAGATGGTGATGAAGATGATCCAGAAGATTTAACGGAAATAGCCGATTCTGTAAATGCATTTGTCGATAAGCAAATACAAAACAGTAACAATAAAGGGTAATGTCGAAATATAAATATTATTCTTGTTCAAATGTAACAAAATCTGGATTCGGCCTTGATCATTTCCCTTATTCTTCAAAAACAGAACCATCCTATGAGGGGAATTTTATTGATGCTGTATATTTACGACATATGGAATATGCTGGTGATATTAGTGATGTTACTGCATTGCAAATTAAACAGGACCCTTCAAAACATATCCTTTTTATACACATAGGTGCTCTAGAAATTGTAGCTAAAGTAGCATCACTCAAAAGTGACATATTAGAATGTTATGATAAAGGTATTAGTGTAGTAATTGATGCTACTTGGGAGGCTATTCAATATAGCGACCGCCTATTAGAAGTACTTTTTACTAGGATTAAACCTATACTACATGATGAATATTTTAAGATTTTAATATCTCAAGATTTTCATTATACCCCTTTTAACTTTTCAAAACTCCCCCATATAGAAAAATATTTTATATATTATAATATGTTTGCGGATATGATATATACATATCATGCTCCCATTTATAAAAATACCCGGTGGCCAAATTCAAGTAATACTGTTAAGCGTTATAAATTTTCTTGTTTGTCGGGATGTTTTTTGCGTCATCATAGGTTAAATTTTCTGATAAATTTATTTAATCGTAATTTACTTAATGATGAATTTTACTTGTCTGGTATTCCTGTTATGTTTAGTGTAGAACGTAATCAACCTATGCATAATGCACCAACACTCAATCACCCGGGAAATCCGATTCTACGTGATAATGATTCTGGTGAGTTTGAGGAATTTTACCTTCCCTCTGGAAGGTCTGGTGAAATGTTTAATAATGCTTCAGTAGAAGGATCTGGAGATTTCCTTGAAGATGTAATTAACTGGTTTAAAACATCCAAAGCTTTTCAAAATGATATGAATTTTAAAATGTGGGAGCCTGAATTATTTAAATGTTTCATAGAAAATGCAGCAGAGTTTTTAAATCAAATAAAGTTTTTTGGTGGTAATGATATACCAAAATTAATAAATATTAAAGATCGACCTAGAATATATTATAGTCATATAAAAAAAGATTTTCATTCTCAACAATTCACGAGAAGACAACAATATCATTGGGATAAAATTCTTCCTAATCAACTTTTTGAATCACATATTAATGTGCCTCTTGAAACTTATTTTAACCATGCATGTTTTTATACTGAAAAAACAATGAAGCCCATATTTGCAGGAATACCATTTATTTCATTAAGTGTTCCTAATTTTCAGGAATCTTTTAAACGAATGGGTTTTGAACCTTATTATAATATTTTTGATTATAGTTATGATACATTTCATGACCCAAAGGAGTTGAACAGCTGGCCTACTAAAGTTTTAGCAGAAAAGGAACAACCTTTAAAGAATCCATTTAAGCGTATAAATTTCATCGCAGAGCAACTTGAAGGATTATCAAAAGAATCCAATTTAAAATCTTTAGTTGAGAAGGACAAGGAAGCTATATTACATAATCAACAACAAATTATAAAAATTTCTAATGATACTTCATATTTGGATAAATTATAATGTTAAGTTATGACGCTTTAAATTATATAATGTTAAAAAATAGAAAAAATAAAGAATTTCAGAAGAATTTAGACCTACTTGAAAAATATAAAGATATGGTGATAGAATCTATGGGTGAAGAGGGATATGACAAAACAAAAGAATATAATACAATATTAATCGAAAAACCACATATTTCGGATATAGAATTTGGCCGTGTGAAATTTTTTGAAGGAGAAAATGATTAGACGAACAATGATGGATAACCTAGATGACCTGTTAGGTAATTTCCCGCTCGAGCTTCCAGAGGTAGTATTACCAGCATACAATCCTGAAATTCATGGAACGTGCCCACCCTGCTGGACGACACCCCAGCAGAAATGTGACATGGTTTGTCTTAATCCCGGCCAAGAGGGCCAAAGGGATATATGTAATCGGAGCAAATGAATGAGTAGACGAAATACACATAACGATAGTATTATACCTCCGGTGAAGTTACCGGGAGAAGATGTTCATCAAACACATAGACGGGGTAATGAAGATGCCTTAGAACTTGGGATTATAGATTTACCGGAAACTCCAAATATGATGGATCCTACTGGAAAGGCAACTATAACGGGGAGTGTAGTACGACAAAACGAACCTCTATTTAATGCTCCTCACTCACCCGATACCAATTACACCCCAGAACCAAATGCTGGCGTTTACCTCCCTCCTGATCCCTCTACATCAACTCTAGAGGATCCGATTGAGAAATATTCATTAACACCGAACAAATACAATATAACTGAACAAGAAGGAGTCAGTATACCAGCCGATACTAATGTTGACGCTGACACATACATGATCAATGAATTGTCTATACGTGATAGGGCATTAATCGTTGAAGAGGATGTAAATTTTCATAATGTTGTATCAGCCGATATTGATTTATTATGGGCCAATGGCACTCCATTAAAAGATATTTTATTACATTTGTATAATTCAGAAAATACTAAAAATAAAATATTTAAATTAGAGGCCTCAAAATATTATTTTTCTATCCTTACTTCAGAATGTTCATATACTGATATTATTTCTGATGATATGTATACTCTTGATTATTTTTTATCTCAACCAGCGAGTTGGTTTAAGTGTTATATGCCAAAAAATCTGGACAATGGAAGAAACGTGCGTGAAGAGTATTCAGATGGCGATGCTGTAGCCCCCTCGGTCATGCGTCCGGATAAAATGGTTATATCATCATCATATAATTTATTATCTAAATTTCAATTACATAATAATTATTCTGTACCTTTAGATGGTCTTTGGTTGACATTTAATGATACTCTTTATTCTATGGGATATTTTATGGAAAGATGGTATTATGAAATTTCTGTTGCAACTAATATTAAATCAGACTCTACTGTATATGAACGTATTGATGAAATTAATAATGAATTCCTATCTAAGGCGAAAGAATGGGAAATATCCTCCTTAGTTTCATTTTTTAATAATAATTCTTCTACTTTTATTGACACTACACCAAAATCGAATCTTGGTCGGTTATATGAAGCTTATGAAATGTTGAGGCTTATACCTACTTTCCCAATGCAGGTGATTTGAATACATCTATGAATATTAAATATTATACATGTGATACAACTGTGAGAAAGTTTCATAAGACGGGTGGAACAATTAATTCCGTTCGACCTATGGATCCTAGGCCAAGAGATTCGGATGCTTTCTATAGACAGTTTATGGAATATGGTGGAGATATAGATGATATTTCTGCTACTCAAATCTCAGAAAGTGATAGTAAACACCTTTTTTTCATACACATAGGTTTTTTGGATGCTATACAAAACATAACACATCCATACGTTGAAGAGGTAATACATAAATGTTATAATAAGGGCATAACTGTAGTTATAGATGCTACTTGGGAGCGGGTTACTGAAAATTGTGTCCCGGCTCCTGACGCGCCCAATCATGAAGTTTCATATTTTGTGAAAGGTCACAGGAATCAAAATGAAGAAGCTATTGATAGGGTTCAGCATTTAATACATGAGGATTATTTTAAGGTTGTGGTGGGACAAGATTTACGCTATGTAGATTTACCATACAAATATAAACGATATTTAGTATATCATAATATGTTCGCCGGTATGGTTTATGCATTCCATAAACCTATTAATAAAAATATTCTATATCCTCATACCGAAACGAACCATACTGAAAAACGTTATAATTTTTCTTGTATGATAGGAAAGCCCCTGAGATCACATCGTTTAAATTTTCTTACCGATATCTTTTATCGTAATTTGGTAGATGATAAATTTTTATTAACGGGTATACCCATAATACACAAAAAAGAATTTGATTTTAATGATTGTGTGATGTCTAGAACTCGTACCGGAGGGGGTGGAAAGAAGATTATCTGTGATGTCGGCGGCACCAAAATTGAAGTAACTGACACCCAACACGCCGAATCTGTTTTGGGTAATATAATGGCTGAGATGATAGAAAGAAATATAGATTTTGATCAAGAAGAATTTATTTTATCATGGTTAAAAACAGACAAATATCTCCGAGAAAAATTGAACCTAGATGAATGGAAACCACATCTTACGCAATATTTAAATGATAATATTGAACATATTATTTCAAAAATGAGGTTTGTTAATGGATATACTGAAGATGTGTTATTATCTACTACTGGACATTTATCTGATATTCGAATAAATGGTAATTCACCAATAGATGATCGATTGGGAATTTATTATAGTAATATAAAAGGAAAATATTGTAATCATGGTACGAAATCAACTTGGTGGAGAAATAATTTTAAATGGGATCAGGTAATACCAACTGGTATGTATGAATCTCATATTAGTATTTCATTAGAAACTTATATGACGGGAACATTTTATACCGAAAAAATATGGAAGCCTATATTTGCGGGAATACCTGTTATAAACGTTTGTACTCCAAATTTTATAGAATCTTTTGAACACATGGGGTTTCGACCTTATTATAATATTTTTGATTATTCTTATGATAAACATGAAAATTATTTTGACCGAGTATCGGGGGTTGTAGATAATATTGAGAGATTATCAAAAGAGAAAAATTTGGAGTCATTAATAAATAAGGATATAGATGCAATACAACATAATCAAAAGCAATTAATTAAAATAGTAAATGATACTACTTGGCTACAGAAACTTTGCGAACCTTTTGAAGATGAGACTATTGACATACCACAAAATCATGTTATAATATAGTAATAATAAAACAACTTAGGATGAAATAATATGAGCTACACCAGAGAAGAAATTGAAGAAAAATGTAAGTCTGCGTTTGAAGAAGCGGCGGCAGGCATTGACTTTCCAGAAATAAAACCCGATAGTAAAATTGCATTAGATTTAGAAATTGATTCTATTCATATTTTAGAAACAATGATAATTATTGAAGACAATTTCAATATTGCTTTAGATGCTGAAGAGTTTCAAAAAGCAACTACAATAAGTGATTTATATGATTTAGTTGAGAAAAAAGCAAATGCGTAAAATGATTATAACTGGTGTTACTTCTGGTATAGGAAAAGCACTAGTTGCAAAGTATGACGGAAATTATATTGCAAAATATAAAGACTTAATTGAGGTGGAGGGACATAGTAGAAAATATAATAAGCATGATATAGATAACATTAAAGAGTGGTTTAATCCTGAAGCAGATATCTTTATAAACAATGCATATAATGATTATAAATGGTGGGCTCAAACACAGGCACTTTTGTTTGTTTTTCATTTATGGAAAGATGATCCAAATAAGCATATAGTTTCTGTTAGTTCTATCGCATCTGAAAAAGATACAGATGATTATCCTATTGGGCATAGTCGATACACCGCAGGTAAAATATCTCTTGATAAAATTAATTTAGAGTGTTATGAAAAAACTGCAAAACATAATGGATGTAAAATTTCATTATTGAGACCTGGCTGGGTAGAAACTCCAAGAACAACAAGATTGGCTACTTTAGTTAATAGATTATATGATCATGATTTGAATCCTAACATGCTTTCTCCTGAACAATGTGTGGAATGTATAGATCATATGATTAATTTTAGTGGTCGTGTTAGGGAGATGACAATAGAGGCGGAATGACGATCTATGAATTTTTAGGAAAAATATACCTCTCTAAAAAAATTAAACATTTTTTCTGGAAGAAAATTTATGATCGAGTAGCAAACGCCTATGAAGTGTTCGATTGGAATTTTATGAATTTTGGTTTTGATTATTATAATCAAGAACCTTATTTAGAAGAGAAGGATGAAAAATATCGGTACTTTATTCAATTATACCATCATACGGTTGAAAAATTAGATGTTCGAGGAAAGACTGTATTAGATATAGGATGTGGCCGAGGCGGAGGAACTTCTTATGTTGCCCGCTATTTGCATCCTACAAAAATTACAGGAGTTGATTATTCAAAAAATAATATTAAATGGTGTAATAGAAATCATAATGAAAATAATTTAGAATTTATTGAAGGGGATGCCTCAAACCTTCCAGCTGATAATAATAGTTATGATATTGTTATGAATGTTGAATCATCACATTGTTATCCTTCAATTCCTCAATTTTTTTCTGAAGTTAAACGTGTTTTGAAGCCTGGTGGATTATTTGCTTGGACTGATATATGTCCTGAACAGGTATTTGATAAGAAGGATGTTTATGCCCGCGTGTATGAAGAGGCGTTTTATAATTGCTTTGGTGATACTGTGTTGCATTCTTGGGAAATTACAGATAATGTTTTAAGTGCTTTAGATAAGGAAGTAGTTAATAATATGAAAAATGAAATTATTAATCAATACGCGCCATTCTATCTTAGAGGAATTATGAGAGAATTTGCTGCAATAAAAAATACTCATATCTATAATTCATTGAAATATGGAGAATCAAAGTATCGCTTTAAAATCTTAACGAAAAAAATATAATGAGTAAAATATTAAATATAGTAACAAAACACCCTAAACATAGATTGCATAATGATGATTTCAAAGAAAGTTTGAAAGAGTGGTGGCAAGAAAAGGGATATTCTGGAAGAGTGTTTGATAGATACATGCCGTTGACCGGAGTAGAATGTAGACACACATGCTATCCCATAGAGACAATGCGTGAACAATCCCAAACATTTACTCAAAAAAATAAAACATTTAATGAAATAGCAAATGAATTATCATTAGAAGCAGTATCGGAATTATCACATCTTGTTCCTGAAGATGTATGTATGATTACATCTACTACAATGACAGGTGTAGGAATTCCTACCGTACCGCATAAATTGCTTAGTCATTTTGATTTTCCTGATTCTGTAATTAAGATACCTATGTTTGGATTGGCATGTAATGGGGGTACTCATGTGATACAAATAGCGGATGAATTTTTAAAGGCGAATCCAGACAAGGTTGCAATTTGTCTTACTAATGATCTCTGTTCAATGAATTTAAATCCTGAGGATAGTTCTCTCACTACTGTATTTGGTATTACTATTTTTGGTGATGGAGTGAGTGCTATTTTAATAGCCGGTGATGATTATAGTTCACGCCTCCCCGCATGGAAAGTACTTAAACATGCTTCATATATATTACCGTATACGGAAGATTATATTACTCTTGAAGGAACAAGTACGGGATTATTATATAATGTAGAATCTACTAAGTTACAGGAACTACCTAAAGCTGCCGATGCTTTATTGCCTAAAGTAGAAGAATTTATTAAGGGGCATGATATTGATCATTGGATATGTCATCCTGGTGGAAAAGTTGTTTTAGAAAATACAGCATCGGGTTTAAATTTACCTGACGGAGCATTAGATTCTTCTTTTGAGATGTTTAAATATTTTGGTAACATGTCTGCTACAAGTGTTATAAAAACTTTAGAATATGATTTTAAGAAAGATGGAAAATTGGTTATGATTTCTTATGGTCCCGGATTTCAAGTTGATTTATGTTTACTAGAGAAAATTTAATAGGAATCGATTTACAAACAATCGAACCTATTCAAAAAATATATGATAAGTGGGGTGATAAATTTGTTAATAAAATATTAACAGATATCGAAAAGAAAAATGCACCCAGTCCTATGACCGCCAGATATTTAACTAAATGTTGGTGTGTTAAGGAAGCATATTCTAAAGCAATAGCCTCGCCTTATTTAAGATTAGATGTTAGTTACATGCATCACACAAGAAGAGGTGTGCGTTTCCCGGTAATACATGCCTCCGCATCTAAAGACCATAAGAGTCTGAGACAGGATGTGAGAATATCTTTATCAGATACGGTTGAATATGTAGTCGCAATTTGTTATTTATGGAGAACTTAATTATGTCTCACCAAATGGGTGTAAGAACACTTTTGATAATGAATCATATTTTAGCAGTAATAGGAATTATATATTCTCCATTGTCGTGGTATATATGGATTCCCGTTGGATTTTTATTGTTTGGTAAATTCGGAAGTGAAATAGGAAATCATAGATATATTTCACATAAATCTTTTGAAACGGGCCCAATAAGACATTTTTTGCTATCAACGATGGGTATTTTTAATTGTTATGGTTCACCCATTTCGTGGGTTATAGCACATAGGGCTCATCATTTGTTTTCTGATGAAGCGTTAGACCCGCATTCACCTCATATTATTCCTTGGTGGAGAGTTTGGCTAACTTTGTGGCAAAAAGTGAATTTGCCTATAAAACACTATGCTGATTTATTAAAAAGTCCAATTTATAAAAATGGACACAAATATTATTTTTTGATCATAGGTATAACTTTTTTATTATTATCATTAATAGATTGGAGATTACCTGTATTTCTTATTAGTATACCGAGTGTGGGAGTCATACACGGAGCGGCATTAGTAAATGTCGTATGTCATAAATGGGGTTATCGTAATTTTGAAACTTCAGATAAAAGTACAAATAATTGGTGGGTGAATGATGTAACACTAGGTAGTGGTTTACATAATAATCATCATCATGATCCCGATAATTGGGATGAAAACGTAACAGGAAAAGAAAGGGATTATTGTGGGAAATTTATTAAAAGATTCCTCTTGGTGGAGAGAATATAATAATTCATGGCAGTCATATTTTACTTTCATGATTTTATTTCATATTGTGTCGGTAATAGGATTGGTTTATAGTCCATTGCATTGGCTGTGGTTAACTCTTATTGGGGTTATATTGTTTCGACATATAGGGGGAGAAATTGGTGCTCATAGATATTTTTGTCATACACAATTTGAGGCAAAGCCTTGGGCTCATAAATTTATGGCTATATGCGGACTATTCATATTTCAAGGAACACATTTTCCATGGGTAGCATTTCATAGAAGACATCATGAAAAATCGGACACGCCAGAGGATCCGCATTCTCCTCACTATTTAAGTCCTGTTGATGTGTGGTTTACTAACTGGAGACAGGAAATATATGAACATAGACTGTATGCTGATTTAGTGAAAGATCCTTTCTTAAAATTATTGCATAGAAATTATTTAATTATAGTTGTTCCGCCACTTATTTTAACTGCACTAATTGATTGGAGAATACCTGTTTTCTTTTTTGCATTACCTAGTATTATAACACTTCATAGTGGAGGATTAACTAATACTATAGGACACATGTGGGGATATCGTAATTTTGATACTACAGATAAAAGTACAAACAATACACTTGGACAATGGTTATTTGGTTTTCCTGGAGCAATGCTTCATAATAACCATCATGCTTTTCCAGATGAATATAATTACAAAATGTCTGAAAAATGGTATGAAACAGATTTTTTAAACGTTTTTATAATAGAGAAGATTTTGAAATTGTGATCACCAGAAGACTTACGTAAAATATGTATTATATGGAAGAACAACGATTTAGTGAGGAAATAGAAAAAATATTCTTAAAAGGAATGTTTGTTGATTCTGGATATCGATTTTCACAAAAGAATGATTATCATAGTTTTCTTGTCGGAAAATATCCTATTGTTGTAAGAGATGATGCGGTTTATGATAATGTTTGTGATCACAGACTTGCTTTAACACACCCCCTTGGATATGGTAATCAAAAATTTATATGTGGTTATCATGGAATAGATCAATCACACGCAAAACAATATCCTCATTACAGATATAAAAATTTATTGTTTATGGGTGAACGTGATCCTTTAGTAATTTCTTTGTTAGATAAATATAATTATAAAGCAGATAATCATTTTTTACATTATGAATTAACATTTAAAGCAAATTGGAAATTATTTGTAGAAAATGTTATTGATATTCTTCATGTGCCTTATGTTCATGCGGCTTCTAAAAACCTTCTATCATCTTTCCTATCCTTAGATCAAAGTCTTACTCCAGAACACATAAGATATGGTAAACATTCTGTAGAAAGAATAACTAAAGAACCCTCTAAACGATATAAAAAATATATTGACGAATGGAAATGGGAAAACATTTATATTTTTCCTAATTTGTTTATATCTAATGTTTCGAATGTTGTAACATTTATTGCTTATTTTATTCCTGAAAAATATAATGAAGTAACTGTAATATATGAAGGATTTTTTAATAAAGAGGGTATGGATAAACGAATAACAGATGTTATAAAAAGGAGTGCAGAAAACTTTGTGCCAACTATTTTATTAGAAGATAAACCGTTCATAGAAGGTTGTTGGCAGGGAATATTGTCTGGACAAACTAAATATTCCTTAGTAAAGGGGAAAGAAATACGGCAAAGATGGTTTTTGGAGAATTTTAAATGCATCAAGTAGGACAAGAGTTTGCGAATATTGATATAACTCCGTTATGGAAAAATTTAAATATGGATGATGAGTTGGATGATGATACTCTCTTTATCGAATTACATTGTTTAATTATTTCCACTTCTAAGTTTAGATTCACAAGAGAAACTAAAATTGATGAACCCCAATATGTGGATGACACAGTAGAAGAGGGTCAAAAATATATCTATAAGCAATTTCATCCTGATCCTCGTGATTCTAAGTGGATTCATCCTAGCGAAATAAGATTACTTGCAATACTTGATGGATATAAGAAGTTAGCACAAAAATATGGTCAGAAACACTTTGATGATTTTCTTAGAAATTTGTATACATCATATCCTACTCCTGATCCGAATATTACAATAATAGAATATGTAAAAGGGTTAACGGAGGGGAGACCACAATTTCATTTTAAGTGGGCTTATATATACGATTTTATGCATAGTATAAATAAATATTTTGAAATAAAGGGAGAAATATTGTGACCCAAGAAGAAAGAAGAAAAATATTTAAAAAGGCTTGGGTATATTCTATTAAAAAGGATTTATATCCTAAATATATTAATGGAGCTACTGTGGCATTTAATTATTTTTATACTAGATTATCGCGATTATTATATCCAGAAAATAATATAAATGATGAATTAACATTTGATGAATATGAAAAGTCGGGTTCTATAAAGATACGGGCAATGAAAAATGATATGGAGGCTTTAGGTTCACCGATTATTCCTTTTCAGAATCAAACTTTGGAAAACATAACCAATGGTGATTTAATCGTAATAATTATTGAAAATAAATTACTATTAAGAAAATTGGGCAGTAGAGTTGTTAATTTTATTTATTTGGGTGATAATTTATTAATGGATGCGAGCATGGGAAGTGTGATAAATTGGTTAGATTGGAAAGAAAACCCCGAATGGACGCCACGTTTATTATTCTATATTCATGTTATAACAGGTACAGAGAATGATATTAAATACATGCATAAGGGTGATAAATGGTTTCGGCCTTATGATAAAACAGATAAAATAATCTGGGAAAATTTTTGGAGCGACATATGAGTTTAAATGAAAGCGGCATAGAAATAGAAGCCACATTAACTATACAAGAGGGTGATATCGGTCTCACTTCTGATATTGTTCCTATTCCCACTCTGGTAGAGTTTGATACAATTAATTTAATGGATGACTATTTGATCTGTTCTTTTGATTCAACATTACATGAGACAAAAAAGGAATATAAGTATTCTGCAAATAATGTGAAACTACCATCATTGGTTTCATGTGCCGGACAATGGGCAGAGGAATATGTGTGGTATTTTGATTTTGATACAGCCATATATGATCAGGTTAAATCTATTTTAGATGTGAAAAATATAGATTATCAATCACCAAATTCAATTGGACTAATTTTAGTGAAATTAAATTAATTATGAAAAAAATAGGATTTATTGGTTTAGGTAAACTCGGACAACCAGTAACAGATGTAATACGAGAAAAGTATGATGTGAAGACATTTGATATCAATAATACAGGAAATTCAACTTTTGAGCAATGTGTAATAGATCAAGATATTGTTTTTGTGGCGGTACCCACAAACCATAATGAAGGATATGATGGACAATATGTTTGCTCGGATTTAGAACCGAAAGATTTTAATTATGATATAGTTGAAAGTGTTCTTAAAAAGATCAATACATTATCAACAAATAATATAATAGTTACACTCATTTCAACAGTATTGCCTGGTACCACGAGAAGAAGATTTGATAATTTGATTACAAAAGGAACATTACTTTATAACCCATATTTAATCGCTATGGGTTCAGTAAAACATGATTTTATGAATCCCGAAATGATTATGATTGGAGGAAATAATACATCTGCGATATTAAATTTAAGAAAATTTTATGAAACACTGTGTAATTGTGATAGATATATTTCAGGAACATGGGAAGAAATAGAAGCCGTAAAAATCTTTTATAATACATTTATCACGTTCAAAATTGTATTTTGTAATATGATACAGGATGTAGCTATGAAGTTAGGGGATATTAATGTCGATATTGTAACTAATGCCTTAGCCGAATCCACACAACGCATAGTTTCGAGAAAATATATGAAATCCGGTATGGGTGACGGCGGCTCTTGTCATCCTAGAGATAATATTGCACTAAGATGGTTAGCAAAAGACTTAGATTTGGGATATGACTTATTTGGTGGATTGATACATGCACGTGAACAACAAGCTAAGAATATGGCCGATTATTTAACAGAATTATCGAAAAAGCATAATTTGCCTATAGTTTTAATAGGCAAAAGTTTTAAGCCTGAGATTGATGTGTTGGAGGGTTCTCCTTCAATTCTTGTATCTCAATTTTGTGATTGCACGTTTGATGATTTTTCTAAACCGGCAATATTCTTATTATCACATTCTAGTGAAACAACGTATGGGACAATGAATGTGCCCTATGAGTTACCCAAAGGATCGTATGCGGTTGATCCTTGGCGTGAACGAGAAGGTGCTAAATATCATTATGGCGTAAAAAATAGATAAATATAATGGATATCAAATGCCAACCAAACAATTAAAAGAAATAGGTTACAAATGGGGCACGAATGAACGAATTATTCAATGCGTCTGAATTTATAATGATGGGATTGGTTCTATTCTCATCATTTTTCATATTCCTGTTTAATTACAGGACAGACAATAAAGAAAAATATACAAACAAGTGGTTGATACTCTTCGACCTTTTCATCAACATGGGAATGTCTGTAACAGGTTACATGCTCATAACGGTTGTGTTTACGAACATTCCTCAATTAAAAGAATATGAAGGGTATCGGTATCCTATTGGGTA
>Ga0233428_1001535_pt1 | contig 24217 bp, 25 predicted proteins | sample SI_118_April2016_4_FD_179890 | JGI IMG/M metagenome (GOLD analysis project Ga0233428, IMG submission 179890) | Seawater microbial communities from Saanich Inlet, British Columbia, Canada - SI_118_April2016_120_MG | ecosystem: Environmental > Aquatic > Marine > Inlet | place: Canada: British... | reverse complement strand
GACATTGGGTTGAGTTTTTCCAGAAAACAGCTTATCCGTTTCAGATATTTATCATGGTCTTGATTGGTTTGGGACTTTCTACATCATACAACAGACGTGGAATGGGCGCAGAGTCTCTGGCGGTCAGCTGCTTATTAGGGATACTATTCTGGATGTTCAATCAAATTACCATGGCAGTAGGCAGTGCTGGCCTGCTTATGCCTTTCCTAGCTGCATGGAGCGGAAATATGATTTTTATCGCGCTGGCCCTCTGGTTATTGTCTTATAACCGCGTCTAAGTTGCTTGGCAATTTTGAGATTGAATATACACGTTAAAATTACGCCGCAATAACCGGCACAAGCTCTGAGCTCCCAGCACACCAAAGGCGCGAAGTTAATTACCTAGCTAACTCACCACTATTCATAATCTGGATACTGCTCTGGATTAATCCCTGTTGATGCAATAAGTGCAGGGTATTTCTTGCCCGTTTTTTCTTTTTTTATCTTTCTTGATTTTGTTATTTGAAATAACCAACTATCACCAAAATCAAATAAATAATACAACTTATAACCTGTCATCGGAAATATTTCATGAAGCAGTGTTTTCTTGGGAATTGTCTGATATCTTTTCCTAGGATTTTTGCCAACATAAAATTCATACAAATGATCATCATCAAAATCTACTATTTTTTGAATGAATTTGTGCATTTTTTGGAGAGAAAAATCTTCTCTTACTTCAATTGTCTTCGACCAAGGCTCTTCATCCTCATCAAATGTGAATGAAATCTTTAGTGTATAAATTTCCATATGACAATCTTTTTATGGTTGTTAACACCTAGCATCAGCGGACGACCCAGAGCGGCTAAACCACGGCGGGGCGTTCCGAGTGTATACGTTTGTATGAGTAGTCATTTATGTAACACCTTTATTACCATACGTACTCCAATGCTTTGTGTGGCTCATCTGGTAATGTGATATTTATAATATCATTTGGTTATAGGCCTGGCAAACGGGCACTCCACTGCGTTTAAGCTCTATGTGAATGACGGGCATACCGTTAATCAGCAGCATCACATCGCCACGGCGGTCGTTGAGTATTTTAGATTGTTTGGCAAAGCAGGGTTGTTGTACTATTTGGTAACGGCTTTAGCCTGCGGCTATTTCCTGGCGGTCGTAATTTTTTAGGCTGATTTATTTGCCCAGATGTAACGGGTCGGCCGGGTTATCGCGGGTAATGGCGACGGTTTTGCCATTAATAAAACCATTCAGTTTAAGCGGTGTTTTTAACTCGCGTATTTGCTCCACAATTTGCTGCATTTCCGTATCGCTTAGCGGCACATCATTAAACCGATCAATATCGCGATTGTTCTGAAATAAAATCGCCGCCCAGTTTTGCCGTAAATCCTCTTCGGTCGGGTTTTTTAATACCTCACTTTCCCAACCTTTATTTTTTAAATTCTTCGATTAAGGCAGTTTCAAAGGCAGCTTCGTTGGTAAATGTCATTTATTCACCGTCCAGATCACCGGTTTTATACAAGGTATAACCTTCATAGAAATAGCTGGCATCAATGCCTTTCATATAGATGGCACTGTCATCTATTTTGTCAGTTAGTGCTTGTTTGAGTAATGCCTTGATTTCAACATCTTTAACGGGGCTGCGTTCCATGGCAAGCATGTAGTCACCCTTATCCACTTTGCTCCAGTCAACGACCTGTTTAAGTGTTTGCTTAAATATTTGATCGAGCCAAATTCGCGTACTTCGCCCATTACCTTCTCGAAATGGGTGAGCAATGTTCATTTCAACGTATTTTTCTACCACTTCATCAAAAGTAGACTGCGGCATAAGCGTAATATTGTTTAAAGAAACCTCCAAATACATCACCGGTGCGAATCTAAAATTACCTTTTGAAATATTTTCTTTGCGAACCTTTCCCGCAAAGTCATAAATTTCACCAAACAGATAGAGCTGAATACTTGCCAATGCCTGAAAACTGCCTGCCTCTAAGGACGTTAAGAAGCCGCTGGCAAACAGCTTATGGGCTTTGGCTTTACTGAGCTTTTCCTCAACTCTGGCCAATTCCACCGCATCGGTGATATTGAGTTTATTTGCTAAAGTCATCGTCTATTATCCCCTTTTAAACAAACATTTTTTCCAAGCAGGCTCACCGATAAATTGGGAGCAAAGCGAGTAATTTATCCGTGTGCAGCAACTTGTTCGGTTATTTCATTTTTTATCTTTCTTGATTTTGTTATTTGAAATAACCAGCTATCACCAAAATAAAGTGGAGCGAAAAACGTCCGAGTTTATGCATTTGTTATACAATACAGCAATCTATTTTTTAATTATCAAATCTAATCAATCTGATGATTCTTGGAACGGCTTTACAATATTTTTTATATTCTTCTTGATATTTTGATTCTAGAAACTCTTCCTCAGACTTTATCATGAAAAATGAAATAATAAGATAAATTAAGAACCACCCAAAAGAATACCAAGAGAAATATAGTAAAACGAAGCCAATTAAAATCAATCCATACCCAACCAGTTGAGGATTTCTGGAATATTGATAAATATATTTAGTTTTAAGCTTGTTCTTATCTAATCCAAAACTCGTCCCACTTCCCAAATTAAGAAATGATATTGTAAGGATAATCAGCCCAATTACAATAAAAGCTATCGAACCATAAACTAATGAATTGTTATCCGGTAAAGGAGGAAAATTTGGCCAACTAACCGGAAAAAACAAATAAATAGAGTTTGCATGTAACGCAAAAATAAGAGTTTCAAGGGTGTATGAGATTGGTGATAATTTCTCTTTATTCAGGTAATCTCTTCTGACAACCACCCGAAAAACATAAAATGACAACAGACTCAGAGTTATTGAGCTTACTATGAATTTAATCATCATTTATGTTCCCTCAATTTCAAGGTTATTTTTTGTATAACTTATAATTATCAGGTAACTTAGCTGAATAACACGTGATCTTCCGAGTTATAAGGCAATAAGCGATTTTTAAAGTTTATTTTGGCAACTTACCCTGATAAGTGGGTAATAACCTGATTATCAGGCATTAGGAACAATATTTTCACCTTATTTCGTAATTGTATTATTTCTATAATAATTGTCAACTAACTTTTTAATCAGACTCTCTGAGGTGAAGTCTGAGACTTGCAGAGAAAGCTGCCTTTTTAAAGTCCTGGGAGGCTAAGCAAAAAGTGATTCTGTAAACTGTTTTGCGTCAAAAGGTCTCAGATCTTCAACTTGTTCACCAATACCTATGTAACGCACAGGAATATCAAACTCATTGACGATCCCAATTACAACTCCGCCTTTGGAAGTACCATCCAATTTTGTAATAACCAATCCGGTTAAATCGGCCGCTTCAAGGAATTCCCTTGTTTGAAAAATAGCATTTTGTCCTGTGGTTGCGTCCAGTACCAGCAATACTTCATGCGGTGCATCTGGAATTAATTTACGGATCACACGGATCATTTTCTTCAATTCTTCCATCAAATTCTTTTTGGTGTGCAGACGTCCCGCAGTATCACAAATCACCACGTCATAATCCTCATCCAGACCTTTTTGTACAGTTTCGTACATCACTGCGGACGGATCGCTTCCTGGATCTTTTTGGACAATATCACAATCAGCGCGCTTGCTCCATTCCTCCAGTTGATCAATTGCGGCAGCACGGAAAGTATCACCTGCGCCCATCAGCACTTTTTTTCCCTGCTGACGATATTGAGCTGCTATTTTACCAATGGTTGTAGTTTTACCAACACCATTCACGCCTACAAAAAGTAAAATCAGCGGTTTGCGTTCAGAAGTACCTGGAACGTGATATGTTTTACTCATTATCTTTTCAATTTCCAGTTGTATTTCTTTCTGCAAAACTTGTGGATTGGTCAGTTCTTTACGTTCCACCTTTTCCGTAATTGACTCAAGAATACGTTGAGTAGTTTCCGGACCAATGTCAGAACCGATGAGGACCTCTTCCAGATCATCGAGGAGATCTTCATCAATTTCTTTTTTACCTAAAACCGCTTCGGACAAATTATTAAGAATGTGTGCCCTTGTCTTATCGACACCGTTTCTGAGTCGTTCAATGAATGAGTCGGCCTTTTCCGGCTGCTCCTCTATTTCAGCTTCTTTTTCAATTTCCCGTTCAAGAACCTGTTGATTCCGGCGTTCTTCCTCCATAGAGGCAATCTGTTCCTGAAGCCCTTTTTCCCGCTCTTCCGCCTTTGCAATTTGTACCGCCTCTTTTTCTTGCTGCAATTTTTCTTCTTGCTTGATCTGCAGTTCCAGCTCTTTGGCACGTTCTTTTTCCAGTTGCGCCAGTCGTTTCTCTTTGTCACGTCCGCTGAGTTCCTGCGGAGCTTTATTTTTCAACGAGCGTTTACGCAGCCAAAACCAGATTAAGAGACAGCTCAGTAAAATTAATGAAGCGAATCCCGCCATCATCAAAGACATTTTATCAGCTGAAATCTGCACACCGTCATTGAATAAACTGCTTAAGATTTGATTTACCGCTGCAGTTAAATTTGTATAAATTTGTTTTATATTTTCAATAAACATAGAAATTATTTTGCTTGTTGTTTTTGTTTTAGACTAAAATTTGATGATACAGTTTTCACATCAACTAAAGTACGTTCCTTTTAACACCTGTCTTCATTATGACCAATTGGTCGATAGAATCATTAAACCCTGTCCAACGTAAAATCGTCGAACACAAATCTGGACCTGCGCTTGTCATTGCCGGTGCAGGCAGTGGAAAAACACGGGTAATAACTCACCGTGTGGCTGAGCTGATTCATTCCGGCATTCCCGCTTCTTCCATCCTTTTGTTGACTTTCACCAACAAAGCAGCCAACGAAATGGCGCAAAGGGTAGGCAAGGCTCTCAAGAATTCTACTGAAGAGCAAAAGATTATTCACGGGACTTTCCACAGTGTAGGTAGCCGCTTCCTGAGACGGAACGCCAAATTGCTGAACTATAAAAATAATTTCAGCATTTTGGATTCCTCTGATTCAAGAGACCTGATAAAAGCCTCTCTTGCAGAAACAATCGGCAAACCCGGAAAATATTTTCCAAAAGCCGCTGTTCTGCAAAATATCTTTTCCCTGGCCTTCAATCGTTTCTGTACTCAACAAATGATCCTGGACTTTGCTTACCAGGAACGCAATTTCCACCTTGAGCAATTAGTGTCTGCAGATTATCCGCACTTTGCTGAACACATTGATGTTATTCTCAATGTGCTCTCTACCTACCGTCGCAAGAAAAAAAGCGGACAAGTGATGGATTTTGATGATCTGCTGGAAAACTGGCTGGAACTGCTGCTGCGGCACGGTGAAGGACTTCCGCTTTGCGAGCAAATTCAATACATCCTGGTAGATGAATATCAGGACACCAATCAGGTTCAAGCCAACATTTTATATCGGCTGTCTTTGCCACATAAAAACTTAATGGTTGTCGGTGACGATGCTCAATCAATCTATAGTTGGCGTGGTGCGGATTTTGGAAATATGCTTGAATTTCCGGAACGCTACAACGCTGTGACCTACTACATGGAAGAAAATTACCGCAGTACTCCAGAAATTCTGGAAGCTGCAAACCAGAGCATCAATTATAACACACGACAGTTTAAAAAGAACCTGTTTAGTTCATTAGCTGACGGTGAAAAACCCCTCGTACACCATGTCTGGGCGGCACAGGATGAAGCAGAATTGGTGCTGGAAAATATTCTCAATTTCCGGGATCAGGAAATTCCTTTGAACGAAATGAGTGTGCTTTACCGGAATCATGTGCAGTCAGCTGCGCTTCAAGTTGTGCTGACTCATGCAGGTATTCCTTTCGTCGTTCATTCAGGAGTTAAGTTTTTTGAACAAGCTCACATTAAAGATGTTACTGCATTTCTCAAGGTGCTTTTTAATCCTCTTGATGAAATCTCCTGGATGCGTCTGCTACGTCTATTGCCAGGAATTGGCAATACTACCGCAAACAAAATCTTCTCTGTTTTTAAAAATCAACAGGCAGTAAGGTTGACCAAAGAGAATACCGAGCTGCAAAAACTGATTCCTCAAAAGGCATTGGAAAGTTGGAATCTGCTGCTGGAGATTTTTCAACAGATGCTCGCAGAAAGTGTAACTCCCTCTCAGATGATCAGCATTTTGTACCAGAATTTTTACCGTGATGTAATGTTCAGCAATTTTGAGAACGCAGCTCAGCGTGATACAGATGTACGTTATCTTGAAGAATTTTCAGCTAATTACGAAAAATTGGATGCGTTTTTAAATGAATTGTCATTGGTTGGTTCAAGCATTATCACCGAGCATGAAGCAGAGCAACAGGATAATCAGGAGACTCTGACCTTGACAACTATTCACCAGGCCAAGGGTCTGGAATGGAGTCTGGTTTTTGTAATTGGACTAACGGAAGGCATGTTTCCGCATCAACGCAGTCTGGAAACAGAGGAACAAATTGAAGAGGAGCGCCGCTTGTTTTATGTTGCCATGACGCGTGCAAAAAATCATTTACTCATCACAGCACCAGTCGTTTCATCAGGCTATTCCGGCGGGATGAGTCAACGTTCACGCTTCATAAACGAACTTCCGGAAGAGGCAGTTGACACGGAAATTCACACGCGTGACGAGTATACATACGGCAGTCAAAGTCGATCAACTCAATTTTATTTTTGACAGTGATTGATTGTCCCCTAAAAATTCTGCATCTTAATTTACTCCAGCTTTAACTTTTCGAGTTTAGGCTGAATGACATAAGTGCAGTAACCGGCATTTGAGTTGTTGCTGTAATAATCGTGATGATAATCTTCTGCAGGAAAAAATTCCGGAAGTTCGCTGATTTCCGTGACAATAGGATTTTCAAAGATTGCAGAACTTCCGGCAGCTTTTTTTGATTCATAAGCCGCGGTTTTTTGCATTTCATTTTCATAGAATATCACTGATCTATATTGTGTCCCTACGTCACCGCCCTGCCGGTTAAGAGTGGTTGGATCGTGACAGCGCCAGAACCAATCCAGCAGTGTTTCATAGCTTGTTTTTTCCGGATCAAAGCTAATTTGAATCACTTCCGCATGACCTGTTTCACCACTGCAAACCTGCTCGTAAGTAGGAGCTGGATTACTACCTCCGGCAAAGCCAGGTGCTATCGCTTTGACTCCATCAATTCTGGAATAGACTGCTTCCAGACACCAGAAACAACCGCCGCCCAGTGTTGCGTTTGCTAATTTTTCCATGAGTTCTCCTTTAGAAGTGCGTGAGATTTGAGGTCCCTGCCAAAATAGTGTCTGAAGTATACAAAAATCGCCTGGTCAAGTTCCTTTAAATTGTTGTGTGTCGGCCGGATTGCAGAACTAGCATGCAGGCTGGTGTGACGTTCCCGGAAAAAGGCCAGACTTCCCGGATGCAGATAAACAGCAGAGGAATTGCTGCTACAGCATTTTGGACAACGGATGCCTCCAAGTCCTGCGTCCAACTGGTATGGAACCTTAAATTTCGGCGACAAATTTCTTCCGGATTGCTTCTGCCAAAGCTCACCTTCGCATTGGACACACGTTTCCAAATTCGGCTGGATTCCGAGTAGATTCAGCAGTTGAAGTTCAAAATTAAATTTTATTTCAATACCTGTTTTTGCAGTTGAAAGTTGAGCGATTGTATCCTTCAGCAAATCGAAATATTCTTGGGATTCAACTGCAGGAATTTCGCACTGCAGCAGCAATTCCGAAAAATAGCTCGCATGTAGAAATTTCGCATAATTTTTACGTAGAGGCGGAAAACTTTCCAGCAATTCACATTTGCGGATACGTACCATTTCCGCACTTGGTTTTTCAGAGTACTCAAAATGGTTGATGACAAATAGCTCTGCTTTGGCAGCATTGCCGGAGCGTACACTTTTTCCGCCGTGAAGAATTCCTGCTTTCTTGCCTGCATCGTGTGTTAAAAAAGTCAGGATGCTGTCCCTTTCCTTAAAATCCATTGTTTTGAGTACAATCCCAGCTGTCTCAATTATTTTCATCCGGAAATTATTCCCATTAATTTTGCTTCACGCAGCAGGGGCTTTGCTTCCTGCAGAGCATCTTCAGAACGGTTTTGACGGACAGCAATCAAAAATCGAAGCGCATGATAGAGATCGCTCCATTCTTCAGTCATCGGCTGAGCTTTCTCTTTTGTTCCAAGTTTAGTTAATTGAAACTTAGTTGTAGTTGCAGGCAAATTAACTTCACTCAATATTTTCGCTGCATCATCGATCCGTTCATTTTGATAAAGCAGTTTAGCAAAAAGCAGAGAAGCAGGAATTGAACGTTGACGCGAATTATGAAGTACACCGATCATTTCCAGAATTTGTTCATCCGCACCACTTTCTTGATAAACATTTTCCAAAGTCCCGAGCAGTTCCGGAGACGCGGTGCTCTCATAAGCATCTTTCAAAACTCGAGCTGCATCCAAAAACATGCCTGACTTTTGAAATTGTGCTGCCTCACCGACAGCTTCATGAGGTTTATCGTTTTTTCTATCTCTTTTTTGAGGAAGATAGCGGAAAGACCAATTTTTCAAACTTTTTGGATCCTGCCGAAGCGCTTTTTGCAGATGCTCTTCATGCTCTTGTGCAAGGTCTTTTGTCATGAGACTACCGCTGTATTTTTTCAACAGATCCCGTTCCTGTTCAATGCAGGCAACCCAATCCTGTCTGGCAATATGAAATTGCCGCAGAGCTTCCAGAGCGTCCGGATGTCCTGGAGTTATCCGCAGGGTTTCATGACTCAAGCGTTCCACCAGATCCCATTCACTAAGCTCGACGGAGAGTTTTAAATATGGTAATAAAACCTGTAAATTGCCCTGATATTTAGCACGAAGATCTGCGTATTTAAGCAGCAGTTCTTCCGCACTGTTTTCGTAACGCAACTGTTCAAGATACTGCATGCGGATGGACAATGGTGTTTTATCATTATCCAGTTTATTAAAATTTTTACGCACCTGTTTTGGATCACGCAACAAAAACGCATTCTCAAAGTTTTGTGTCAACTGCAGTTTTTTGTTGTCCCTGTATTGAGAAAATTTACCCAGGAAACTCTGCACAAAACGTTGAGGATGCGAGATAAACTGCCAAAGTTCCGTCACCGCCCAACCTGCTACAAATGAACCAGCGATGACCATCCAAACTGATAACTGGATGGAAAAATTTCCAAATAAATTCAGCGACACATTGTGGCTGTTTTGAGTGGCAAAATAGCCCATACTGCCTAAAAGCAATAAGGTGATTGCAATTAATAATAAACGTTTCATAGTGTGGTTTCAGTATTTTTTAAACATAAATCTGCTTCAAACATGATGATACGGTTCTCCGCGGATAATGGTGAAAGCACGGTAAAGCTGCTCCAGTAATATCAACCGTACCATTTGATGTGTAAAAGTCATGTCTGAAAGACGCAAATAAGTGACATTGTTCGGCAGCAAAGACTTCTCAAAACCATATGCTCCTCCAATGATAAAGTTGACTCTCGGCCAAGCAAGAGGCATTTGTTTTTCGAACCACTGGGCTAAGCCGATTGAAGTTTGACGTTTGCCGTTTTCATCCAAAAAAACATTCAACTCTGCTGGATCCAGACGCTTCAACAATTTTTCAGTTTCCTGCCTGCGCCACTGCTCAACTGTACCTGAAGCATATTTGGCAGCTCGTATTTCTTCTGTCTCAACCTTGATGTAATGCGACAGCTTTTTCAGGTAAAGACTGATCCCCTCCTGCACAAAAGGAAGCTGTGTTTTACCAATCCAGATCAAACGGATACATCTCATATTTGCAGTCAACTTTACTGTAGCAGGTTTTTAGAATTTAAATCTTATCAGCCGAATAATATTGCAGACACCTGCAAAAGACAACGCAAAAACAATTTCACAATTGGATTGTGATTGTCGGCAAATCCGCTATCTTTTTATACAGCTCACTACGGTATAACAGCTTCAGTGCAAACACGTAATTTAATTTTTTTGTTCACTTATTCATGTCAAATTTAACAAGCATTAAACCAGGAAAAGCCGGTACCAGCCGTGTTCTTAAGGAACAGTTGCTTTACAGCGGACGCTGGTCAGAGTTGTTTGAATTCAGCTATGAAGATGATGAAAAACAAGTCCGGAAATGGGAAGGTCTGCACCGTAAACACAGGGCTGCAGCGGTAATTATAATCGCAAAGTTAAAACCTTCCGGAAGATATATTTTGATAAGGCAGTTTAGACCGCCTACGGATAACTACATCTTAGAATTTCCAGCCGGTCTGGTTGATCCTGGAGAAAATGCTGAAACAACCGCGACACGTGAACTTTTGGAAGAAACAGGTTATGTTGGGATAGTCGAAAAAATCAGCCCGGACTTGTTCTCATCGCCAGGCATTCTTTCCGAAACAGTTTCATTTGCACATCTTTCGGTTGACGAAATGCTGCCGGAGAATCAACAGCCTGTTGCTAAAAATGAGCCCGGAGAATTCATTACGGTTTTTCTGAAATATCCGGAAGAAATTTCAACATTTTTCAACGAAGAGACGGAACAGAACGTTCAATTTGACGTCAAGCTTTATACTTATTTCATGGCACAAGGACTCTTGTAAATAATTTTCAGCAAGTCTGCAAATGAGTAAACTTTCCGGAACTGAACTTTCACAAAACGCTTTGTCACCGACAATCGACACTGATAAGTCTGCCTTTGACAAAAAGACTCCTGTCCCGGAAATTTATTTAACAAATCCGGAAGCTAACAGGATTTTTGAAGATTGGTATGCACAGCAAAGTGATCCTGAATCCGCGGATTCCCTCCTGCAAAAACTCACTCAACTTTCTTTGAATCCACCTTCTCTGCTGGCGGCACTGCTTTTTTTACGTTATCAGCAAGCAGAAGATTTACCAAAAGAGTTTGAAAAAAATATTCCGGATGAATCCGCAAAACTTTTTGCACAAGCTGTTTTGCTTTATCAGCGGATGCTCAAGGTACATCAATTTCCTGAACGTCCCAAAAATCCGGAACAGGCAGAACTGACTCTGCGGATGTTGCTGACTGTGTTAGCAGACGTGCAGTTACTCGCCGTTTTTCTGGTGCTGCAGTTGCAGAAATTGGAGCAGTTGGAATCTCTTCCTCCAAAAAAGAGAGATGCTACTGCCTGGACTGCGCTGCATGTGCATGCTGCGTTAGCAGGACGATTAGGAATTTTCTGGATCAAGTCCGAGCTGGAAGACAACGCATTCCGGCAGCTGGAATATGAAAAATATCAACTCCTAAAGAAAAAAATCGCCAGAAAGCGAAGTGTGCGTTCTGAAAATGTTGAAAGAATATTAGCAAAAATTCAGCTGATTTTAAAACAGGCTGGTATTAGTCACGAAGTTCAGGGACGTTACAAACGTTTTTATTCGATCTTTCAAAAACTGGAGAAAGTGGACAACGATTTTGACCGCATACAGGATTTGATCGCATTTCGTGTGGTGGTTGACGATGTTGATGATTGTTATGCAGCACTGAGTTTCATTCATGAAAACTGGGTTCCAGTAAAAGATCGTTTCAAGGACTACATTGTCAAACCCAAATCCAACGGATATCAGTCACTTCACACAACAGTCACAGATTTACGGGATGATGATCCCGAATATTCAAGACCAATTGAAATTCAAATCCGGACTCATAAAATGCACCGGATGGCTGAATATGGGGTTGCAGCACACTGGCTTTACAAGGAAAAACTGCAAGCACCAAAAGAAAAAACCGCAGAACTAATAGAAGAAACATTGCTGGAAAAAACTAATGCTGACAGTGATGACGAAACGATGCCGCTGATTGATTTGTTCAGTGACAATATTTATGTCATGACTCCGGCAAGGGAAATCCGGGAGTTGCCTCAAACCGCGACACCGGTTGATTTCGCTTATGCAATTCACACAGAAGTTGGTAACCGCACGACCGGTGCAAAAGCTAATGGGAGCATTACACGTCTTGACAGCATTCTGCACAGCGGTGATACAGTTGAAATACTCACCTCACCAAGGCAGGAACCACGGAAAGAGTGGCTCGAATTTGTAAAAACACGTCACGCCCGCAATAAGATAAAACATGCTTTGCACGAGCGAGGTCGAGAAGGTCGTAGAAAAGAGGGCTTGGAAATACTGGAGCGTGAATTCCGCAATCACGGTCTCCACCTGAACCGCTTGGTCAGGGAGGGTCGGATGGAACATGAATCACGTCAGCGTAAAAATCAGGAGTTTGACCACATCTTATTTTGCATAGGCGACGGTTCTATTCGCTGTGAAGAAGTTAGACGCTGGTTTGTCGATGATCAAAACGATGCTTCTGCAAGCTCAACTGCGGAAACTCAAAAACCGGCAGAAACAAAACTCAAGACCAGCAAAAAGAAAACAACACCTGCTACATCCGGTGGAAAGATTATAGTGGATGGTATGGATAATGTGATGACACGTATCGCACGCTGTTGCTCTCCGGTGAAAAACCAGGCCATTCTAGGCTATCTCACTCAAGAGAGAGTAATCACCATCCATAAAGAAAAATGTACTTTTCTGCAGAAACTCAGTCCGGAAAGACTGGTAAAAGTATATTGGGAAGGCAAAGAGTAAAGGTGATTGCCCTGTGGCAATCAGTAATTAAAATATTATCAGCAGACAGCTTTTATCTTTTCCAGAAAGAAGGAAAGAGCAGCACAAGAGCAGAAAACATTTCCAGTCTGCCAACAAGCATCAGCCAGGAGAGGAACCATTTTCCAGGTGCAGATATTTGCGAAAAGTTTTCTGAAGGACCGACCTCCCCAAATCCAGGACCGATATTCATCAGTGCAGAAATTACTGAACTCATAGCGGTCTGATAATCCATTGAATCAACCAGTACCATCACTGACCCGCCCGCAAAGACCAGGAAAATATTGGTAATGAAATAACAGATTGAGAGGTTGATTGCAAATGGATCAATGGCGCGCTGATTAAGGCGAATCGGCAGGATGGTTCTGGGCTGGAAAAACATTTTCTTGATCGAAGTCACCATGTATTTCCAGATGATGACAAAATGCACGATTTTTATACCACTTGTAGTTGAACCGGCACATGCACCAATGAAGCAGACAACGTAGAGCAGCATCAGTACCGCCTGCGGCCAAAGCTCATAATCCGCTGTAGTGTACCCTGTAGTGGTCAGCAGTGAAATTATCTGAAAAGAGGCATAACGCAGGGCTTCAAAAAATCCGTCATAACTTCCATTTAGCCATAAAATTAAAGTTGATACCCCGCAGAAGAATCCAACGATACTGGCGTACCAGCGTAGTTCGGTATTGAGACGAACCAAATTCCACTCACCTTTTAACATGTGGTAAAAAAGCATGAATGTCATTCCACCCAGGAACATAAATATCGTAATTACCCAATCAAAATAAACACTGCCGTAATAGCCAATGCTGGCATTCTTGGTAGAAAAACCAGCCGTGGATACTGTACCGAAGGCATGACAAAGAGCATCAAACAGTGACATCCCTCCGCCCCAAAGCAACAAGGTTTGCAGCAGGTTCAAACCAAGATAGATAGACCAGAGCCAAATCATGGCGTCACGGTTACGGGGGAGAAATTTTTCTTTGGTGATTACCTGTCCGGGACTTGATTCTGCACGGAAAATTCTGACTCCCGCCATTCCGTGAGGCAAAAAGATCAAGGTCAGAGTCAGGAATCCCATGCCTCCCAAAAGATGTGTTTCACTGCGCCAGAATAACAGACCATGTGGCAAAGACTCTATGTCATTCAGGATGGTAGCGCCAGTTGTGGTGTAACCTGACATCATTTCGAAAAATGCATCAGTGAATGACGGAATTGAGCCGTGGATCATAAAAGGCAGCGCTGACACCGCCGAAATGATCACCCAGCCGAAAACCGCGATAAGGACTGCATCACGAAAACTTAATTCGTAATTGCTCGGCGTAAACCACCAAAGAGGCAGGCCCATAGCTAAAGCCACTGCTGCAGAAATGAAGAGTGCGTTTAAATCACCTTCCTGATAAATTAAGGAGACGACAATAGGAAACAACATGGCGATGCTGGTGACTATCAGCAGTGTCCCTATCACGTATGCTATGGAGCGAAAATGCATTTATTTTTTTCTATTCATCAAGGTCTTAACTCAATAATTAGTTAGTCCTTTTCTTCTTTTTCTTCTTCTTCTTCTTCTTCTGAGGGAGGTGCTGATTGAACTTCAGGATTGTTTAATACATCCTTTATTACCTGCATAAGATGAACAGAATTACTGTCTGAAATAGGGTGATCGAAGACAAGCAGACCTTTTTTGTCCTCTCCATGCACCAGAGGATAAACGATAATTTCTTTGGCGAGTATGTTTTTTATCCGATAAAAATCCAGACTTTTTTGTGAGCTGTCAAAATAATTTTTAAAAATGTTTTCAAAGTGAGCAGTGTCTAGCTTCTTCAGCCCCTTCCTGACCTCATCAATACGTTGTTTTCTAATATGATAGACTAATTCCTGCTGAACTGTACCTGCTCCATCAGTGGGATCTTGACGGTTAGTGTTGCAGATAATCGCTACACCTTTCGCATTATTAGCAATCGTGTTCCTGAAAAGAGCGTCCATAACATTTTCCCAGTCTTTTCGTAAGACTTCGTGAGGATATTGACCTATTATCTTTTTTTTAAAAAACATTCCCATAGCTCATAAAGATTATAAAGTTTTAAATATATGACAGCAAATAAACAACCACCAAAATCAATTAACCCTTCATCTGATTTGTTTAGCTGACACGGTTCATGATAGAGTGGTATTGTAAAGTTACTTTGCCATTCATTCAACTTAAAAATATTTTCACCATGCAAGCAGCAAAATCTTCCTGGAAAAAACGTATTCAGCACTGGCTGATCACTAGAATACTAGTGGTGCTGATTCGAGTTACCGGAAGTACAACACGAGTACGACGCCTAAATCATCAAGTGTTGAAATCAACTCTGGAGGAGTACGGCAGTGTGATTGTTGCCACTTGGCACCAAAACATATATTTCAGCATCTGGCTGCTGCGTAAACAGGAACTAACCGCTTTAATCAGCAGCAGTGATGACGGTCAGGCAATTTATGATGTATTTGCTCACTATGGCTATCAGGCGGTGCGGGGTTCAACCACCAGAGGTGGAATTCCAGCCTTGAAACAACTGATAAAATTACTTAAGGATAAAACCTCTGTTGCCATTACTCCGGACGGCCCGCTTGGTCCTCCGGAAAAGATTCAGTCCGGTGTGATCCTGCTTGCTAAATATGCCGGTGTGCCAATTATACCCTGGCACTATGAAGCAGCTCATCAGTGGAATCTTAATAGTTGGGACAGACACAAAATCCCCAAGCCTTTTTCAAAAATTATCGAAGCATTCGGAGAGCCTTTTCACGTTCCAAAAAAGCTGCTGCCTGAGGACGTTCCGGTTTTTTGTGAAAAGCTGGAAACAATTTTGAAAGAACTTGCGCAGAAAACAGCTGAGGAAATTTCAAACAAGAATAAAATGCCAAAAAACTGAATGCTATTCCAAAAGTAAGAAAACTTAAAATTGCTTTTCGAAAGCAGCAAAAAAGCTCTCAACATCTTCCGGCGCTAACTGGTTTATGCCTGCAGCAGCGACCCTTCCGCCGCCGGAAAATTTAAGACATAATGTGTCTGCACCAAAAGGCCTGGCAATCGGGGCACGTACACCTACCAGAAAAGTCCCGTCTGTACGTTCAACCAACAAAGCATGTGCTTGTTCAGGGGATTCACGTGCAAGTTGATTACTGAAAACTCCGGAAACGCGTCTGCTCCAGGCGGCATTCGGAAACTGAAAAATTCTGCCCGCAGAGCTTTTTCTCAAAGCTTGTTTTTCTTCTGCTTTTTGCATGTCACTCCGGAAGCCTTCACGCAATTGTTTCAACTCTGATGAGGACTGAATAAATTCAAAAGGATCGCTAAAAGGATGCAGACTCAGATATAAAGTTTCCGGTGAAAAATGTAAATCAGCTAGCGTTTCACCATATGCATTGTAATTGATTAACTCCCCCAATTCTCGCAATTCTGCAGTTTTTTTCGGTTCAAGTTTCAAACTCTCCGCCAGTTGAAAAGCAGAAGCGTGTAGGTTATCACCAAAAGCAGCAGCTACGGCCCAGAGACGATATTTGCCTGCTAAATAACGGTCAACCAAAATGCTGGTGCAAACACCGGGACTGGTGTCTATGTGTGAGTGAAAAAGTGGAGATTCTACTATTTCCCCTGCAAAATGGTGGTCAAAATAGTGAACGGTGTTAGCTTGATTCAGTAACTGCAGGAGAGGCTCACGGTTGGCATGAGATGAAATATCGAGCACTGTAATAACGCTGTCGTGTGCAGAAAGTGCGTGCTGCAACAACAGTGTATCACGCTTTACTCCGGTGACAAGGCGGCTTTTTTGAGGATTTTGCAGACGAAGCTGATGGAGGGCGCATATCCCATCGGCATCCCCGTTGAAGATGTCAATGTAAGGCATGACGGCCCGTTCGGTTCATCAATTGATGAAAATGATTTGCGCAATTACGAAGGCAAAAAAAAGGACGATTCCCAGCACAGCTACAGATCCTGGATTGAGAAATCTATCATCCGAATTTGCTCCAAGGGAATTAAGACGGTTGGAACTTGCCGGACGTATTGTTTTTGCTGATACTTTATTGGCTTTAATTTTGGGTGGCATCAATCTAATAATTAATTGTTATTTTTTCCTAAATGATTGTAGTTTAAAAAGTTTGCAAAAAAAGAACCAACTTTTACACTTAGACAGAATAAAAATGTTCTCCCCACAAAACCTTAAATTCGTGTTTTCTGATTACGCAAATGATGATCCACTAAAACCAGATTAATCATAGCCTCAACCATTGGCACCGCACGTGGTAAAACGCAGGGATCATGACGTCCTTTAGCTTTCAGTTTCACTTCCTGGCCATCTCTGCTGACAGTGTCCTGCTCAAAGTTTATCGTGGCGGTAGGTTTGAAAGCAATTCTCAAATCAATATCCTCTCCGTTGGATATTCCACCCTGAATTCCTCCGGAACGATTTGTACTTGTGCGGATATTACCTTCACGCATGACAAACGCATCGTTATGCTCTGATCCTTTGAGTGTCACTGAATCGAAACCAAGACCAAATTCCACCCCTCTTGTAGCAGGGAGAGACATCAAGGCTTTTGCTAAATCCGCGGTCAGTTTATCAAATACCGGTTCTCCCAATCCGGCCGGTACATTACGGACAACCGCACGGATTATTCCACCAGCGCTGTCTCCGGACTTCCTAACTTCATGTATACGTTCGATCATCGCTGCGGATGCTTCCGGATCTGGACAACGTACAATGCTGGTTTCAATCTGATTTTCGCTGACAGTATATTTATCTACAGAAGATTTTATTTCATGGATTTGCTCCACCCACGCAATCGTCTTAATCTTGTCCCAGTGGTGCAGAAGTTTTTTTGCAATTGCTCCGGCAGCAACTCTTCCTACAGTTTCACGTGCACTCGAACGGCCGCCCCCCATCCAGTCTCTAAAACCATATTTCTGCTCAAAAGTAAAATCCGCATGGCTCGGCCTGTACACATCCTTAAGGTGATCATAAGCATGGGACTTTGCATCTTGATTTGAGACCATCACAGAAATTGCTGTACCTGTGGTTCGGCCCTCAAAAACTCCGGAAAGAATCCTCGCAGTATCGCTTTCTTTACGCTGTGTTGTTATTTTGCTTTGCCCGGGACGTCTCCTGTCAAGTTCATATTGCAGATCATCTTCACTCAGCGGAAGTCCTGAAGGGCAGCCGTCAATTACTACTCCAACTCCTCCACCATGGGATTCGCCCCAGGTAGTGATTCGAAATAATTGTCCAAAACTGTCGCCCATTTTTAGCTTATCTTTGATTAACCTACTTGTTTTGTTCGTATTAATGTCCTGACAGCATAACCATTTAACGCTCAAGGTGCAAGAAACTTGGTGTCCTAACCTTGCAATTTCAGGCTATGAACACTAAACTGATGCTGAAATATTTTTCGTTTTGATTTATCAGGAAACAGCAAAAATTTAAACACTTACCGCAAAATGACGAAACTTCATAAAACCGGACCAAAATGGGTCATGTACAGTTCCATGGGTTTGGAGCTTGGTCTGTCTGTTGTAGTGGGATTTCTGATAGGAAGCTGGCTTGACGAGTGGTTGGAAACAGAACCCTGGTTTTTTCTGGTTTTTGGAATTGCAGGAATAATAGCAGGATACAGGAGCATTTTTCGTCTGGTAAAACGTGTTCAAAATGATGCTGAAACTGAGCGTGACAACTCAAACAACTCTACTACCTGAAAAATATATGCATCCTGAGGACGCAGAAAAATCAAATCCTGACTCAAAGTCAGTTGACCCAAAAGATAAACGTGATGGGGAAGTGCCCCCGAATACTGCTAGTGAGGAAAATTCAACTCTTGCTGAAGTTACTGAAGACTCAGTTCCCACGAAGGTAGACGGTCAACTCAAGCAGGCATATGTTTTCAGAAATCTGCTTTTAGTGGCTAGTTTCATTTTAGTTGCAGGAACTGCAATATTTAACCTTGACCTTTTGCCGTCTGTTCTGTTAGGATGTGGGGTTATAGGATTTAACTATTTTTGGACTATGCAGTTTGTCCGAAAACTATTACAAGAGCAAAAATTACAAGCACTTGATTTACTGTTTTCTTTCACGAAATTCGGGATTTCAGTAAGCATTTTGTTTGTCGCAATGCAATACTTTGATTTATCACCAGGTGGTCTGTTGATCGGCCTTTCTAATATTGCACTTGCGGTCATTATTTATTCTTTTATCAGGGTAATGCACCCTCAAAAATCTGTATAAGTCATTCAACAAAAACTACAGAATGAACAAGAGACTTGCACTAATCAGCGTTTTTTTACTGACAGCCGCCCCTGCTTTTGCAGCAGAGGGATTCACCTGGGCTCACTTTTTATTTAGCGGATTAGAACAACCGCTGGTAGATCTCGGTATTGATCCAGTTCCATTTCTGGACTTGCTGATAGTAGCTTTTTTTCTGATTGTGTTCGCATATTTTGCAGGTAGACCTTTCAGACAAACTGATTTACTGGAACCTTCAGGCAAAGCCAATTTTTCCAATTTTGCAGAAGTTATAGTGAGTGCAATTCTGAATTTTTTAAGCGGAACTATCCGCCATGGAGTTGGAGCACGTCCTATTCTTCCCTTACTTGGCACATATGGATTATTTATTTTATTGCTGAATCTTATCGGTCTGGTGCCTGGATTTAACCCACCGACAGATCAGTTTAACGTTACCATTGCCTTTGCCTTGATCATTTTTCTAATGACTCATGTATTAGGTATTCGTCAACATGGAGCCGGTTACATAAAACAGTTTCTGGGTCCCATGCCCTTACTTGCACCGCTGATGCTGCCGATTGAAATCGTCAGTCATTGTGTGCGCCCGCTTTCCCTTTCGATCAGGCTGTTTGGGAATATGACAGGAGATCATAAAGTAGTTTTGATCTTCACGTCAATTTTGGCCGTCGGCCTACCCATTCCGTTTATGGGATTGGGAATTTTGGTGTCAGTTTTACAAGCGTTTGTGTTTGTGTTGCTGTCTGCCATTTATTTTGAACTCGCAATGAGTGAAGCTCACTGATTGCGCTGATTTAATTAACATCAAAAAGGATGTCATGAAGAAATTATTATTGTTGGCGTTGCTTATGTCAGCGAGTTTCCCTCTGTATGCTGCAGAAATGGGAGAAATGGCTACATTCGGAATTGCTCTTGGTGCAGGTTTAGCAATTGGAATTGCAGCTCTTGGTGGAGGAATTGGTCAAGGTTTGGCGATGCGCGGAGCTTTGGAAGGTATTGCTCGTAACCCAAATGCTACAGACAAAATTTTCACACCGATGATTATCGGACTGGCGCTGATTGAGTCGCTGGTAATTTACGCACTCGTGATTGCGTTTATGTTGCAGGGTAAAATCTAAAACTCGCGTTTTATGCGGCTCACTTTTATGAGCCGCAACCTCCTTCCGTCTTTTCTCCTCACATTTTCAGTTTTCCAGGATCAGCACACCGTCCGCTTTCAGAAATTCAGTTCCTGTAGCATTGTCTGCATTTCTCAAGAGCAGTTGAAAATCCGTAGCTCCTGAATCATTCGGCGCGTGCAGAGTGATCAGCAAATCGCTTCCGGATGTTTTAATATTTCCTGACCAGTTTTTAAAACCTTCTGCAAATACACTACTTTCAAGCACAGGCGGATTTTCCTGCAATTGGTTTGGAGTAAACTTCTGTAAATAATTCTGCACCTGAACAACAACGCCATTCAGTTCCTGAAAAAGAATCTGTGATTCCAGAAAAGCCTGGCTTTGAAAACGCTGCTGGATACTTTGCTGGAAAAAACTCAAGATAACACCTCCAATCAGTAGAGTCAGCACCAGCACTGTAATCAGTAAAAATCCTCGCATGGTAATTCGAATGATAATTTGTAAAATCAGGGATCGGCACAGACCCTGAAACCAGCGGTTGAGGAATGTGTCGTTTGAGGGCTTGAATGTCTAAACGCTGATCGAATGTCAGTTTTTTTGCTTCCGTAATAACCTCCACGTTGACTATGTCTTGTTCCGCTGCTGGGCGCTACGGGGCCTTGCGGATTTACCACACCATCCGTAACTTCACTGTAATAAACATCACTGTAATTATCTGAAACCCACTCCCTGACATTTCCATGCATGTCAAACAAGCCCCATTGATTAGCGCTTTTTGTCCGCACTTCCTGCGGCTCACCGGTATTATCGTACCAGGCGATACTTGTTGTACAAGTATCATTTCCACATGACCATTTGCTTGTTGTTCCGGCACGTACCGCATATTCCCATTCTGCTTCTGTACAAAGCCGATAAGTTCCGGAACGTGTACCCGTCAGCCAATCTGCATATTCGACAGCTTCAATCCAGTTAACATAGTTCATTGGATAGTTTTCCTTTCCGGAAACTGCGTATGTTTTTTTTGCATTGCTTGTGCTGTAAGTGTAATTGCAGCTTCCGGAATCTACACATGCTTTGAATTCACTTGAGCTAACTTCATGATCAGAGATATAAAACGGCCCTGTTAATTTTACAGTGTGAGTAGGGGTTTCATCGGTTTCATTATCTCCATCTACAATTGATTGATTATCTGCACCCATTTGAAATCTTCCTCCGCTGAGCAAAACCATCCCGTTGCTGTCAGCAGAAGTAATCACCAAACCACCCAAAGTTTCAAAGCCGGTTGTGCTTGCCGAAGAAAGCGCATTTCCGGCAGTGTCCTGAATTCCGCTTGTCAAAGAAACGCGGTAATCCTGAAAATGCGATAGATTATCAGTGGGTGTGAAAGTGACCGTTGAACCATTTAAACTGAAACTGCCACTGATAGAATTACTCATGTTATCCAATAATTTGAAAGTGCTTGAACTTAAAGTTTCCGCAGAAACTGCTTCGCTGAAAATAACGCTGATTGTAGTGTTTAGCGAAATACTGCTGGAATTGTCTGCAGGAGTGATTGAGATAAAACTTGGTTTGGTAGTGTCTGTCGCAGGTTCATCGTCTGAACTTGTTGAGTTATCGGCTGAATCTCCACTTGAAGAGGAAAATGTGGTGAACATCCAACTGTTGTCCTGTCCCAGAATGTTTCCGGATGTGTCCTGAACTTCACTCAAAACGGATGCCGTGTAAATAGTATCTTCACTTAAAGAAGAAGCCGGAAGCAAAACAACTATATTTTTCGAAAGAGAGACTGTTACTGAAACCGAGCTGCCATTTGTAGTGAGGGAAAAATTATTTTCATTCACACTTCCTGTCTTAAGTTCATGGCTGAATGAAATCACGAAGGAGGCATTTACTGAGACTTTGGTAGCGTTATCTTCAGGTATAGTAGATATTACCGTAAATTCCTCAGCAGGCGCAACTGTGCTTCCACCTTCTGCATATTCTTCAGAGGAATCCTTACTGCACGAAGCTGAACTCAGGATGATCAACAGCAATCCTGCCAGCAATTTCCAAGGCCCCATCGACATAGCTACCTTCCCTGCCTCAGCAGATTTTGTGCAGCCTCCTATAAGTCGAAAACTCGCAGAAAGCTTAAAAAGGTGCAAGGTGAATTAATTGTTTAGCTAATTCAACGCAGTTGAAATGCATTTTTTTAAGGACATAATAATAAAATTTTGCTATGGTGGGGTTTCAGGACACATGCAAAATTAATTTCCAAATTTGGGAGAGAATAATGAGTGAGCATAAAATTTTTGAAGTACCGGCAGCAACCAAAGAAAATACTTGGATTGATAATGAGACCTATTTAAAAATGTACGAAGAGTCTGTGAATGATCCCAAAGGCTTTTGGGACAAACAGGCAGAGCGGTTGGACTGGTTCAAGAAGTGGGACAACACCCTCGACTGGGACTTCACCAAGGGTCATATCCGTTGGTATGAAGGCGGAAAACTCAATGTTTCTTATAATTGTCTCGATCGTCATTTAGAAAAAAGAGCTGATCAAAAGGCGCTGATCTGGGAGTCGGATGATCCAAACGTTGATAGAAGCTACACTTACAAAGAACTTCACACCGAGGTGTGTAAATTTGCCAATGTAATGAAGAGTCGCGGCATCGTTAAAGGTGACCGGGTGATGATTTATATGCCCATGATTCCGGAACTGGCAATTGCGTGTCTCGCTTGTACCAGAATCGGTGCGGTACATTCCGTGGTATTTGGTGGATTCAGCGCGGAAGCTCTTAAAAATAGAATTATTGATTGCGGCGGGAAAATGCTGATTACGGCAAATGCCGGTGTACGTGGAGGAAAGAGTATTCCACTCAAGCAGAATGCTGATCAGGCCATGCAGGGTACTGACACCGAGAGCTGTATCGTGGTAAAACACACGGCTGATGACTGTAACATGCAGTCAGGTCGTGACTATTTCTATCATGAAGATATGGCAAACGCCTCTGCGGATTGTCCCCCAGAAGAAATGGATGCGGAAGATCCGCTTTTCATTCTTTACACTTCAGGTTCCACAGGCAAACCAAAAGGCGTTTTACATTCCACCGCGGGATATTTGGTGTACACTTCAATCACTCATCAATACGTATTTGATTATCATGACGGCGATATTTACTGGTGTACCGCAGACATCGGTTGGGTTACCGGACACAGCTATATTCTTTACGGACCACTGGCAAATGGCGCGACAACCCTGATGTTTGAAGGTGTTCCAAATTATCCGGATTTCGGCCGCTTTTGGGACATTTGCGACAAACACAAAGTCAACATTTTCTATACTGCTCCAACCGCAATTCGCGCAATTGCCAAAGAAGGTGAGGAGCTGGTTAACAAACGTGATTTAAGTTCACTGCGTTTGCTTGGTACTGTCGGGGAACCGATAAATCCGGAAGCCTGGCTCTGGTATCACCGTGTTGTTGGACACGAGAATTGTCCGATAGTAGATACCTGGTGGCAAACAGAAACCGGCGGAATTATGATAACTCCGCTGCCGGGAGCAACACGCACCAAACCCGGCTCCGCAACCCGTCCGTTTTTTGGCGTTCAACCGCTCCTCGTGGATGCAGACGGTAATGAACTGGAAGGTGCAACTGAAGGGAATTTATGTATTAAACATCCATGGCCCGGACAAATGCGTTCCGTTTATGGTGATCATGAGCGTTTCATTCAAACTTATTTCAGTACCTACAAAGGGCTTTATTTTACCGGAGACGGCTGCCGACGCGACGAGGACGGTTATTACTGGATTACCGGTCGGGTTGATGATGTGCTGAATGTTTCCGGACACCGGATGGGAACCGCAGAACTTGAATCTGCAGTGGTGCTGCATGAAAATGTTGCGGAGGCGGCAATTGTTGGATTTCCACATGAAATCAAAGGACAGGGAATTTACGCCTATGTAACTTTAAATTCCGGAGTTGAACCAACTGATGATTTGAAAAAAGAGTTGGTGCAGCTGGTACGAAAAGAGATAGGACCGATTGCCACCTTTGACGTAATTCAATGGGCACCAGGGTTGCCGAAAACACGCTCTGGAAAAATCATGCGTCGTATCTTGCGGAAAATTGCGGAAAATGAAATCGACAGTATCGGCGATACTTCTACACTCGCTGATCCTTCTGTTGTTGAAGATTTGATTGCCAATTGTCCTGTTGCTTGAA
>Ga0233428_1001534_pt1 | contig 24229 bp, 30 predicted proteins | sample SI_118_April2016_4_FD_179890 | JGI IMG/M metagenome (GOLD analysis project Ga0233428, IMG submission 179890) | Seawater microbial communities from Saanich Inlet, British Columbia, Canada - SI_118_April2016_120_MG | ecosystem: Environmental > Aquatic > Marine > Inlet | place: Canada: British... | reverse complement strand
ACTTTGGTCTACCAGAATTATATAAAGCTGCTAAAGGCGATAAAAGATTGATGTCTAACAAATGGGCAGGTGACTTTAATGATGTACTTGAGAAGTTTGCTAAGTTAAAACCAGAGGAAGATAGAGCTCTGTATAGACTTATGACTAATGAAAAAATTAGTAAGGCAGACGAAGCACTACTGACTCCAGAAATTAAAGCTCTAGGTAAGGAAGGCAGAGCTGTAGTTAATAAACTAGGTAAGGAATTAGTCCGCTTAGGGATATTAGAGAAAGATACTTTTGTTAGGAATAGAAATAAATATCTATATCGTTCTTATGAGAAACACGAAGGACCTAAAGCTAAAAAGAAAATCGTAAGGGACGAAGCTACTCAGGGTGTTATTGCTTCTGAATTTGCACGGAGAGGTAGGGATAAAAAATTCTACAGGAAAAAGACTGAAACACTAGCTGACGCAGTTGCTAGAGGTGAGAAGGAAGGTTATAGATTAATAAGTAGACATAAGGGTCACGCTCTTATGAATAGAGACTGGACTGCTAAAGAGAGAAAAGATATGGGTGAGATTATAAGCTCTACCTTTGCTTTAGCTAAGACTGGTAAGCTGATGTCCAATGATGTAGCTCTATTTAAATTCTATGATGACGTATCTAAGATGGGTAGTGATGTTGTCTCTCTTAGTAAGGCTGATTCTCCTGAAGGTTTCAAACAGATACCTGAAGACTTTGTTCGAGTAGGTGGAGAAAAAACTAAAGTTAGAAAGTTTGGTGCTCTAGCAGGTAAATGGGTATCACCTGAAGTATATAGAGATATTACTTGGGCAGATAAGATTAAGAGATACAATCAAGATGATGTTATGGGTATAGCCACTCTTCATCGTAAGATGTTGCAATACTGGAAGAGAACTAAAACTTCTTTAAATCCTGTAGTTCATATGAATAATGTTATGTCTAACTTTGTTCTCTATGATTTAGTAGATGCTAATTACAAGCACCTAGGTTCTGCGGGTAAAGATTTCTGGAGAGCTTTCCATCCTAATAAAGATAAGAGAGTTAAGAGTGATGACTATAGAGAAGCTGAGAAGCTAGGGGTATTCAATGCTGATATAATGAAGCGAGAGTTAGCAGACTTCGAGCACGATACCTTTAAGCGTTATATGAAGATAGGTGCTCAGAATGATGATAAGCTATTAGAAAATCTATGGGAAGGCACTAAGAAATATGCAGGTAAGACTCATATGGATAGACTCTACAGTGCCGAAGATAGTGTATTTAGATTGGGTCTATTCAAAGATAAGAAGACTAAGCTAATAGCAGAAGGTATGAAGCCTGAAGAGGCTGCTAAAGAAGCAGCTAAGTTTGCTCGTAAGTATATGTTAGATTATGAGATTGATGCACCTGCGGTTCAACTAATGCGTGAATCATTTATGCCTTTCATATCTTATACTTATAGAGCAGCTCCAATCATAGGAGAAACTCTAGTTCAAAGACCTTGGAAGATAGCTAAGTGGGGAGCCATATTAGTAGGAGCTAACCAGTTAGTAGCTGATGATGAGGAATATCGTACAGAAAGAAAGAGACAGAAAGAATTAAATATGGGATTCAATGTCTTGGGTATCCCGGGAGCTAACACATTAATTAAAGTTCCTAGGGGTGACAGGAGTCAATACTTAGATGTCTCTAGATGGATACCTGCGGGTGACGTACTTCAAGTTAAAGACCAAGGATTTAATATCCCGGGTGTTCCCGCACCTTTCCAGCCCTCTGCTGGTGCAGCCGGTGGTATATTTAAAGCAGTCACAGGATTTGATACATTCACTAAACAGCAAGTACCCGGAGTAGGTTCAGATTCAATGAGAGATGAACTGTCTGCTAGGATAGGATGGAACCCAGAGAGTATATTAGGAAAAGAGTTTATCCCTTACTGGAATCAAGGGTGGAACATCTGGAACTCTTATGTATCTGAAGGTAAACGACATCCTACTAAGGATGATAGAACATTGCCGGAAGCTCTATTAGGTGGTGTAGGTATTAAGGTCAAGACCTATGATGAGAAGAAGATGGCTACTAGAGTACACTATAAATATCAGAACAAGATAGAGTCACTTACTAAAAAGATAAGGAAGATGGTAGCTAATAAAGCAGGTGGTCGTATTCAATCTGATTCTTATGACAAAGAGATTAATAGACTGAGGTCTGAACTAAAGAAGATATCAAAGGAAGCTCAAGAAGCTCTAAGGAAATCTAAATAATATGGGATTATACGAACAGTTAGTACAACAATATCCTAATGCTGATAGAGATTTACTTAAGCATTATACTAGAGTAAACGAGATGAATCCTCTAGAGAGGATGTTCTTACCTTTAGGAAAAGAAGTTGCAGATTGGTTAGGAGTTACTGGTTCTAATACTGGATTCTCTTGGGATGACATAGGTGCTGATATAGCAGGTGCATACTTTACACCAGAAGAAGCTAACAGAAAGGGTCTATTCACCCACACAGAGGGAGCTAACTGGGGTGGTCAAGGTCAGGGTTTATTCAGTGAATTACTTTTAAATTTGAGGCGATAATGGGTTGGTTTACAGGATTATTAGAGAACATAGATAGACCATCTAATGCTCTGCAAGGACTAGCTGTAGATGGTGTTGAGGGTCTTAAGCGTGGGTGGGGTCAGGAAGAAGACTACGACTTCGAGCAGATGTGGAGTGAAGACCTAGCTAAGCAAAAAGGTTATTACGAAAGAGATAATTGGGGCAGGACAAGTTATGCTGTATCTGCTGCTTTAAACTTATTAGTAGACCCACTCAATCTTCTCCCTGTAGGTCTCTTATCTAAAGGAACTAAAGCTGTTAAGAATGCTAAACAGATGGGAGCCAATGTAGACAAGAGTGCTATGAAAGGTTCTTTTGTTTCTTCTTTCCCTAATTATATACAAGGACATTACGCACCCACTGCAAGAACTAAAGAAGTTATGAAGTCTTTAGACGAAGGTTTATTATCTGATGTTAAGATAAAAGGTGTACCACTCTCAACACAATATGCTAAAGCCAAGAAAGGCACTGGCTTTGCTAAGACGGGACTTGCAGGGCTAGGTAATATAGTTAAGAACTCATTAAGTCCAGAAGCTAGGGCTCTATATAGAAGTCATAATATAAACAAAGGTATGATGGAAGGGGGTTTCTTATCTAACAAAGGTAACACAGATTTAGAGTTAATTCATAGGGCTTTATATAATGCTCACATAGCAGAACAATCAGGAACAGTAGGTAGTAAGACTCTATTAAAAGACTTTATGAAGAGAGTTGAATACGAAGGATACGCACCATTTAAAGAAGGTACTTATCATAAAGCATCTAAAGGTAGAGTGATAGGTGGTCAGGCTATAACTAAAGACGAAGCCAATATGCTAGAGAATATTATGGGTAGGGTCTGGGTTGATGGTAAAGGAATCAAAGCATCTGATGACGCTAGTACCAGAGTGTTTATTAAAAGACCTTCCAGTCCTAAAGGTGGTAGACACCTTAATGATATGAAAACAAAATCTAGAGATATTGCTGTTGTAAGAAAATTGTTTGAAAATAATAGTAAGGCTATGAGAGGTATGAATATAGATGAGCTAGCAGAGTACCTCACCGAATCTACAGGTAAAGTTTTTAAACCTGATGCAAAGACAGGACAAGTCTGGAGTAACTTCTCTATGACAGGAACATCCATAACAGAGGGCGGTGTCAACATTGCTTTCGGTATTAAACCTAGTGGTCGTTTTATTGCATCAGTTAGTGATGAACATAACTTCTTAGAGAAGATAAAATTTATGGGGATAGGTAAGAGGATAGAGAGTAGCTTACCTAATAGAGTTGTTATGATGACTACCCCCGTAACAGGGAAGATAACTAAGTTTAAGAAAGCAGAGGGTAGTGGTGCTAAGAAAACTATCTATGAAAAAAATAGAATAGCTATGGATAAAGAAATGAAAGATGAGAAATGGATGACAGCTTTAGGTTCTATTACAGATGCTAAGGCTACACGACCTGACCTAATGTATGAGACTGGAAGACAGTATCAAGGTTTAGGTGCAGGTAGTGCAGGTCTGTTCAGTTTACCTGATGCTAACGAGTAGTTCACCGGTGAACTGCTAGTGACTAGTCCTCTCCTCGAAAGACATAAGGGCATCATCTATGTGTAGATAACCAACCTCCTTATCAATCCACTGACTCCCTTGGAACTCTGTGTTCTGCGGGAGTTTTTTTGTGTGCCATTTAAAATCATAGCCTTCTTCTTCATCCTCTAAGTTAGCAGGGTCAAACACATACACAATGTGACTGTTAGTTTTATTAGGCATAGACACTGCATACCAAAACTCTAGCTTGTGTTCTCTTGCAAAGTTCTTATTCCAGTCATACTTCATCTTCTCAATGAGAGTATCTGGGTAATGCTTGTTCCTACATTTAATCTCTAGCATAATGCCGTGCTCTTTATCGAAGGCATCATATCTAGAAAACTTATCATCCATAGGTTCAAAATTATATTCCAAACCATTGAGTGCTTTAATGATTTTATTCTCATTCATAAGCTAATTTCCTGTTTTGTGAAAAAAGTGGGCTCGAAATCTTCGATTCTCGAGGACTTCTCTGGGTAAGTAAGGGGTAGGGTAAGGTCATTTCTTCCAATCTGTCCTCCATAACCTAGGGTTCCTCTCATCTTTCCGCTTCTGTTTTAATTCTTTTTGGAGCTTGGAAGTCCCATCCATCTGGACGAGACCCCAAGTATGTTTAGTTGATGCTTGTTTATTAGCCACCAATCCAACCAAAGAACATAGCCACTACAACGACAGCTAAGAAAACAGTAAGTGACCTATTTTTTAAAACCATATTGATATAGTTTTTGTATCCCTTCATAACTTTTACTCCTCTATTATTATTAAGTTTAACATCTATCTGCCTCAGTGTTTCGTCTACTTGTTTTTGTAGAACAGGTATCTGCACCTTCTCTTTCCAAAGTTTGCGTACTAAACTTACTCTCATACGAGCCACCCTTTCCTCAGTGCTTCTAGCCACATAACTACATAGACTAGGCAACCTGCAGAAATCATTGATGATATAAATGCTAGACATCTCACCGCTCTTTTAAAAAGTCTTCTCATACTTTCCACCCCACACATAAGGATGAGTCAACAGGTGCGTGACATTGTAAGTGTTGCATCTTCTCTTCAACCATAGTACAACCTGTTAAGGTAATAACAATTATTTGTAACGCTACAATTAATAATATTGTATTTATCATTCTATCTCCCTCTCTTCCTCAGTTAAATCTACCATCTCACATACACTGCCAGTACAAGCTAAAGTTTTCATACTTATTGTAGTGTCTGAGAGTTCGTATTCTTTGATTCTATCCCAGTTTACAGACTCAGGCATATTAGCAAGAGCCTCGAGATAAATCTCCTCATTACAGTCCTCATATGGAGCTTGTTGATAACTGTGGTCTGAGTGTGGTAAGAAACTAACACCACTCACTTCATCAAAATGTTTATAGACCCACGCTCCAACTTCCATCCATTCGTGTTCCTTAACACTGATTGTCACACTAGGCTTGTGCTCACAGTAGTATCTCTGATATGTAAGCCACAGTTCTAGCTGTTCGATAGCTGTCTTATCATCTCTTAAGACTGCACCCTCTGGTGCTTTCATAGGAAATGTAAACACCTCTACACTATCAGGCTTCATAACATCAGGCTCACAAGGTATACCCTCATCCTTCATAAGCTGTGCGATAGGGTCTTTAACATCTGCCCTAACCCTGCGTAAATAATAACTGTGATGTCTAGGGTGAATACCTGACGCTGAGTCTACCAGTTGGCTGACTGTCCCACTAGGTTTGATAGCGGTGATAGCTGTCGATTGATTGATTCCTAATAGTTCTGCCCAGTGCTTGTTAGTCTTGATTGCCTCGTTCTTTAATTTCAAGAGGAAATCTGGGAGGCTTAACTTACTCTGCCATCCTCTGTCTTCACTACTACCATTCATAAATGAGTTGTCCATAATACCTGTGAGTGATACACCTAGTAGTGCTTCCTCCTCTGTATTCTGTACCCACTTAGGTCTCAATCTCTTGAGGCTAGTAAGTGATGCTTGGAATGTACCCAGTATGGTAGCTAGTCTAACCTTACGGAGTATATCCTTCTGCGTGTCTTCCGCTCTCACCACAACCTCGGTAAGATTACAAAACTGTCCATCCCTAAGAATGATTTCACTACAAGGATTGCAACCGAACTCGTGCTCAGTGTTCCTCCTTCCTGAGTTTTCTACTTGTTTAATTGCTGCTTCCCTATTAAAGATACCACGCTCACCCGATTTAGAATCATACAGCGATAGCCATTCCTTCATAAAGATACCCATATCAGGCTTTTCTGTATAGCACACGCTGTTGTTACTGAGTGCCATTTCAGGTGTGTCTATCCACCACTGTCCAGTCTTAGCACTACGCATACGCTCATCAGTTAGATTGGATAGAGATATAAGTGCTGACCTACGCACACCACCCACAACCACAACCTCTGCTATCTTACACATCAGGCGGTGGCACTCATAAGAGTTTAGTTTCCTGCCTGACGCATTACTAAAGATGTTAGTAGCAAAGTGAAATAAATCAACCAGAGGTTCTGGACCACTAGCCCTACCACCAAAGGTCTTAAGTCTAGAACCTTTAGGTCTGACCTTAGAGAAGTCCCAGTTAGGTATCTCGCCCTCAAATAAATAATTAATTAATTTTCTAAAGGCTGACTGCCATCCCTCCTTACTATCCTGTACGACAATAGTATCCTCGACCTCTACTATCTGCTCAGGTATCTCGGGTAGTTTACTTATATGCTGTCTCTCTACACTAAAGCCTACACCAGTCCCGTGCATCAGAATGAATAGACACTCATCAAATGCTTTCGGGTGGTCTACGCTAAGGTAAGCACAGTTATATCCTGCTATATTATTCTTAGCTAGTGCAGGACCTGCTGTCATTAGTGCTCTCATACTAGGCATAACTTCTAAGTTACATACTGCTTCTTCAAGTATCTTCCTAGTCTTAGGCACTAACTCTTGGTTGGTATGGCTTTCGAGATGCCACTCCATAAAATCAAAGTAACGAGCAACTGTTTCTTCCCAAGTCTCTCTTCTGTTTTTGTCGGGTAGCCACCTAGCATACCTGCTAAGGGCTATAAAATTTTGATAATCATTTGGTAGTATCTTCAAGATAATCTCCTCTCTTTTTTTGTTCTTTCTTTTTGTTAGTAATAGTTTTAGTATGCCATAGCCTATCATACCTTAAGGCATACTTCAGTTTGTTCTTGACAGGGTGAGGTTTGTTAGTCCTCATCTATCGGTTCGATTTCAATGTTCACCATCTTCTTCCCATTGTCATCTAAGTAAGTATTATATTTTAATCTGCCTTGCCTGTGCATAAGTACAGCATCAGTTATCCCTCTATCATAGCATTTAGTTCCGTGTCTCCACAGTAACCACGCTCCTATAATAAGTAGACCTATCTGTAGCAGAATAAAATTCTCAGTTGGTATCATCAACATCTTCAAACTCCTCTCTCTTGTCTATTAATTTATCCTCGAACTCGTGTAAGATATCTTCCGTTGTTATATCTAATACCTCACACAGAGTACAAGGGTCTATGTTCTCTTGGACTATGCGTTCCTTTAATTCATTCAGAGTTAGAGCCATTGCTCCCCTCCTCTTGCTGTTGTTCGATAAGTTTGTCCAAGTACCACCTAGCCTTCTTCAAGTCATATATACCATCCTTGAACCTCCACCTGCAAATATACTTGCAAATATTAGAGGTTAGATAATCCATCTTTTGGTCTACTATAAAATCTATGACCTCAATATTACCTTGCTTGTAGTGACTAGGATTAATCTTGTCACCGGTGACATCTTTTGGTGTATCTAGTACACCCTTATAAGAAACTTCTAATCCTTCAATGTCCATTCTTTAAGCTCCTTTATTTGTTTAGTAGAAAATATTTTAATATCATACTTATCACACCACTGACGATAAGTAATCTTATTACCCTTGGCTACCTTAGAGTCTGGGCGGGGCATCAAGAAGATTAATTCCTTGCCTTCAAACTTCATCTGTTCAGCAATTGATTTATACTTCTGTCTATCCCCACTCCGGAAGAACCCTTTAACCTCGATATGATACTTACCCTTAACAAAGTCTGGGGTGTAGTTCTTTCGTATCGTATAGGCTATCCTACAGGGCTCATACTTCCACTCTCTGCCTAGTGCTTCCGCACATTCTTTCTCTAACTTACTCCGAAACTTTGTTGCCATCTTTATCCACCTCTATAACATTAGGTAAGTTCTCTACTTTAATTAAGTATCGTGGTCCATTAGAGTACAGGAATGTTCTTAGGTCTTCGCCCCAGCACTCGTGCTTGAATGAACAGTAGCTACATCCAACAGGTAGCTTCATATTGCCAGACTTACCATCAGCTACTGGTTCATAACATCTCTTAGGTGGCTTAGATAACTTGACTATATTCTTGATAGATTTAATTCTTTCTACTATCGAGAAGAAGTTCAGCTTAGTCCAGTACCATTGAGACTCATCAGCCATATCATACTTGAGGTATGTCAGGTGTCCGTTGGTCTTATCCATTACTAACCAACCTACATCTGTCGTACCCTCTGCGTGAGCATAGCCTTTGATTTGGTCTATGTATCCAAAGGGGTCATCGTTAATAAGAGAACCATCCTTGAATTTCTTGAACCCGTAAGGTGATGCAGACTTAACATCTGTCAGTACACCATCTATCTTACAGTCCATAGAACCTTTGATACCATCTACTTCTACTCGCTTCTGTTCGTGCGTCACATCGTGACCGGCAAGTTTAGTGAGTGCTAGTACCATCTCTTCAATCAAGTGACCGTAGAGAAATTTGATTCTAGTGTGAGGCATAAGTTCCTCACCCTTATATCCATTATAAGAATACCACAACTGTCTATCCTTCTTACCTATGTTAGACATACGGAGTTTGCGTCTATCAAACTTACTCTCTGTGATATTGTTTCGTAATATATTCTTAACATTCTCACCGAATGTTTCTATTACCTGCTCGACATCCACACCTTCCGTAATTTCTTTGGTGTCAATCATACGATATATGTCGCTTACTATTGTATCTGTACTCATTACTTAGTCTCCTTTGGAATAGTAACATCGCTCCAATGATGTTCACCTCTTTCAAAACCTAAATGGCTCATAGTATAACTAAGTTTTTCTAGGTTCCTTAAATCACTAAGATATAAATCCTGTGTTTCACAAATCATTTGATTCGCACTTCTTAGTTTGTTATAACCATCACAAAGTTCTTGATAGTTATCTTTGCTTATAGTAATAACTACCTGTTTCTTTTTATACTTTACTGTTGTATCTGTATTCATTGTTGTTTCTCCTTGGTTAAATAAAATAAAACTTTCTGTATTGATTCTACTGTATCACCTAAGATACCTATAGACCTATTACATTTATTACATAGCACACCCCTGAACTGCATATTCTGGTGGTCGTGGTCATAACAAAGTTTATCTTTGCTACCACACACTTCACACTTGTCACTGCTCGCCATTCTTTCTTGGTATTTTTTATAGGTTGTACCATATACTTTTTCTGCATAATGCTTTCTTCTTTTACGCAATATAGACTCGCCATTTTTAGCTCGCCAAGCATTCTCTCTTTTGTTCTCACACTTGTAGCATAAGTTTCTTCTACCGTGAGTGTGTCTACTACATTTTACAAATAGATTTAATTCTTCCTCAGTGTTTGCAGTAAGATTACAATCTTTACAGGTTCTTAGTGCGTCTGTTGCCACGTTTCACCTACCTTGTATTCACCGTCCAAAGGACAGTTTAAGTTAAAATATTTACCTGCTCGTACTATTGAACCAACTGCTAGACCTCCGAAGAAATCTGCTTGGTCTTCTCTGACTTCACACTGGAACTCATCGTGTACATTAAGTACAAACTTGTAGTCTATCTTGTATTGCTTTGCATACTCATCCAGAAGTATCAATGCTTTCTTCATTATGATTGCACCTGCACTCTGGAGTACAGTATTGAGTGCTGAATGTTCAGACCTTATATGTAGTTTCCTGTTGTCTAAACCTCTCACCCATCCCTTCTTAGCTTTCCTCTGGACATTAGTCCTAAGTTGTTTCAATGCCGGAGTATTATCAAGGAAGTTCTTCTGGAGTTGAGTGCCTAAAGATGCACCTCCTCCTGCCACGGAACCTAGTTTCAAAACACCTGCTCCATATAGAAACGCATAGATAAATGTCTTGGCTTGGTCTCTAGTTCTAAGTCCGGCTGACTTCTGATTAGCGGTATGTATGTCACCAGTAAGTATCTCATTGGTGTACTTATCATCATTCATATAGTGTGCTAACATCCTCAACTCTAGACCACTAGCATCTACACCCACCAGTTTGTACCCTTTAGGCACAGTCCATAGGTCACGACAGTCAGCACCATAGCCACCCTCAAATCCCCATAAGACATTGCCGTCCTTATCATACTTAGTCGCAGGGACTTGAGCACAGTTAGGTTTGGAGTGAGTCATTCGTCCTGTAATTGCACCACAAGAATTGACATTGCCGTGTACCCTTCCAGTATGCTCATCAATGGCTTCTACCCAACTCTTGACCATAGCTATACGCTTAGTGAGTGTCAAGTAATCCACAATCAATTGTGCCTCGGGTATATCCACAGACTTAAGAACCTTCTCGTCTACAATCACATTACCCTTATCAGTAAATGCTTTAGGTTTCCACCCGAAGTGCTGTAGATACTTAGCTATCTGCTGACGAGAACCAAGATTGAACTCAGGATACTCGTAGTAGCCCCAGTCATTATCCTTCTCAGTTAAAATTCTCCAGTGAGCACCCTTGTCTAGCTGTGCTTGATACCTCTTAGATATACTGCCATCCTTGTTGTGTTTCTTTTCTTTAGGATGTACGAGAGGCATCCATACAGGCAGAGGTTCAAATCTCTTATGCACCTCGTCCTCTATATCCAACACCTTCTCCTTCATCTCAGCTAGTAGTTCATAAGCACGCTCCTCATTTAGGACCATACCATTATCGGTCTGTTCTCTTATGATATCAGCAGTATCGTGTTCTAAGTCTACTGCCTCATCGTTGTCGTGCTGATGTCTCCACAGCTCCAAGTGTTTGTATAATGTTTTAGTGACTCGGACATCTTGCTGACAGTATTCCAACATCTCTTGGCTATACTCTTCCCATCCACCTTGATAGTCACCCTTGAGATTATGTAGTCTCTCACCCCAAACTCTTAGGGAGTGACCTCCATCAAGGCTAGGGTTGTGTAGTCTAGAAAGTACGAGAGTGTCCCGAAGATTAAAATCCCAATCCATCCCACTAAGCCTACGCAGAATAGGAACATCAAAGTTAATAATGTTGTGTCCCACAAGCGTATCGACATTCTCTGATGCCAACCAGTTTCGAAAATTTCCATTTGCTTCATCTCCTATGAAATTATAAATAGTAGACTCATCGTTATCGAGCATCGCACAGATGCAATGTACTCGAGTAGCTTGGAGTCCGTCAGTCTCTATATCAAAAAAAGCTTTCGACATCTTCAAGTACCTCCGTTAATCTACCTGTCTCGCTGTCGTACTGTAGCTTACAAGCCTTACCAGTTAAACCAGAGAACCTATTCTTTATAACCCTCAATGTAGTCTGGTTACGAATGATAGGGTCATCGTCCTGTTGATTGCGTTCTAGACCTATAACTATGTCAGATAACTGAGCGATTGCTGCGGAACCTCGAAGTTCTGAGAGGCTCACCTGTCCACCTTCTTCGTGAGGCTTACCCTGTGGTCGTCTCAAGTGAGATATAAGGAATAAGCCTACCCCAGTCTCCTGTACTATCTTCCTCAGCTTAGTCATAATGGCGTCAATTGCTTTGCGTTCATCTAAGATACCATCTTGGTCTGATACTACGATAGACAAGTGGTCTAAGACTATCCACTGACAGTCATAAGACTTAGCATAGGTTCTAATCACATTGAGTAGAGAGTCTTCCGACATACTACCGAAGTGGTCATAGAAATATACATTCTTATCACCGACAGACTTCTGCCATAGAGACTTCTTCTCCTTCGCACTCAACTCTCTCTCGAACTGAGGGATATGGATAGGAGCGTTAGCTTCAATAGACATCAAGCCTTTAACACTACGCTCAATCGACTCCTCCAAGTGAATGATTGCTAAGTTATCATCAGTAGTATTTAGAATGTAAGACTCTAGTTCCTTGACAACACTAGTCTTACCCATACCTGAGCCACTTGTTATAGTCACAAGTTCTTTGGCTCTGAACCCATAGGTTAGTTTGTTGAGACCTTGCCACGGATAATCTATGTTGACTAGGTTCTCGTCTTTAACTAAGTGTTCCCAAGTATCACTACCTTTAATGATACCGGCAGGAGTATAAGACTCTGCCGACCACCAAGCATTAGTAAACTCTTTGACCTTACCTGCCATCAGCATCTCACTAGCGTCCTTCATAGGTAGCTTACATATCTTTAGCTTACCGACAGAGATTATGTCTTGACAGGACTTAACAGCATCGAACCCTGCTTGGTCTTGGTCGAAACATAGTACTACATTATCAAAGGACTCAATGTATTCCAGATTGTCTTTGATATCTCGTGCTGATGATGACGCTCCGTTCTTAAGAGAGACCACCTGCCACTTGCCATCGAACATTTCTGAAATTGAGAGGGCATCTATTTCACCCTCACATATAGTTAGGTACTTACCTCCAGACCGGTTCGCATTCTGACCGAACAGACCCGAGCCCTTGTTAGTGCCTACGATTTGAAATTCTTTGGTAGCGACAGTTCTCTCTTTATATCCGAGTAGCCTATTGCTCTCGTTAGAGTCGTAGTATGGATAGTAGTGTTTCTCTATCTTACCTTCCTTATCGAATGCCACAGTAACACCAAACTTAGATGTAATTTTACTGGATATTCTTCTGTCTCTTATCGCAGAATTAGATACACCTCTCGGTGTTATTGTTTGCATAATACTTACCTCCTCATATAGTGGTTCACCGGTGAACTCCTCTTCTCCTTTGGAGTAGTGTCCACACTTATTACAATAACCGTGACCATCAGAATAGATAGCCAAGTTATCACCTGCTCTGTCCCCACCCGTCTCACGACAGGCAGGGCAGGGCTTGTGTTCTACGAATGTAGAGGGGTTATGCGAAGAACTCACTTGTCTCAGCATCAGCAGATTTGTACCCTTCGGTACGCTTCAATACTTTAACAGCAGTGAGGTAGGTAGCAACACCGTGTTGAGGGTGCTCCTGACCTGCTTTCCAAAGTACCTGTACTTCTGACTCTGCTCCGAAATCGTGACCGATTGCTTCACCATCGCCAGTCTTCACCATCTCAAAAGACAATGGATACTTTGTTGAAAACTTACGAGCCTTGTAAGACCCTCCGTCCTCAGTCTTGATAGTGCGAACCTTAACACCTGCATCTTCCAGTGTCTTGGCTTCTTTGTCATCAACGGAGACAGTAAGTGTGTACTTACCAGTATCCTCACCGTTGAATTTTTCTGTACTGTCTAGATAGACATACTTTGCTATACCTTTAGTTATCATAATTTTATCTCCGAGCCCTAGAAAAAGAGGACTAGTGTGACGGACTCAAAAGCACACTAGCCATATAAATATTATATCATAAAAGCGATTAGATGATACAGGGTGGATTTGAACCACCGCGACCCTACTTCTGTGTGTATACCCACTTCATAGCGTACTCTCTTACATAGTAACAGCTTGGTTAATTACGCCTTACCCACTAACTGAGTTACTGTATCTCTAATCACTCTTACTTAAGACTCAACTAAAGTGATAATCATTATGGTTATCTCTTTAATTGAATCTATAGTAATATTATATCAGAATATCAGCCCGAGTCTACAGAAATATCTTCTTTTTTTAAGGTGTCCTCGTCATCGAGCCAAGAGTAGGGACTAGAGTGATACTTACAGACAGAACACAGGTCTAAATATTTGGTTCTATCAGTAGGGTCTTTAGCTTTAGACTCCCATTCAGTTAATAGTTTATCACAACATTTACATCTCATTGGAAGTCCTCCTCACTTAGAATGTCTTTGTTCTCATAGCTAATCTCTACACCCTCAGAATTGAGGTTCACCGGTGAACTGCTATTTACCTCTGTCCTACCAATAGAGTAACCATATTTCATAGCATAGACCCTAGCGTCTACCTCGGTCATACCCTCTGCCATACAGTTACCCTCACCATCAGTCACAAAGTATGTATAAGCGGTCTTATTGTAAGCCTCCGCTAGTCTGCTTATTAGTGATTTCTCATTCACTAGACACCTCCTCTTTCTTTAACTGCTTGACATCTTCCCTGAGATTATCAACCTGCTCTTGTAGGTCTATGATTATATCTAGATATGTGTAAGGCTCAATAGCATAATCATAATTCTCTAAGCTCAACTTACCTCTGTCGTCAAAGATAGTTGAACCGTACTCACTTCTAATATCAAATTTTCTATCGACAGCATCATCAAAATCTCTGACATCATCTGAATATATACTAAATTCCATAAGACCTCCTAGTCTATTAGTGCCATATAGGCGTCAATATTATTCTCAATGAACCAATACTTACCATCATTGAAATCTTTATACAACTTCCTAGCTTCACCATAATCACCTATATTCCCTAACTCTATATGCTCGTGATAAGATGCCATCAGACGGTCATAGATAGCCAATTCTACGGGGTTTAACTCAACCTTGACTCCGGAGTAAGGGTTCTGTCTGAACTCCTTCTCTGGGGCTAACCACATATGCGTACCATAGGGTAGCTTTTCAGTTTTATTGTATCCCCAAGACTTGTATAAGTCCTCTCTTTTTACTTCCATTTCTTCCTGTGTCATATGTCCTCCTTGGACTTTAATTGTAAAGAGTATAGGCACTTCTTAAGAGTGCCCATAGTTTTTACAATTGCTTCATATTATCTCCTTGCATAAAGTAAATTAAATTTGTAATTACAAAGTGCTTTAATCTTGTGCTCAATTTCAGCGTACATTTTTTCAGTGCCTTCTAAATCTTTGTAATCTTTTAGCAACCAGAGTTGATGATGGGATTTAAACTTCTCATAGAACTCCTCCCTTGTGACATCGATAGTGCCCTCGCCCCAAGACTTCTGGACATTGATAGTCTTCTTGTTATCAGCCATCGACAACCTCCACTTCAACCATATCAGAGTTTGAATAGACAGCCTTAGAGCCCCAAGTATCCTCGTATGCCTCTCTTTGAGCCAGTGTGATAGCTTGACCCTCTGTCTCTGCCTGTACCTCTGTCCGTAGCACAGTGGTTACATCTAAAACAACTTCAAAAGTTTTCATAAGACCTCCTAGTCTTTTAGTTATTAAATTACAGCGAATGATATAGTATCACCGATGATATGTCAACTGGTTCACCGGTGAACTACTCAAATTATTTTATACTGTCTCCAAGTTAATTACAAATCCGCTTTTATCCTTCTTGCCTTTACCCTTAGCAGTAAGACCGACCACGACCCTTTGAGGGTCTAAAAATCTATGGTCTGTATTGTCTCCATTGATAACCCTGCGACCCTTAAAAGTCTTCGGTAAATCACCCTTAAAAACCACGGCTATGTTATGCACAGTCTCCCATATAGGTTCAAAGAGTTTTACATATTTTGGGTTAGCCTCCGAATAACTAAAGGTCAAATGATAGTTAGCAGGGACTTGTTTTTTATGCCATTTAACCTGCTTGGTATAATCGTAGAATTGAACCTCTGGAAATTCCTCTATGATTTTGGTGTAATTAATATCACTAATGACATTGAGCCTTATAGCCGGTTTTAGGTTCTCCCTCTTGCAGTCCTCTATAAAGGCATAGATATCACCTCTAAGCATAGCTAAGAAGCCTTGCCTGTTGTCTCTATAAAGCACAGTCTTACGGGTTCTGGCATTTATCACCGGTGTGAAGTTTCCACGCCCAGACGATACCAGACAAGGCTCTTTGCACCCTGCTAGCTCGGACATCGGACAAACATTAATACCCTCTATATGGTCAGCCGGCATAAGTGAGAGCCCGGCAATGATATACTCTTCATTGGTATCTGGTTTTTTAATCTTTGAGTTACTTCCTACACTCAAAAGGTTGTAGCTTTTTGTTTTCATAATTGCTCCTTTGGTTAATTGAGTAGTGCATAGAATACCAGACAGAGACAGAGGGTCAATAGGTATTACTAAAATTTTATATAGTGGTTCACCGGTGAACTGCAGACAAAAAAACCCTGCATTTAAGCAGGGTCTTTAGTGTTGCTAGGGTGTTACTTGCTAAAGGCTTTAATCTCAGCCTTAAGGTGCTCTAGCGTTGCTGTAAGGTCGTATAAGTATTCATCCTTATCCTCTTGCTTAGAGTTTAACGCCGGTCTGTGCTCCTCTGTATGCTTCTCGTTAATCTCTTGACGGCTCTGATATTCCTTCTCTGTAACCGGCTTGGCTTCGATAGTGGTGAAGCAATACTCTCCGGCTGTTAGCCCTTCAGTCTTGACCTGCTCCGTAGTGATAAGCCCTTTGTCCGTTAAGTGGTCTAATCCTCCAAAGTAGACACGCTTCGTTCTTTCCTTGCCTAGCATCCTGTCCTGTACTCCCTTTTTATTGAATAGCCTTTGAGTAGCTTTAACATTCTTCTTAAGGTTCTGTAGTGGTCTGCCTTCAAGAGTCTCTAGGTTAGTGTGTAGCTTCTTGAGTAGTGCTACTCTCAAGCTGTCACCCTTCTTGACTCTCTTGCCGGCATTCCACCCTGCACACTCAATCATAATAGCTGTAGTAGTCTCTCCGGCTTTGCCTAGTGTCGTAGCAGACTCAAAGTATCTCTCAACTGTAGCTGTTACGCCACCGGCTAAAGGGTCTGAGATTATCTCGTTACCTTGCTTGACTGATTTAGTAACATTAGCCTTCTTGATGTCTTCAAGCTTCTCGCCTACAGTCTTTAAGCCCTTAGTAGGCTTGATTATTTTCAATGCTTTAGCCGTTGTCTTCTTAGCTTTAGCGTTCTTTTGTACTGCTTCTTTTCTTGCTGTGTTCATTGTATTTCTCCTGTATCTATTTGATTTTCCTAGGTTTTTTTACTTCTAGGCTCTCCGGCTTTATTGCCTGAGATGTGTACATCATACACTATAGGAACCGGCTGTATATATAATCGTATAAAAATAGTTTGATACTGGTTCACCGGTGAACTGCTCCGATGTTGTCTAAAGTCTCACTCACACTCACTTTTATTTCACTTTTGTACATATGTGCACGCCTTGCCTTGTATATATGTGCTCTCAAGTGCTCCTGTGGTGCTCTCAAGTGCTACCCGGGGAGGCTCATTTTGCCTCGCGTGTATATATATATAGGCTCACTCGCAGATTGGAGAGGATTTGGGGAAAAATCTGTTGTTTACTAGAGTAATTCTAGAAACTGGAGGTGGGAGGCGTCTAATGACTTCTGCGGGGAGGGACTTTAGTAAACTAAAGACACACCTGTCTATTGACAACCATCGAAAAGTGTGCTATAATATTACTATAGATATAAACAAAGATTCACCTAAAAGGCTTCACTTAGAAATAACCTTTATTATCATTCTAATTTATCCATTTTAGCTGAAACTATAGTAACTAAGGAGCTAAGATGTCTAAAAAGAACAAAGGTTCACCCAATCTGTACAAGGGTATGAAGAGTTTAAACCCTAATGGGAGACCAAAGGGTAGTGTCAATAAGTTTACAGCCCTAAGTAGAGAGTTGATGTCTAACAAAGGACCAGAGATTGTCCAGAAAGTTATAGACTTAGCACTCGAAGGTGATAGGACTTGTCTTAAAATGTGTATGGATAGAATCATACCCACAACTAAGGCAGTAGAGTTTAGGTCTTCAGAAGATAAAGGTAATGTTATTATTAATGTTGGTGGTCTCGAAGCTAAGAAGATAGAAATAGAAGAGAAAGACCAAAAAGAACTAACATATGAAGACGGAGTAATAATAGAAGAAGCTGATATTGACAAAACAATTGTGAGTATTGGTAACGGTTAATGGCTAGAGAGTTAGATGTACAATTACATCCAGCACAGCTAGAGATATTCAATAGCACTGCCCGATTTAAAGTAGTAAGTGCGGGTAGGCGATTTGGAAAGTCCAGACTAGCAGCGTGGATACTTATAATTAAAGCTCTTCAGTCGGAAAGTAAGGATGTCTTTTATATAGGTCCTACTTTTCAGCAAGCTAAAGATATTATGTGGAATATGCTCAAGGAACTACTTCACGGTACGGACCTTATAGAGCAAACCCACGAAAATACAGCTACTATGAAGTTAGTTAATGGTAGAAGAATTAGCTTGAAGGGGAGTGACAGACCAGATACTCTGAGGGGCGTGGGTCTTGCTTATGTCGTGCTCGATGAATATGCTTCTATGAAGGTAGAGGTATGGGAACAGATTATAAGACCTACACTTTCAGATGTAAAAGGTGGTGCACTCTTTATTGGGACTCCTGCCGGGAAGAATCACTTTTATGATTTGTATTTAGAGGCAGAGAAGGATGAAGACTGGGAAGCATTTCAGTTTACATCTATAGATAACCCTCTAATAGACCCTAAAGAAGTAGAAGTAGCTAGAAGAACAATGTCTACACAGGCATTTAGACAAGAATTTGAAGCCTCGTTTGTAAGTTTTACTGGAGGCATATTTAAAAATGAATGGATTAAGTATGATGAAGATGAACCGGAGGAAGGCAATTTTGTTATTGCGGTTGACCCTGCGGGCTTTGAAGCAGTGGAGAAAGAGCGTGGTCTCAAGGGGAGTAAGTTAGATGAAACAGCTATATCAATCGTTAAAATCCACGGTGATAAGTGGTGGGTCAAAGATATACTCCACGGTAGATGGAATATTAAAGAAACTGCTTCTAAAATACTACAGGCTGCAATTGAGAATCAGGCAACTACGGTAGGAATTGAATCCGGAGCTTTAAAAAACGCCATACTTCCTTATCTCGAAGATGAGATGAGAACACAAGGTAGATGGGTTGTGATTACAGATGTAACCCACGGTGGCAAAAAGAAAGCGGATAGAATTACTTGGGCTCTACAAGGTAGAATGGAGCACGGTAAGATTACATTTAATCGTAATTCTGATTGGAATAGCGAGTTAGAGACACAGTTAATGGAGTTTCCTAGTAAGGGAACACACGATGACATTATTGACTCTCTCGCATACATAGACCAAGTTAGTGTAGCAGACTTTATGCACACAATAGAACTAGAACAGGAGTGGGAACCTTATGATGACGTTGCAGGATACTAATGGTTGAAGAAAAAAAATTTCAAGGACTAGCAGGTTGGCTAGGCTCTCGCTTAGAAGAGTGGAGAAGCCACAGAGACTCAAACTATTTATCTAAATGGGATGAGTATTATCGTCTATGGCGTGGTATATGGCAGGCATCAGATAGAACTAGGCAGTCTGAGAAGTCTCAATTAATATCGCCCGCACTACAACAAGCAGTCGAATCGTCTGTAGCTGAAATTGAAGAGGCTACATTTGGAAGAGGGAAGTGGTTTGATATCAAAGATGATATGCTAGACCAAGACCCTAGAGATGCTGCCTATGTTAGGAATCTATTACAAGAAGATTTAGAGCAAGCAGGTGCAAAGGATGCTTTATGTGAAGTATTTCTTAATGGTGCTGTCTATGGTACGGGTATTGGAAAGATATCTATAGAAGAGAATACTTGGAAGTACCCAGTAGAGGTTCCAATAGAAGGGACTATGGTTACTGAGAGAATATTACAAGAAGAGAATGTAATAGATGTTAAAGTAGAAGCTATAAGCCCTAAAGAATTCCTCATTGACCCTTCAGCTTTAAACATAAACGAAGCATTAGGTGTCGCTCACGAAGTTATTAAGCCTAGACACAGCATTATAGAAGGTATTAAGAATGGTACTTATAGAGATATACCTATTGAAGGTAGCTATAATATTAAAGAACTTAATGGTTTCGACCCAGAAACTAGTAGAGCAGACGCATCAGACCAGATAAAAATCACAGAATACTGGGGTAAAGTACCTGCTAGATTCTTAGAAGAGAATGAATCTCTAGATGATTTTGAATATAATGAAGATGAATTAGTCGAAGCAGTAGTCACTATTGCTAATGATTCATACATATTAAGAGCAGACAAAAATCCATTTATGATGGAAGACAGACCTTTTATCAGCTATCAACACGACATCGTACCAAACAAATTCTGGGGTAGGGGTGTTTGTGAAAAAGGATTTAACCCACAAAAAGCACTAGATGCGGAGATGAGAGCACGAATTGACTCGTTAGCTCTGACTACTACACCAATGATGGCTGCCGATGCGACCAGACTACCACGAGGCATCAAGCTAGAAGTTAGACCGGGCAAGACTATCCTTACTAATGGCGACCCAAGACAAGCAATTATGCCTTTAGCTCTAGGTAGCACCGACCAAAATACTTATTCTCAAGTAGCAAGCCTACAGAATATGATTCAAATGGGCACAGGTGCATCAGATACTACTCAAGCTAGTGCTGAAAGAGCTACATCTGCAGGTATGTCTATGCAGCAATCGTCTGCAATCAAGAGACAGAAACGTACTCTAATGAATTTCCAGAATACATTCTTAATTCCAATGATTAATAAATGTCTATGGAGGAAAGTACAGTTTGATGTAGAAAGATATCCTGTTGTAGATTACAAATTTATACCATACTCAACAATGGGCATTATGGCTAAAGAGTTAGAAGGTCAGCAAATGGTTAGCTTATTACAAGCTATACCTAAAGACTCTCCGGCTTTTGATATAATACTTATGGCTGTATTCCAAAACTCTAGTATGCACAATAGGGACCAGATAGTACAAGCTCTTGTGGAAGGTTCCCAACCTAAACCAGAAGAAGAGCAAATGGAACAGATGGCTAGAGAACTCCAGATACAACAACTGCAAGCAGAGGTTCAGAAAACTATGGCAGAGGCTCAAGAAGAAGCTACTAAAGCTATGAAGAATGCAGCAGAAGCAGGAGCAGCACAGCCTAATGAACTAGCTATACAAGAGAAGTTTGTTAAACTTCAGAAAGAATTAGCAGCAATAGATAATTTAAGAGCAGATACAGAGAATACTCAGAGTGAAACTCTAAGAAATATCCCAGAGATTGAGCATCTTAAGTCTGAAACTTTATTAAATATAGCGACAGCAACAGAAAAGTTACAAGGATAATATGTCCGTAAAGGAAGACCAAGAATTTTATAGAGATAGAGTTGAACTATTAGAAACTGAAGGATGGGCTGACCTTATAGATGAATTAAAGGTTATGTCCGAATCAGTCAAGAGATTAGATTCTATCGAAAATGAAAAGGACCTATGGTTCGCCAGAGGTCAGTTGTCTATTCTAAGGCAGATGATTGTTTTAGAAGATGCAACAAAAGCAGCGATGACAGAACTAGATAACTAGCGTCATCTTTTTACAACTTCATAATCCTTAATAGGACGGAGACAATGATATGAGCAATATAGTAGTAGACCCTGCCGAAGAATCAGCAGATGTAGAAGTAGAAAACACAGTAGAACCAGATGAAACCCTAAGTATGGGGGAAGCAGAAACACAAGAACCTGCTTTTGAAGTACCGGATAAATTCTCTGGGAAGAGTGTAGAGGATATAGTTAAGAGCTATCAAAACTTAGAACAAGAACTTGGACGTAAGAGCCAAGAGATTGGAGAGTTGAGGAGTTTATCTGACAGTTTCCTTAAAGCTGAAATATCTCGAAATGACCCGCAGACAAGTCAAGCGACACAAAACTCAGATATAGGACCAGAAGATGATTTTTATGACGACCCTGCAAAATCAGTAAATTCGTTAATTGAAAAGCATCCTAAACTCCAAGAGTTCCAAGAGTACCAAGCTAGACAGCAACAAGATACTAGTAAGGCACAATTGGAAAAATCTCATCCAGACTATGTAGACATTATACAAGATACAGGTTTTCAGGATTGGGTACAAGCTAGTAAATTTAGAACTAATTTATTTCACGAAGCTGATAAATATAACTATGAAGCAGCAGATGAATTATTGACACACTGGAAAGAGCGTTCAATGATTGATAAAACTGCTGAAGTAAAGGAAAAGCAAGCAGCGACTAGAAAGAAAAATCTAAAGACTAGCAGGTCCGAATCTAGAGTATCATCTGAATCTTCAGCAGGTAAGAAAACATATCGTAGGGCAGACCTAATACGTCTAAAAGCAACAGACCCTAATAGATATGCAGACCTATCTGATGAAATATATAATGCCTATGCCGAAGGAAGAGTTAAATAATTTGATAATTACTATAAAGGAGTAATATTATGGCAACAGGTGCAATCGGCACTAACCATCAAACGGTTACTACGGGTGCGAATTTCATACCAGAACTATGGTCTGATGAAACTATCGCAGCGTATAAGTCAAACTTGGTGGTCGCTAATTTAGTTACTCGCTTAAATCATAAAGGTAAGAAAGGTGACACAATTCACATTCCAACGCCGACTCGTGGTTCAGCGACAGCTAAAGCAGCAAATACAAAAGTAACAATTCAGGGTGACACTCATAGTGTAACCAATCTTTCGATTGATAAACATTATGAATACTCTGTATTGATTGAAGATATAACAGAAGTTCAGGCACTAAGTTCACTTCGTAAGTTCTACACGGACGATGCGGGGTATTCTTTGGCTAAGCAAGTGGACACTGACCTAGTTACATTATGGGAAGGTTTACAAGCCGGAACAGTTGGTGGTTCAAATGCAGCAGCTTGGGAGAAGGCTTACATCGGTTCAACCGGTGCATCTTTCTATACAGGTAACTCATCTAACGCAGCAGATATAACAGACGCAGGAATCAGAGCATTGCTACTGAAACTTGATGATGCAGATGTCCCTATGGATAATCGTGCATTAATTGTCCCGCCTATCTGTGCGAATGATATGTTAGGTATTAACAGATTCACTGAACAACAGTTCATTGGTTCTGGTGATGCTATTAGAACTGGTAAGATTGGACAAATCTACGGTGTAGATGTGTTCATTAGTTCTAACTGTCCTACTACAACAACAGCTAATACTGCTACAGATAGAGTTGGGTGCTTAATGCACAAAGACGCTCTAGCTCTAGCGGAACAAGTTGGCGTTCGTTCACAAACTCAGTATCAACAGCAGTATCTTGGTGACTTGTTTACAAGTGACACAATTTATGGTGTTGGAGAGATGCGTGATAACGCTGGTGTTGCATTTGTAGTACCGGGAACTTAATAGTTAGTTAATTAAGCCCAAGCCCCTTCTAATCTGAGGGGGCTTTTCTGAATTAATTAAGGAAATAATATGCCTTTCTACGATTTTGAGTGTAATAGTAAACATACTTTTGAAGAACATTGTTCATATGAGCAGAGCAAAATAGGTTTTGAATGCCCTGAATGTGGTAAGAAAGCTAAGCGTATCTACTCAATAAACAAAAACATAAAACCTACCTTTGGTTATGATATGACTAGGTTTAATCAGAGAGAGAAGCATAGAAAGTCTATGAAGGGGAATCAATTAAACCAATCTTACACAGGATAGTATGGCTACTAAAAGAAAACATATAAGTATATTTGAAGACTCTTCTAGTAGACTAGAGCTTGATGCGTTTAAGAAGAAGATTAAACAGTTGTATGATGAAATCTTAGAGCGTACATATAAGATAGAAAATCCTGGGGCTTCTCCAGAAGAGGTTCAAGCCTACGTGGAAGAGAATGGTTTACAGTTTCCTGATGAAGATGTATCTGAAGATAGCGATGAGATAGATAACCTAATGGAAATGTTAGATGATATGACTGATACAGATGTTCAAGAATCAGCGTCAGATTTGTCTACAGAAGATAAACCCAAAGAACACAGAGGAGATGAGCTATCATCTAAATCTCACGAGAAAGGTGAACTAGTTGAAACGAAAGCTTTAAAGGATAAGATGGGAGGTCTCTTCAGTGTTAAAATAGATGAAAGAAAGAGAACGTCTACTAAAGCACCTAAGATTCCTACCGGCAAGAGTATTAAAAGAG
>Ga0233428_1001533_pt1 | contig 24236 bp, 20 predicted proteins | sample SI_118_April2016_4_FD_179890 | JGI IMG/M metagenome (GOLD analysis project Ga0233428, IMG submission 179890) | Seawater microbial communities from Saanich Inlet, British Columbia, Canada - SI_118_April2016_120_MG | ecosystem: Environmental > Aquatic > Marine > Inlet | place: Canada: British... | reverse complement strand
TGTCGAAGAAAAGGCCGAGAAGCCGGAGCCGAAGAAGGCCGCAGAGCCCGCCGAAGCTCCCGCTGAGACGACGGGCGGCCGCAATGGCGGTCGCGAGCGCGGTGGTCGCGCCGAGCGCCGCGGGCCGCGCGAACGCTCCGAACGCTCCGAACGCTCCGAGCGTGGTGACAGATCCGATCGCGGTGATCGCGGCGACAAGCCCGAGCGCGGTGACAAGCCCGAGCGAGGTGAACGTGCCGAGCGTGGTGGTCGTGATCGTGATCGCGATCGAGACCGCCCGGATCGGGACAATGATCGCTACTCCAACCGCCCTGTCACTGAGGCGCAGCGCGCCTATCTCGACACGCTCAAGGCCGTACTGCGTGTCAATGTCGACGGTGACTGGGACGACGATATGATTCGTCTCGCCTTTGATCGACTCGAGCGGATCTTCGATCGAGTTCGTCGCGGCTAAGATGTAGCACAAAGCACAACAAAGCCCCCCGACCTGAAGACAGGTCGGGGGGCTTTTTTTGCGCTCTGAGACCGCATGACGCGGCTCGAATCAACCGCGCTACATCATCTCTCTATCTATCACTCTTCCCAATGGCCCATGGAAGCAAATTTCTCGACACGCTGATCGACCAGGTCTGTCGGCGACAATCCACGCAGTTCCGCGTAGGCCTCTTTTATGTGTCGTTTGAGGGTTGTTGCGGCACCATCCATATCACGATGTGCCCCGCCGAAAGGCTCAGGTACCACGCGATCGATGATCCCATGCTCTTTCAGATCCGCGGCGGACAGTTTCAGCGCTTCGGCAGCCTCTTCCTTGCGGTCGCGCGTGCGGAACAGAATCGTTGAGCAACTCTCTGGAACAATGACGGAGTACACGGCGTGTTCGAGCATCAGGATTCGATCCCCTACCGTGATCCCAATTGCGCCACCCGAGAAAGCCTGGCCAATCACAGCAACGACGATCGGCACCGGCAAGTGGGACATCTCGAAGAGATTGCGCGCAATCGCTTCAGCCTGGCCGCGTTCCTCAGCCTCAATTCCGGGGAATGCGCCGGACGTATCGACAAGAGTCAGGACAGGCTTACCGAACTTGGCCGCCATCTGCATAAGACGAAGTGCCTTGCGATAGCCTTCCGGGTGTGGCATGCCAAAGTTTCGCATCTTGCGATCCTCGACATTGCGACCACTCTGAATCCCGACGACGATGAGTGGCTCGCCGTCCAGTCTGGCAGGGCCACCAACAATGGCCTTGTCGTCGCCGAAATACCGATCCCCATGCAACTCAGTAAAGTCCGTCAGCATCTTCGAGATATAGTCGAGGGCGTAGGGACGCTGCGGGTGCCGGGAGATCTGCACACGCTGCCAGCGTGTCAGTCCCGAGTAGATATCGTGGCGCAGACGCTCGGCACGTTCCTCGAGCGATCTCAACTCACGACTCAGATCTAGTCCATCCGCCTGCGCCTGCGTTTGCATCTCCTCGATGCTCTTCTCGAGTTCGACAATAGGGCGCTCGAAATCAAGGTAAAAACTGCGTTCGCTCATTGTTTCACATTTCCGGAGGCGTGAATCATTGTTTGCTCTTCAAGTGTAATAGACACCGGTGACATCGTGTCACTTCGATCACGTCCTGTCACTTCGATGATGACGTCCTGTACTGCTTCTAAGTCAGGCGTCCCAGGGCATCGCTGACCCGCGACAGTGCCTCCTCGAGATTCTGCCTCGACGTAGCATAGGACATACGCAGATGCGGCTTGGTACCAAAGCCGGCTCCGGGTACACAGGCGACTCGTGCCTCGTCCAACAGATAGTCACACAGAGCCGTGCTGTCTGCGACAGGCCCCTGGGGACCGGAGCGACCAAAGAATGCCGAGACATCGGGGTAGGCGTAGAATGCCCCTTTGGGCAATTCACACACAACACCATCTATGGCATTGAGTGCATCGATAACAAATCGGCGACGATGGTCGTACTCCTGACGCATCAGTTCGACCGATTCCTGCGGTCCAGAAAGGGCTTCCACTGCCGCTTTCTGCGACATCGAAGAAGGGTGCGACACCGTCTGGCTTTGAGCCTTGTCCATCAAGGCGATGACATCGGACGGCCCCGCAGCATAGCCGATGCGCCAGCCCGTCATGGCATACGTCTTCGATACGCCGTTGACGATGATCGTGCGCTCCTTGAGTTGCTCGGACAGCGTTGCCATCGACACGTGTTCGGCGTCATCGTAGATCAGCTTCTCGTAGATCTCGTCACCCAGCACATACAGGTCATGTGCAAGAATGACCTCACCAAGGGCTGCCATCTCGGCACGTGTGTAGACAGCCCCACTTGGATTTGAGGGGCTGTTGATCAGCACCATGCGTGTGCGTGGCGTAATCGCCGCAGCCAACAACTCCGGTGTCAGCTTCAGCCCATCTTCTGCACGTGTCTCGACGATGACTGGATCAGCACCGACCAGTTTTGGCTGCTCAGTGAAGGTGACCCAATAGGGCGTGGGAATGATCATCTCATCACCAGGATTCAACACGGCAGCCACAGCCAGAGCCAAAGAGTGCTTGGCGCCATTGTTGACGACAATCTGCTCGGGTTTGTATTGCAGATCATGATCGATGCGAAAACGCTCGATCACCGCGTCCTTGAGTTCAGGAATTCCTGACGGGGGCGACGTGTATTTGGTGAAGCCCTCCTCGATGGCACGTATGCCGGCGTCTTTGACATTCTGTGGCGTATCGAAGTCGGGCTCCCCCGCTGACAGCGGGATGACGTCGACTCCTTCTCGACGCAGAGCGGCGGCCTTGGCCGTAATCGCCATGGTAGGTGAGGGAGCAACGCGTTGAATGTATTCGGACAGGGGCGCCATCAGGTGGTGTACTCCGCGTTAAGGCGAACGTATTCATAGGTGAGATCACACGTGAAGATTTCCGCCGTCGCCGACCCCATAGCGAGGTCGATGTCGATGGTGATCTCCTTCTCCTTCATTGCTTCACTCAGGGACTCCGCATCGTAGGACGCACCAGCGCCCGCTGTATATATCGTTGTGCCGCAAAGAGCTACGTCGACGTGCGCTGGCTCGATGTCGACACCTGCATAACCCATAGCACACAGAATTCGTCCCCAATTGGGGTCGTTACCAAAGGCGGCCGTCTTTACGAGACTGGAATTGGCGACAGCTAGACCCACCTGCCGAGCCTCATCTTCGTTGCCGCCACCAGACACCCGAATGTGAATCAGCTTTGAGGCCCCCTCACCATCCGCCGCCATCGCTCGCGCCAGATGGCGGCAGACATGCTCCATGGCTTCGTACAGTTGGCGCGCCGGGCCTTTAGCCAGCGGTGTATCGCGCTGACCAACACCGCTGGCACCATTGGCCAGGGCAATGACCGTATCGTTCGTACTCATATCGCCATCGACGGTGACGCAGTTAAAACTTCGACCGACTGCCTCGACGAGCAACTCCCGCAACTGGGTCGCCGGCAGATCCGCGTCTGTGCAGACGACGGCAAGCATGGTCGCCATATTCGGCGAGATCATGGCAGCGCCCTTGGCAACGCCACCGACAGACACGACCTGACCATCGATCTCGATCTCGACGGCGACATGCTTGGCCACCGTGTCTGTCGTCATCATGGCCTCGGCACAGGAGATACCACCCGTCGCCGACAATGCTTCGACGAGGGGGGCAATGTTCGATTCGATGAGATCCATAGGCAGCGGTACTCCTATGACCCCCGTCGAACATACGAGGACGTCCGTCGGGGCGAACCCCAACTGACGTGCACTCAGAGCGCACATGCGCTCTGCGTCGGCCTCACCGGGCGCGCCAGTACAAGCATTGGCATTGCCTGAATTGAGGATCACCGCCTGCGCTGACCCATCTTCCAGGTGACGCCGGTCGACGGCGATCGGCGCCGCTTGTACCCGGTTGCGTGTGTACACAGCAGCAGCCGCGGCAGGACGATCACTGACAATCAGTGCGAGATCCTTTGTGCCGGACTCTTTGATTCCACAAGCGACTCCTGCTGCACGGTAGCCGGTTGGCGTCGTAACACTTCCCTCTTCGACTTCGCGCATACTCACGCACCACCTCCTGCCGCCGGTACCGCTACGTTCTGGGTGGAAGTCAGGTGCGCCATCGCTTCACGCATCAATTTGAAATGCAGACTATCCGCCAACGCTATCCAACTGGCCTCGATCACATTTTCAGACACGCCAACGGTTCCCCAGACATCCTGGCCGTCGGAGGATTCGATCAAAACACGCACCCTCGCGGCCGTGCCATCGGCACTGGACATGACGCGAACCTTGTAGTCCTCCAGGTGTACGCTGGCGAGACTCGGGTAGACGCCCTCGAGAGCCTTGCGCAGTGCCCGATCTATCGCGTTCACCGGACCGTCTCCCTCTGCGACGGTGTGTAGGACCTCCCCACCTACCTCAACTTTGACGATCGCCTGGGAGTCTTCTGTCCCAGCCTTCTTCATGTCAGACTGACCGCCGGCCTCGCCTTTGGCGGGTGGCTCATCCTTCCGACTCTCGATACGATAACTGACGGTCGTGAACATGTTTTCATAGAGACCCATCGCCCGACGCGCCAGCAATTCAAACGATCCTTCTGCCGCCTCGAACTGATATCCTTCGTGCTCAAGTTTCTTTACCGAATTGAGCACTTGGGCAACGATGGGATCCGTCTTGTTCATGTCCGGAAAGAAGCGATTGAGCTTGGCCACCACAGTCCCACCACCCGACTGATCCGACACCAGAAATCTGCGCCCATTCCCCGTCGCCTCCGGATCCGCATGCTCATAACAACGCGGATCCTTCGTCATCGCGTCGATATGGACCCCGCCCTTGTGTGCGTAGGCACTTTCTCCCACGTAGGGCTGACGATGGTCATGGGCGACATTGGCGATCTCACTCAAGAAACGCGAAAAGATCATGAGATCGGCAACCTTGTCCTTGCCGATCGTCCGTTTTCCCAACTTCAGCTCAAGTGTCGGAATCACGGTACAGAGATTGGCATTGCCGCACCTCTCCCCATAGCCATTGAAGGTCCCCTGGACCTGCGACGCCCCCAGTTCCACGGCGGCAACTGAATTGGCCGCCCCCATGCCCGAATCGTTGTGGGCATGGATACCAAGAGGCGTCGCGCCTGCCGCTTTCTGCGCCGCGGAAAAAATCGGCGCCAATTCACTCGGCAAGGTGCCGCCATTTGTATCACATAGGGCAAGGATGCGCGCCCCACCGGCAACAGCGGCGCGCAGCGTCTCGAGAGCGTATTCTGCATCCGCTTTGTAGCCGTCGAAGAAGTGTTCCGCATCGTAGATGACCTCGCGCCCTTCGGAGACGAGATATCCGACGGAGTCTTCGATCAGTTCGAGATTACTCTCTCTCGTCGTCTTCATGACTTGCGTCACATGCAGATCCCAACTCTTGCCAAAGACAGCGACGGATTGCGTCTGCGCCTGTAGCAGCGTGCCAAGCGTTGCGTCGTCTTCGGGAGCATTCGTCGCGCGCCGGGTACTGCCAAACGCTGTGACTCGAGCCTTGAGACCCAGACCGCCAATCCGCTCGAAGAATGCCAGGTCCTTGGGATTGGTGGGATTCGGCCAGCCGCCCTCGATATAGTCGACGCCAAGGTCGTCCAACCGACGCGCGATCAGCAGCTTGTCCTCAAGGGAGTACGTAATGCCCTCTGCCTGCGCCCCGTCCCGAAGGGTAGAATCGTAGATCTCAATGCGATCGGACATGGCGTGGCTCCTTGATGGATCGAGGCATCCTGAGTCTGGCGGATGGCTCGGGGAATTTTCTCGCGGGATCAGCCCTAGTGGCTCAAATACGGAAGTCTTGCTGCCGTTGTGGCGATGGCGTCACGGTCGACGAGGAGCTGACCGAGTGCATCCCAACTGCCATCGACGAATTGTTGCTGTAGTCCCGCGTCAATCTCCCCGGCGATGACTACATCGCCGAAGCGAATCTGTTTCTGCGCGACATCGCAGACAACACTCAGTGTGGGGTCCGCCTCGACAGCATCCTGCAGCTTCTCAACATCTGCAGCGGACGCCGTCAAGCAGGGGAGTCCCAGAGCGATGCAGTTGCTGAAGAAAATCTCTGCGAAGGAGACACCGACGAAACCGCCGATTCCCCAGCGCATCAACGCCTGCGGCGCATGTTCGCGTGAGGAACCGCAGCCGAAGTTGGCATTGGCGACCAGAATGGATGCCCCTTGATAGGCGGCTTCATCGAATGGATGACCACCCCCAACCCTGTCATCCTCAAACACGTGGCTGCCAAGATCATCGAATGTCACCGTCAGCAGGTAGCGAGCGGGAATGATGCGATCTGTATCTATGTCATCGCCGCGGACGGGAATGACCCGCCCCGTGACCTGACGACGTATGGAATCGTTGCTCATGTTTGCAGCCCCTTCAGTTCAGAATCGAGCGCACGTCTGTTACCTCACCGGTAACAGCGGCAGCAGCGACCATGGCAGGACTCATCAGCAGCGTGCGCCCCGTGGGACTGCCCTGGCGGCCCTTGAAATTGCGATTACTCGACGAAGCGCAAACTTCACGCCCTTGCAGTTTATCTGGATTCATAGCCAGGCACATGGAACAACCCGGCTCACGCCACTCAAAACCGGCAGCACGGAAAATCTCATCAAGTCCCTCTGCCTGTGCCTGGTCACGCACATCATGTGATCCTGGTACGACCAGCGCACGCACGTTGCCCGTTACCTGGCGGCCTGCGATGACACGCGCCGCTTCACGCAGATCCGAAATTCGAGAATTCGTGCAGGATCCGATGAAGGCAACATCGATCTTCGTTCCAGCTATTGGTTGCTCAGCATCGAATCCCATGAACTGCAGCGCTTCCGAGTCAGCCGCTGCAGCGGCTGAGGGCAGATGTTCGTCAATGGCGACGGATTGGCCGGGATTGATCCCCCAGGTCACGGTAGGCTTGATCTCAGCTGCATCGAGATGGACGACATCGTCGTACGACGCATCCTGGCCAGAGGCAGTTGACTTCCACCACGTCACGGCCTCATCGAAAGCCGCATCCTTGGGAACATGGGGCAGTCCCTGCAGGTAATCGAAGGTGGTCTGATCGGGATTGATGTAACCGCAGCGAGCCCCGCCTTCGATAGACATATTGCAGACCGTCATCCGGGCTTCCATGTCCATCGCCTCGATCGTCGACCCCGCGAACTCGTAGGCGAAGCCAACGCCACCATTCACACCCAATCTGTTGATGATCGCGAGGATGACATCCTTGGCGTAGACGCCACCATTTAGCGTCCCATTCACCTCGACCCGTCTCACTTTGGGCCGACCCAGTGCCAGACACTGGGAGGCGAGTACGTCGCGGACCTGACTGGTACCGATACCGAAGGCGATCGCCCCAAATGCACCATGTGTCGAGGTGTGACTATCACCACAGGCGATCGTCATACCCGGCTGCGTCAGCCCGAGCTCCGGTCCGATCACGTGAACGATCCCCTGACGCTGATCATTCATGCCGTAGAGTGGCAGATCGAACTGGGTTGTATTGCTTTCGATGGCGACCATCATCTCCTCGGCCAATTCGTCGAGGAAGGGACGCTCGCGCACATCCGTCGGCACAATGTGATCCACCGTCGCATAGGTGCGCTCAGGATACAGCACCTTCAGATCACGCTCGCGCAGCATCTGAAATGCCTGCGGACTCGTCACCTCATGGACCAGATGGAGCCCGATGAACAACTGACTCTGCCCCGAGGGCAGTTCACGCACAGTGTGGTTCGCCCACACCTTCTCGAACAGATTCTTGCTCATATCACTTTCCTCAAATCGTCTGACTCTGCACCTGGTCGCTGCGCACTTGGCGGCCACGACGCAGATACAGGCGATTCAGTGCATCCACATACGCCCGAGCACTGGCTTCGATAATGTCCGTGGACACTCCACGTCCCGTGGTCTTCAATTCCCCATCATTGACACGTACGGTGACCTCTCCCATCGCCTGACTGCCGCCAGTGATCGCCTGGATGATGTATTCCTCCACCGTGGGGCGCTGTCCGGCAGCGAGATTGATCGCTTCGTACGTTGCATCGACGGGGCCGTCGCCCCAGGCTGATTGTTGAACACTTTCAGCCCCTTCGATGTGCAGTCTCACCGTGGCGGATGGCACCGTACCACTGCCACTGATCGTGTGCAGATACTCGAGTTTGTATTTCTCGTTGCCCTCGACGCGGATCTCGTCGCCAACGATCGCCATCAGGTCCTCGTCGAAGACTTCCTTTTTCTTGTCCGCCAATTCGATAAAGCGCTCGTAGGCCTTCTCCAATTCGTCCTTGCTCAGCTCATAACCCAACTCTTCGAGCCTGTGCCGCAGAGCGTGACGACCACTGCGTGCGGTCAGAACGATGGACGTCGCTTCCCAACCAACATCGGTGGGTTCCATGATCTCAAATGTGTTGCGCGCCTTCAGTACGCCGTCCTGGTGAATACCCGAGCTGTGAGCGAAGGCATTGGCGCCGACGATTGCTTTGTTCGGGGCGACAGCGATCCCCATCATGCGACTGACCAGACGACTCGTCGAAACGATTTCTTTCGCCACCACGTCTGTGTCGAGACCGTAATAATCGCTGCGCGTGCGCAGCGCCATCACGACCTCCTCCAATGAGGCATTGCCAGCTCGCTCACCCAGGCCATTCAAGGTGCACTCAACCTGCCGCGCCCCTGCCCTGAGAGCCGACAGCGTATTGGAGACGGCCATCCCCAGATCATCGTGGCAGTGGATGCTGATCACAGCCTGCTCGATGTTCGACACATTCTGCTTCAGATGCACGATCAACTCAGCGAACTGCTCCGGCACGGTGAAACCGACCGTATCGGGTATGTTGATCGTCGTCGCGCCTGCCTCGATCGTGGCGTGCACGATCTCGCACAGATAGTCGAGATCGGTCCGCGTTGCATCCATCGGTGAAAACTCGACATCGTCAACGGCACTCTTGGCGTGGGCGACAGCCTTCACCGCCAATTCCAGCACCTCGGCCCTGTTCTTGCGCAGTTGGCCATCCAGCTGAATCTGCGATGTGCCCACGAACGTATGAATCCGAGGTTTTGGAGCACCCGCCAAGGCTTCGGCGGCGCGATCGATGTCCTTGAGAACAACCCGGGCCAGACCACAGATCGCGGGCCCCTCGATTTCATGCGCGATCCGATGCACGGCTTCGTAGTCCTCATTAGAGGAAATCGGAAACCCCGCCTCGATCACGTCTACTTGAAGACGCGCCAGTTGCTTGGCGATCTCCATTTTGTCAGGCACAGTGAGAGATGCCCCTGGTGTTTGTTCGGCATCACGCAGGGTCGTGTCGAAAATGATGACTTTGTCGTTTGTAGCCATGGCGCTTTTTCATACTCCGTCTGGTACCGGCAAAGAAGAGGGAACGGAGCCGGACCTTGAGATCTGGCTTCGTCAGAAGCAGGTGGAATTCGCCGGAAAACACCCTACCCGCCACGAATCGGACAGCCGCGTGCGACGCGGCTGTATAAGTCGTAGGGGTCGGATGATTCCGTACGATGTGTCAGCGAATTCCATCTGCTTGTCCTACTTCCCCAGCCAGGACATCATGCCACGCAAACGCGAACCGACATCCTCGATCAGGTGCTCAGCATCGCGGCGTTTCTGTGCGTTGTAGAAAGGTCGACCCACCTTATTCTCCAGCATCCAGTCCTTGGCAAAGCGACCCGTTTGGATGTCGGAGAGGACCCGCTTCATCTCTGCACGCGTCTCATCGGTTACGATGCGACGACCGGATGACAGATCACCGAATTCAGCCGTGTCAGAAATTGAGGAACGCATATTAGCGATCCCACCCTCGTAGATCAGATCGACGATCAGCTTGACCTCATGCAGACATTCGAAATACGCGACCTCAGGTTGGTAGCCGGCCTCGACCAATGTGTCAAAACCGGCGCGAATCAGTTCCGTGAGACCACCACAGAGCACAACTTGCTCGCCAAACAGATCGGTTTCCGTCTCTTCACGGAAGGTCGTCTCAATCACGCCACCGCGGGTACAACCGATCCCCCGGGCATAAGCCAGGCCAACCTCATGGGCACGGCCACTGGCATCCTGCTCGACGGCGAGCAAGCCAGGAACGCCACCGCCCTCAGAATAGACACGTCGGACCAGATGGCCCGGGCCCTTGGGTGCAACCATGAAGACATCGACATCAGCAGGCGGGACAACCTGTCCGAAGTGGATATTGAAACCGTGAGCAAAGGCGAGAGAATTGCCAGCTGACAGATTCGGCTTGATATCCTGCTCATACACATCGCCCTGTACTTCGTCATTGATGAGGATCATGATGATATCCCCCGCCTTGGCCGCGTCGGCAACGCTCAGGACCTTGAGTCCCTCCTTCTCGGCCTCGGCGCGACGCGAGCTGCCTTCACGCAGACCCACGACGACGTTAACTCCACTCTCCTTGAGATTGAGGGAATGGGCGTGGCCCTGGCTGCCGTAACCAATCACGGCAACGGTCTTGCCTGCCAGCAACTCGAGATTGGCATCATCATCGTAGTACATCTTCATGGTCGTTCTCCTTGAGTCTTTCAGGGCCCCTTGGGCCACTGTCGTTCATTGTGGGTGCGCGAGGTCTGCGCTGGGCATAGCTTTGTGACTGCCTTTGAGATCTCTCAGAGGCTCCGTCCGTCTTCGTTGTAGTATTTAGAAGGTGCGGCGGAGCCTACTCAAGCCCGATAATCAAAAGCCCGACAAGAAGAATCGAGTTGAGAATCAGGCGCTCGAGTGGGAAGAGGCTACGGCGGCGTAGGCGCAGAACTCCAGCGGCCTCCCGAACGTCAAAGCTCGAGATGGGCGCAGAAGTGACGATGCCTGAGAGGGAAACGCCTGAAAACGAAACGTAAGAGATGTTGGCCACCGTTGCTCATCGGCTCGAAGTGAGCCGGATCTGAGATACAAAATAGGCTCGAAATACAAGCGGTACAGACACTTACATCTGTACCGGTCAAGTTGGGAAAATATAGAGGGCCCCTCAGGGCCTGTCAAGGAATGCCCTTTGTCGATCAGAATGCCCAAATGCCTTTGCCTCCGAGCGTCTGAGGCTGCAAATGCCTGAGGCGAGTCGATACGAAATTCAACCCGTCGATGCCGATGACACGTGGGACCGTTTCGTCGCCAAGGCGACAGGAGGCAATCTCTTCGTCCGTGCCCCCTGGCTGCAATGTGCCCAGCTTGCCGGTGCGGGCGAGCCGGTCATTCGTGGCGCCTACGACAAAGGAAACCTCGTTGCTGCCGTCGTCGGTATGAGCACCCAGGGCCGAGTGAAGCGCCTCGCAACAGCTCCTCTACTTCCTCACTCAGGCTTTCTCTTTCGCGAGCCCTTGTCGGATCAGCTGCCGCGCCAGGAGGCCGAACGCAATGCCTGCTGGCAGGCCCTTCTTCCGGATCTTGCGACCTACCAGCATGTTCATCTGAGCTGTGCACCCGCTGTCTTCGACATGCGGGAAGCCCTATGGGCGAAATGGCAGGTCCATCCCCGCTACACGTATTTGATAGATCTCAGCGCAGACCGGCAGGCGCTGTGGGATGGTCTTGAGCGCCGAACACGCACGGTGATCCGCAAAGCAGAGACGGCAGGCTTTCGAGTTGAACCTGCCGACGCAGAAGGCTTTGCCGAACTCTACCGGCTCACATACGGACACACGAGGCCACCTGTCGACGCCGACGTAACCCAGCGTTTCGTGACAGCAGCTGTCGAACAGGGCCTTGTCGAGGGATACCGAGCTGTGACTGCCTCCGGAGAAACGGCGGCAACTGTGTTTTTTGCGACCGATACGACTCGAGCGCGTCTCTATGCCTGGGTCGCGGGCGCCGATCCTGCCTACCGCGACTCCGGCGCCAGTGCCCTGTTGTATTGGAAGGTCCTGGAAGCCACTGAGGCGGAGAGCTTCGACTTCGTCGGTGCCAACATGGCCTCCATCGCGCTGTTCAAGAGAGGTTTCGGCGGCCGCCTCGTCAGCTACTACGCCATGGAGAAGTGGCACAGCTCCTGGCGCCGGTGGGCGGCGGCTATGCGCGGTTAGGAATCCTGCTGACCCAATGACCGTCGCCTGACACTCCCGCCCATACTCCCCGGTCCATCGGCTCCGGGTAAGAATGAGTCCCCTCCGACCGGCGTCAGATGAGACCACGATCAGCCACCAGCGAGGAGCCGCATGAATAGCAGTTCATATCACAGCCTCCGCGAACAGGTCGAAGGACTGCTGACCGAAGGTCGACAGTTCGGCCGCCGTGCCGCCGAGTGGGAGAAAGTCGAAACCTATTGGCATGTCGGCGACGCCTTAACTGGCTACCTCGGAGGGCACGGAGGCACGACCATCGGCCAAGAGACTATCCGTAACCTCAGTCGGGACGCCCACTTAGGACTCACCACCCTGTACGAAATCCTCCGCTTCCGTCGTTGCATACCCACTTTGTACGCGCGTACAAACCTCGGGTGGTCCCACTATCGAGCGCTCATTCACTTGCCTCAGGATCGCCTTCAGCACTACGAACTGCTCGCCGACGACGAAGGCTGGACTACGCGGCAGCTCAAACGAGCCATCGAGGCGGAATCTGACGACCTCTCTGACATTCCCGACCTTCAACCCCCCGAAACGCCGCTGCGCGCCCGCTTTGGGACCCCCTTCACCTATCGTGCCGTCACCGACCCCCTGTCGGCCGATGCAGCAACCTCCCTCGACCTTGGCTTCCATCACCTCTGGAACCCGGCCGGTGATCTGGCCGGCTTCGAGCAGGTCCTGCCAGGCGACATCGTTCGCGTGGATCCGCTGGCTCGAACCATCGACCTGTGCGACGCCCGACAACGATGCTGGACCTATCTGGCCACGGTACGTCGCCTCATCGACGGCGATACCCTCGACGTCAATGTCGATATGGGCTTCGGACACTGCACCATCTCCCGCCTCCGTCTGCGCGGCATCGACACGGCCGAACTCTACACCCAGGCCGGCCGACAGGCCCGCCTGTTCGTCGAAGAGGCCCTCGCTGACGCAGAGCACATCCTCATCGCCACCCGACGAACCGACACCTACGGCCGGTATCTCGCTGACGTGAAATACCTGCCAGGTTCCGAGCATCCAGACGATGTGCTGACCCAGGGTACATATCTCAATCGGCAACTGCTCGACGAGGGCTTGGCCCAGCGCTACCTGGGGTGACAGATTGTACCCACAGCCCGGTCCGACGGGGCAAACGGTTCGATCTACACACACTGGTGTATCTCCATTCACCCAGCCAACCATGGCTATTCGGCCGCCTCTCTCTGAAGTGCACGCGGCCCGGACCTTGCTCAGTGGCGTGGCATGCCATCTGTCGCCTACCGCCGCCGCAGACCCGAGACCGAGCCCCTGTTTCGCGCGATGTCCGGTCACCTCGAGACCTTCCTGGCCCGGTTGCAGGCCAACGGCCCAACGCGTCGTTCGCCTTTGCCAACGACGTGGCCTGTTCGAGGCAGGGTCCACCGATCCACTTTGGGAGCAGGAGCCTCTGCTGGCGCAGATCTCGGCCGCCTCCGTGCAGGGCATGGTCGCCACCGGTGAGCGCGCCGGTCGAAGAGTGCGTCGACGCCTCACCGACCCTGAAGATGGTGTGCGCTCTGGCGCCCTGTGTTACGCCTCGCGTGGCTTTTCACTGCATGCAGCCACCCGAATCGAGGCGACCGATCGCCGTCGACTCGAGCGGCTCTGCCGCTACGTGATCCAGCCACCCATTGCCAGCGGCAGGCTGCGCTTCGTGGATGAGGAAACGTTGGTGTTCTCCCTGAGAACTCACTGGGCCGACGGTACCTGCCAGTTGCTGCTGTCGCCGCAGGAATTGCTCGAAAAACTCGCCGCCCTCGTGCCGCCGCCACGTCTCAACCTGGTACGCTACCACGGCGTGCTGGCCCCGGCTTGCCCTGACCGAGCCAAGATCGTGCCCGGTCCCAGCGAGCTGCCCCAGACCGAAGGGTGCGAGCACGGCGCCCCAAGTGGGCGGCGCGTTCATCGGGTTTCATGGGCCAGGCTGTTGGCGAGAGTGTTTCAGTATGATGTCACCGTGTGTCCCAGTTGCTCGGGTCGCATGAAGGTGATAGCTGCTCTCACTGCGCCCTCTGCGATTGAGGCGTTTCTCAACGCCGTCGGCCTGCCAGCCAGAGCGCCACCGATCGCACCGTCCCACCTGGATCGCCAGCTCGAATTCGATGAGGCCGCCTGAGCCGACCTGACGCCGGTGCCAGAGGTCATCGCTGTACCACCAACGCAGCGACACCGACCGCTCGCTCGGGCCGGCAGCCACCGACGCCTGGAAAAGGCTGTTCATCCACAGACCGCCAAGTGCCGGCACGACAATGTCGCTTGCACAGGGACCACCAGACTCACCATAATCCCGCTTATACTACTTATCCTGCTGGACCAGTGACCGTGGCCATGAGGTCTCGTTCAGCCGTCGATCAGATGTCTCAGGTAAGTGCCCTGCCCGGATACTTTCTCGTCGTCGTCGCCAGAGCCAAACTCCTCCAGTGAGATGTGGCCGCTGTAGCCGACGTCCTTCAGGTCCTGGATGATCTGGGGAATGTTGGCCACCCCCCGGCGCAGATCCGCGAAGGTCCAGGTGTAGTCCTGGCGGTCCATCGGTCCATCGAGATCCTGTTTGTCGGCGACCGGCACACCATTGCCGATGTGACAGTGGGCCAGATAGGGTCCGAGCAACTCCAGACCCATTTTCGAGTCCTCAATGCCCACGCGGATCTGATTTGGCACATCGTAGATCGCACCGATGTGTGCCGGGTCGAGATCGCGCAACAACTCGGCGGTCCGTGAGCAGCTCACGGCGACCGTGCCCACATGGATCTCGTAAAGGACCTTCACGCCTGCAGATCGAGCCCTGTCGGTGAGCCTTGCGAATCCGGCACGAGCCTCGTCGAACTGTGGCATGTAGGCACGAGTCCGGTCGTGTCGTGGTGCCCCGATGCGAATCATGGGGGGCTGATCAGGATCGATCGCCCGGGCGCCTTCGAACAGATGGTCGATCAACTCACCATCGGCGATCGTGGCACGTGGTGCAAAGGCGATGACGCGAAGGCCGCTTTCGTCTGCCGCGGTGCGGATCTCTGAGGCCCTCTGCATGAGATTGCCGGGGCTCACGTCCGCCACGTGGCGGCCCCAGAAGGAGGGCTCCTCGTTCGGGTCCTGGGGGTTGTCCCGGACGCGCAACTCGACCCCATCGTAGCCATACCTGGTGAGTTTCTCGAAAGTCTGGGCAAGATCCCAGCGGGGCAGCATGACGGAGGTAATCGCGAGTTTCATGGCGAGGATGCTCCTGGGCGTTGCAGCGAGGAGGGCCGGGCGTTTGACAAGGGGGCCAAGTGTACTGATTGGTCAGCGAACGACAAGTGACCCTTGAAACCGAGCTCCGAACGATGTCCTCCCCTTTGCGACGATTGGCCATGCAGTCGACCAGTCCCCTTCGTCGATCTCGGGAGGAGCCCGTCATCCCAGACCATGGGTGGCAGGTTTGGACCGGTCAAACAAATCATCTTGTATAGAGAACGATCGAGTGACATCACATCTCAATGGAAGCCTCCACATGAGCCATGAAATCGTCAGCGGCTGGCAGGGCCGCTTCTACGAAGACTTCGCCCCCGGCCACCTCTATCGCGGCCGTTTTGGCCACACCGTGAGCGAGGCCGACAACGCTCTGTTCACCCAGCTGACGCACAACACCAACCCTCTGCACTTCGACGCCGAATACGCCAGTCGCACTCGCTGGGGCCAGATCTTGGTCAACAGCACATTCACTCTCGCCCTCGTCGTCGGCATGAGTGTACCCGACGTCAGCGAAAACGCCGTGTCTAACCTCGGTTGGGAAGACGTCAAGCTCACCCATCCGGTCTTCATCGGCGACACGCTCTATTGCGAAACCGAGGTCCTCGAGAAGCGCCCGTCCAAGTCGCATCCGGAGGCTGGCATCGTCCGCGTCCGATCCCGCGGTGTCAACCAGGACGGCCACGTCGTCATCACTCTGATCCGCAGTGTCATGGTCTACAAGAAGGACCACGCCCCGCCAGGTCACTTTCCCGAGATCCGATCGTAGCCCGCATGCAACGGCTTCAGTCCTGGCTCTTCGTCCCCGGCCACCGTCAGTCCATGATCGACAAAGCCCACGGCCTCGGCGCCGACGCACTCATCCTCGACCTGGAAGACGGCGTACCTCCCGCCGCCAAAGAAACGGCGCGTGCGCAGATCGCCAAAGCCCTGCCAAAGGCAGCCACCGCACCGCTTTTCGTTCGCACGCATCCGGCGCACGACGCTGAACTCACCAACGACCTCGACGCCATTGTCGCCCCCGGCCTCGCGGGTTTGGTCCTTCCGAAAGTCAACGCCGCCGAGGACATCATCCACCTCTCAGCGGCCCTTGCCGAAAGCGAAGGCCAGGCCAAGTTGCCCGTCGGTCAGATCCGGATCCTGGCCCTGGTCGAAACCGCCCGTGGTCTGATCCAGGCCCCAGCGATCGCGGCTGCAAGTCCTCGCATGGCAGGTCTGCTCTTCGGCGCCGAAGACTTCGCCCTCGACACCCATGCCGACGCCGGGGACGATTTCCTCTACGCTCGCTCAGCACTGGTCATCGCCGCCGCCAGCAGCCGAATCCAGGCCATCGACCGTGCCCACCTCAACCTGCATGATACCCATGGTTTGTCGGCCTCGACGCGCCAGTCTCGCCGCCTCGGTTTTACGGGCCGACTCCTCATCCACCCCAAACAGATCAACGCCGTCCACGACGCCTTCCGTCCTTCTCCTGAGGAAGTGGACTATGCACAACGTGTTGTGGCAGCTTTCAACGAAGACACTGGCTCCATCGTCGTCGACGGTCATATGGTCGACCTCCCCGTGGTAGAGCGCGCCCGACAGACCCTCGCCCTCTACAACCGCCGGAACACCGAAACGCCTTGAGGAGATGACAACATGGCCCGTCCCCTTCTAGAAGGCATCCGTATCCTCGCAATTGAGCAATTCGGCGCCGGCCCATGGGCCACCATGGCCCTTGCCGACTTGGGCGCCGAAATCATCAAGGTCGAAAACCCCCTCACTGGCGGCGATGTCGCTCGTTACGTCAGCCCCTACACCGTCGACCAGGACAGCGTCTACTTCCAGAGCTTCAATCGCAACAAGAAGAGCATCACCCTCAACCTGCAGCATCCTCGTGCAGCAGAAATCCTCCACCCGCTCGCAGCGGCGTCTGACGCAGTCTTTAACAACCTCCGCGGTGACCTGCCGCAGAAACTCGGCCTCGACTACGCAGCGTTGAAGCATCTAAAAAAGGCTCTCGTCTGCTGTTCCCTGTCCGCCTTTGGTCGCCATACGGAGCGCGCAGCGGAACCTGGCTACGACTATCTGATGCAGGGATATGCGGGATGGATGAGCATCACCGGCGAACCCGGCGGCTCGCCACAGAAATCAGGCCTGTCCCTCGTTGACCTGAATGGTGGGATCTGCGCTGCACTGGGTATGGTGAGCGCCATCCTGCGGGCTCGTGAAATCGGCATCGGCTGTGATGTCGACATCAATCTCTTTGATACAGCCCTTGCCCAACTCGGCTATGTCGGCGCGTGGCACCTGACCAAGGGCTATCAACCGACACGTACACCCGACTCCTCCCACCCTTCCCAGATCCCCTCTCAGGTCCTACCCACGCAAGACGGTTGGCTCGTCGTGATGTGCGCCAAGGAGAAATTCTACCGGAACTTGGTGCGGATTATCGGCGCACCCGAACTGGCCATAGATCCCCGCTTCGACAGCTTTGAGAATCGACTCATCCACCGCGACGAACTCGTTCTCAAACTCAAGACCCGCACCCAGCAGAAACCCACATCCCAGTGGCTGCAGCTGCTCAAGGGGGAAGTGCCCTGCGCGCCCGTCAATTCGGTCGAAGAAGCCTTCGCCGACCCGCAGGTGAGTGAAGACCAGATGATCCTCGACTTGCCACACCCGGAATTCGGCACGGTCAGGACCGTCGCCGGACCGATCAAGATCAGCGATTCGGGTATCGAACACCGCCGCGGCCCCAAACTCGGCGAACACACCAACGAAGTTCTGCAGACGCTGCTCAGACTGACGCCCGAAACCATTGCAGACCTGCGCCAAGACGGGGCCCTGTGAATCCCGTCTGTATATTGAGGACCAACGCATCCCAAATCCCCATACCGGTTGGTTCTTGATGCCTGACAAGCCCCAGTTCCTGACGTTCGCCATCTGCGCCGACATCCATCAAGACATCATGCACGATGGCCCTGACCGTCTGAGATCATTTACACAGGCTGCAGTTGAAGCGCAGGTGGACATGGCCATTCAGCTCGGCGATTTCTGCCAACCTACAGAGGCGAATCGTCCGTTCCTCGCGATCTGGGAGGCCCTTGAGACCGAACGCTACAACGTGTTGGGTAATCACGACATGGACGGCGGTGCGACGCGTGAGCAAACTGTAGCCTATATGTCCATGCGGGCCCGCTTCTACGCCTTCGACATCAGGGGTTGGCACTGCGTCGTGCTGGACGGAAACGATCCCGAAGATCCTCCGAAGCCGGGTTATCCGTGCGGCATGGCGGCTGACCAGATCGAGTGGTTGCGCGCCGACCTGCAGGGAACCGACCTGCCCGTGCTCCTCTTCATCCACCAGGCCATGGACCGCGGTGACTTTGGCGGCGCTGACGACGTGTTGGCGCTGCTGAGTCAGATCAATCGAGCCGCCGGCTGGCAACAGGTACTGGCGGTGTTCAGTGGCCACCACCATCTCGACTATGCAAACTGCATCGACGGTATCTGGCACATCCAGATGAACAGCATGTCAAACTACTGGATGGGCGAAGACTTCGTGCAGGTGCGCTACGATGACCAGATCGATGCGGCCTATCCCTATATCAAGTACACTGCACCCTACAGAGACCCGCTCTATGCCATCGTCCGGTTGCAACCGGATCGTAGCATCCATGTGGACGGCTTCGACAGCCAGTGGGTGGGGCCGTCCCCGGCCGATCTCGGTTACGTGGCGGCGCACGGGGGCAACCTGCCCCAGGCTGGTGCCAGCGTGCGCCCTGGTATCAGTACGCGCCTGCTAAAGCCGGAAACTGCCTGACTTACCTATTCACTTTGAACACAACGCACACACGATCGGATCAACATGGAGCGCATGCAGCAACTCGAGAAACTGGACGGTTTTGGGAATGTCCAGATGATCGCCGTCGACCGTCCGCAACCTGCCGCGGACCAGATGCTGATCCGCGTTCGCCGCAGTCTCATCAGCCGTGGCTCAGAGCTATTCAAGCGCTACATCCTCGAGGAGGCCGTGAGTCCCGACATCATGGGGTATTCCGACGCAGGTGAAATTGTCGCTGTGGGCCCTGACATCGAAGGTTTCTCCGTAGGACAGCAGGTGATGGTCAGCGGCCCCCACGCGCAGTTCGTCCTCGGACATGAGACGGGCCCCCGCAAGCCTGTATTCGCACTCCCTGATGGACTGGCCCACGAAACGGCGACCTTCCTGCCGTTGGCCACCAGTTCCGTCATGTGGATGCGCACCACCCCCATAGATCCAGGCCAGACCGTCGTCATCCTGGGCCAGGGAATCGTCGGCGCCCTCTGCGCCCAGATCGTCAGAGAGCGCAATCCAGGGTGTGTGATCACGGTGGATGCTCAACCATTGCGTTGTGATATCTCGCGCAAGCTCGGCGCCGATCACGTGATCGACGTGTCCAAGACCGATTCGGTCGCTGCCGTCATGGAACTCACACACGGCAAGGGGGCCGATGTCGTGGTCGAATGTGTCGGTGGCCAAGTGGGAATCCGCTCTTTCGAGCAGGCGCAGGACATGCTGGCCGCTGGCGGTGTGATCCACCTGATCTCGAAGTACCAGGGAGCACCGCTGCCCCTCGATGGCGACCGCTTCATGAACAAGCAGCTCATCGCCGGTATCCGCACACAACAGCCTCGCCATGAGTGTCAGGTAGACGCGGCGCGAATGCTCGTCGATGGGCGTGTACGTGTGGAGGAACTGATCACCCATCGCCTCCCCTGGCAACAGACGCCGGACGCGTATCACATGTTGTACAAGGATCCGGGCAGCGCCCTGGGTGTTGTGTTGATGTGGGACTGAGACACGCCAACTGCCCAGCGTGCACCGCCGACCTCATGCGTCGAATAGATGAAAAGTAGCGCCGCGCTACGATTGGACGCCCACGGACATGGAAAAGTCGTCACAACGCGCCGCCGACTTCTTGTGTGGACCAGCATCCTGCTGGGCGCGCTTCTTCCACACGCAGACCTGCTCGCTCAGCCCGTCGGAGCGGGTCGTTTCGCTGATTTGGCAGTCGGCCCAGATGGAGGTGTGTTCGCGTCCACGGGAGCCGGCTCAGTTCTGCGCCGGGATGAGGAGGGTCTATGGCACTTTGACACGCAGCCTTTGCGCACGACGAACCGCCAACAGCCCGAGTTGGCGATCGGCCTATCCGGCACCGTGTATATGTCTTCCTGGGGTGGTCAGTACAGCCTCCGCCGCGGCGGCACGTGGATGGACAGCCGAGCCATCGAACCGGTCTCTTCATCTCACCAGGTGGGTTTCGTCGAGATCGCTGCGGGGAGTGAATCCGCATACGTCGCATGGGCAGGGCCATGACCAGGCAGGACGATATCTTGGAAGTGGTGTCTACCTCATCGAACTATCCACGAGGACCGCTCGATTTCGGCAAAAGACCGTCTTGCTCCGCTAGCCCGCAACGAGGAATCCCGAGCCGCCACCAGGCGGAGTCGACGACGCGACATTCGGCGAGTCCGGGCACCATAGACAAGCGTCCCGACAAAACGCCCGGCGTTGCGTACCAGGAGCGCGGTTGCACGCCCGTATAGACATGCTAATCACCAAGTGCGCCTGAAAACACACACATTCCTGCTTGCCAGGCACACAGCAGAGCACGATAATGCGTCTCATTCTTGCTGTCCCCTCAGCAATTGTCCGCCAGGCCGAGAGCCGGATCGACATCGACGCAGATCTGGGGCTCCGCCGCCGCGATGAATCTGGCCCAGCAGCACCTTCAGTGCTAACCGTAAGGAATTCTGAGATGGGTAAAGTTTTCATTGGCGCTCACCGGGGTGCCATGTGTCACGCGCCTGAGAACACCCTCGCGGCCTTCGAAAAGGCCATCGAGTACGCAACCTATCGGGTCGAATGTGACATTCGTCGTGCCATCGACGGAACACTCGTCATGATGCACGACACCACGGTGGATCGTATGACCGATGGCACAGGGAATGTTGACGCCATGACGCTGATGGAGCTCAAGCAACTGCGGGTTGGCGCCTCGGAAACCATTCCAACGCTGGCAGAGTCATTGGTTTGCGTGAGTGGGCGCTGTCGGATGTTGCTGGAACTGAAGGATGACGGCATCGCTACAGACGTGGTGCGGACAGTGGAAGCGGCGAACATGCTCGACGCATGCACGTTGATCTCCTTCAGTGAAGACAATCTACGGGAGGCGCGCCGCGCGAATCCGGACACACTCATTGGCTTCTTCCACCTTGAGCCAAAGCCGCTGGACCTGGGCCGAGTCGTGGACGAGTTCGGTGCGAATCTACTTGTCGTCTGGCCAGCGGCCGCACAACCAGAGGTCATCGCAGCCGCCAAGGATGCCGGGCTGCATGTCCGTTGTGGGTTCCGCGATGATATGACGTACGAGGAGTCGCAGGCTGTGTTCACGCGCATGGTCGACATGGGTGTCGACGAAGTCTCTTGCGGCCGGCCCGACTGGATTGGTCGGATGATTGGCGAACGACAAGGACTCTCAGTTTGATCGAATTGTTGCGGAGTTGACCGTCAACAGGCGGCCCGGCTAAAGACCTGCGGCAATGGCAATGTTCAGATCCATGTCCGGCACGAGATCGAAGATCAGTATCAGACGATACTCCCCGAGCCGATTCCACGCGACGATGCACTCCTTCGCATTGGTTCGAACATTCGCCGTACTCGGGTCAAAATCGTCGGGCACATGCCACAGCGCGATGGCATAGTCAGCGAAGGAGAGGTTAGACTGCATCTTCAGCGTTAACGTCCAGCCGCCATCACTGAGCGTCCATTCGGATCGCGTGATCTGTACGTCCGGCGTATTGGTCGCCGTGATGGTGCTGCCCTGAGACCCGCGCTCTTCTTCTGTGTAGTCAAACCACCAGATCGGATGGGGACAGGCGTACTCAAAGCGCATGGATCGTTTTGAATCCTCTACCTGGATGTATTCGTACGACAACGGATCCTTGAACATCCTTCGAGAAGCCTGCCGTTCGGCGTGTAGGCGCGAAACCTGTGTGTCCCAGGGAAGCTCTTCGCCTGTGACGAGACGAGACTCGTTGCCCCAGGTACAGAGCCACCATTTGTCATAATCGATGTGGTCCGTTTTGCTGACGAACACGGTCCTCGGTGTTCTCTCGAAGTGCCGAGTGTAGTAGTCGGCGATATCGATCGACCGAGCGAAAACGGCCTTGTGCAGCTTGGGCATTTCGAAGGCAATAAAGCGCTGGTAGCGCTCGACGAACCCATGCATCGAGTCGGGGCCGTGATCATCCAGGCTGTAGGCGAAAGCAGGATTGGGAAAACCTGCGTCCAACACGCCATCATCGGGATAACCGGCAGGAAGCACGCCGTCGTAGAGCGGATGCACAAATGCGGGATGGCCGCTCATTGCGGCGAGGTGTTCGAGTTCCTCCATGCCGTGGCGCAGGCAATGCTCTGCCCTGGCCCAGTCGCCCTCGGCCACCTTATAGTGCCAACTGACAGGTCCGACAAAATGGAATCCGCCGCAGAAGTCCCATTGATGCGCCACGACCTGACTGTCCGCCCTCTGACTCGGCTTGCGACAGTCGGCGAGGGAGGAGAAATACGGAAACTCAGGCATCCCGAGCCACGGCGCGGCATTGGCCTCCTGCAGGCCACAGTGATCGTTGATACCAAGCCGCGTAAAGGTTGCGGTGTAACCAGGATCTATGGGATGATTCATTTCGACGCGTGCTGAACGAATGTCATCCGCAAAGGGCATCACCGAACGTGCCTTCGTGATGAGGTGCCCATACAGCTTGTCGCGTTCCTCGTCGCTTACCGAGAAGGACGAGGGCATGTCCGGAAGGAAGGGGATCAACCCATCACCATATGATCGATTGTGCGCGAGCAGGCGCTGAAAGAGCGGATCGTCCACATCGAACTGTGCCGCCGACAGGCGATAGTCCAGCGGAATGCCCGTGCCGTGGAGCGTCGGTTCTGATTCGAGTGGCCCAAAGGTGCTGAATCGCTGCACGATCCAGTCGTCCTCGACGACGCTGAAGTAGCGATAGAGTGACTCGTCAGCAGTGCGCCAGTGCGCGAGATAGTTGCCGGGTTCTTTCGGCGTGTAGTTGAGCGAGGCCGTGTTACCGGCGAATACCAGGTCGATCGTCTCCGACGGCAACACGTATAGCCAATTGAGACTACCACCGGTAGCGAACGCATTTCCGGGCTGCGCCTGCTCGAGATACCGAGCGAACACGTGCAACGGCCCCGTCGACGTACCTGCGGCAAGGTGGAATCGAAACTCGATCGATTCACCAAGCCGAAGAAGACGGCTGCTCGTCCACCACTGTGTCTGTTGTGAATGCACTGCCTGAGGCGAAACGCTCATCGGTGCACATCTTTCTGGACAGCGTGCCGTGTCATGGGTCACAGAGCACTAGGGCGCCACGCGCATCTGCAGCGCCACGTCCTCGGTGAAAACGGGGGTGAGCAACTCCATTCCCCCACCCCCATGCTCAACGGTGGCCTCTGCTAGGATAGAACCATCTACAGGGTGGACCCACACCACACGATAGGACCCTGGCTCCACCGCGAAGGTGAGCATCACCGCGATCGGGTCGGTCTCATCCTTCGTCCGGCACAGATAGAGCGCCAGCTGGCGTCCGGTCTCTTCTAATCCGAAAACGGAGCAATCCTCCGGCACCCCCTCGATCCGCCCCGGCGCGAGTGGCGCGGTGTGAACGAAGTCGATCTGCTCCATGAATCTGGCCAGGGCACCCAAGGAGACGCGAAGAGCCGCCGAGCCGCCACCGGGCTGAGTTTTCGGATAGGCGAAGTCTCCGCCCTCGTGTCCAACGGCAAAGGAATAGTCGAGGTGATTGTAGAGGGCGCCACCG
>Ga0233428_1001532_pt1 | contig 24244 bp, 20 predicted proteins | sample SI_118_April2016_4_FD_179890 | JGI IMG/M metagenome (GOLD analysis project Ga0233428, IMG submission 179890) | Seawater microbial communities from Saanich Inlet, British Columbia, Canada - SI_118_April2016_120_MG | ecosystem: Environmental > Aquatic > Marine > Inlet | place: Canada: British... | reverse complement strand
CCGTCGCTCTTGCTTTTTTCGCCGCCAATGTCGTTGGCACATTCCTCTTCATAAGTGGCGATATCGGCCTCGTGATGATGCCAATGGAATTTAACAGTGCCATTACCATTACTCTCGCCCCGGTCGCGCTGTTTTTGTTGATGGGCGAAATTCTTCTTCACACCGGCGTCGCGTTTAAAGCGATTGGGGCAATTGATCGGATGATTTCCAAATTGCCTGGCCGCCTCTCCGTGGTCTCAATTGTTGGTGGCACCGTATTCTCCTCACTATCAGGCTCAACAATTGCCAATACAGCGATCCTAGGCTCGGTCCTTTTGCCGGACATGATCAAGCGCGGCTATAAACCGTCCATTGCGATGGGGCCGATTATGGCGGTCGGTGGCATTGCGATGTTGATCCCGCCTTCTGCTTTGGCTGTGTTGCTGGCAAGTATCGCGGAACAGTCCGTGGCCCAACTCTTGATCGCCGGCATCATCCCGGGTGTTTTGATGGCCGGGCTGTTTTTTGCCTATGTCATCGGCCGCTGCATCCTGGATCCGACCTTGGCCCCAAGCTATGATCCGGATGAAAGCTATCTCAAAGATCCAGTTACTTTTTCTATTAATATTGGCGGAAAGAGTTATTTAAACGCCGCCTACGATGGCGGTATGAAACGCATAATTAACCGCGTGCTTCCGTTTATTCTCTATATATTTCCGTTGTTCATTATCTTTGTCGTCGTCGTTGGCTCGATCTTTTTCAAAATCGCTGCCCCAACTGAAGCGGCAGCCCTTGGCTGCATCGCCGCTTTGGGAGCCTGCTATTTCTTCAAGCTGTTCAAGAATATCATTAAAATTTCCGGCATTGATGGTGCCGATTTTAATTGGCGGCAGATTTGGAAGTCTTTAATGGAGACCGCCAAAGTCAATACCATGATCTTGTTTATTATCACCGGCTCATTGGTGTTCAGCCAAGCACTTTCAAATTCCGGTGCCACAGACGGGTTGCTGCAGGCCGTGTCTTCCTGGAAGCTCAACCAACTTCAGATCGTTATCATCATGGTTGTTGTTTTGCTTTTCCTAGGCGCCTTTATGGATCAGGTCAGCATGTTGCTGCTCACCTTGCCCTTCTTCCTGCTGGGCACCCAGTCTTTCCAAGTGGTCTTCCAAATCGACGTAATTTGGCTGATGGTCTTGATGCTGATCACCATGGAGATCAGCTTATTGACACCGCCCTTTGGCCTTCTGCTCTATGTCATGAAAGGCATCGCGCCGTTTAACGTTACGATCGGAGCCGTCATCAAATCAGCGCTTCCTTTTATCGCCATCGAAGTTGCTGTCTTGGCTCTGTTGATCGCTATTCCCGAGGTCGCAACCTGGCTACCAAGCATGGTGAAATAGCCCCCAACCGAAGAGACTAAATAAATGACGAATTCCGCCCCCTTTCGCGCCGATCAAGTCGGCAGCTTGCTTCGCCCCGCTGAAATTTTAGATGCAAGAGAGCACCGCGAAAATGGCGAGATATCCGATGCTGAGCTCAGAAAAATTGAAGATGAGTGCATTCGTGACATCGTTCAGATGCAAGAAGGCGTTGGGCTCAAATCCATTACCGATGGTGAGTTTCGCCGCTATAGTTTCACTCATGATTTCATCAACAAAATTGAAGGCGTTAACTTCGAAAAAAATCCCGACTTCAAGCCGGGCGGTGCGACGGATGCCAAACAGCAATGGCAGTTGCCGCCCTTCCGCGCCATCGTCAGCGAGCGCATGGTGCGGCCCAGCGAAGGTATTGAAGTTGAAAACTTTCGTTTTTTAAAGTCGGTTGTTAATGAGACCGCGAAAATTTGCCTCCCCTCACCAACCATGCTGCATTTCAGAGGCGGCCGTGGTGCCATCAGTGAGACAGCCTATCCTGACATGGCGGATTTCTATGAAGACCTCGCCCGTATTTTTCGAGAAGAAGTTCTGGCCCTCGCCGAAGCGGGTTGTCGCTATTTGCAATTCGATGACACCAACCTCGCTTATCTTTGCGATGAAAATATGCGCGAAGGCGTGCGCCAATTGGGCGAAGATCCGAACACTTTACCGGCAACTTATGCCAAGCTCATCAGTGACGCGGTCAGAGGCCGGCCCGCTGACATGAAAATCTGCATCCACCTTTGCCGCGGCAATGCGTTCAGTGCCGGCTTTGCCGGCGGTGGCTATGAGCCGGTTGCTGACATCATGTTCAACCAAACCGACGTCGATGGCTTTTTCCTGGAATATGACGACGAACGCTCCGGCGGTTTTGAGCCGCTCCGCTTTGTCCCTAAAGACAAAAAAATTGTCCTTGGCCTAGTGTCTTCAAAAAACGGTGAACTTGAAGAGATCGATCAGTTAAAAGCGCGCGTCGATCAGGCGGCTGAGTTCATCTCGCCAGACCAACTCTGCCTCTCCCCCCAATGCGGCTTTTCCAGCAGCACGACTGGCAAAAACATCATCGGCCCTGAAGAACAAGCCGACAAACTCCGCCTCGTCGTCGAGGCAGCGGAAACTATTTGGGGCTAGAAATTAACCCTAGATCAATGCCTTAATCGCTGCTTCCCAGCTATCAGGATCGAAGCCACGCGGGCCGCGGTCGCCAGAATAGGCGATCTTGCCGTCTGCATCGACGACAAAGAGCCGCATCGGTAGCGAGATGTATTTTTCTTCAACATCGTTATCCATGCTGTCGATCAGCATCGGCATTTGCAAATCGAACTTAATCTGACAGGCCGAGGCCGCCGCTGTCCGTTCGTCATCCGTTGTTGGATCTGGGAAAACGATATCTTCTTCGAGATTGTCATGCACCTGCCAGCCATCACTTGGATGGGCTTCACGGGTATAAATGCAGAGGAATTCGACTTGATCTTTGTAAGTGTTGAACATTTGGTTCAGACGCACGGTCTGACGCCGGAAAGGAGGTCAGGTGTAGGACCCAAACATGAGAGCAACGGGTTTACCCCGCAGATTTGAGAGCTTGACCGTCTCGCCGGTACGCTGGCGGTCCGGGTCCAACACATCAATTTCGAAATCAGGAGCGTCATCGCCTGGTTGCGGCACTTTTACCTGACGTGCCGCCTGTTCTTCCCGCATCGCATCAAATTGCGCTTCATCGATAACCGAAATCTCAAGCCAAGATTTTTTACGCTCTTCCGGCGTCATTTGAACGTCTGCCATTTATGATTTTCCTTCTTTAGATCTCTAGAATTCTTATTGCGCCAGTCTAACCAAAATTACCACCACCGCAACAAACTGGATCATATGCAGGATTACGCTGGACCGGTGGACGGCCTTAAACTTAGCGTCGTTACTTTCTTCCCGGGCTTTGTTCGCCATCGGCACGATCACCCGGGCGGCAAATAAGAAGCCAGCTGCAACAGCCAGCATGGTGCCAACTTCAACTTCGTAGGATTGCCCCGGTATCAGCAATAGAGCCGGCAAGATCGAAATGACCGCATTGGTCCGATAATAGACCGGGAAGACCTGGCGCAAAAACTTGGACGCATCTTCGCGGTCGACAAATTTAAAAACCATTGGTGTAAACAAAAACGCAAAATACGCCATGCCGCCGAACTGTAACGCAACGGCGATCAGCGCCAAAACATGTAGATTTAACCACTCAAACATCTTTAACCTGTTCCCTATATTGATTGAAGCCGTGTTATAGCGCTTCTCGTTCAATTCAGCAAAAATGAATTTCCCAGCAGTATTTTCGCTGATATCGTCCACTACTAAATAAGTGGGGGAAAATGCATGACCAAGCAAAACACAATTCCGACAGTGGACGAACTCGTTGCCCGGGCGACGGCCATGATTCCGGATCTGAGAGCGAGATCGCAGGAGACGGAAGAGCTTAAATGCCTGCCAAAAGCAACGGTCGACGAATTTAAAGGTAATGAATTTTTCCGGGTTTGCATGCCCAAAAAATATGGCGGCTTTGAGATGGACTGGGATGTGCTGTGCCGCTTGGTGATGGAAGTTGCCAAAGGCTGCGCGTCTTCTGCCTGGGTGCTGGCCGTCTTTGCCGAGCATGCTAATACGATAGCAGGGTTTTCAGACCAGGCTCAGGCCGAGGTTTGGGCTGATGGACCGGATGTTGCGATCTCTTCCGGCGGCAATACTGGCACCAAAGAATCCATCGCCAAAAAAAACATACTCACACCGACCAAGGGTGGTTATCTGCTCAACGGTTGGTCGACATTTTCATCCGGATGCGACCATGCCACATGGGTGACAAATATAAGCACGCTTGAGGGCGAAAAGGGCGCCATGCAAATCCTAACCCCGATCACGCCCGATCAAATCATTCACAACTGGGACACCTTTGCCTTGATCGGCACCGGCAGTAAATTTGTCGAGTTTAAAGATTGCTTCATCCCCGACCACCGCGCCATTCCCGCCCAGGATGGGCTCGATGGTACCACACCGGGCGCAAAGCTCTACGATAACCCGATCTTTCGCCTGCCGCGCCTCGCCATCGCGCCCTACTCTTTGGTCTCGGTAAGCATTGGCACTGCCGCCGGTGTTGTTGAAGAATTTATCGAGGCGATGGATACCCGGGTTAATCGCTTCGACAATAAGATATCACAATTTCAAAGCATCCAAATGCGGGTCGCGGAATCAGCTGCCGATGCCTTTGCCGCCGAATCCGTCATGTTCAGAAACATTAAATTGATGACAGATATTTTGGCGAGCGGCGAGAAAGTGCCTGATCTCATCCGCTTGCAAGGCAAGCGCGATATGGCTTATTGCAACAAACTCAGCCAGGCCGCCGTAGACCGCCTGTTCGCCGCCTGGGGTGGTAACGGACTCTATATGTCCAACCGCATCCAACAAGCGCTGCGCGACGTCAAAGCCGCCGGCGCGCACCATCAAACCAATTGGGATATATATCTAACAGCCTACGGCCGCGTTGCTCTTGGATTGGATGCGGGGCCGGTCCGGTTTTAGAAAACCAAAATTCCGCAACCTTCCTGTATTCTGACTTCCGCCAGATTGGCGCCAATATATAAGCACAGAGAGCAGAGAGTTATTTGAAAGGTTGTGTACGGAAAACCACTGATTTAGGTATGAGTTAAAATCCAATTTTGGCGACTGGCGGACGACCAGAAAGCGAAAAATCAATCAACTCGAAACAATGGAACGACCTGTTGACACTCAAATATGGTCAGCAAGTCGTTCCCGAAATATTATTTCAAATTGGTTTTTAGAAAACCACCAAATGCTGCCCAGGACTGAGTATCTGCAACCTTCCTGTAACGTGGCGATCCAATTACGGTAAAGGCATGAGGTGCGCCGGAATATACCTGCATTTCATAGCTTACGCCGGTGGCTTCGAGTTCCTTTGACAACTGCGCTACCTGATCCATGGAAATTGCTTTATCCGCACCGCCATGGGCGATGAGGATCGGAGCTGTGGATTTTGGATAGCTTTGTCCCTTTGGTGTTTTCAGGCCACCGTGAAAAGTTGCATAACCAGCAACGTTCGTTGCCTTTCCAGAACGCGCCAATTCCAGTACAGCAGCGCCGCCGAAGCAGTACCCCATGATTATGGCTTTACCTTTAAAAGATTTTCGAGCTTCTGAGAGACCCGCAAGGATTAACCGACGCATTTTTGCACGATCTTTGTACAGCTTTCCCGTTTCAGCTTTCTTCGCACCTGTTTCAACGGGACGATTGCCTTTTCCATAAAGATCGACAGCAAAGGCGTTGTACCCCATTGCGGCCAGCATTTCTGCCCGTTTTTCTTCATAGCTGGTCAGGCCATCCCAATCATGAATGACAAGGACGGTTCCTTTAGCCGGTCCTTTGGCTGTGGCGCTATACCCTTCGTAATCGGAACCATTAGACGAATAAGTCACTTTTTGTCCCGCTTGAACGCTGAGTGGCAACAACAAAACCGCACCGGCAATCAATAAAGTTTTAATGTGATAGTTTTTCATAATTTAATATTTCCCCATTTGTAGATGAATTAAATTTTTAGATGAATATCTATAATGCAGATGATTATGAATTTCATCTAAAAATTAGTTTTATTACAATTTTTTAATTTTCATCAATATTTGACGGAACGGTAGGGTCAGCCCAGGCAATCAAACACATCACCTTCGGCGGCAAGCCCTTGGATGTGACGGCGGTGCCAGAGGGCATAGAATAACAGCACCCAGGCGGCCTGGCCGTCTCGTTTGTCGTGGGAGCCTTCGAGTATGGCAAATAATTTCTCGACGTTGGAGGGGTCACAAATTTCCTTGATGCTCTCTTGCGCGGCGACCAGTTTACCAAGCTCGCTGCCACGTCGGCCCATCCACTCAGCTACCGGAACTGTGAAACCTTTTTTCCGATCGAAAGCGCGAGCTTCCGGCAATTTCTGATCGAGCCAGACCCGCAGTAAATATTTCCCAACCCGGCCCCGCACTTTGAGTTTGTCAGGGAGAAGCATCGCAACCTCGGCAACTTTGCGGTCGAGCAACGGGGTCCGCCCCTCGACGCCATGCGCCATCAAGCAGCGATCGAGCTTAATCAGCAGATCATGGGGCAGCCAATCGGCACAATCGACAGCTTGAGCTATTTGTAGTTTCGTACGCTTCGAGTTGGTTTCGCGTTGCCAGATTTGCTCAAAGCTGTCGCGCCAGTTTTCTGTCTGATCACGCAATAAATCCGAGCCATGAAAGACCCCCTTGGAGCGCATCTTGCGCCCGCCTAAATACCACGGGCGCATTTGCTTGCGGTAGCGACCGTAGCCAGCGAACAGCTCATCACCCCCCTCGCCGCTCAAGACGACCTTGAGCCCAGCCTTGCTCACAGCCTGGCCCAATTTATAAGTTGGTAGTATTGCGTAATCAGCTGCCGGATCATCCATTACCGCGGCAATCTCGGGCAACAGCGCCCAAAAATCATCTTCAGAAAACTCAAGCTCGTGAAAATTCGCCCCGGCTGCATCTGCGACAGCTTTCGCATGGGCGCGCTCATCAGCCACAGACGTGCCGGAAAAGCCAGCCGTGAAGGCTTCAACCGGCTGCTCATTTAATTCGCGCATACAGGCGAGCACGACAGAGGAGTCGACCCCGCCCGACAAAAACATACCGTAAGGCACGTCTGATCGTTGATGCACCATAACGCTATCCATCAATGCTTCATCGAGTTTCTCGAGCGCTTCTTTTTCGCTCCATTTTTCCGGTGCTTTTCTGGACAGAGCGGGATGATGCAGACTATGGCTCACCTGCCCACCATCCAGCGTTAGGGTCTGACCCGGATCAACCCGCTTTATCTCTTCAAAAATCGTATCTCTGCCGGTGGTAAATTGCAGCTGCAACAGCTCCTGGCGTTTATTTTCATTGAGGCTTCTGGAAGCCAGGCCAGCATCTAACAACGCGCCTGCCTCCGAGGCGAATGCGACACCTCCTTCGAACTCGGTATAATAGAGCGGCTTAATGCCGAAGGGGTCCCGCGCCAATTGAATATGGTGGTTATGCGGATCGGCAATGGCAACAGCATACATGCCGCGCAAGCCTTGCGTGAAAGCCGTGCCGTTCAACTCATACATTAAAAGCGGGGACTCAGAATCCGACTTGGTTAGAAAATTTTTCTCACCGAGCGATTTTCGCAATTCAATATAATTATAAATCTCGCCATTGGCGACGATGACCGTGCCGCGTTTATCCTGGATCGGCTGATCGCCGGTTTCCAAATCGATAATTGCAAGCCGGGTGTGGACAACCTCCATATCTTGGTAGGCAAATTCGCCGCTGCCATCCGGTCCGCGGTGCGCCAGGGCAGCAGCTAGAGCATCAATTGCGGCCTCATCCGGCGTCCCATCGTGCAACAAGATGCCAGCCAGACCACACATTAACCGATCATCCGCTCGAAGAATTCGAGATATTTATCGACGATTATGCTTTCGGTAAAATTATCCTCATAATCCTGGCTGGCTTGATTAGCGAGATCATTGGCGAGATCCGGTTCCTGAACCAACCGTTTGATGGAGGCCGCCAATGTTTTTACATCATCAACCGGAAACAACACACCATTGTCGCCTTGACGGATTAACAACCCCGGTCCCATACTGTCAGCCGCTATCACCGGCACACCCTGCGCCCAAGATTCGATCACAACATTACCCAAAGGTTCATGTCTTGAAGGGCAGATAAATAGATCAGCCGCTGCAAACAGGGCTTCTGGATCATCCCGCCAGCCCAAAAAACGGGTGCGTGGTTTGATGCCGAGCTTTTCAGCTAAAAGCTCAAGCTCGCCTCTGAGCGGCCCTTCACCGGCCAACCAAAGATAGGTGTTCGGCACACGGGCGACGGCTTCCATCAGCACATCAAAGCCTTTGTTTTCATGGAGCCGACCCATTGCCAAAATGAGCGTTGCGTTTTTCGGCGTGTAAAAAATTTGCCGATCAATCGGCGGGACGCGCGCCGCGCCGACAAAGTTGGGCAGGTAGTGAACTTTTTCAGGTGCCCAGCCATTATTGGTCAGATAGGTTGCGATATCTTCTGTATTGGCAACCAAATGATCGCAATTACGATAATACTTTAAATTATAATAGCCGCCCAAGCGGCCGATATGGACAAAATCGCCATTGGCCGGACACATTGAGGTGGCGCGGTTCATCCAACTGAAAACAATATCCGGCTTGAAGTCGTTGATCAGCCGCTTTAGCGCCCAGGGGGTCTTAATATCCAGCTTACCGCCGAACTTCATTTGCGTCGGCTCAACCCCGCCATCGATCAATCGCTGGGCACGAGCTTCATTTTTTCGAATGACGACCCGCTGTTCAATCTCGGTTTTATGTAGCGCAATCGTCAGGCGAGTGTAAAACTCCTCCGCCCCGCCATATTCAGCGCCAGCCATGACTTGCAGAATTTTCATTCTGGAATTAACTCCTCAAATGCCATTGCCGCCTGCTCCCAACGCCACGCACTTTGTTTCTCAATCGCCGTCTCATGTTGCCTCAACCAAAGAGCATCATCGTTGAGCAGTTCAACAGCAGCTTTGGCAAATTCTTTATCCGTCCCAGCCACTCGGCCAGTCTCACCATCAATAATACGTTCGACAACCGATCCCAGTTTTTGAACAACCCCAGGAACCCCTGAAGCCTGAGCCTCACCAACCGCCAGACAAAAGGTTTCATTTAGATCCCCTCTATATAGCATGACGCGCGCTTCACGAAACTCCTGAATAAGTGCCGCCTTTGGAACCGGTCCTCTCAGCCGAACGCCCTGATCTGCAAGGGCACGCGCTTTATCGAGAATTGTTTCCATCTCCTCAGCCTTGGCCGCGCCCGCCGAGCCATAGGTCGCAGAGCCCGAAAACAAATGCAGTTCGGCATCCGGCGCATGGGGATAGATATCATGGACCCAAATTTCCAACAACCAATCAAGCGAGCGGAGCGGGTTAGAGGTGAAGATCGCGCGCCGTGGCGGCAGATCTTCACGCGGGCTAAACTGACAAAACTTATCGGCAATTCCATAGGGAATAACGACCCGCTCACCACCCGGGGCCCAGGCTGGATAGGTCGTCGAGTGATAGTCGCCAATAAATATAATCGCCGGCTTAACGCGCCAAAGTTTAGACAAATAACGCCACTTCAAAACATATTGTGCGGGGTTATGGGTCCAAAATACCGTGCGCTTGGCAGCAGGCATAAGCTCAATAAGTTTATCACCCCGGTTGGCAATGTAGAGATCGGCTTTATCAGGCAGCCCGCTTGCCAAGGGAGCCCAATCCACGCCGTTAATGACTTTCGCTTCCGGGCACATATTGCGTACGCTTACCTCGTGGCCACGCTTGGCGAGCTCGTTCATCAAATTGACGATAGAGCTTTCAACGCCGCCCAGCGGACCTAAGCTGGGACTATCGCCATCAAATTCAATACCGTCATCGGCCAAAACAATCCGCGCCATTAACTCAACTCAACCTTTGCCTTGATATGGGAAATCAGAGGATAGAGACCGGCAAATAAAGCAATCAGCAATCCATAACCGCCCTCTTTGTAGCCCTTGCGACCGATATAACACTTAATGAAGCGCGAGAAAAACCGCCGGACGTTGTTTGCCGTCGAGCCGATATTACCGCTCTCTGCCAGATCTTTTGCTCGCGCCGTGGAGTAGGAATCGAGCCGCTTAATCATGTCCGAGATATTGCGATCAACATAGTGATTGATGCGGTTGCTAAGCATCGCGCCTTTTACCCCATGCCAGGTCAAACTGGGATGAACGCGCTGCCGCCCCCAGATCTTTGCGCCTTTTTTAAACAAGCCCGGATAGGCCGCTTTGCCGTATGACGCGCCCCAGCCATGGCGCACCAAGCGGTCGCCGATGAAATTATCCACTGGAATTTCGTGCCAATCCGACTTGGTTGTCTCAACAATGTGGCTGATTTCAGTAGCCAGTTCGGCTGTTACATGTTCATCGGCATCAATTTCAAAAATCCACTCTCCCTGGCAAGCCTCAATCGCCGCATTACGGCGATCCCCTTCGATGTCCCAAGCCCCTTCAATGATGCGGTCGGTAAATTTCTCTGCCACGGCGCGCGTATTATCGGTACAACGATCCATCACCACAACGATCTCATCGGCAAAAACGAGCTTTTCCAGACAGGTAGTAAGCTTATCCTCTTCATTGTGAACCGAGATGACCGCCGATAGTTTAAGCATCAGCCGACGCTCCTATTTTCACCTTGGCATTTTTGCCAAAGCGACCGAGCGCCTTCTTCTGCCATATCAACGGTCAGCGTATCCATCAGACTATCCGATGTGCGATGATCGAAATTCTCTGGAAAAATCTCATCGATGGAAAGCGTGGTGCGCACAATGGTAGCGTTTTCACCCCAGGGCGCATAAAGCTCTTCTTTGGTCGGGCCGAATAAACCGAGCGTCGGTACGCCAGAGGCCGCCGCCAGATGCATCAGCCCTGAATCATTGCCAATATAAAAAGCCGAGCGGGCCAAACAGGCGTAAGCGGTCAAAAGATCAAGCTTGCCGACAAGATCAATGAGCCGGCCCCCCGGAATGGAATCAATCAAGCGCAAGGCCATGGGACGCTCGTCATCCCGGCCCAGCAGAACGACCCGCGCTCCCGGCAAAATGCCGTCGGACGCGGTCAGGCGTTCGATGAGCTCAGTAAAATATTCCGGCCGCCAAGTTTTTGCCTGCCAATTTGCGGTCGGCCCGATTGCCAATATCGGCCCTCCTTCCGGCAAATAGAATTTGGCCAGATTATCTTCCCGTTCACTCGTCCAAAGCTTGGGCGGCACGATTTCCGGCAAATCTAAGATGCGGGCAATCCGTTCAACCTGGCGGCTTTCGCTGTCATCGCGCGGCATACCCCGTCTTTTTTTGCGGCCCAAAATATAGGTGACCGGCGCATTTCTAAGATCAATAATCAAATCCCAAAAGGTCGTAACCGTAAGCACCCAAAGCCTAAGCCAATGCAGTGAGAAAACCATTTTATCCAAGACAATAATGCGCCTTAGCCCGGGCAAGGCCTCGAACAACGGAGCCGCCGCCGGGCCACAAGCGATGGTGACTTCGAGATCAGGATGCTCGGCGCGCAGATGTTCCAACAATCCTGTTGAAAGAATAGCATCGCCAATGCGGGTTGATGTAACGAATAAGACTTTCATATCAATAGTTTAAGCTATTTCCTTTTTCCATAAAGCTTCAAATTCAATTGCTGCATTTTGCCAGTTTCTCGACGCCTGCAGAGTCTTGGTATCACGGGCCAGGCTTTGATACATCACGGGATCTTCGGCCAGCAATTGTAATGCCAAATTTACGAAAGCATCATCGTCCGGCGCAATGTGACCGGTCTGACCATTGGCGATCCGCTCGGCCAAAGGGCCAACTTCGTTGTCGCCCCGGTAGATTATTGCCGGGGTTCCTGAAGCCTGAGATTCGGCCAAAGTTGAGCCATAATATTCGTTCGCGATCACGGGGTAAAAATGCAGCCGTGCCCGACAATACGCCGCTGCCATCTCAGGATCAGCGCCTGGCGATTTTACAATGACATTGGCATCGCCCGCCGCTGCCACTTCTTTGTAAATATCTTTCAAGCGGTCAGCGGCATTGCCGACAAACAGGCTGGCTGAGTAAATATGCAATTCGGCCTTCTTATTGACCGGATGAATACGGTCCCGCCAAAGCGTCAACATTTCGCTCAACCCATGTAGCGGATGGGTGGTGACAATCGCGATGGGCGGTACATCTTCACCGGATTTAGCCACTAAATAATCCTCTGCAATGCCGGGCTGGATCGTCGCCTCTTTAAAATCCCGCCACGATTTCCAGGCCCGCCGTTGTGCCTCACCAACAAAAACCACCGCCGGATCATATTTTTCCAGCAACTTCTGGTTAACCGGCTGGTTGAGTATCTTAGGCGTTCCCCACATCCATAAGATTGACCGAATTTCTGGATCGTCAAATTCAGCTAACAATTCAGGATTTCGAAAGGCGATCACGACATCGCTCTCCGGTGGGCGCGGCGTATCAAAGGGCACCCATAAGACGCCATCCACACTCGCTTGATATTCAACATTATTAATCGCCGTGACATCATGGCCGCGGGCCGCCAGGGCGCTTGCCAGCTGGGCAAAAGCCTTCTCCGCACCACCCAGCGCACGAGTGCCGGGAGTCGCGCCATCAAAGGCATAGGATTTATCAATCATCGTAATATTCATTAGGCCAGTTTATAGGAGTTTCAAAGGGTTATGGCAAATATCGAACTAGCCGTTGCTCTTAAGGGCAACTCGACTATATTTAGAAAATGACCAACCTTAATTATGTAAATCTAGATAACCGGCGTGTGCTCGAAATTTCAGGAGACGATGCCCGAGACTTTTTGCAAGGCCTCGTCTCCAACGATCTTGAGCGCGTCTCACCCACCAGCGCCATTCATGCGGCACTGCTCACCCCGCAAGGCAAATATCTGCATGATTTTTTCATCCTTGAGATGAACGGCAAGCTCTATCTCGATTGCGAAGCAGCTCGCCTAGATGACCTCTATAAGAGGCTCCGCATGTTTAAGCTGCGGGCAAAGGTGGAACTGGAAATCATTGACGATCTGACGGTTGTGGCTCTGTTTGGCGACGGCGCCGCACCAGCGCTCGGCTTAGAGTCAAAAGCGGGTCTGGCAGTAGAAAGAGACAATGGCGCAATCTATATTGATCCACGTCTAAGCGCGATTGGTGCCCGGGCCATGCTGCCTAAAGAGACAATCGATAAGATCTTGAGCGATGTGGGATTTGCCAAAGCTGATTTTGAGTCTTATGACAATCTTCGCCTGTCCCTCGGCTTACCCGATAGCAGCCGGGATTTACAGATCGACAAATCGATCCTGCTGGAAAGCGGTTTTGAAGAATTAAATGGCGTCGATTTCGACAAAGGCTGCTATGTCGGCCAGGAATTGACAGCCCGCACCAAACATCGGGGCCTCATCAAAAAGCGGCTTATTCCAGTTGAGTATGACGGCCCGGCATTAGCGGCAGGCACCGAGATTACCCAAGGCGGCAAAAATGCCGGCGAGCTGCGCTCAAGTTTAATCACCGATGATCATGGCATTGGCTTAGCGCTGTTGCGTTTGGAGGCGCTCGATAACACGGAGCCTTTGATGGCGGATGGCACCCCTCTTACGCCAAACAAGCCCGCTTGGGTAAATTTTTGATGCCGGATAAATCCGACCCCTCCGAGCCACCCCGCCTGCTCGAGCCGGTCGCTCATAGTTTTGAATGGGCAATCAATAAACATGGCCCGATCCACCGTGCCGTGGCATGGCGTGATGAAGAGCGCCAGCAACGTCGCTTTCAAATCTTTGTCGGTCTGCTCGGCTATGACACCGAGCGCGATGATGTCACGATCAATGATCTCGGCTGCGGCTATGGGGCGATGTTCGATACCTTCAAAGAACTACCGCAATTTCTGGACGGCACTTATTTCGGCTATGACATCAGCGACACTATGCTCAAGATGGCCCGGGAAAAAGTCGCCGACCCCAGGGCGCTTTTTATCAAAAGCCATCAAGCAACTGAAAGAGCCGATTATTCTTTTGTCTCCGGCACCTATAATCTGAAAATGACGGCGGGCAATACGGAATGGCTGAACTATGTTGAAGAAAACCTCGTCCAGCTGTGGTCTAAAACGCGCATTGGCTTGGGCTTCAACATGCTGAACATCGAATCACCGCTGCGCGAAAAGACGCTTTATTATGCCGACCCCGCCCATTTCATCGCGTTTTGCGAAAAATATCTCGGCGGCCAAGTCCGCATGGTCAATCTCCTACATCCTAACGAATTTGTGATTTTCGTGCGAAAGTAAGACGCTAATTTTTAATCATAGCGACCAATTTTTGGCTCATTTCGCTACCCGCGTGACAGAGATCCAGCGGCGCATTGAAATGGTGGAGACCGGTGCATTCAAGATACTCGGCCTGACCGCCCTTGCTTTGCCAAAGTGCTGCGAAGTCTTTGCTTTGACGTCGGAACTCATCAGTTTCTTCGCCGCCGGCAGCAACGATCAGCGGGCATAGATTTTCCCTGGGATTTTCCGGCAAATTGCGATCCGGGCTGTTGCGGAGCGCGTCTTCTAGGGTCATCTCCAACCACTCATTGACGAAGCATTTTGAGATCGGCTCCATATCCAGCAGACCACTGATCGGCAGCCCGCCCTTAATGACATCCGCTGGCAGACCCAGCTCTTCTTGCCAACCGCCGGCCACCATCATGCCGGTGAGATGGCCACCTGCCGAAGAGCCGCCAACATAAATGCGCTTAGGGTCGATGCCATGATCGGCAGCGTTGTCATAAAGCCACTTAATCGAGCGCCGGCATTCCGCAACGATTTGGTCAATATCAGCCGGTGGCACGAGGGTGTAATTGACAGCTGCCACGGCAATGCCGTGCTCGACCAGATTTGGTGCCATAAACGAGCTTTCGTTTTTGGAGAGCATCCGCCAATAGCCGCCATGAATGAAAACAAAAAGCGGTGCTTTGTCATTGCCAGGAACCGGAAAGAGATCAAGAGTCTCCTCACCGCCAGGCCCAAATTTAATATCAGCAATATGTTCCATGGTAGCCCGCGCCTCGACACTGCGGGAGCCATATTCATCAACGAAGTCCTGCATGTTTGGCACGGTCGCGGAAGCACGGTATTGCACGTCCAACTCTTCTTGGTCAAAATTTCGGTAGAGAGCCGTCATTTATCGTACTCCCGACCCTCTTCGGCCATCGCTTGTTTCATGTTATCTTCGTAGTACGCATCATAGTCAGCCTGACTGCGATTGGTATGCGCCGCGATGATCTTGGTGGCCGCGAATTCCTTGCGGTCGAGCTTGTTATCCTCGCCCCAGATTTTTGAGCGCAAAATCGCTTTGGCGCAATGTATATAGGCCTCTTTAACGTGGATGATCAGGCCACTCGCTGGTACTTGACCATTGACGGCAAGCGGCTCTAATAGTGCTGGATCGGTGGTGATTTCAGCCTCACCCCGGATGCGGAAGGTCTCGCTTATACCGGGGATAAGAAACATCAAAGCGACGGTCGGGTCTTCGACAATATTTTGCATGGAATCGAGCCGGTTATTGCCTTTACGATCGGGCAGCAAAACGGTGTTATCATCGATGACATGGACAAAACCCGGATCATCTCCCCGGGGCGAGACATCGCCATTGGTGCCCAGAACGACAAAAGGCGATGCGGCAATAAAGCGGCGGGAATGTTCGTCGAGTTTATACTGCGTCTTATCCAGCGGCGCGCCTTTCGGCTCGGCATAAATATCGCGTAATCCGTCAATGTCGGTGATGGAATCAGGCATGGCGTTCCCCAATGATTATTAAGGGGATACGATACTTAATTAAAACAAGTTCGTCACCCCGGATTTGATCCGGGGTCCAGAGATGTTGGAAGACTGGATTCTGGCCTGCGCCAGAATGACGGAGAGGTTTTTTTAAGCGTCGATCAGTTTTTCTGCATTGAGCGCAGCTTGGGCTGCGGCAAGTCTGGCAATCGGTACGCGGTAGGGTGAGCAACTGACATAATCAAGGCCGATTTTGTGACAGAAGGTCACAGATGCCGGGTCTCCACCATGTTCACCGCAGATGCCGAGTTTAATATCGGGGCGGGTTTTGCGGCCACGCTCTGTTGCCAGCTCGACCAATTCGCCGACACCTTCAATGTCAATGCTGACGAAGGGGTCTTGCTCATAAATGCCTTGCTCCTGATAGCGTTCCAGGAAGGAGCCGCTATCGTCGCGGGACAAGCCATAGGTTGTCTGGGTCAGATCATTGGTGCCAAAGCTGAAGAACTCGGCTTGCTCGGCAATTTTACCGGCTTGCAAAGCAGCGCGTGGCAATTCGATCATCGTGCCGGTGAGATATTCAAGCTCAGCACCGGTTTCGGCGCTGACCTCTTTGGCAATGCGCTGCACCATGTCATGCATGATGTCATATTCTTGCTTGGAGCCTACCAACGGGATCATCACTTCGGGAACAATCGTCTGGCCACTGTCTTTAGATACTTTGGCAGAGGCTTCAAAGATCGCCCGGCACTGCATCTCATAAATTTCTGGATGCATGATGCCCAAACGACAACCACGCAGACCCAACATCGGATTAGATTCATGAAGCGCCGCCGCACGCGCGCGAACGGTCGCAACATCGGTGCCCGCCGCCTCGGCGACTTCCGCCATCTCATCATCTTTAGTCGGCAGGAATTCATGGAGCGGTGGATCCAGCAAACGGATCGTCACCGGCAAGCCCTTCATGATAGTGAAGAGATCGGTAAAATCATCACGCTGATAGGGCAACAATTTAGCCAGGGCTGTTCGGCGCCCTGCTTCATCACCGGCCAAAATCATTTCCCGCATATGTATGATGCGCTCCGGATCAAAGAACATGTGCTCGGTCCGGCAGAGGCCAATGCCTTCCGCGCCAAACTTCACAGCCGTCTCAGCATCTTCCGGAGTTTCAGCATTGGTGCGAACCTTGAGCTCGCGAATTTCATCAACCCACGCCATGAGAATACCAAAGTCGCCGGTCAGTTCCGGCTGGATGGTTTTCACTTCACCCAGCATCACTTCGCCTTTGGAGCCATCAATCGTGACGATCTCTCCGGCATTCACGGTTTGGCCTGCGCAAGTCAGCGTTTGCTCTTTGTAGTCAACCCGAAGCTGGCCAGCACCGGCAACACATGGTCGGCCCATGCCACGCGCGACAACTGCGGCGTGAGAGGTCATGCCACCGCGGGTCGTCAAAATACCTTCCGCCGCATGCATACCGCCGATATCTTCGGGGCTGGTCTCAATACGAACCAGAATAACTTTCTCGCCTTTGGCGACCAACGCTTCAGCATCTTGGGCTGAAAAGGCTACTTTACCGCACGCTGCACCTGGCGAGGCGGGCAAGCCTTTGCCCAGGATATTACGCTCAGCATCTGGATCCAGCGTTGGGTGGAGAAGCTGGTCGAGCGCGCCCGGCTCAATCCGTTTGATCGCTTCTTCGCGTGAGATCAACCCCTCATCAGACATCTCAACTGCGATCTTAAGCGCAGCCTTCGCCGTCCGCTTACCGTTGCGGGTTTGCAGCATCCAGAGCTTGCCTTCTTGGACGGTGAACTCCATATCCTGCATGTCGGTGTAGTGATTTTCGAGTTTATCGCGCACGTCGCAAAGCTCTTGATAGAGCTCGGGCATGTTTTCTTCCATCGACGGAAGATCACTATGGTTCTGTGCTTTCTCGGCAATCGTCAAAGGCTGCGGTGTACGAATACCGGCCACCACGTCTTCACCTTGCGCATTAACCAGATACTCGCCGTAATAGGCGTTCTCACCGGTTGAGGGATTGCGCGTGAAGCAAACGCCGGTCGCGGAGCTATCGCCCATATTACCAAAGACCATGGATTGAATATTAACCGCCGTACCCCAGGATTCCGGAATGTCGTGGAGTTTGCGGTAGATATTTGCCCGGTTGTTCATCCAACTGCCAAAGACAGCACTAATCGCCCCCCATAGCTGATCGTGGGGATCTTGCGGGAAGGGCTTGCCTAGCTGGGCTTCGACCTTGGCTTCAAATTCACTGACGACCGCTTTCCAGTCCTCGGCATCGAGCTCGGTATCAAGCGCGACACCTTTATCATCTTTATGATCGGCGAGGATGTCTTCGAAGTGATGGTGTTCGACGCCCATCACTACATCGCCATACATCTGAATAAAGCGACGATAGCTGTCATAGGCAAAACGCTCATCACCACTGGCTTTGGCAAGACCTTTAACCGTCTCATCGTTCAAACCAAGATTGAGCACGGTGTCCATCATGCCCGGCATCGAAGCCCGGGCACCGGAGCGGACTGAAACCAAAAGCGGATTTTCCGCATCACCGAATTTCATACCGATGATATCTTCGATCTGAGCCAAAGCATCGTTTACTTCGGCTTTAAGTGTCTCTGGATATTTGTTTTCATGTGAGGTGTAATGCGTACAGACCTCGGTGGTGATGGTGAAACCTGGTGGCACGGGCAATCCGAGGCTCGACATTTCGGCCAAATTAGCCCCTTTGCCGCCTAAAAGATTCCGCATTTCTGACTTGCCTTCAGCGGACCCACCGCCGAAAGAATAGACCCATTTGGAGCTGCTCAACGCTCTCCCCCTTCTATCTGAGAAAAGTCTGCGACTTGATTCATGGTCGTCCTTATTTGGGACAGTAGACGAAGTCGGTTTACACGAAGCGTCGCATCTTCGCAATTGACCGTCACTTCATCGAAAAACGCATCGACGGGTGCCCTGAGTGTCGCCAGACCGGACATTGCCTTGGCATAGTCCTCCGCCGCAAGATTCTGGGAAATTTCGTCGATAATGGTGGTCAGAGCTGTGTGCAATTCTTTTTCTTCTTTTTGCTCCAAGGCGTCAGCATCAGCGGCCCCCTCATAGCTCGTTTTGTCTTTTTTCTCTTCGATTCGCAAAATGTTGACGGCGCGCTTATAAGCCGTCAGCAAATTCGCACCGTCCTCGCTGTCTATGAAGGTCGTCAATGCGCCGACGCGAGACAGTAAACGCACGAGATCATCTTCATTGCCGAGCGCGAATACGGCTGAAACCAGATCATGGCGCACGCCCTCTACTTTGAGGTGGACTTTCAAGCGGTCGGCAAAGAAGGAGAGGAGGTCGGTAGTTAGACTGTTGTATCCATCTTTTGCAAATTCTAACCCGTCTACAAGGAAATATTCAAAATTTGGCGGATAATTTCTATTCAGAAACTCACCAAGTGAAATTCTTATATTATTCTCAATCACCAAGCGGATCATACCAAGCGCAGCGCGGCGCAGCGCGTAAGGGTCTTTCGAACCGGTCGGCTTCTCATTGATGATCCAAAATGCCATCAATGTATCGATCTTATCGGCCAAAGCGACCGCAACACTAACGGGTGCGGTTGGGCAGGCATCGGAGGGGCCTTGCGGTGCATAATGTTCGGCAATCGCATCGGCGACTTCCGGTGCTTCACCGTCATTGAGCGCATAATAACAGCCCACGGTGCCTTGCAGGTCAGGAAACTCGATAACCATGCCAGTCGAAAGATCGGCTTTGGCGAGGCAGACGGCGGAGCGCACCATATCTTTGTCAGCACCGACCTCATCGGCCAAGTCAGCGGCCAAAGCCTCGACCCGGTCAATCTTTTCGGCCAATGTACCGAGCTTAGCATGGAAAATAATGTCTTTGAGAGCTGGCGTGCGGCTGGCGAGCGTATGCTTGCGGTCCTGATCCCAAAAGAATTTGGCATCGGCCAAACGCGCCCGAAGAACCCGCTCGTTACCGGCAACAATCGCCGCGCCACCATCCGGGGTTTCTTTATTGGCGACAACAATAAATTTCGGAGCCAGCTTGCCGTCTTTGTCTTCGAGTGCAAAGTATTTCTGATTTTTGCGCATGGTGGTGGTCAGCACTTCCGGCGGCACTTCCATGAACTCATCATCAATAGAGCCCATCAGGGTGACCGGCCATTCAACGAGGCCCGCAACTTCATCCAACAATGCCGGATCGTCGATCAGGACCAAACCTTCTTTCAACGCCAAAGCTTCGGCATCGGATTTGATGCAGGCTTGGCGCTCGATCGGGTCAATCAGCACATGACCGGTCTCCAGCGCTTTTTTGTAATCAGCGAAGTCCGTGACCTCAACAACCGCATTAGTCAGGAAGCGATGGGCTTGGGTGCGGTTGCTGGCTTCGATGGGGCCAAAGCTCACCGGCACAATACTGGTATCAAAGACCGCGACAATGCCCTGCATCGGGCGCACCCAACGGACAGCGTGATCGGCCCAGCGCATGCTCTTCGGCCACGGCAGCGCCTGCATGGCGTTCTCGATCAAACCGACCAGAAGGTCCGCCGTCTGCTGGCCCTTCTTCTCGATCACGGCGAAATAGAACTCGCCCTTCTCAGTCTCGCGTTTTTCAACACCGTCGAGAGTTAGGCCGATCGAGCCCAAAAATCCTTGTACAGCTTTTTCCGGCGCATCGGTTTTAGGGCCGCGGCGCTCTTCGGAAATATCTGGCGTTTCGGTCGGCAGACCATCGACGACCAAAGTCAGGCGGCGCGGCGTGACATAGGTGTTGGCGTTCCCAAAGTCGAGACCAGCTTCTTTAAGGCCATCTGAGACTAGGCGTTTTAAATCATCCGCCGCGCGTGCTTGCATGCGGGCTGGTATTTCTTCGGAGAGAATTTCGAGGAGGAGTTCAGCCATCATTCCCCTCCCTCAGTTTGCGTCTCTAACCACGCTTCACAGCAGCCTTTGGACAAAGCCCGCACCCGCGCAATATAGGCTTGGCGTTCGGTTACCGATATAACGCCGCGGGCATCGAGCAAGTTAAAGCGGTGCGAGGCTTTGATACATTGATCATATGCTGGTAGTGGGAGTTTGTATTCCAGCAGGCTCATGCATTCTTTCTCGGCGTCTTCAAACTCACGGGTCAGCATATCGACATTGGCGTGCTCGAAGTTATGGGCGGAGAATTCCTGTTCGGCCTGGAGAAAGATGTCACCATATTTGACGCCTTTGCCGTTCCAATCGAGATCATAAACATTCTCGACGCCTTGGATATACATGGCGAGGCGCTCAAGACCATAAGTGAGCTCGGCGGCGACGGGGGCGCAATCAATGCCACCAACCTGTTGGAAATAGGTAAACTGACTGACTTCCATACCGTCACACCAGACTTCCCAACCGAGACCCCAGGCACCCAGCGTCGGGCTCTCCCAATCATCTTCGACAAAGCGGATATCATGGAGGTCTTTATCAATACCAAGCGTGTAGAGGCTCTCAAGATAAAGGTCCTGCACATCGGCTGGGCTCGGCTTCAAAATAACTTGGTATTGGTAGTAATGTTGCAGGCGGTTTGGATTTTCACCATAGCGGCCATCGGTGGGTCGGCGCGATGGCTGCACATAGGCGGCATTCCACGGTTTTGGGCCCAAAGCACGCAATGTTGTTGCCGGGTGGAACGTGCCGGCGCCCATTTCCATATCATAGGGCTGCAACAACACGCAGCCATAGTCAGCCCAATAGGTCTGAAGCTTTAGAATAAGCGACTGAAAATCAGTACGATTTTTGGGTTTTCCACCCATAACATTTTCCGCCAAATTTAATGCTAAACTCTAGAGTGAGCGTTAGATACTTGGGTAGAGAGCTCGGGTCAAGGCGCGGTTTTTGATGACACCCTATCGACCTAATAAATTGCCATCATTAGGGTTGCCGAAATCTGATAAAAAATCGGAAACCCGTAGCCGTCATCCCTTCAATGCTATACTTTGACTTGGAAAATGACAGGTTAGACTATCAGGCCAATATGAAAAAACACGAATTCAAACGAGGGCTCGGCAACTTTGCAGCCATGACCCGAGTATTGAAACGCTGAGTCATGCTAAGGCCTTCAACCTAATCAGCGGCTAGCTCAATCAGCTCAACCCGCACGCCACCCAGGCCGCCGAAAAATATTTGCCGGGCGTATTTGGATTTCATGATATCTTTCCCATTGGCTGAAAATATCATATGCGCTTCAATTTTTAGGGTGTGTGCGGAAAACCTTCTGAAAATGAATTGCACAAGCTTGCGCTTTGAAGATCACCAATGTGGGAGATGCGACCGCGACGAGGAAAATAATACTTTTCTAGGATTGATACTAATCCACCAAATTGACAATATGTTTAATCGTCATCTCAATACTCAAATATGCTAAAGGTCAGAAAATGGAATTCGAACGAAGTGATCTCGACAAACAGCTCGAAAATTTTGATTGTCCAGTTTGGTCAGAAGACTATGCAACTGGATTTAAGGCAATTGACGATGATCATAAGGATTTATTTAAAGAGATTGGTATTTTAAAGAACTTGATTGATCAGCACGATTCCACAGACCATATCGAACAAGTTATATCCAGTTTAGAAAATTACACCGTTGAGCATTTTAGCCGGGAAGAGGCATTCATGATAGGTGCTGGATACCCCGAGACTATCGATCACATGAAAAAACATCGGGCTTTAACGCACAAAATCGACTGTCTAAGAATATTGTATCACGAAAGCCCCGAACAGATAGACACCTATAAACTTTTAAAATTTTTATCACAATGGCTGGTGAACCATATCGTAAAGGACGATATGAACTACATCCCTTACCTAAAAGGCGAACAGGATGATGCTGATCACGATATCGCCGATAGTCTTCAGGAAATTAGCGTTTCGTTACCACGCGACAAAAGCGATCTAATTAAAAAATTTATCCACATAGCCACATCTGACCACCCGGCGGCAAAGAAACTGACAAGTGCAATCGAGTTATTTGAAATCAAATTGGATGAAAGAGAACTAGAGGCTGCCAGAAAAGATTTCTGCAAATAATATTTTTCGGTCTGGCTAAAGACAGCGTCCAGCAAATAATCGATGAATTTAACCACCGAGACGTGCCTACCGCGCGAGGCGGCAAGTGACATATTCCGACAACTCATAATCTTTTGTAAGCGTCTCGACGCTTAACGCAATGAGTTGCGCACCAATGTCCTCTCTGAGCCAAAAGCGGACATTAGCACTCCTCTATATTTTAAATTCTTTGATTGACTCATCTAGCCTAACGCGCTGGGTCTCGAATTTTCTCTTCTCTATTTTTGTCGCAGCCAAGGGCCTGCGCAACGAAGACGGTGTGATGCCGGATTTCAGAGCAGTCATCACGCCAACGGCTTCCCAGTAGTTTTCCACAAGATGTAATTGGCCCGGTGCCCAAGGAAGTGCCTGCAGGTCATTTTGCATCAAATTGTCATTCTCACGAATGGCTATGACTGGAATTCCCTGTTCCAAGGCTGCAAGCGTCGGCAGACCGACGCATTTATCTGGCATGACAAGGCAAGACACGTCAGCGGCGCTGAGCATACCTGGTTCGCGCATGGCATCTGCGTCGGTAACAATACGCGGGCTGCGGTGTAAGCCCTTCAGCATGCACTGAACAAAGGTTAATGACACGGCCTCGGCAGCGAGCCGTGGCTCAACCAATCCGAGGTCAAAATTAGCAACCTTATGGCTTTCCAGCATGGGCGAATGAGCCGTGGGAATTTCATAGAGCATTGAAACAGCGTGTGTCAGCATTGCTTCCACCCCACCCCAGGGGTTCGCCATTTCGCCATCGCGGTGAAAATATTCTTCGTGCGTTTCATCATCAAGATCGATAACCGAGGCAATCGCCACGGCGTCGAACGTACCTAAGTTTTCATCCAGCGCCGCCAAGACGCGCTCCAACCCAGTGATTTCGCCGGCAGCCCTGCCTGATTGCATAAATTCTGCTGCCATACAAAGCGGCGGATCAAGTTTAATAATTTTTGGACAATCGAGGCCATATGTTGCCCGCGCCGCGCTCACCGCATTTACGGTATCGTTGGCAAACATTTCGATTTCGTGGTCATCCATAATTACGAGGACGCGGTTTGATCTTACCGGCTGCAATGCCGCAGTTCCCATCATCAGGCGCGTAATTGCACTACCTTCGACATAGAGAGAATTTTCCGGCATCTCGTTAAGGTCGGAGGCATTGACGACATTCGGATGTGTGATCAACTTATCGCACGCCTCAGCAAGCACGCGCGCTGCTGGGGTTGCGTCTCCGGCATGACCGCCGATCTCTGCACCAATTCCCGTCGGCACTAGGAATACGGCGTTAAAAGCATCTGTTCGCTCGATCTTGCGCCGGACAAACCGAAAGATAGAGTCGGGTTCTTCGGAGGTCGG
>Ga0233428_1001523_pt1 | contig 24359 bp, 34 predicted proteins | sample SI_118_April2016_4_FD_179890 | JGI IMG/M metagenome (GOLD analysis project Ga0233428, IMG submission 179890) | Seawater microbial communities from Saanich Inlet, British Columbia, Canada - SI_118_April2016_120_MG | ecosystem: Environmental > Aquatic > Marine > Inlet | place: Canada: British... | reverse complement strand
GGAGGCCGTGAATGTTAATCATATGATCCAAGCCGACACGCGCTTTGCCTGTCGCGACACCCAGCAACCAGCCAGCTTTGTCCAGAGCGCGGATAACTGTGTCGGCATCTGGATAAAGCGGGTCATGATGTCCCCCACCTTCTCTAAAATCCGTCGCCAGTTTTTTATAGGTCGCATAAAGTTCTTTGATTTCGAGGTCGTGCTGCTCGGGGAGGAGACGCTCAATACCAACGCTGAGTTCCAATCCAACACCGCGGAGCACGTCCATCCGGTCCGGGCGCTCTAATTCATGCGCATCAAAAGTCGCATACATCATTTCCAAAATGGCTTTTTGTGAATCGACGATCGTGCCATCGCAATCAAGTACGACCATGCGCAAGGCATCATTCATGATCTTCGTACCATTGCTCATAGAAATCTTCGAAAGGATCAACGACCATTTTTTCATCGAAGCCAAGATACTTCCATGTCGCTTTCATATGCGGAGAAAGATCGGAGACTACTTGAAAGTAACCGCCCGTGGGATGGGGGAATTTTATCGCCTTGGCATGGAGATGAAGCTGCTTGGCCACGCCCTCCGCGCCTTCCAAGAAGGCTTCCTGGCCGCCATATTTGCCGTCGCCCAAAATTGGCGTGCCAAGCTCGCTACAATGAACCCGCAATTGATGGGTCCGCCCGGTCTCCGGCATCATGGCGAGCCAGCTTGCTTTACCGGCAGCATTGTCAACGGTGCGATAGTAGGTCACTGCGCGCTTACCATCCTGATCAGCCACAACTTTATCGCCGAACTTACCGGCCTGCTTTTCCAAAGCCATGTCGATCTTGCCAAATTTAATCTTCGGCATACCAACCACCGCCGCCCAATAGATCTTATGAACGTCTTTGGTCTTAAAGGCTTTGGTCAGCATTGAGGCTGCCTTGCTGCTACGCGCCAGTAAAAGAACCCCTGACGTGTCTTTATCGAGACGGTGGATGAGCTTGGGCCGCTCTTTCATTTCAAACTGTAAACCATTGAGCATGGCATCAATATGTTTGCTTTGGCCTGAGCCACCCTGCACGGCGAGGCCGGCAGGTTTGTTAATCGCGATGACGTGGTCGTCCATATGGATGACCGATTGGCGGAGCATTTCTACATCGCGGTCGGTCACATTGTCTGTCGTGACCTTTTTAGGACGTGGGCGCGCATCAGCTTTAACCGGTGGCACTCGAATTTCCTGACCTTCTTCTATACGGGTGTTGGATTTGGCGCGCTTGCCATCAACCCGAATTTGACCTTTACGCAACAGCTTTTCGAGCTGGCTATGGGCGATGTCGGGGAAATGACGCTTGAACCAACGATCCAAACGAATGCCATCATCGTCTTCTTTAACCTGAAGTGTTTTTAGAGAAACCATTTTAAATTCCGTTACGCCAGAATGTGGCGGAAAATTATCATACCAAAAAACAAAGCTGCGATAGAAACAACCACCGAAGCAATTATATAAAACGCCGCCGGCAGGAAATCACCCCGCTCAATCAGCGTGACGACATCTAAAGAAAATGCCGAGAATGTCGTAAACGCACCAAGCACGCCGACAACAAAGAAAGCCCGCATTTCTGGACTTGGTGACCAGGTCAAGGCGGAGACTTCAATTAAAGCACCAAGCAAAAAAGAGCCGATGATATTGACGACGAGCGTGCCATACGGAAAGCCGTGACCAAGCCAATGACCAATACCTGCCATCGCTAGATAGCGCCCGACTGCACCGACGGCGCCCCCTGCCGCAATAGATAACAGCATAGACATCACTCACCTCTCTCTTGCCGGAGTTTTTGCCAGTAATCTAAGCGTTTCACAACTTCCTTTTCAAAACCCTTGCCTGCCGGGCGATACAAATTTGTCCGGTTCATTTCTTCTGGGAAATAATCCTGTCCGGAGAAGCCATCTTCGGCATCGTGATCATATTCGTAGCCCGCGCCATAGCCCAAATCTTTCATTAAATTCGTTGGCGCATTGAGAATATGCTTGGGCGGTGACAGTGAGCCGGTTTCTTTAGCAACCCGCATTGCTGACTTTAGTGCCGTGTAGGCTGCGTTGGATTTGGGGGCGGTTGCCAGGTAAATTACACTTTGCGCGATAAACAACTCCCCTTCCGGCGAGCCAACGCGCTCATAAGCCTCCCAGGCTGCTATTGAATGGGGAAGCGCATGGGGATCGGCCATACCAATATCCTCTGAAGCAAAGCGCACAAGACGCCTCGCTATATAGCGAGGATCTTCGCCGCCCGATAGCATCCGAGCCAACCAATAGAGCGACGCATCAACATCCGAGCCCCGCATACTTTTATGCAAAGCAGAAATCAGATTGAAATGCGCCTCGGCTGCCTTGTCATAAAGCGGCATCCGCTTTTGTACGATCTCTGCTAGGGCGGCTGTATCCAACATTGGATCAGCGGGCAGTAGCAAAACTTCTTCCGTCATATTCAATAAATAGCGCCCATCGCCATCCGCCATGGCACGAAGCGCCGCCCGAGCATCTTTGTCCAAGGGCAATGGCTTACGGTCGAGTTCTTCGGAGCGTACCAGCAACTCTTCCAACGCCGCATCATCCAAGCGGTTAAGGACAAAGACCTGGCACCTGGACAGCAAAGCCGCATTCAGCTCAAACGATGGATTTTCAGTTGTCGCGCCAACCAGGGTCACTGTGCCGTCTTCGACGTAGGGGAGGAAACCATCTTGCTGAGCTTTGTTAAAACGATGGATCTCATCAACAAACAGCAACGTGCCGCGCCCTGCTTCCCGGCGGTTCTTGGAGGCTTCAAAAACTTTCCTAAGATCAGCAACGCCGGAAAACACCGCCGACAATGGCTCGAAATGGAGGTTGGTATGCTCAGCTAATAGCCGGGCAATCGTTGTTTTGCCGGTACCGGGCGGCCCCCATAGCAAAAGTGAAACAATCCGCGCGCTTGATATCATCCGGCCGAGCGGCGCTTCCTCACCTAGCAAATGCGCTTGGCCAACAACTTCATCAAGGGAAGCTGGGCGCAGACGGTCTGCCAAGGGCCTTGGGGCCTGAGATTCAAAAAGCGTGGTCACTGGTTTACCGACATCGACAGAACTTTGCCGCCTCTGCTGATTGATATATTCCACTGTGCTGACTTCCGCGATAGCAAGCGCTTCAATTGTCCAACGGTCTTGACCTCGGCACCATTAATTTCTTTGATAATATCACGCGGTTGAAAGCCGAAGCGCTTGGCTGCCGAACGGGGCCGCGTCTCCAAAATAACCACCCCTCGAGACAGCAAGTTCATACCGATCTGATCCGATAAGGCGGGGGAAAGATTACCGACTGTAACGCCTTGCAGGGGATTATAACCACTGAGTTCAGCTTTATTGGTTTTTGGCTTCTCTGGCGGCGCTTCTACCGGAAAAATGACCTGGCGAATTTTGCCTCGCCGGATCAGCTTAATGTCCAGGCTCTCACCAATCGGACGGGTGGCGATCCGGAACCGTAAAGACTCGGTATCATTCACCTCATGTTTACCGACGCCGATGATAACATCACCGACTTTAATGCCGGCGCGATCAGCCGGGCCTTTTTTGTAGACGCCATTGATGAGAATACCGGCAGGTCTCTTCATACCGATAGAAGACGCGATATCTGATGTGACACCCTGCCCTTCGGCTCCGATCCAAGGCCGGACAACACGCCCGCCACCTGTCAGACCGGCCAGGACCGTTCGCACCATATTGGTTGGAATAGCAAAGCCGATGCCGACCGAGCCGCCACCCTTGGAATAAATTGCCGAGTTAATGCCGACCAGCTTGCCATCGAGCGTGATCAACGCACCGCCAGAATTGCCAGGGTTAATTGCGGCATCCGTTTGAATGAAAAAATTAAGATCATTAATGCCGACTTGGGTACGTGCCAATGCCGAAACAATACCGCTGGTAACAGTCTGCCCCACACCAAAAGGATTGCCGATGGCTAGAACGAGGTCACCGACTTCGAGATCATCTGAATCACGAAACGGCAAAAAAGGCAGCTTTTCTGCACCGGCACTAATTTTTAGCACAGCCAAATCCGTGCGTTTATCACTGCCTACAAGCTTGGCATCAAACTCTCGCCGGTCTGACAATACGACAGTGATCTCCTCTGCGCCTTTGATGACATGGTGGTTGGTAATAATCGTGCCATTCGCATTGACGATTACCCCAGAGCCAAGCGAATTCTGCACTTTCTTACGCGGCCCTGCCCGCCCACTAAACTGCTCACCAAAAAAGCGCCGAAAAAATGGATCATCAAACAGCGGCGAAAATGACCGCTGGCGGACGGTCTTGCGAGTAAAGATATTGACCACCGCCGGCGCCGACTTTTTCACCAACGGCGCAAAGGACAACTTTATCTCGGCTTGAGATGTCGGCACCTGCTTTTGGGCTTGGGCTGGCGCTGATAGCAATAAGATAAGTAGAGCACTTATTAAGCCCCCCCACCTCAATCCTCCCCCTCGTAGGGGGGAGGAGGAATTTGTACGAACGCGCTCATTCAAAGTTACAAGAATACGCTCTTTGATAAGCATACCTCCTCCCCCCTTGAGGGGGAGGCCCCATATATTTTCTGGGGTGGGGGGACTTTTATAAGTCAAAATACTCATGTCTCTATTATAGCCTCTCAACGCAAAAGAGGCAGCCCGTTTTGAGCTGCCTCTTTCGAAATAGTATATCGAAAACTGAAATTAAGCAGAAACAGCTTCCTGGTCGTTAGCATCTTCCTCAGCTGCAACGCGCGCCAGATCAGCGGCTCCTTTTGCATCAACGTCGCGGTCGACCAATTCGATCACAGCCATTGGTGCAGCGTCACCATAACGGTAGCCGGCAGCCAAAACGCGGCTGTAGCCACCTTGGCGATCAGCATAACGCTCAGCCAATGTATCAAACAGCTTGGTGACAACAGCCTTGTCGCGCAAAAATGACATCGCCTGACGACGGGCATGAAGATCACCCCGCTTGCCGAGCGTAATCATTTTATCGACAAAGGTCCGAAGATCTTTGGCTTTTGGCTTGGTCGTCTTGATTTGCTCATGGAGCAAAAGAGACGCCGTCATATTAGCGAACATCGCTTTCCGATGGGATGATGTTCTATTGAGTTTACGTCCACTCATACGATGACGCATGGCTCTATTCCTTTAAGTTACGTGTTAAACCTAGAAAGGCTCTTCTAATCGCTTGGCCAGTTCTTCGATATTCTCTGGCGGCCAATTTGGAATTTCCATACCAAGATGGAGACCCATTTGCGACAAGACTTCCTTAATTTCATTTAGCGACTTCCGACCAAAGTTTGGCGTCCGCAGCATTTCAGCTTCGCTTTTCAAGACCAAATCACCGATATAGATGATGTTGTCATTCTTGAGGCAGTTGGCGGAACGAACGGATAGTTCGAGTTCGTCAACTTTACGCAGCAAGTTCTTGTTGAACGGCAATTCGTCACGCGCTTCTTCCTGCACAGCCAATTGAGGCTCTTCGAAGTTGATGAAGAGTTGCAATTGGTCTTGCAAAATACGCGATGCCAAAGCAACCGCATCTTCCGGCGTAACGGTGCCGTCAGTCGTCACTTCAAGCGACAATTTGTCAAAGTCGGTAACCTGACCAACCCGGGCATTATCAACTTTATAAGCCACTTTACGAATTGGTGAAAAAACCGAATCGATTGGAATAAGACCAATCGGTGATTCCTCAGGACGGTTTTGAACGGCAGGCACATAGCCCTTACCCATTTCAACCGTGAACTCCATCCGAATGCTGGCACCTTCATCAAGCGTACAGATCACCAGATCGGGATCCATAATATCAATGTCGTGACCGGTATCGATCTGACCTGCGGTAACCGCACCAGGACCTTTAGCTTCCAGGGTCATGCGACCGGTCATTTCGCTATGCATACGAATGCCGAGATTTTTGATGTTCAAAACAATATCGGTGACGTCTTCATGAACGCCAGCAATTGATGAGAACTCATGGAGCACACCCTCGATTTGGATGGCGGTAACGGCTGCGCCCTGCAAGGACGACAACAAAACCCGGCGAAGGGCGTTACCAAGCGTCAGGCCGAAGCCCCGCTCCAAAGGTTCTGCAACAACAGTTGCACGTCGTTCTGGAACAGATCCTTGAACGACTTCCAATTTGTTCGGTTTAATTAATTCCTGCCAATTTTTCTGAATCACGGTTGCGCCTCGATCAAGCAGTAGAAACAAAATTTAAACTGACTGGTCCCTCCTACCGATGGACCGGCCAACAAAACGAATAGACTAGACCCGCCGCCTTTTACGTGGACGACAGCCGTTATGCGGTATTGGCGTTACGTCACGAATTGCAGTGATCATAAAACCTACAGTCTGCAAAGCCCGCAGAGCAGACTCTCGCCCAGAACCTGGGCCCTTAACTTCGATTTCCAAAGTCTTCATACCATGTTCCTGCGCTTTTCTACCCGCATCTTCAGCAGCCATCTGCGCTGCATATGGGGTCGATTTACGAGAACCACGGAAACCTTGACTACCAGCAGAAGACCAGGAAATAGCATTTCCTTGGGCATCAGTAATGGTAATTACTGTATTATTAAATGTCGCATTCACATGCGCGACACCGGAGGTAATATTCTTACGCTCGCGGCGGCGTGGACGTGCAGTTGCTGCTTTTGCCATTTTTGAACCTTATTCCTCAAATCCAACCATCAGACATTTTGGGAAAACCCAAATATTCCTTAGCCGGCTTTTACACTTTTCTTTCCAGCAATCGACTTAGCCGGACCCTTACGGGTACGAGCATTGGTATGGGTGCGCTGACCACGTACCGGCAAACCACGCCGATGACGGAGACCACGATAGCAACCCAAATCCATTAGTCGCTTGATATTCATTGAAGTTTCCCGACGCAGATCGCCTTCGACCTGGTAGTCAGAATCAATTAATTCACGAATGCGCACGACTTCATTATCAGTTAATTGATGCACACGACGTTCTGTTGGAATTTCTGTCTTCGCACAAATTGCCTTTGCGTGAGTGCGACCGATTCCAAAAATATAAGTAAGCGCGATTTCAACCCGTTTTTGGGTCGGAATGTTAACGCCAGCGATACGAGCCAAAGTCGAATCTCCTTAGCTTAAAACAGTTACAATATTTATTGTTGGGGGTTCCCAAAGTGGCGCGATTATAGGCACAAAGCATCTAAAGTCAATGCGTTAGCCCCTATTTTTAGCTCGCTCCAAATATGTGTTAACCGCCTTCAATAATCTCCTTAATTTGGTCAAAGACCTCTTCCATACCCTTCATACCATCGACAGATTGCAAAACGCCTTTGTCGCGATAATAAGGCAATATCGGGGCCGTTTGTTCCCGATATGCGGCTAACCTCGAACGCACCGTTTCCGGATTATCGTCGGTTCGCCTAATAAACTCAGTTGAGCCGCATTTATCACAAATTCCTTCAACAGCAGTATTGCTGAAGGTATCGTGATATCCTGCACGACACTTAGCGCAGGAAAAGCGGCCCGAAATACGTTCAACGATGGCATCTTCATCGACCTCAAGCTGGATTACGAAATCCATCGCGAGATCTTTTTCAGATAACATCACATCCAATGCTTCTGCCTGGGCGGTAGTCCGGGGAAACCCGTCCAAAATGACGCCCTGTGCTTCATTATGCTGATCAATCTGACCGGAAATCATCGAAATGATGACTTCGTCCGGCACCAAATTGCCAGCATCCATAATCTTCTTTACCGTCTGTCCCAATTCGCTGCCAGAACTCGTTTCGGCGCGTAGCATGTCACCAGTCGATAATTGAATTAGTCCAAAACTTTCTACTAACCGTTCACATTGAGTACCCTTCCCAGCTCCTGGAGGACCCAACATAATCAAATTCATCTCACCGACGTCCCTTCAATCGTGACTTCTTGATCAGCCCTTCATATTGATGGGCGAGCATGTGCGACTGAACTTGCGCAACAGTATCCATGGTAACGGTAACAACAATCAGCAAGCTCGTGCCACCAAAGAAGAACGGCACTGAATACTGAGAAATCAAAAGCTCCGGTAAAAGCGCAACGGCAACCAAATAGGCCGAACCAACAACCGTCAATCGGGTGGTTACATATTCGAGATAATTTGCCGTGTTCGTACCAGGGCGAATACCCGGAATAAAGCCACCATGCTTTTTCAAATTGTCCGCTGTTTCTTCTGGGTTGAAAACAACTGCTGTGTAGAAGAACGCAAAGAAAGCAATCAAAGTACTATAGATAATCAAATAAGTCGGCTGACCACGGCCCATTAAAGCTGTCACTGTTGTCAGCCATTCGGGACCAGACCCCGCCATAAAGCTAATGACCGTAGTCGGCATCAACAAGAGCGAACTCGCGAAAATCAGTGGAATAACGCCGGAAGTATTGATCTTGAGCGGCAGATGAGAATTTTCACCGCCATACATTTTGTTACCTTGCTGGCGTTTCGGATATTGTACAACCAGACGGCGTTGAGCACGCTCAACAAAGACGATGCCGTAGATAACCAAAACAGCCATGATCAGAATAGCGATAATGATACCGGAAGACAGCGCGCCGGTGCGGCCTAATTCCAAAGTACCGGCTAAAGCACTTGGTAGTTCTGCAACAATGCCAGCGAAAATAATTAGCGAAATACCGTTGCCGACGCCGCGAGCGGTGATTTGCTCACCGAGCCACATCAGGAACATGGTGCCGCCAACCAAAGTAATCACGGCCGTGAAGCGGAAGAACGCGCCAGGATCCATCACGGCAGAGCCGAGTGATCCCCGCATACCTTCAATACCAACCGAAATACCATAAGCCTGAGCAGCCGCGATCAAGACCGTCAGATAACGGGTATATTGGTTGATTTTCTTCTGACCCTGGGCCCCTTCTTTTTTCAGCGCCGCCATCGAAGGCGAAATTGAAGTCATCAACTGCATGATAATGGCAGCCGAAATATATGGCATGATGTTCAGCGCGAAGATGGTCATACGACCAAGTGCACCGCCAGCAAACATATTGAACATTCCCAAAATACCGCCGGCCTGTTGGCGGAAAATATCTTGTAGAATAGTTGGGTCGATTCCAGGTAGAGGAATATAGGTGCCAAGCCGGTAAACGATCAACGCACCCAACGTAAACCACAGACGCTTTTTCAGCTCTGTGGCTTTATTGAAAGCGCCAAAGTTTAGATTGGCAGCAAGTTGTTCGGCAGCAGACGCCATAATATTCCTCAGACTTTCCTAAACAGTCGCTATTCTTCGGCTTCAGCTTCAGGAGCGGCTTCTTCAGCAGCTGCTGGGGCTTCACCATCGTCGTCATCAACGGAAGCTTTTTTCTTTGGACCAGCCGCCACTCTTTTAGCTGCAGTCTTGGCAGATTTTTCTTGCGCCAGAAGCTCGACCTTAGTTGGATCCGGCAAAGTAACTTTGCCGCCCGCTTTTTCAATCGCCGCAATGGCAGATTTGGTCGCGCCTGATACTTCACAGGTCAAAGCCGCTTTGATGTCGCCTTTAGCAAGAATACGAACACCATCTTTGTTGCCCCGGATCAACCCGGCAGCCGCAAGGGTTTCAACATTGACGGTTGATTTGGCATCGAATTTTTTCTCATCAATTGCTTTTTGTAAACGACCGAGATTAACGATCTCAAATTTCTTGGCAAAGATGTTGTTGAAACCACGTTTTGGAGTCCGCCGATAAATCGGCATTTGGCCACCCTCGAAACCGAGAACGGACACACCAGAGCGAGATTTCTGACCTTTTACGCCCCGACCGGCAGTTTTGCCTTTACCAGAGCCTTCACCACGGCCAACACGCATGCGTGATTTCCGGGCACCTTCGTTATCACGAATTTCGTTCAGTCTCATCAATCTAATTCCTTATGCGTCGTCTTCAACGCGGACCAAATGCTGGATCTTGTTGATCATGCCACGTACAGATGGCGTATCTTCCAAGGTCCGAGTTCGGTGCATTTTGTTGAGCCCCAAACCTACCAAGGTCTGACGCTGATCATTCCGGCGTCCGATTGGACTACCAATTTGAGTTACCGTTACGGTTTTCTTATCAGCCATAATCTTTAAGCCTGTTCACTTGCAGCTTCTTGAGCAGAAGATTCTTGAGCCGCTGCTTGGGCGCCATCACGACGACCGACAATATCACTGACTTTCTTACCGCGCTTCGCAGCAATCGCACGTGGCGATGCTAAGTTTTCCAGCGCATCGAAAGTCGCTTTGATCATGTTGTAAGGGTTTGGTGAACCATTGGATTTCGCGACAACATCTTGAACGCCCAAGGTTTCAAACACCGCACGCATTGGACCACCGGCAATGATACCCGTACCTGCCGGAGCAGCCCGAACAATCACTTTACCTGCGCCAAAACGACCCTCGACATCATGATGCAATGTCCGACCTTCACGAAGAGGTACGCGGACCAATTTGCGTTTTGCAGCTTCGGTTGCTTTGCGGATTGCCTCTGGTACTTCACGGGCTTTACCGCTACCAAAACCAACTCGGCCGCGGCCATCGCCAACCACAACAAGTGCAGCAAAGCCAAACCGGCGACCACCCTTAACAACTTTTGCGACACGGTTAATGCCAACCAGCTTATCAATTAGCTCATCGCCATCACGATCATCACGTCCACCGCCACGACCACCTCGACCGCGTCCACCGCCGTCACGATTACCGCCTCTTTGACCACCACGGCCTTGATTTGGGCCTTTAGGTCCTTGAGAATTAGGTTCTTGCGCCATCTATCATACTCCTAGAATGACAGTCCGCCCTCACGGGCAGCCTCGGCCAGAGCTTTCACTCGACCATGATACAAATATCCACCACGGTCGAAGACAACAGTGTCGACACCCGCTTTTTTGGCACGCTCAGCAACCGCTTTACCAACGGCTGATGCAGCTTCAACGCTGGCACCGGTTTTCAATTTACCGCGCACGTCTTTATCGATTGACGAAGCGGCAGCAACGGTTGCGCCTTTCGCATCATCGATGACTTGAGCGTAAATATGTTTTCCAGAACGGAACACGGCCAAACGTGGTCGACCGGCATTGTTCCTTTTAACTTTGCCGCTGGTGCGCTTGCGCCGACGGTCATAGAGCTCTTTAGAAGTTTTCATGACTTACTTCTTCTTCCCTTCTTTACGCAGGATTTGCTCATCTTTGTACTTCACGCCTTTGCCTTTATAAGGCTCGGGCGGACGATAAGAGCGAATTTTGGCCGCTGTCGCGCCAACTGCTTGCTTATCAGCACCGAAGATTGAGATATCGTTCTGCGTTTCGCATGTAATTTTGATGCCTTCTGGGATCGGATGGCGAATTTCATGGCTGTGACCAAGTTGCAAAACAAGATCTTTGCCTTGAACTTGGGCCCGGTAACCAACTCCGTTCACCTGCAAATCTTTCGTGAAACCTTCGCTAACGCCAATGACAACGTTACTGGCCAAAGACCGGAACGTGCCCCACATTTTGCGAGCTTTCAGTGAATCATTTGCTGGCTTAACCCAAATATTGCCGTCCTCAACAGACGGTACAACATCATCAACAAAAGTAAGGTTCAATTCACCTTGCTTGCCTTTAGCCGTCAAAACCTGACCAGCCAGATCGATGGTAACACCTTCTGGAATGGTAACTGGTAATAATCCTACGCGTGACATGTCTGTGCTCCCCTACCCTAGAATACGTGGCACAAAACTTCGCCACCAACATTGGCAGCGCGCGCTTCGGCGTCCGACATCACACCTTGAGGAGTCGACAAAATAGCGATCCCCAAGCCGTTATAGATGCGCGGCAAGTCTTTGATTTTGGAATAAACCCGGCAACCAGGACTGGAGATACGGTTGATCTCTTTGATCACCGGCTCACCGTCATAGTATTTCAGCTCGATGACAATTTCATCAATGCCTTTCCGAATGTTATCTTGTGAATAGTCACGGATATAACCTTCCCGCTTCAACACATCGAGCACATTGGCACGAAGTTTAGAAGCCGGCGTGCTAACAGAACTTTTCTTAGCACTTTGACCATTCCGGATACGTGTTAAAAGGTCCGCTACGGGATCACTCATAGACATTTATGTGTTCCTCCCTTACCAGCTAGACTTGACCATGCCCGGGATTTTCCCGTGCGAGGCCAGTTCACGTAATGCAATACGAGACATGCGGAATTTGCGATAGTTACTACGGCCACGGCCGGAGATTTCGCAACGCAGTCTAACGCGCACCTTCGAAGAATTACGAGGTAGTTGCGCTAATTTCAATTGAGCTTCAAAACGCTCTTCAGCAGATAAGGACTCGTCCCTGGTCACTGCTTTCAAAGCTGCCCGCTTAGCTGCAAATTTTTCAGCCAAACGAATTCGTTTTTTATTCCGCTCGACGACACTTTTCTTTGCCATGATTTATAAGGCTCCGTTCGTCTATTAATTAGTAAAAGGCATGTTGAAACCTTTGAGGAGCTCGAGGCCTTCCTCATTGGTTTTGGCCGTCGTACAAATGATGACGTCCATGCCGCGAATATTATCAACTTTGTCATAATTGATCTCGGGAAACACAATCTGTTCCTTAATACCGAGAGCAAAATTACCGCGTCCGTCGAAACTCTTTGGTGAAATACCGCGGAAGTCACGAACACGAGGCAATGCAATATTGACGAGGCGATCAAGGAATTCATACATCCGATTTCCGCGCAGCGTCACTTTGCAGCCGACAATCATATCATCACGCAATTTAAAGGCCGCAATTGACTTGCGAGCACGCGTAATGATGGGCTTTTGACCGGAAATCAACGCCATTTCTTCAAGCGGAGATTCGATCTTTTTCTTATCCTGAGAGGCTTCACCAACACCCATGTTGATAATAATTTTCTCAAGTTTTGGCACCTGCATCACATTTTTATAACCAAAATGCGACATCAAGGCTGGCTTTACTTCAGAATTGAAGCTTTCGTTTAAACGAGTCATCTCAATTCACCCTATATATCGATCACTTCGCCGGATCGTTTGGCATAACGAACTTTACGTCCGTCTTCCAAAGTCTTGTATCCGACGCGAGTGGCGTTGCTGTCTTTTGGATCGATGTGAGAGAGGTTTGAAACATGAATAGCAGCCTCTTTCTCGACGATTCCACCGGCACCGGCTTGTGAAGGTGCGGTATGGCGTTTCACCATATTGACACCTTGGACAATAGCGCGCTGATCTTCTTTGATCATTTTCAGGATTTCACCTGTCTTGCCTTTGTCCTTACCGGAAAGAACGATCACCCGATCACCCTTTTTTACTTTAAATTTATCAGCCATTTAGAGAACCTCCGGAGCCAGGGAAATAATCTTCATAAATTTCCGTGACCGTAATTCACGCGTCACTGGTCCAAAGATACGTGTGCCGACTGGCTCACCTGCTTGGCTGATTAGAACGGCAGCATTGCTGTCAAACCGAATGGCACTTCCGTCATCACGACGAATTTCCTTCTTGGTCCGTACAATAACTGCCCGGTGCAATTCGCCCTTCTTAACGCGGCCTCGTGGAATAGCTTCTTTAACGGTGACGACAATAACGTCGCCAACAGAAGCAGTTCTACGCTTAGACCCGCCAAGAACTTTGATGCACTGCACCCGTCTCGCGCCAGAGTTATCGGCGACATCCAGGTTGGTTTGCATCTGGATCATATTATTCTTCCTTTACTTATTCACCGCGAACAGCTTATTCCGCTGCGGTGATGACTTCCCATGATTTCCGCTTCGAAATCGGACGGCACTCTTGGATCTGAACAACATCACCTTCTTTAACGGTGTTGTTCTCATCATGAGCAACATACTTCTTCGAACGCCGAATGAACTTTTTGTAGAGCGGATGTTGGGTGCGACGTTCGACATTGACGACGACCGTCTTGTCCATTTTGTCGCTTACCACAACACCTTGCAAAATTCGCTTAGGCATTTACTAACTCCTTAAGAAGCGCTTACGCGCTTTTTCTCATTCAAAATTGTTTTAACCTGCGCAAGCTCGCGGCGAACCTGGCGAACTCGAGCGGTATTTTCCAATTGGCCACTTGCCGCCTGGAAACGAAGATTGAATGCTTCCTTGCTCAAATCGTTAAGCTGATCGCTCAGCTCATCGACGGTTTTTGCGCGTACGTCTTCAGCTTTCATCGTCTTAGTTTCCTGTACCCAAGCGTTGGATAAATTTCGTATTGATCGGCAATTTGGCAGCAGCTAATTCAAAGGCCCGGCGCGCGACATCTTCTGGCACGCCATCAACTTCAAACATCACCCGACCAGGCTTAATCCGAGCAACCCAAAATTCCGGGTTACCCTTACCTTTACCTTGACGAACTTCGGCTGGCTTTTGTGAGACTGGAACATCAGGGAAAACCCGGATCCAGACACGACCGGCACGTTTCATATGACGGGTCATGGCACGACGAGCGGCCTCAATTTGACGCGCCGTTAGACGAGCCGGCTGCATTGCTTTCATGCCATAGGATCCAAAATTAAGATCCGTACCGCCTTTTGCATTTCCGTGAATCCGCCCTTTATGAGCTTTCCGGAATTTTGTGCGTTTTGGTTGCAACATTGCTTTAGACTTTCTTAGTCAAAAAATTCAAATTAACGAGATGGCTGCTGATCTTGTGTTTTCTTGTCTTGAGCCATTGGATCATGAGCAAGAATTTCGCCCTTATAGACCCAGACTTTAACACCACAGATGCCATAAGTTGTTTTTGCGCGGGCAACACCATAATCGATGTCAGCGCGTAAAGTATGAAGTGGAACCTGACCTTCACGGTACCATTCGGTCCGTGCAATCTCAGCACCACCAAGACGACCACCGCAATTGATCCGAATACCTTCAGCGCCAAGACGAATGGCTGACTGAACAGCACGCTTCATAGCCCGGCGGAAAGCAATTCGACGCTCAAGCTGCTGAGCGATATTTTCAGCAATCAAAGTCGCATCAATTTCAGGTTTACGGATTTCCACGATGTTCAAGCTGACATCACCGCCGGTACGCTTTGAAAGCTCCAAACGAAGCGTTTCAATGTCAGCACCTTTTTTACCGATAACAACACCTGGACGCGCGGTATGGATCGTGATCCGAGCACGTTTAGCAGGACGTTCGATAATGATTTTGCTGAGACCAGCTTGTTTCAGCTTATCTTGCAAAAATTCGCGGATCGCCAAATCTGCATGCAATTGATCGGCGTAGTTTTCGCCTTCAGCATACCAGCGGGAATCCCAAGTACGGTTGATCCCTAGGCGAAAGCCAATCGGGTTTACTTTTTGACCCATTATGCAGTCTCCTCGCGCTCACGCACAACTATGGTCAAGTTGCTGAACGGTTTAAAAATTCTGCCGGTACGGCCACGAGCCCGTGGACGCCAGCGTTTCATTACAAATGCCCGACCGCAGCTGGCTTCGGCAACATACAGACGATCAATATCGAGCTGTTGGTTGTTCTCAGCATTGGCGATGGCGGTTTGAAGAACTTTTTTCACTTCACCAGCAATCCGGCGAGTTGAAAAAGTTAAGTCATTGAGAGCCACTTCGCAGGATTTTCCACGAATGCTTTGGGCCACTAAATTCATTTTCTGCGGCGAAGTTCGGATCATTTTGCCATAAGCCGTGGCTTCATTATCCGCAAACCTTCTGGGCGCTGCTTTCTTGCCCATGGCTATTCCCTCTTCCCTTTTTTATCAGCCATATGGCCGAGATATGTACGCGTTGGGGAAAACTCACCCATTTTGTGACCAACCATATTTTCAGTCACCAAAACGGGGATATGTTTTTTCCCGTTATAAACACCGAAGGTTAATCCTACGAATTGCGGTAGAATTGTTGACCGACGAGACCAAGTTTTGATCACCTCGTTACGACCAGATGCGCGTGAAACCTCTGCTTTCTTAAGCAGATAAGAATCGACGAACGGTCCTTTCCAAACTGAACGAGCCACGGTATCTCCTTAACGTTTCCGACGGCGGATAATAAGCCGATCGGTTTTCTTGTTGCTACGAGTGCGTTTACCTTTGGTAGGCTTACCCCAAGGTGTCACCGGATGACGACCACCTGAAGTCCGACCCTCACCACCACCATGTGGGTGATCAACTGGGTTCATCGCGACACCGCGAACAGCTGGGCGTTTACCCAACCAGCGCTTACGACCAGCCTTACCAAGTTTGATATTTCCTTTGTCTGGATTGGAGACAGCACCAATTGTCGCCATGCATTCAGCGCGAACGATCCGAATCTCACCGGAGTTCATGCGAAGCTGGGCATAACCTTGGTCTTTACCAATCAATTGAACATATGTGCCGGCTGAGCGAGCAACTTGTGCGCCGCCGCCAACTTTAAGTTCGACATTGTGAATGATCGTGCCAACCGGAATATTTGCCATTGGCAAAGCATTACCAGGTTTGATGTCGACCTTCTCACCAGAGATAACCTTATCACCAGGAGCCAAACGCTGCGGCGCAATGATGTAGGCTTTTTCACCATCTTCATAAGTGATTAAAGCAATAAACGCGCTCCGGTTAGGATCGTGCTCGATCCGCTCGACTGTTGCAGGCATATCAAACTTTGTCCGTTTGAAATCGATCATGCGATAGCGACGTTTATGTCCACCACCACGCCGACGCGCTGTGATACGGCCTTTATTGTTCCGACCGCCATTTTTGGACAAACCTTCGGTAAGGCTTTTTTCTGGCTTCCCTTTCCATAGATCGGAACGGTCAATCAGAACCAAATTACGGCGTGACGGAGAAGTCGGCTTATAATTTCTAAGCGCCATCTCTATACTCCCGTCGTGATGTCGATGGAATCACCTTCGACCAACGTCACGATTGCTTTTTTAAAGTCAGAGCGCTTACCGAGATGACCCCGGAAACGTTTTACTTTACCTTTTTGAACGATCGTATTGACCGCTTTAACTTTGACGCTGAACAGCCCTTCGACAGCTGCTTTGATCTCTGGCTTGGTTGATTCAAGCGGCACTTTGAAAGTCACTTGATTGTGCTCAGAGATGATCGTCGTTTTTTCTGTGATAATTGGCGAGCGGATAATTTCATACATCCGTTCCTGGCTCAATTTCACGTTTTTACCGAGGTGACTGTGCTTGCTCATTTGAGGCGCTCCACCAATTTTTCAACGGCGTCTTTGGTCAAAACCAAAGTATCGCGACGCAGAATGTCATAAACGTTTGCACCTTGGCTCGGCAGAACATCGATACCTTTGATGTTACGGGCCGCAAGACCAAAATTTGCATCCACTTCAGCACCGTCAATAACCAGCACTGACTCCCAACCCAACTTCTTAACTTGTTTGGCAAGGTCAGTCGTTTTGGAGGTTTTTGATTTTGCTTCATCCAGGACGATCAATTTGCCGTCAGCTTGCTTAGCGGACAACGCCGTCTTAAGAGCCAAGCGACGCACTTTTTTCGTTAAACCATGAGCATGCGAGCGTGGGAGCGGACCAAAAGCAACACCACCACTGCGATGATGCGGGGCTTTTTTGTCACCTTGACGCGCGCGACCGGTACCTTTTTGGTTAAACGGCTTAGCCGTCGAGCCAGTGACCTCAGCACGCTGCTTGGTTTTATGAGTGCCTGCTTGCCGTTTGGCGAGCTGCCAGTTCACTGCACGCGACAAAATGTCGGGCCGAGCTGGCGCACCGAAGATGGCTTCATCGAGATCGATGTCCCCAACCTTCTTGTTAGATATGTCTATAACCGGACACTTCATTATTCTTCGTCCTTACTTTCTGCTTCAGCTTCAGGAGCGGCCTCTTCTGCCGGAGCCTCTTCAGCTGGTGCTTCTACAGGAGCCTCGTCAACTACTGCTACTTCTTCTTTAGGAGCCGCCTCTTCTTGAGGAGCTTCTTCGGCTTCAGGAGCTGCGCCGCCGCGAATACCGGCTGGCATTGGTACGTTATCCGGCAAATCTTTTTTCAAAGCATCTTTGACCAGAATGTAGCCACCCTTTGATCCGGGAATAGCACCCTTGATCATAATAATGCCACGATCCGCATCGGTAGAGACAACTTCAAGACTTTGCGTCGTCACTTGAGTATCACCCATGTGACCCGCCATCTTTTTGCCTTTGAAAACTTTACCAGGATCTTGGCACTGGCCGGTTGAGCCGTGACTACGGTGAGAGATCGAAACACCGTGCGTTGCGCGTAGGCCTTTAAAGCCGTGGCGCTTCATCGCACCGGCAAAACCCTTACCCTGTGTCGTGCCAACAACATCGACATATTGGCCAGTAACAAAGTGGTCAGCGGTGAGTTCAGCACCAACATCAACCATCGCGTCATCAGAGACGCGGAATTCAACAACTTCACGCTTCGGCTCGACTTTTGACTTTGCAAAGTGACCGCGCATCGGCTTCGATACGTTTTTCACTTTGGCTTCGCCAACACCAAGCTGAACAGCGGTGTAGCCATCCGTTTCTTCGGTCCGGTGAGAGACGACTTGGCAGTTGTCGACTTTCAAGACCGTGACAGGAATGTGCTGGCCATTTTCTGCGAAAAAGGCACTCATTCCGAGCTTTTGAGCTATAATACCGGTTCTCATGGTTTCATCCACCTAGAGTTTGATCTCAACATCGACGCCGGACGCAAGGTCCAGTTTCATCAATGCATCAACCGTTTCTGGCGTGGGATCGAGAATATCAAGCACCCGCTTGTGAGTGCGAATTTCGAACTGTTCACGCGATTTCTTATCAATGTGCGGCGAGCGCAACACGGTGTATTTTTCAATCTTGGTCGGCAGTGGGATCGGTCCCCGAACTTGTGCCCCTGTCCGCTTAGCGGTATTCACGATTTCCGCCGTCGAGGTATCAAGCACGCGATGATCGAACGCTTTTAGTCGTATGCGTATGTTCTGACTGTCTACCATTTCCTAAATCCAAATCTTCTATAGTGTAATGCGAACGGCGCTCCTTCATGGAGCGCCGCTTAGCAATGTCTTATTCAATAATGTCTGCAACCACACCGGCGCCGACAGTACGTCCGCCTTCACGAATAGCAAAGCGCAAGCCTTGATCCATCGCAATCGGTGTAATCAAATCAACGGTCATCGTGATATTGTCGCCCGGCATCACCATCTCGGTGCCTGCTGGCAATTCAACCATGCCCGTCACGTCTGTTGTCCGGAAGTAAAACTGTGGACGATAATTGGCAAAGAACGGTGTATGACGACCGCCCTCTTCCTTCGTCAGGATATAAGCTTCACAAGTAAACTTCTTATGCGGTGTGATCGAACCAGGCGCTGCCACAACTTGGCCACGCTCAACTTCCTCGCGCTTGGTGCCACGCAGCAATACGCCAACGTTATCACCCGCTTCACCACGATCAAGAAGTTTGCGGAACATCTCAACACCGGTACAAGTCGTTGTTTGCGTATCTTTGATGCCAATGATTTCAACTTCATCACCGACATTGATGACGCCGCTTTCAACCCGGCCTGTGACAACCGTACCCCGGCCAGAAATTGAGAACACATCCTCAATCGGCATCAAGAAGGGCTGATCAATAGGACGGTCCGGCTGTGGAATGTAAGTATCAACAGCTTCCATCAGCTTGAGGATAGATTCTTTACCGATGTTGTCATCCCGGTCTTCCAAGGCTGCCAAAGCAGAACCCGTTACAATCGGAATATCGTCGCCTGGGAAATCGTACGATGAGAGAAGTTCGCGCACTTCCATCTCAACCAGTTCCAAAAGCTCTTCATCATCAACCTGATCGACTTTGTTCAAGTAAACAACCAAGGCAGGAACACCAACTTGGCGGGCCAACAAGATGTGCTCGCGGGTCTGAGGCATCGGGCCGTCAGCTGCGTTCACAACCAAAATGCCACCATCCATCTGCGCCGCACCCGTGATCATGTTCTTCACATAGTCAGCGTGGCCCGGGCAATCGACGTGCGCATAGTGACGGGCTTCCGTCTCATACTCAACGTGCGCCGTTGAAATCGTGATACCGCGTTCCCGCTCTTCGGGCGCCTTATCAATATCAGCATAACCAGTGAACTCAGCGCCACCGCTTTCTGCCAGAACTTTTGTGATCGCTGCGGTCAGCGTCGTTTTACCATGGTCAACGTGACCAATTGTGCCAACGTTACAATGCGGTTTGGTCCGCTCAAATTTTTCCTTCGACATATCCCAGTCTTTCTCTATTCCTGATGCGGTAAATATTACCGACGTTAAAACCAAAAACCCTTATCAATATTTCGCTTACATCCACTCAAACAGTGAATGGAGCGGGTGAAGGGAATCGAACCCTCGTCGTAAGCTTGGAAGGCTTCTGCTCTACCATTGAGCTACACCCGCCCATAATTTTAAATTCTTATACTTCCCAACTTTTAATCTCTTGTCCAAAATGGTGGAGGGAGTTGGATTCGAACCAACGTAGACGTACGTCAGCGGGTTTACAGCCCGCCCCCTTTAGCCACTCGGGCACCCCTCCATCAAAGCGCCCATAAATACGAAATAGTACTCAATAGGTGCCAGCTAAATTGCCCCTCCACAGGACATTTGGAGAGACAGGTGTCAAATCATAAATTTAACTGGGCGTTCTATCGTTAATTTTCAATCACTTGTCAACACAAAAGGCGCAAAAAACCGCGCCCGATCATTCTTTTTTCAGAATTTCGGCAACGAGGTCTGTTGCGGACCGAAAACTTACGTTAGTTTACGCTCCATCATGGCAAAACGCAAGAAATCACCCCGGAATCAAACACGGGGAAATTCCGCGAGAAACTCGAGTTCTCAATCCAATCGAAACCGCGCTAAAGCGTCCGGCAGCGGTTTGGGGCCGAACGGTCAGATCTGGTTGTACGGCAATCATGCCGTTGAGGCGGCTTTGGCCAATCCCAAACGCAAGAAATATCGGCTTTTGGTGAACGAAGAATTTTCCGGCACCTATGAAATCGGCGAATCCGAGGTTCAGCCTGAATTTGTTGATCGCCAGGATATTGAGCGCCTCCTGCCAGCGGACGCCGTCCATCAAGGCATGGCTCTGCTGGTCGCCCCGCTCGACTACGAAGCCATTGAAACCATTTGCGCTGAAGCGACAGATCCCTCAATCGTCATCGTTCTCGACCAGGTAACTGATCCCCGGAACATTGGAGCGATCATGCGATCGGCCACAGCATTCGGTGCGACCGCCATAGTCGTGCCAGACAAACATACGCCAGAGGCAACGCCGGCTCTTGCTAAGGCCGCCTCCGGTGCCCTTGATCGCCTACCGATGGTGCGCGTAACCAATCTCACCCGAGCGCTGGGTCAGTTAAAAGAAGCCGGTTTTTGGACTATTGGACTAGATGCCAATGCCGAACAAACCCTTGCCCAAGCTAATCTCAGCGGCAAACTTGCTGTCATCATGGGTGCAGAAGGCAAGGGCCTACGCCGTCTCACGTCCGAAAATTGCGACTACTTGGTCAATATTCCGATCGACCCCACGGCTGACAGTTTGAATGTATCCGCCGCCGCCGCCATCACGCTTTATGAGATCGTGCGAAATCGTGCCTAAAAAATTCCGCAACTCATAATTAATCTTAGTTGATTTTAAAACCGCGTCGGGTAATATCCCCGGGCTTGTCATCACTTTTAATTAAAACAATCGTTTTTTCATTTTTAATTGTTAGCCTGCGAAGCCCCAAACTAAAATGCCCCCAAAGTCAAAAAATATTCCAGATTCAAACGCCAATTCTTTGTATCAACAGTATAAGGGTGTGTACGATAATGCGATCGAGGCGATCATTACGATTGATGCCAAGGGGATAATCCAGTCCGCCAATAATGCGACACGAAAGCTGTTTGGCTGGTCTCAAAATGAACTCATCGGTAAAAATATTAAGGTATTGATGCCAACGAGTTACGCCAAAGAACACAACGGCTACCTCAAAAATTACTCGACGACAGGTAAGGCTAAAATAATTGGCATCGGGCGGGAAGTTGAAGGCCTGAAGAAAAACGGCTCAGTCTTCCCGATGCATCTTTCAGTCAGTGAGTTCAAATTAGACGCTGAAATCTTCTACAGCGGCATCATTCATGATCTGACCCAAAGTAAAGAATCAGAGTTACGCCTTAAAAAAACCGCGTCCATCACCGCATTACTCCATCGCACTGCCGAATCGGCAAATGCTGCAACTTCGGTTGATGATGCGATCATGGCCTGCCTGAAAGACGTTTGCACGGAACTGGATTGGCATATCGGTATGGCGTGGTTTCGGGATACAAACAATTCAAATACATTGTCACCTTCAAAGCAAATCTACACTGCCCAACGCCGAAAATATAATGATTATGTAAAAGAGGCCTTGGCCACGACTTATGAAGTCGGCAGCAAAATAACCGGCAAGGTATTTAAGACTGCCAAGCCGGAATGGTTTCGTGTCAAAGATGTCAAAAACATCAAAGACTCTAGAGTGGAAAGTACGCTGAAATGTGGGATACGAACAATCATTGTGACACCCGTGATGAAAGGCAAAAAAGTCGCCGCCGTGCTTGAGTTCGCCACCGAACATGAGATTGCGCCAGATCAGGAACTCCTGCTCGCTCTAAAGCAAATCAGCACTCAAATTGGCCGCGTTATCGAACGGCAAGAACTGACCGAAAAAATCGAAAAAAGTGAAGCGCAATTTAGAGATTTCGCGGCCTCAACAGCGGACAGATTCTGGCAGACAGATGAAAACCATCGCTTCGTCTACATATCAGAAAGCCCCTCAGGTTTTGGCGCACGCTACCCGACGAAGTCGATGATCGGTAAAACCAGATGGGAATTAGATTATAACGACGCGAATACCGACTTTTGGCGGGCTCATAAACTAGACATGGATGCGCATAAGCCATTCTACAATTTACACTATTCCCGAACATTTCCCGATGGCCAGAAAACCTATCTGCGCGCGACCGGCATTCCTATTTTTGACGACGACAACAACTTTATTGGCTATCGCGGTACAAATTTAGATGAGACAGAATATGTTGTTGCCGATCTCAACGCAGCGGAAACCCATCAACGCCTGTTTAAATCGATGGAACATTTAAATGACGGCTTTGCTGTGTGGGATCAAGACAATCGATTTGTCGACTGCAATTCCACCTATCTAGAATTCCATCACGATGTCGCGCACACCCTTAATCCAGGCGATCGCTGCGAAGATTTTTTGCGCGCCCGGTTTAAGATAAATAAAGCATCCATGGCACATCAATTTCCTGATGATTGGCTCGATCTGAGATTGGCCGAGCTGGACATGGTCAAATCTGAATATGAGATTTTTGCCCCGGATGGGAAATGGTTTCTGGTGCGTAAACAGCGTCTCGATGATGGCCACTACGTGGTCTTTCAATTTGATATTACCAATCGAAAAAAGAGTGAAGATGATTTACGCGATGCCCTCAATCAGGCGCAGATCGCCAGTCATTCAAAATCTGAGTTTCTTGCCAATATGAGCCATGAGCTCAGAACACCTCTCAACGCCATCATTGGGTTTTCAGATGCTCTTAAGAGCAATATTTTTGGCCAAATTGCAAATCCAAAGCAGGAAGAATATATCGACGCTATCCATGAATCTGGCGAACATCTACTGGGCTTGATCAGTAACATCCTCGATGTCTCAACGATTGAAGAAGGCAAATTGGAACTCCAGGAAAGCAGCGTTAAGCTGCCGATATTGTCCGATGAAGTGCTCCGCATGGTGGAGCGCCGCGCCGCTCAACACGGTAAGTCCATCATCAACAAATTCACCGAAAAGCTGCCGAGCGTATTTGGCGATGCTTTACGTTTGAAGCAGGTGTTGGCCAATCTGGTCTCAAATGCTGTGAAGTTCACGCCGCCTGGCGGCAAGATCACTTTGGCGGCCCGGTTGGTCAAAAACGGCGACCTCCGGCTATCTGTAAAAGACACCGGCATCGGAATGAGCGCAGAAGAAATCGAGATCGCCCTCACCCGCTTCGGTAAAGTGAGCGCTGCTATGAGCAACGAAGAAGGCACCGGCCTCGGCATCCCCCTTGCGGTTGGACTAATGGAAGCCCATGGCGGCAAGCTCGAAATTCGCAGCACACCCGGCAGAGGCACCACCGTTACCGCTGTCATCCCCAAGGAGCGCGTGCTGGCGAAAAAATAGTTAGGCCGGCACCGCATTTTGTGCATTTTGGGGCTTGCGAAAGACCAACCTCCCGCGCTATACGATGCCGCACGACGATCATCACTATGCCGCTATAGCTCAGTTGGTAGAGCATCTGATTTGTAATCAGAGGGTCCCGAGTTCAAATCTTGGTGGCGGCACCATTACTTTCAACGACTTAGCAGTATTCCGCTAGGTCATTTTTTCTTTAGGGTAGCAAAT
>Ga0233428_1001513_pt1 | contig 24602 bp, 20 predicted proteins | sample SI_118_April2016_4_FD_179890 | JGI IMG/M metagenome (GOLD analysis project Ga0233428, IMG submission 179890) | Seawater microbial communities from Saanich Inlet, British Columbia, Canada - SI_118_April2016_120_MG | ecosystem: Environmental > Aquatic > Marine > Inlet | place: Canada: British... | reverse complement strand
ACCGAATTGAGTGCTGTCACCGATACGGAACGAGCCGCACGATTTGGTCAGGTGCCGGCGACAATTCTGCTGACAGGGCTCACGGGCGCGGGCAAGACGACGATCGCCTACGCCCTTGAACGTCGACTCTTCGATATGGGCCGGGCAGCGACCGTCCTCGATGGGCAGAACATGCGGCGCGGTATCGGCAGAGACCTCGGGTTCTCTGCCGACGATCGTTCAGAGAATCTGCGCCGCAGTGCAGAGGTCGCGAAGTTGATCAATGATGCAGGTCTGATCTGCATTGGTGCATTTGTCGCACCCAGCGAGCAAGTGCGCCAGCGAGCGGCACAGGTCGTGGGAGACGAGCGCTTTCTCGTCATTCATCTGGCTGCACCGGTTGAGGTCTGCCGCGAGCGCGATGAAGACGGTCAGTATGCAAAAGCGGACAGTGGTGAGATCGCCGGTTTCCCGGGTGTCTCGGCAACCTACGAAGAGCCACCCGCACCAGATCTGAAACTGGCGACACACGAGCTGTCCGTAACTGAGTGTGTCGATGCGATTGTGAAGTTACTCGAGGAGCGTGGAATCGCTTCCTGAGCTCAGGCTTCGTCGCCGGTCCTCCGGATGCACTCACTATCAAGCGGTCGGCGTGAAGTAGAGGGACTGGCCCACCGCCAGGCGTCCACACCGGATCACCGTGCCGTAGATCCCCGCCTTGTTCTCCCTCTCGCGAACCACCGCCTTGAGAACTTCCGGCGTGGTCAGTCCCGAGTCTGGGTCATAATTGACCATCGAGCAGCGCTGGTCCCAATTGGTGACTGCTATGGCGGCAGCTGTGTCGCCTTCTCCAAACCAGAGCACACCTCCCACCCACGCGTCTTCCACGAAGGGATCGGACTGCTCCGAGGAGATCAGAATGTTTGGTCGGAATCTTCGCACGTCTGGGCCGTGCCCTGCGAGCAGAGCAATTTCGCTGACTGTGGCAGAAGTGATCGCGGAGACACTCGCTTCATCGAAGATGCCCCGGTTGAGGTGCGTCATCTCGACCGGTGACCCATGCCGGCCGCTGACCTCGGCAGCTAAATCCTGGCCGAACAGGGCCAGTTCATTTTCCTCTGGCGTGCGTACATGGCTCGGGAGACTTTCAGCGGCATCAGCTCCCCGACGCACTGGAGCGAACAGAATCAGCTCCGGGAGTTTGGAGGCAGTCAGCCAGGGGAACCCACCTCGATCGTCCAACCGACGAAATGCCAGGCGCCGGTCGCCTTCAAGACCGTGCCAGCCAAGCTCGGCTTCCTCGAGCGTTTCACCGCCCATGGACTTCACCAGGTAGTGGAAGAGCGCCTCTACTTCGCCAACCTTACGTGTCATGTCTGTGATATCTCCGGACAGTGAATCAGTCAAAGAGGATAGACGATACGCCGATCTGATTCGCCTCCTCACGTGGACTTGGTCGGTCGCCATCGGTTCGATCCGGGTCTGCCCCCGAACTCAGAAGCAATTTCACCACGTCTTCTCGACGCTCGCGGATCGCATGAATCAGTGCGGTGTCGCCCTGGAAGTCGGCTTCATCGACATCGGTGGCTGCAGACAGTTCTTGTCGAATCTTTGATATCGGGCCGTAGGCACACAACAGCGGCAGGGAGCACTCGGCGCCCTGATCGATCAGGAATGACGCAGTCTCACGAATACGAAAGATGTGCGACCATGCCAACGGTGTGCCGTGGAACTCATCGTCCTGAGCTTCGAGATCGGCGCCGCGCTCCAGCAGAAAACGCACGGCCGCAATGCGCCCGAGAAAAGCCGCCCAGTGCAGGGCTGTGCCCACGTAAGTCACCCGATTCACTTGTGCGCCCTGATCGATCAGATACGCTGCCACATCCAACTGATTGTTGCGGGCAGCACAGCAGAACGCGTCATCGACCAGCCCCTGGTGGTCTGTGAGAAGGGGGCGTTCTGGAAAGTCATAGGTGAGATGCCAGACCTCGCGATCGTCTCCGGCTGAGGTTGGCAAACGGTCTCCATCGTCGATGATCTGGCGCACTCGATCGATTCTGCCCAGACCCGCCGCTGTTCGCAGGTTGTCGGGGATCGGACCGTATTCGGCGAGTCGTTGCGCCAGGGGCTGCTTCCCCCAGCCGAAGTGCAGCGCTACGGCCAGCGGTGTGGCTCCACCTGCTGCCTGAGCATGGGGGTCAGCCCCGGCGCCGATCAGCTTGTCGCCAATTTCCAGACCATTGCCCCATGCTGCTTGATGCAGCAGCGTCCACTGGCGCTCGCCGAAGCGTCCGCGCGCCAGCGCCGGATCCTGGTCGAGCATGTGACCGAGGGCCTCCAGCTTGTCCGAATAATCGGGGAGCGTCTCGACATCCGCATAACCCACTGGATTGACAGTGGTCACGGCAGCCTGGAGACGATCTTCAGGAGTCTGGTGGGCCCATTCGATGTGGCTCTTGAGGCGTGCCCAGGTAGCATAGCCCACTTCGCGCGCGATCACACATTGGGCGTCGGCGAGGGATAAGGATGGCTGGTTGGTGCGGCCAGGCAACTGCGCGACGACTCGCGCCCGGGCAGCGACCTCGTCGTCGGTAAAGGCCGTCTGTAGTTCGCGGGCCTGACGCTTGAGCTGGTCGAGACTGGGACGATCGGGTAGGGATGGAACGGGAGGTGCAGACATGGCGATCCCCTTTCAAAAGGTCGCCTGTGGTCCGCCAACAACAGGCCGAAAGAAGATTCGCTATATGGGTCGGGCTGAACTGAGGTGGGACTCGGTCCCTCTCCGCGGACAGGTGGCTCCCTCCAAGCCTTGTCCAAAGGAGGGAAAGGCTTGGTGGAAAGTCAATTCGATGAACGCGCCGGAACGTCAACGCATCGCGACGTCGCTACCTGAGCAGCAGCAACCTACGTGTCTCGGTCTTGGGTCCTGCAGTGAGCCGATAGAAGTACTGGCCCGCTGCCAGAGGTCGCCCTGCATCATCTCTACCATCCCAGCGAAGTCGATAGCTACCCGCACGGCGAAGGCCATCGATGAGCGTCGCCACATGCTGACCGACGGCATTGAAGAGATTCAGCTCCGCGTGACCGGCGGAAGGCAGATCAAATGCGATCGTCGTTGTCGGGTTGAAGGGGTTCGGGTAATTCTGCATTAGCGAGAATGCACTCGGAACATCAGCAGGGGCCGCGGGCGCCGTCATGCTCTCAGATTCCAGCGTGTGATCGAGGAACCACTCGTACAATGCTGGATCCGCATAGGCCAGATCCCACACATTGTGCCCCAGCCCAGGATAAAGTGTCAGGCGTACATCTGCACCGATCTCGGCCAGTGCGTTGACCATGGTCTGCGTGTAGAAGGGGGCGTTGATCCGATCTGCGTCGCCATGGAAGGCCCAGATCGGTGTGTCTTGTAGAAGGGGTGACACCTCGGGATTTCCACCGCCCGCGATAGGAGCCACGGCGGCAAAGCGATGGGGGAAGACAGTGGCCAGATCGAAGGCGCCAAAGCCACCGGCACTGAGGCCGGTCAGATAGATGCGCGTCGGATCAATCGCGAAGGTTGCCAGGACCTCATCCAGAATAGCGATTACCGCATCGGCTGCTCGCCATTGCAACTGACTGACGGTGAGTTTGCTGTCGCCCCTGAAGACGGTGGTGATCTGCAGTCCTTCTGGCGCCGGAGAGTAAATCACCTTTAGACGGTCTCGGGCCACGATATGGCTGTCCTGACTCGGCAAGATTCCGTGGTCACCTAGTGCTTGCCGCAGGCCATCAGGAAGGGTCGGGTCCGCCGGGTCGCCCCATAACTCCGACTGCAGCTCGAAGACGGGAGTGAACTGCGACACATCCCAGGGCAAACTCTCCGGCAGATGGGGCGCCAACACAGCGAACGGGAAGTGTCGATTCGCGTCGACGAGCCGTGGTAGGCCGTGTAGTAGCAGAAGACTGTCCGCCTCGCCTTCCTGGCCCTTGCCATGGAGCGAGACAATGAGCGGCCAGCCAACCTCGGCCACCGGGGTAGTCGTGGACTTCTGCGGAAGAAACAGCAGGTAGCTCATGTGGTCGATCGGTGCGATCTCCGAGTCGATCTCGTAGCGGCCGCGATACCACTCCGCGCCGACGTTGGAGGCGTCGAGGAGCACCATGATGGCCAGGGCGAGTGCCAGGCAGCCAGAGCGGATCACCCTCTGTTCTTTGCTCATACCAGCAACCCAAGGCCTCTGATAGACAATCACAACACCCTTCTTACGACTCAGCGGTGATGCGTGGGACCTTCCGGTACATGAACTGTTCGTCCTCACTGAGTGAGTCATAGAAATCAGAAAGGATGCCATTTTCGGTCAGATGCCCGCCCCGTTCGTAGCCCTCCTGATCGAAGCCCAGCACGGCGACGACACGAGGGATGTCGGTCGTGTTGGGTGAGCCCCGATGAATACAGCGGGGATCACGCACAAGGACATCACCGACCTTCAGGTAGAGAGGGGTGAAGTCGAGGTCGCCATTCTTCAACTTCGCAATTGCCTGCGGATCGTGATGACTGCCGTCGCTCACCTCAAAGGGGCCATTCTCGGGCGTCACATCGACAAAGGAGGTATTGGCGCAGATCAGCTTCGCCGGCTGCAGTTGGCCCTCCTCAGAAAACTCAACGGTTGTATCTGCATGCCAGTCCTGGTGGACACTGCCTTTGGCTGGTGTGTCTGAGGCGTATTGATTGCAGTAAGCGTCCTCTCCGAGAATGGCACGGACGATGGCGAAGATCTCTGGATTGCCATGGAATGCGGATTGATACAGGGGCGCTGCGAAGGGCACCACGATATAATGTCGCATGGGGCCGCGATTGGGATCATTGCGGATGGTCTGCAGATTCGCCTGATAGAGTGGTGCAAAACCCTCGGCCATTGCCGCCACGGTATCTTGCGCAATCACATTCTCGAGGATGGTGTAGCCGATGCGGCTGATTTTTTCCACATGATCGGCGATCTGCAATGCTCCCACTTGGCGTCCTCCGCTGTTTTTGCCAGCTTCTGCTGACTTGAAGTGTCTGATACGTATCCACAGTATCTGAAAACCAAGAGAGCGCAACAATGACCGACAACGAACGGTATCTCTTCGATCTCAATGGCTTCCTCGTGTTGCGGCAGGTCCTGTCGGCAGAAGAAGTGGCGGCGATGAATGCAGCCATCGACCACCATGGAGCCGACCTGGAAGAGCGTGAAGGGTCTCTGGTAGGCGACTCAAAGGCTCTGGCGGGAACATCCCACCGTAAGGACCTGGGTGGCATGCTGGGCTGGGATCGTCCATGGTGTGAGCCCTTTCGCCACTTGCTCATTCATCCAGCTGTAAAGCCGACTCTCGACGGCATCCTCGGAACGGGCTATCGCCTCGACCACGGCCCCGGCCTTATTGCCATGGATAAGGGCTGCGAGGGCGGGACCTTGCATGGCGGTGGCTATGAGCGCGCTGACATGTCAGAGGTCTACTTCTTCAAGGCCGGTCGAATTCACACGGGCCTCACGGTGGTCGAGTATCTACTTGCTGATGAAGGGCCGGGAGACGGCGGTGTTGCGGTGCTGCCTGGCAGCCACAAGGCCAATCTGCCCTGTCCACGCGACTTGATACAGTGGGAGCAGCATCAGGAACATGTGGTGGAGGTGAATGGCAAGGCCGGAGATGCGATCATCTTCACTGAGACTTTGACCCACGGCACGTTGCCATGGACGGCGGATCATGAGCGTCGTGCGCTGCTCTATAAATTCTCACCTGCTTGCATGGCCTATAGTCCAGGTGCGCATGACATCGGCTATCCCGAGTATATCGAGGACATGAGCGACGAGGAACGCGCCGTGATGGAGGCGCCGCATTTTCGTTGACGATGGCGATCCGTCAGCTTCTGCGAACATCCGAACACGTGAATCCAACGAAGGAACAACACACGCATGAGAGTCTTGCTCACGGGAGCGGCCGGCCTTGTCGGTCGCCCTGCCTACGATCAACTTGCCGAAGACCACGACGTGACGGCCCTGGACATTCGTCCTGTCGACGGCGTGCCCGATGCAGTCGAGGGCGATGTTCTCGATTTTAAGCGCCTGCTGGAAGTGATGGCGGGACACGATGCGGTCGTCAATACGATTATGGCGCCCAATCAGTCCTATGCAGACAATGGCCCGGGATTCACCATCAATGTGAGTGGTCTCTACAATCTGCTGGAAGCGGCACATCGCAGTGGCATACGACAATTCGTTCACACGTCGTCAGGCGCCGTGCATACTGGATATCCGCACGAGGATACTCGTTACACACACGATCTGTATCCCCTGAAGGCACCTCCGGGCTACGCGCTGTCCAAGTTGCTGCAAGAGGAGATGGCGCGCAGCTTCCACGAGCAGCATGGCATGTCCATCGCCTGTATCCGACCCTGGAGCATCATCGATACCCAGCGCATGGTGACGACGGACGGCAAACCTGTGAACAGCTATTCGTGGGGGACCATCGACTGTCGCGATGTTGCATCGAGTCTTGTGCGCGCTCTGGAAGCCAAGGATATCGGCTTCGAGTGTTTCTATGTGATGGCGACGGATGAAGCTTATGAACGCACGGATGTCGCCTGGACCGAAGAGCGGCTGAACTGGAAACCTGCACATCGTTTTGACCCGCAACAGAAACCGTGAGAACTGTGAAACCATGAGAATCGCGATTGCCTCGTATGGGCAGGAGACGAGCAGTTTCAGTCCCGTGCAAACGACGCTGGAAACCTTCGAACTCTACGGACTGTTTGAGGGCCAGCAGATCCTGGAGAAGTGTCAGGATGTGGGTTCCATCGGCGGATTTCTGCAAACGATGAATGCCCACGTTGACTGGACACCCCTGCCGATTGTCCATGGCTGGGCCGGTGCCAGTGGCCCGCTGACGCGAGAGACCCTGACCTATTTCGAGGAGAAGCTCGTCGCTGGCCTGCAGCAGCTGGAGTCCTTCGATGCCATGTATTTCGCCCTGCACGGTGCCGCCGTAGCAGAGGGCGTGCATGACACTGAGGGGTATCTCCTCGACGTGGTGCGCGGCGTGATCGGTGACGACATGCCGCTGGTCGCGTCTCTCGATCATCATGCCAATCTCACACAGGCCATGGTTGATCGTACCGATGCCCTCGTGGCGCATCGCACGCAACCCCACGACCAGTTCGAGACAGGACAGCTCGCAGCGCAACTTCTACTGAGCATTGTACGAGACGGCGTGAAGCCCGCCATGGCGTGGCAGAAGATCCCGCTGATCACGCATCAGGAGCAGTTTCTCACCGCGGCAGGACCGATGAAACAGTGGTTTGATCTGGCGCGGGAGATGGAGTCCCGTCCTGGTGTGATGTCGGCGTCGACGCTGCCCATGCAGCCGTGGCTCGACGTGCCCGAGGGAGGTTGGGCCGTTGCCGTCGTCACAGAGGGTGACGAGCCACTGGCTCAGGCGCTGACGCAGGAACTGGCTGAGAAAGCCTGGGCCCTGCGCGAAGACTTCTGTCGTCTCGACAGTATCACTCCAGAGGCAGCCGTCCGTCGAGCAGTAGAAGCCGATCGCGGCCTTGTGGTGCTCACAGACACAGGCGACAGCATCTGGGGTGGGGCAACAGGAGACAGCTCAACCCTGCTCGCAGAGATGGTTCGCCAACAGATTCCGCACATGGCGCTGCTGACCCTCGTCGATCCCGAGGCGGTGCAAGCGGCGATCGCGACCGGTGTTGGTGGCACGCTGACGACGATGATCGGTGGCAAACTCGACCCGAATTTTGGCACACCAACTCAGGTGACGGCGACGGTTGCCGCCATCGGCGGTGGACGCCAGGACGTGACCCTGCTCGGCTTCAAATCCTACGATATGGGCCAGGCAGCGTTGTTGGAGATCGGCAACATACGTCTCGTGGTGGGCGAGAAACGTGGTATCGGTGGGAATCATCCATCCGTCTATGAGCACTTCGGCATCGATGTCGCCGAGGCGCGCATGGTGGTGGTGAAGACGGCGAGCAACTGGCAGTTCTACAACGAATGGATCGATCAGGTGATCCGCGTGGATACGCCGGGAGCGACGACGTCACATCTGGAGGATCTGACGTGGCAGCACCTGCCACGACCGATCTATCCGCTGGATTCAGACGCAGCCTTGTAGTGCAGCTTCGCTGACTTGATGTCTGGTCGCAGAGGCTCCGTGTGACTGTCGGAATACCAGACGATCAGGAATTCGCCCGTCGTGAGCTCGACCACGCTTGTATAGGAACCATCCCTTTGATGGGAATCGAGTTCCAGCCGGTTGCCGAAGTTCTGCCCCGCGTCCTTAGACAGATAACAGACGACCTGCTTGCGGCCGAAGTCTCTGCCTGATAGCAGACAGACGTCTTCGTCGAGTCGTGTGAGAAAGGGCCGCTGCAGAATGCAGTCGAGCATGGGGCGGATATTCTCACGCTCACTCCACGTACGTCCACCGTCTGCAGACCAGGTGCGAAATGTGTCGTGCCGTGCGCGGTCACGCTGGATACAGAGAATCTGGTCGGGTGCCACTTCCAGGAGCCCGATCTCGTCGCCCTCATTGGCGGCAGGAGAGGTCAGATTGCCATGCGGCGCCCAGGTCACGCCCGCATCAGTTGAAGAATGAACTCTCGTGTGGCACGAGCCCTTGCCCCCAGGTGGAAAGGTCGCGTCTCCTGCGATTAGACCACTGGATGTGTGAATCGCATCGGTGATGTAGTAGCAGCTGTGATCCGCTGACGGGTCGAAGACTGACCATGCTGACCACGTGTGGCCGTCGTCGTCGGATGTGGACCACCAGCATGGGTGACGGAGCCCCGCCGTGTATTCGTATCGAGAGCACCACAGGATGATGCGTCCCTCGCGTGTGACGATGGCGACGGGGTTGTGGGCGCTGAAGTCAGTTTCACTCTGACGCAGAATCTCGTGGTCACTCCAGCTGCCACCCTCATCTTGAGATCGATGCATGGCGATCACAGAGTCATCGTAGGCGTGGGTTGTGCCGATGCGATAAAACAGGAGTAGATCGCCATTGCCAGCACGCACGACTCGCGGAAACCCGTTGTGAGCGCACGTATCCGTAATTAGTCTCTGCTCTATGATCTCCAGGTTCACTAGGTGCGTCTCTCACGCGAGAAGACGCGCGCTGGATTGGTGATGAGCATCTTGTCGATGTCGGTCTGCTCCACACCACGTTCCAGCAACATGGGGACAAAAATCTCCAGCAGATAGCCGTAGCCTTTGCCGCCAAGGGTTTTCAGGTGGTCGAGCATGCAGATGTCTTCGGAGAGCAGCACCTGATCGACGAAACCTTCACGTACGAGAGCCGCTACATTGTCGGCGCGCACACTCTCGGGCTGGTAGTCGAGATAGCCGATGTTGTCGACTTCGACATAGACACCGCGCTCAGCGATCGGCAGCAGATGATGCACGCCACGACGGTCACCGAGATGGCCGATAATGACCCTCGACAGGTCTGCACCAAACTCCTCGAGCATGGCGATCTGCTCCATGGCCAGTGTTCCCCAGCGCGTCGTGTGTGTGGAGATGACGACGCCCGTCTGATTCTGTGCCAGTGCGGCGGCGCGGAAGACGCGTTCCTCGGCGGGTTTGACGTGATGTCGCCCCGTGCCGATCTCGCCAATGAAGCCGGCGCGAATGCCACTGTCGCCGACGCCTGTCTCGATGTCACGCACGAGGATGTCAGCGAGTTGATTGCTCGTGTGCGTTTCGATTTCCGGCGGGTAGCCGAATTCACGGTACCATCCAGCGCCCATCACGACATGCACATTGGCTGCTGCTGAGATACGCGCCAGGGCTGCAGGATTGCGTCCGATTTCATCGACAGTGACGTCGCAGATCGTGCGTCCACCGGCGCGTGTGAATGCGCCCAATTCCTCGACGACGAGTTCTTCGTCATCGATGACGAAGCCATAGCCGCCGTAGTGGTCCATCGCGTCGAGGACCAGGTGTTCGTGGGTCTGAGTGATCCCCATCTCGGCCGGATCGATGGCGCCGAGGACCGTGACTACTTCACGCGTCTGGTCTGACATCTACGTTCTCCAAGTCCTTGCTTTAGCGGGTCGGTGACGCGGCAGTGCTAGCCACGAGGGTGGGTGTCAAACCACAAATAAGGGTGGCAGCGATCCCGGCGCGAGTCAGATCGCTTGACGCCCGAAGCGGATCCAACGTGTGTTGCCCCTCTGTGGCATTGAGGAACAGGAATATATCAGGGAACAAACTGTGAAGATTACGAAGACAGAGATATTCGTCCTCGGCGACCCCGCCGAGGCGCCAAATGACGGAGCACGTGTCCACGGTCTGGCTTTTTTGCGCATCCACACGGATACGGGGTACACAGGGATCTCCGAGATTTTTGTTGTGCCACCCGGTGTGGCGCGCGCCGTGTTGGATGGTCCCGAGTCACTCTTCGGTCGGATGTTGCTTGGCGAGGACCCTTGTCCACCGCAGCGACTGTGGAATCGGCTCTACAACAGTATGCTGCACGGCAATCGAAGAGGATGGGTGATCATCTGTCTCGGTGCAGTCGATGTGGCTCTATGGGATCTGTATGGCAAGATGATGGAGCGCCCCGTATGGCAATTGCTGGGTGGCAACGAGCGGACACGCCACCAGATTGTTGAAGGGAGCGATCCAGCGCAGATCATTCCCTACTGCACGATCATTTCCGATCGTTGGGATCCGGCCAGTGTGCTGCGTGAGCAGGTGGAGCGTGTCGTTGCTCTGCGAGACCTTGGCTATCGGGCCTTCAAGATCGAACCCATGCAGCAAACATCGGATACGATCGTCGAACTCACGCGCCGCACGCGCGAGGTGCTTGGCCCCGAGCCGATGCTCAGTGTCGATGTGGGGTATCTGTGGAATGATGTGGGCACCGCCGTGTCGACGCTGAAGCGCTTGGAAGAATTCGACATCTATTTCTTTGAGACACCCTTCCCCGTGGATCGTATGGATGCGTACGCCCAGTTGGCGGCGCAGACGCCGCTGCGCCTGGCTGCCGGCGAGCATGCGGTGACGCGATGGGAGTTCCTCGACTTCATGGATCGTGGCGGCATGCTCGTCATGCAGCCCTACATGACGACCTGCGGCGGACTGACGGAGGCGATGCGGATCGTCGAACTTGCACACGCTCGTGGGGCCATTGTCTGTCCCGGCAATTGGTCGACCCACGTGCTGGGTGCGGCGACGGTACATCTGGCGGCGGTCTCACCGATTACTCCCTACATCGAGTCGGCGCCAGCGGAAGTCTTTGCTTCACCCCTGCGACAGGCGTTGCAGCAGGTGAGCCCTCACGCCGTGGACGGCGTCATCGAATTGCCGACAGCGCCGGGTATCGGTGTGGAACTGCCCGATGATCTCATTGACGAATTCCTTCTGCCACCTGATCAGGGTTGGCAATACCACGAAGAGCAGTGATGGCCAATACGTCTTCCACCAAATTCGGCTTCTGCCTGCCCATTTTCGCTGCACCAGGGGCACCGATGTTCCGCACACCGAGTTATGAGCGACTCGATGCGGCAACAACTCTCGGCCTCGGCGTCACAGCCGATCAACTGGGTTATGATTCGTTGTGGGTGGCAGATCATCTGTTTCTCGGTCGCGACGATGCCATTCTGGAGGGATGGACGACGCTGAGTGTGTTGGCCGGGGGCACGACCCAGGCGCAGCTGGGCATGATTCACATGGCGCATTTCCTGCGACATCCGTCGATGACGGCGAAGATGACGGCCACTCTGGACCAGCTGTCGGGTGGGCGACTGATTCACTTTGTCGATGGGGGGAATCGTGCCGCAGAATTCGACGCCTACGGTTTGCCATGGGCAGAACCTGTAGAAGCTCGCATCGCGCATCTGGTAGAAGAATTGCAGCTGACCCATGCGCTGTGGACACAAACAGGCCCCGTCGACTTCACCAGCGCTCACTATGAATTGCGCGGTGCAGTCTGTGAACCGAAACCGCTGCAAGATCCGCATCCACCGATCTGGCTTGGCGAGGCCAATCCGGATATGCTCGACGCGGTGGCACGATACGCCCAGGGCTGGAACAGCTGTCCGGCGACGCTGGAAGAGATGGCACGGCGGCTCGACGCATTGCGTGCAGCGTGTAAGCAGGTAGATCGAGATCCGGCAGAGCTGACGATCAGTCTGGAGATGCAGATCCTCGTTGCGGAAGATCTGCCAGCGCTGCGCGAGCGAATGCAGTGGATGATCGATCTGGCAAAGACGCATCAACCGGGTCAAACCATCGCCGCAGACGTGGCTGCTTTCGCCGCCGGAGAGACCGAAGATCTACCGGCGTCGCTGCGGCAATCGAGCTTTGTTGGGACGGCAGAACAAGTGCAGGCACAGATCGAACCTTACGTCGAGTTGGGTGTATCCCACTTCATGTTATGGTTTCTCGATGCGCCCGATGAAACAGGGATGCGTCTGTTCATCGATCAGGTCGCGCCGAACTGGCGTTAGGCGCCCTGGAGCGCCTTGTCTTTCGCAGGGTCGATCCACCACGTGTCGATGAAGCCGAGACTGATCAGGGGTGTCTGCGCCGGTCGGGAGAAGCGGTTCCAGTAGACGAGGCGATGCTCTGCCATGTGCCAGTGGGGGATGATGTAGTAGCTGAAGGCGAGAACGCGGTCGAGGGCACGGGCGACGGAGACTTGCTCATGGCGTGCCTGCGCAGCAATCAGACGCTCGACCAGGTCATCGACCACGGGGTCACGGATGCCCGCATAGTTGCGACTCCCCGTGGCACTGGCGGCTGCGGACGACCAATAGTTGCGTTGTTCGTTGCCAGGGCTCAGATACTGATTCCACGTCGAAACAATGATATCGTAGTCGAAGCCCTGTACACGATTGGTGTATTGTGAGGCGTCGACGGTGCGGATGTGGGCGTCGATTCCCAGACGCTGCAGATGCAGACGCATGGGACCGATGACGCGCTCATAGGACGGCGACGACAGGAGAAATTCGATCTCCATCACTTCACCTGAGTCGACGTGTCGCAACTTGCCGTCCTGAATCTCCCACCCAGCCTGCAGCAGGGCGCGCCGTGCCTGGCGCAGATTCGCGCGCAGGTTGCCATCACCATCGGTGCTGGGCGCATGGTAGCTGACGCCGAAGACGTCTTCGGGTAGTTGGCCACGATACTCCTCGAGAATCTCACGAACGCGACCATTCGCCTGACCCCTCGAAGCCAATTCAGAGTTGGCGAAGTAGCTGGCCGTTCTGACATAGGCACCATAGAACAGGGTCGCATTCGTCCACTCGAAGTCGAAGGCCAGGGCCAGGGCTCGTCGCACGCGGGGATCGGCAAACTTGCTCTTGCGCGTGTTGAAGATGAAGCCGCCCATGCCACGGATCATCTCATGCTGAATGGCATTCTTCACGAGTCGACCATCGTCGATGGCAGGGTGATCGTAGGATGTCGCCCACTCACGGGCACTGCCGACACCACGAAAGTCATACTCCCCCGCCTTGAAGGCCTCGAGGGAGACCGTGTTGTCGCGATAGTAGTCGTACGTGATCCGGTCGTAGTTGTAGCGACCACGCATCACCGCCAGTGGTTCTGACCAGTGGTTGTGTATGCGCTCGTAGGTGATGGAGCGGCCTGGATCGACATTCGTCATGCGATAGGGGCCGCTGCCGACGGGTGGTTCCAACGTGGTCTTAGTGAAGTCGTGCTGCTCCCAGTAATGCTTGGGCAAGACGCGCAACTGACCGATGATCAGTGGTAACTCACGATTTGTCGTGCCGGAAAAGTCGAAGCGCACCGTGAGGGAATCGACGGCATACACGGAGTCGACGTCGGCATAGAAGCTGCGATAGAACGGGGCGCCCTTCTTCGTGAACAGATCGAAGGAATAGACGACATCGTCGGCGCGTATCGGTTCGCCATCTGAGAAGCGCGCCTCAGGACGCAGTTCGAAGGCAACCCAGGCGCGATTCTCGGGAAACAGAATGGTCTGCGCTACGAGGGCATATTCGGATAAGGGCTCGTCCTGCGCCTTCGTGCAGAGCCGCGCGTGGATGAAGCTTCCAGACCCCGCAGCGGCAACACCTTTGATGATGAAGGGATTGAGACTGTCGAAGGTCCCCAGTGATGGTAGTCGTACGCTGCCGCCTTTGATGGCTTCGGCACTCGTGTAATCAAACCCTTCGAAGTCAGAGGGATACTTCACTGCACCGTGGATACCGAGGGCGTGGCTGCGATGCACGGCGACACCGTCGACGGTGTCGGGAATGACGGAGACCCATGAAGCCGGAGCAGATTGGGCGCTCAGACTCGTCAGGGTGATGGCGACGGTCGATACAACCGCACGCAGGATCTGTTGGAATGAAATGATCGTCGGTTCCTACTTCGTCTTGTTGGCGATCAAGGAATAGGAGAGGGGTGGTTTCTTCTCCAGGTCCTGGAAGGCCCTGTATACCATGGATTGATCGTGGGCGTATTCTTCAAAGTGGGTCAGCTGCAGGCCGCTGCGTATACAGGCACCCAGGATGTCGGACACTTTGTGGTGGAACCAGTAAGACGGGGCGTCGACCGTATTGCTGGGATCCATGTAGTCAGGTTCTGCTTCGGTGTAGAAGGGCTCCTGGCGGAAGTAAGAATCCTCGATCTGAAGGCCCTTGTCGGCGTCAAACATGTCGAGGATGGGATGCATCTCGTAGACAAACAGATCGCCGCCTGGCACCATCAGGCGGGAGATGACACCGAAAAAGTCATCCATATTCGGCATCCAACCCAAGACGCCGACGGTGATGGTAATCAGGTCGAAGCTCGCATCGAAGTCACTGGAGATGTCGTAGACGCTGGCGCGGACAAACTCGACGTCAACACCCGCCGCGTCGCTGAGTCGTCGGCCCTGGTCGACGAAATCGTCACTGATATCGAAGCCAACGCAGCGTCCGGCACCAGCCTTCTTCACACTGATGAGTTCGCGGCCGTTGTTGCATGCAAGTTGCGCCACAGTTTTGCCAGACAGGCCAATCTGTGAAAACAGCTGGCGTTCAACATCATCAAAGGTCGAATAGTCCGGGGCACCAATCTGACGCAGCAACTCATCCACATAGCTATTGGCATGTACCGGTGCTGTCTGATTCCACATCTGACGATTCGTCTCAGTGTACTTATCGTGTTTCATTTCATCGTCTCAAAGGAGATGATATCCTGCTGCCGATCGCCGGGAAGACCCGCGAACCTCAAGAGGAAACAATAGCACGTGGTTGAAAAAGATGCGACCGATCTACGGGCACCGACACAGGCAGACATCCGTCAGGTGTGGGAGGAGCGCTATCGTGTGCCGAAGGTTGGGACTCCAGGAGATGACGATTGGCTCGCTCGCTGGCGGGAGAGTGTCGACGCGGCGCGAGGTCAGCGGATCCTCGATATCGGTTGTGGTCCCGGCAACGACACGATGCGTCTGCAAGCGCGTGGTCTACAGGTGGTTTCCCTTGATTTCTCATTTGAGGCACTGCGCCGAGTGCGGACGGCAGCAGCGGCAAGCACACTTGTGCAGAGTGACCTGGCCGATGGTTTGCCCTTCCAACCTGGGTCCTTCGGTCTCATCACGGCGAGTCTGGTCCTCCACTATTTCAATGAGCAAACGACGCAGAGGATTCTGTCAGAGCTCCGCGACTGTCTCATCGCCGGAGGTCGGATCCTCATGCGATTGAATTCTATGGACGATGTGCAATTCGGAGCTCAGGGAAACCCCGAGATCGAACCTGGTGTACATCTGGTGGGAGGTGTGGCGAAGCGTTTCTACGGACGGGACGAGGTGATGGGGTTGTTCGATGGCAGCTGGCGCATGGTCGAGGCGACGGAGCATGCGTCCGACAGATACTCGCGCACGAAGCGGCTTTGGGAGGTCTGTGCAGAGCGTGTCGTGTCAGAGGCTGAGGTGAAAGAGTGAACTACTCCGCTGCGGCGATCAGACCGCCATCGACGAGGATCGTCTCGCCATTTACGTAGCTGCCCATGTCGCTGGTGAGGTAGAGCACGGCATTGGCAATATCCGTCGGCAAGCCGCCGCGCTGTGTCGGCACCCGTTCCATAAAGTCACCGGCAGATTCCATATCGATGGGTGCGCCATTCACTGAACTGCCATCGTCGGGCAGGGCGTTGGCGATGGCTCCCGGTGCGATACAGTTGGCCGTCACCCCCGTGCCGTGCAGATCCACGGCCAAGCCCTTCACCATGCGGCGCAATCCTGCCTTGGCGACACCGTAGGCGGTCCAATTCTTCCAGGCGTCATAGGCGTGCACACTCGACAGACAAACGATCCGTCCGCCGCTACCAGCATCGACCATGTGGCGCGCTGCCCGCTGGGCGGCAAAGAAGTAACCCTTCAGCGACAGATTCATCATGCGGTCCCAGTAGGCTTCGTCCGTGTCGAAGAGGGGGCAGCTCTGATCGGGGAAGATGGCATTGTTGACGAGGATATCGATGCCGCCCTGCGTCTTGACGAAGCCATCGACAACGGACTCGATACCATCCAGCTGGCTCACATCCCCCTCATGAACCGAGCTGCGCACACCCATGGCCTCGATCAGCTTACGCGTATTCTGCGTCACCTCGTCGTCAACGATATCGTTGATGCCGACATGAGCGCCCTCACGAGCAAGGGTCAGCGCAATGCCACGGCCGATGCCTTTGCGCGCTCCCGTGATCAAGGCACGTTTGCCTTCCAGGAGTCGGGCCGGTTTTGCTTGGTCTTGACTCATTTCCTGCTTTCTCAGTTGTGAGCTGACGATCTACCAGTCGACGACGGAGCCGTCGTCCTCGTCATAGGCTGCCTGGTACACCTGGGGCTCGCCGACCATCCCCATCAGTTTGTCTTCATCGATGGTGACGCCGAGTCCGGGGTCGGTCGGCAGTGGGCGGTGGCCATCGGTTACTGGGGCAAGGGGTTTGGCGAGGAGTTCTTCATATTCATTGTCGCCGCGCTCCTGGGCGAGGAAGTTTGGCACACAGCCGGCGATCTGCAAACTCGCAGCCAAAGACAAGGGTCCCTGCGGATTGTGCGGCGCCATGGGTGTGTAGTAGGCCTCGGCCATGCCAGCGATGAGTCGCAATTCCGTAATCCCACCAGCATAACAGACATCGGGCTGCACGATGGTGGCGGCCCGTTTTTCGAGGATTTCGCGAAAGCCCCATTTGGTGAAGACGCGTTCGCCTGTGGCAATGGGGATGTGGGTCTTGGCAGCGATCTCAGCCATGACATCGACATTCAGCGCTTGCACGACCTCTTCGTAGAACCAGGGCTGATAGGGCTCCAGGGCCTTGATCAGCAGCATCGCCGTGGGTGGTTGGACGGCGCCATGGAAGTCAACGGCGATATCGACGTCCGAACCGTGTTTGTCCCGCAGGGCCTTGAAGCCCTCGACGACTTCATCCACGAATCGTTGCCCTTCAACGTATTTGTGTGCCCTGCGTGGGCCCGGTGGGCCAATCTTCATCGCATTGACCCCGGTCTCCTTATCTACGTGACCGTAGACGCGAACACGATCACGCGTGGGGCCACCAAGGAGCTTGTAGATGGGCACACCGTGGCACTTGCCCGTGATATCCCACAGTGCCATGTCGATCCCTGAGAGAATCGCAGTCTTGATCGGACCGCCACGATAGAAGGCGCCACGATGGATGGCCTGCCAGTGACGGGCAACGGGGCGAGGATCCTTACCCACCAGGTAGGGAGCCACTTCAAGGGCGCCAGCGGCGCAGGCCTTGGCGTCATCCTTGAGCATCTCACCCCAACCCGTGATGCCTGCATCGGTGGAGATCTTCACGAAGACCCACGAGTTGGTCAGGACGAAGGTCTCGATCTTCGTGACCTTGATGGCCTCGTTGGGACCGACAAGTGTTTGTGGCTCGGGCATGGAAATGCCTTTCAGATCAAGGAGATCGGAGTAGGTGCGGGTACTACTTCAACAGAGACTTGCCTTCGGCGGCGAGATCCTGGACTGCCTCGATGACTCGATCTTTCATGGCGTCACGGGCAGTGGCCAGATACTTGCGTGGGTCGAAGCGTTTCTTTTCCGCCACCTGATCGTCGGTGTGGAACAGCACGCTCTGATGCTCGAGCACGTGTTGTGCGATCGACGCGGTGAAGGCGTATTGCGTGTCCGTGTCGACGTTCATCTTGATCACACCGTAGTCCAGGGTCTCGGCAATCTGCTCTTTTGGTGAGCCGGAACCACCATGGAACACGAGGAACAGTGGATTGCCTTCGGTGCTGTGCTTCTCCTGCACGGCAACCTGACCATCTTTGAGGATCTGTGGCGTGAGTTTCACATTGCCTGGCTTGTAGACGCCGTGCACGTTGCCAAAGGTTGCAGCCAACATGTACTTGCCCAGTGGCTCCAGGGCTTCATAGGTGGCGACCATATCGCCAGGGGTTGTGTAGAGCTTCTCCTGCGCGACACCGGACGTGTCATGGCCATCCTCTTCACCGCCGACGACACCGATCTCGACTTCGAGAATCATGTTCAGGGCTGCCAGCTCTTTCATGTATTTCTTGGAGATTTCCAGATTCTCATCCAGCGACAACTCAGAACCATCGAACATGTGGCTGTTGAACAACGGCTTGTCTCCGGCGGCGACCCGATCCTTGCTGATCTGGATCAGGGGATCCATAAAGGGCGCCAGATTCTTCGGATGACAATGATCCGTGTGCAAAGCGATGAGGATGTCATAGCGGTCGGCCATCTGATGCGCAGCCTCGGCTAGAATCTTGGCACCGAGGACCATGTCCTTCAGCGACCCCGAGGCGTGCTGGCCGGCGCCTGTGGACGCTTGGATAATGCCGTCGCTACCAGCTTCGGCGAAGGCTTCGATCGCCGCTGAAAGGGTCTCGAGATTGCAGACGTTGATCGCCGGATAGGCATACTTGCCTTCGCGGGCGGAGGAGAGCATCTGGCAGTACTGGTCAAAATCGGCAATGGGCATCTGAGTCTATTTCCGTTGGAATTTTGGTTACACTGATCTCTTGTATTTTCGCACTCTGGGGGTGGATACAGAGTATAAGGTGATTATGTGAATCTGCGGTGTATTGCGCAAAAAGGCTGATGAGGAATGCGGCCGCTACCCCATGCTCCCATACGAATCAGGCACTGCCTCGCGCATTGCCGATGACCTCACTTGTCATCAAGGCTCGGTCATAGACCCGCAGAAGTCGCACCCCAGTGCCAATGGCCAGCTGCGGCGCCCCATTCACGTCACGAAGATCGCCGTTGAAGCGTCCCCAGCCGAACTGTCTATCCGTGCCGCCATCACACAGGGCGCCATCGACGACGAAGGAGATGACCCGCGGACCCCCATCGACGACGATGCCCACATGGTGCCGCTTGCCGGACACGAGGAGTCCCGCATCGCAGTCCCAGCGATTCTCCGTGCGGCCGTCATTCAGAGTGATCTCGATCGTGCCGCGTGTCGTCGTCTGCAGAGTCAACCCTTGGCCATGGTTGGACCGATTGTCCAGCAGCACCTGACCAGCGTCGAGGGTTGCCAGCGTGACGACCACTTCGATTGTCATCCCCGCCCTCAGATTCTTGGTACCGTAGTCGCGCCGCTCGCCGTCGCGACCAAGGAAAGCGGGCAATGCACCAAGAGGCACCTGGCCGGGGCCCGAGCCTTCCCACTGCGACACCAACCCAACCTCGGTCACCTCACAGGCCTCGAACTGACCCCACAGGGTGTGTAGAAACCCGGCATTGATCTCGTGGGCGCGCGCCTTGTCTTTCTGCGTTTCTGTCAGATACAGAACGCCGCCATCCTCCAACAGATCGGGATAACTCATGCGCACGTACGGGTCATCATCGTAGAGCACGATCTCCGGTTGCGACCAGCGGATGACCCGGCCCCCGGGGCCGTCGACTTCCTCGCCGGCGCAGAGCCACACGGGGTTGCGGTCTTCATACCCATTGGATCGATTCACGAATCGACCGCCGTGATGGTGAAACCAGTAGAGGAACTTCCCATTCTCACACCGCCAGGCGAAGTTCGCCGCGCGCGGATGTTTCATGATGCGGCCGTCGGCGAATCGTTGGTATTGGGGTTCCGTCCACGTGCGTCCCTGGTCGCGACTGTAGGCGCAAGTAGGATGTCCGTCGATCGTTCGGTACACGGCATAGAAGGAGCCATCACTCAGCACGCTGTAGCTCTGCTCCTCGGCGACGGTGCCACCACCATCCGTCGGCGTGCGCAGGCCCTGATCTCCCTCTGGCAAGGTTTCCCAGTCGACCGTCGCAGGATCTTCAGCAGCAAGCAGACCCTCGCTGCGCAGCAACACACCCTCAGATGATGTAAAGAAGCCTTCGCCGAAGCCCCCCACCTTGTGCAGGGAGATGAAAGCGGCGCCTGCGTAGATGAAGGGCTTGCCCACATTCCAGAAGTATTTCAGCGCGCCGTCATCGGCATTGTTTCGGTCGATTTCCATCTCGCGCATGGGCACATCGTAGCGCTGCGTACTCCACGTGCGGCCGTGATCATCGCTGTATTTGAACACATAGTGGCCAAGGGAATCGACGCGTGCGCAGTAGCCGTCGGCATAAGGTGGGTTGTCAGCCGCCACACGACGCACGTTGTCGGTGTTGTGATTGTAGAAGGCATAGACGCGACCACTGTCCACCTTCAGCAGCACCGCATAGGAGGCTTCCGGACCATTCGCCGGTTCCAGGGGTACTGGCGTCGACCATGACATGCCCCGGTCCAGGCTGCGCAGGGTCACGACATGCTGACCCGCTTGTCCCTCCCGACCGGCGCCCGTCGTCATGACACACAACCAGGCGGCATCGTCGGTCTTCACGACGTAGGGTTGATCGCTATAGGAAGCCGTGGGGATTTCGCGCCCCGCACTGATATTGCGCCAGTCTGTGGCGGCAGAAGTCATGTTCGCTCCGTGGGTCTGGTGCATAGCAGTCGGCCTGCACCGTCACCCACATAGGGATGGCGGTTGGCGCCTGGATAGGCGTAGCCATTGATGAAGACGCGACGACTCACAGTAGATGTGTTCGGTCGGCTCCCATGCAGTGTGTAGGGTCCGAAGAAGGCGACATCCCCCGGATCACCGGTCACGGTGACGGCCCCCGAAAGATCGATGCCCTCTGGCCACTCATCCTGGCTTGTGGGCAGGCCGAGATGGCCTTGCTGATTCGAGCCCGGGATGAAAAGCAATGGACCATTGTCTGGTGTCATGGGGTCGATGAGCGTCGCCGTCTGCACGAAGCTGCCGTGGCCATTCACGTCTTCCCATCTTGGCGTGCCATAGCCTCGATGGTGGCTGTCCTGGTGCAGCGGAAATTGCACCGTATCTCCGGGTTCCTTGTAGTGCAGCTGGTTGATCAGCTGGTTCATCTCGTCACTATCGAGCAGAGCGGCGGCGACCGACAGCAGGCGTGGGTCCGCGCCGTATTCGAGCATGACCGGCTCGGCGCCGCCGCACCAGGACACACGCCGAATACGAGCTACCTGTGTGCCGTCGACTTCAATCTGGTCGACGGCGAAGTTCGCGCCCTGGTGCAGGACGCTGCCATCGAGATCCTGAGCCAGCGACTTGAGCCGTTCGCACGCAGCGGACATGGCGGCGATATCCTGTGCATCGAAGACCTGCCGAAGGATGATGAAGCCCTGGTCGTAGAACTCGTCGATCTGTGCTGGCGTGAGACTCATGGACAGCCATTTCCCTCTATCGTGTATGCCCGGATCGTAGCAGACAAGATAGGCGTCCGGATTACGGCTGAACATCACCGCCGTGTGTATTCGCCCGACGATGCCGTGAGTACATCAGCGACACTGCCAGCAGAGCGACGCCAAGCACGAGAAGAGAGACGATCCTGAAGACCGGACTGAGTCTGCCCAAATCGATGGCGAAGACGTATACGACGGTTAACAGCATTGTCAGAATTGCCATCCAGCGATACTTCTGGTTCTGCAGGGTCAGGCTCAGGGCGAAGTAGAAACCTGCCGCCGCGACCCAGGAGAGGCTGACATAGCTCGCTGGCACGCCGTGGTAGAGCCCGTAAGGCACAATGACAAAGGCCGATGCCAGGTACAGGGTTCGCATCATATCCGTCTGCAACGTCAAGCGTTCCTGTTGCCACTTCATCACGCGTGCACTCAGCAGGGCGACGGCGGCATAGCTCAAATTGGTCGCCAGATCTGGAGGATTCATCACCAGATAGACGAAGAGCACACCGAGGTAGACCAGCATGTTGCAGACGACGATGATCTTCGAGCGGAACCAAATCGCAGTAGAGATGACCAGCAGGCTCTGCCAGCCCAGCCACGCGAAGCAGTATGGACTGCCAAACTGGGCGATGATCGCTACGCTCAACGCCACGTAGCCGAAGCAGGCGTAGATCGCCGTCTCCAGCGGACGTTGACCGCCGATCCAGTAAAGTGCAGCCAGGACCAGGCAGGCCGCAGCGGCGGCCGTCAGAGTCGAGGCCACGCCGTTCTCGAACTGCGTGTCGCCTGCCAGCAGCGAGAAGACCAGCAGCGCCCCGCCGTTCCCGAGGGCCAGCAGGAAGGTTGACGGTGTCCACAATTCTTCATGCGCCCACTTAAGGGCCACCGCGCCGAAGACGGCGAATAACACGATCAGGTGCACCACGATGTAGGGTGCTTCCGTCACCAGTTGTAGGGGGCGACCGAGTACGGGTGCGTTCAACAGCCACAGCAGCAGTCCCGCCGACGACAGGGCGAGACCCACGATCATGGCTACCCACCACTGTCGTGGTCCGGAGATGAGGGCAAGTGCGGCAGCAGTGAGAACGATCGCCGTGGGGCCGAAGATGCCCTCCGCGCACAGTCCGGTGATCAGGCCCATCAGCAGTGCCAGGATGGCCAGATGCTCGACATTGCGTCGCACGGCTGCGTAGAAGCCCACGGCGATGACGGGTAGCTGAATTGCCAAACCGACGGTGGCGCTGGCGATGAGTGGGTCTGCCTGGAAGAAGTGGAGCCGCAGCGTCGACAGGTAAAGCAGCATTACACCACCGGCGAGCAGGATGTGGGCGGTGAAGACAAAACTCGTCCGCCACCCTCGCGCCACTGCCAGCATCCCGAAGGCAGCCAGGTAACTGACGAGAATCTGAGCTCCGGGTGGAAAGGCGTCTCCGAAGGGATAGCTGGCAAAGATCGTGATGCCCACCAGCAGGACCACGATACCCACGGGCCCCAGCCAGCGCTCGCCGATCTCGAACTCGAGACCGCCCTCGCGTCCGGGAGCCGCTGGGGGAATCGCCACCGATTCATCGACCGCGGCGCCGGGATCGGATCCGGATTCTAAGCGCTGCAGCCGCTGGTCCATGCGTTCGACCATCTCGTGGAGGCTTCGTAGCGTGCTCTGCATGTCGTTGTTCGTTTCCATCAGGTTACCTCCCTATTTCCGCGCTCGGGCCACCTCTTCCATCGTCACCTCGCGTTCCGGCCAAGGCGGAAGCAGCCAGATCAGGAACGCCAGAATGGCGAATGGCAGAAGCAGCAGGAACCCGGACATCAAGCCGCCTTCGAGTCCCAGTAGCTGCATCTTGTATGCTGTCAGGCCGCGAAGACTCTTGGAGAACAACTGGCCACCGACCACGACGTTCCAGCGTGTGCTGAAGATGCCGAGTTGGATGAGGACAGCGACGCCCCAGTACATCATGCGCCGCAGCTCGTCTGGGACGGGAACAAGGGCCCGCTTGTGTAGAACCGGGCTGAACAGGGCCAACGAGACCAGGGGAACTACTGTGCCAAGACCCAGCTGCAGTACGAAGAGGCTGACGAACAGTTTCCCCGAGATCATCTCGGACAGGATGTGGATGGACTCTTCCGCCTCGTAGAGGCGATGGATGAAGTCCAGCATCTCCAGCGAGACGTCGATGATCAATGCGTAAAACAGAAAGCTGGCGAGTTTGTCGACACAGCTCATGTCTACTGGCTTCCGGCGTAGAATACTGGTGGCCATGTAGATGAGCATCATCAACGCGATCCCGGAGACGATCGCCGAGAACAGAAACACGATGGGGATCAGGACACTACTCCACCACGGATTGGCCTTTACCGAACCGAAGATGAAGCCCACATATCCATGCAGGAGGAACGCCGAGGGAATACCGATAATCGTAATCACACGGCCAGCGGTGTGGTCGAAGCGGACCGCATCGTCCGACAGATCCGTGGAACCAAGCGTCATCAGCTGATGTAGCCACTTCCGAATCCCCGATTCGCTGCGCGACCAGACGATCAACTCCTTGCGGTAGTCAAACCAGACTTCCAGCAGTAGCACGACGGCCAGATACCACGCGTAGACGAAGCCGAACATGGCCATCGCCGACTGCAGGTGCGGCGTCAGGAAGATCTCGAGGGCTCGCTCCGGGTGGCCTAGGTGCGACAGGAGGGGCAGAGGTGCCACGATCAGGAATGCCAGTGCCGTGAGCAGAGCAAGTCGATACGTGGGCTGCACCTCCTTGACGTTGAAAACGCGCTCCAGCGAGGCGAGGATGAAGGCGCCGGCGACGAGTCCCGTCAAATACGGATACACGACGACCAGCATTCCCCAATGCAGCTCGACTTCATTCGGATAGATGAAGCCGTCGATCTGCTTCAGCACCTGATGGA
>Ga0233428_1001503_pt1 | contig 24672 bp, 18 predicted proteins | sample SI_118_April2016_4_FD_179890 | JGI IMG/M metagenome (GOLD analysis project Ga0233428, IMG submission 179890) | Seawater microbial communities from Saanich Inlet, British Columbia, Canada - SI_118_April2016_120_MG | ecosystem: Environmental > Aquatic > Marine > Inlet | place: Canada: British... | reverse complement strand
TTCCCCGTTTCGATCCCGACCTCTACGACCCGGAGATGTGGGCGGCAGAGGCGAGCAATGCGGGCATGAAGTATTTCTGCGTGACGACCAAGCATCATGACGGTTTCTGCCTGTGGGATTCAAAACTCACCGACTACAAAGCGCCGAACACACCGGCCGGTCGTGATCTGATCAATCCCATGGTGACGGCCTTTCGTGAGCGTGGGATGAAGGTCGGATTCTATCACTCCCTCATCGACTGGCATCACCCGCAGTTTCGAATCGACGATGTGCACTCCATGCGCAACCATCCCGAGCGGGATGCACACAACGCCAACCGCGAGCAGAGCAAGTACAGCGACTACTTGCACGGACAGGTGCGTGAATTGCTCACCAACTATGGCAAGGTTGATCTGCTGTTCTACGACTTCTCCTATCCTGCTGGCGCGCGCGGCCGACCCGCAGAATTCGATGGCAAAGGGCGACAGGACTGGCAGAGCGAGAAACTGATCCAGCTGACACGGCAATTGCAGCCAGACATCCTCGTCGATGACCGACTGGACCTGATGGATGTGGAGGGTGGCTGGGACTATCGCACGCCGGAGCAATTCATGCCCCGCGAATGGCCAACTGACGACAGTGGCACGAAGGTCGTGTGGGAGACGTGCCAGACGTTCTCGGGATCCTGGGGCTACCATCGCGACGAGTCAAGCTGGAAGAGCGTCGAGCAATTGCTGCGAATGCTGATCGAAGTGGTCAGCAAGGGGGGCAATCTACTGCTCAACGTTGGCCCCACGGGACGTGGGGAGTTTGATGAGCGGGCTCTGCAGCGACTGCGTGGCATGGGGGAGTGGATGCGGCGACACGCGCGATCCATCTACGGTTGTACAGCCGCTGAGGCCGGTGTGCCCACACCGAAGGATTGTCGCCTGACGTGGAATCCACAGACCAATCGTCTTTACGTGCACATCTTCGCCTGGCCCTACAAGCAGCTGTCACTGGATGGACTTGCAGGCAAGGTGGAATACGCACAACTGCTCAACGATGCGTCGGAAGTTTTCCTGCACGAGCCCTCTGCGCAGCAGATGGAGATGGGTGGTGCTGACGCGGGTGCCGTGACCCTGGATCTACCTGTGGAACGTCCCAATGTGGACATACCGGTGGTCGAGCTATTTCTGAAGAGCAACAGATGAACGGCCGAGACCGCTTTCTTACTGCTCTGCGGCGACAACAGCCGGATCGTGTGCCCATCTGGGAGCTCATCATCAACGAACCCACACGATCAGCGTGGGGGGCGACAAGTCTTGAGGACTTTGTCGAAGCGGAAGATCTCGACGGCATCACCGTCTTCGAGGATACGCCACTGACGCCAATACAAGTCGACGACATCGGCATGGAGGGGATCGGCGCGGCGAGTGCCGATCACTGGCAGGTCGTGTGGCGGCAGACGGACGTTGGTATTCCCTATCCCGAGAGTGGTCCCATCGCCGGACCCGGCGACCTGGCTACCTACACGCCACCGGACGTTGAGGACGAGGCGCGGCTTGTGAGTCTGCGCTCAGCGGTGGCGCGCTTCAAAGGGCAGCGGGCGATCGTCTTCTGTACTCACGATGCCTTCGAGTTCTCGCATTATCTACTTGGCGGCATGGACAGGTTGTTGATGGCCTACATCGAAGCACCTGATTTCGTCCACGAGTTGGCGCAGATCGTGATGGACTACAAGATCCGCATGATGACGAAGGCCATCGAATTGGGTGCCGATGTCGTCGTCTCCGGCGACGACTACGCGGCGACCCATGGGCCGGCCATGTCACCCAATCACTTCCGTGAGTTCGTCCTACCCTATCTCAAACAGAGTGTTGACGCAGCCCATGCGTGTGGTGTGCCCTTCATCAAACACACGGATGGCAATATCTGGCCGATTCTCGATATGATGGTCGATGAGGCAGGGATCGACGCCATCGATCCGCTGGAGCCACTGGCCGGCATGGACATCGGCGAGGCGAAGGCACGTTATGGCGACCGTATCGCCGTCATCGGCAACATCGACTGCACGGAACTGTTGCCGCATGCCACCGAAGCCGAGGTAGAGGTCGCGGTGCAAGAGACCATCGCCAAGGCGGCCCCTGGTGGGGGATTCATCCTGGCGTCGAGCAACTCTATCCACCCTGCAGTGAAGCCGGATAACTACCGTGCCATGGTAGACGCAGGACGACGCTGGGGTGAGTATCCACTGGATCAGACGATGATCGACACGCATCGAGCATCCGACTACTGCGGCCGCTGGCGCTGATCGCCTGCGCTCATGAGCTACGAGATTGGCATGGCCGCTCTGCGGCGAGATCCAGCGGCGCGTCTGGCACATACGGAGTATTGCAGCAATTACGCGCTGGTGCGTGCCGTCACCGGACGCGACCCGCAGCAGGACACGGCTGCCTGGCAGGCCTTTCACGATGCCTGGGATATCGATTTCCTGTGGTCGACGAGTGATGGCCCGGTGCCTTGGGAGGAAAGGGGCAGGGTCACCGACATGGGCCACGCGGAATTCCTCGAAGGCGGGATCGATCGTCGTGAGACGATCAGCTGTCCTTTCGCCACAGTGGAACAGGTGTGGGCTTTCGACGCCGTCGAGGAGTATGGCCTGCCCGAGCACGGCGAACTCGTCGAATTCTACGAGGAGCGCTATCGCACGGGACGAGGCGAACATCCCGAGCAGGTGTTTCCCGGTGGCTACTACAAGACCATCGTCTCAGGCATGATTCAGACCTTCGGCTGGGAACGCCTGCTGGAGGCGGCGGCTGATCAGGATCGTTTCGAGCGAGTCGTCGATGGCTTTTTCCGCCTGTCCCTCCATCACTATCAGGCGCAGGCCGAGACGTCGATCGAGGCCTTCATCTGCCATGACGACATGGTCTGGTCCGAGGGGCCATTCATGCACCCCGATTTCTACCGGTCGGCCATCTTTCCACGCTACCAGAAACTCTGGGAGCCGCTGCGCGAAGCTGGCAAGATCGTCCTATTCTGTGCCGATGCGACATTCACCGAGTTCCTGCCGGATCTGGCCGCTGCTGGCGCGCATGGATTCATCTTCGAACCGATGACCTCCCTGGAGGCCGTTGTGGAGGGGTTCGCTGACACGCATGTGATCGTCAGCAGCAAGGTGGACTGTCGCACCCTCACCTTTGGGACGCAAGAGCAGATAGCTGCTGAGGTCGATGCGAGTCTGGCACTGGCCGAGCGCTGCCCCGGTTTCGTCTTTGCCGTGGGCAACCACATCCCCAGCAATGTGCCTGTCGACAATGCGCTGTTCTACTTCGACTACCTGAGCGAGCGCTGGCACCGCTAACCCGGGTGACTCAGCGGCAGAAGCTCTGCGACTCCTCGGCGAGGGCGATGAAGTTGCACGCCGCCTTGGCGGTGAATGTGCCGGACGCCGTTCCGCCGAGGCAGAACCCGCTTTCGTGACCTACGGCCTCCAGGTGAGCACGTCCCAGACGCCGAACTGTGGCTTCGTCGCGTGTTTCCAACACCTCCATGTCATCGAGCCCACCTACGAGGCAGACACGATCGCCAATACGGCGGTGGGCGGTGCCAAGGTCGACGTTGCCGTAGGGCGGCACTTCGAGGGGATCGAGAAAGTCGATGCCTAGATCGGCGAAGGTCTCGAGATAGCTGTCGACGTAGCCGTGATTGTGGTAGTAGGCCAGGGCCCCGTGGTCGTGGATCAGGGAGACGAGTTGCGTGTCCCACGGTCTCACGAGGTCGTCAAATCCGGCGGGGCCGAGTTGCTCGGTGGCGTATTCGCCGCCGACGATGCGGAAAGCATCGACACCGGCACAACAGGCGAGATCGACGAAGCTCATCAGACGCTCATGGGCGACGTGTACGCAGCGGCGCAGCAATTCGGGCGAATCCATGGACAGCAGACACATGTCTTCAGGTGACAGAATTGTGGCGGGGAAGCAAATGGCGTCGCCGATGCCAGCCAGCAGCAGCGCGTCGTCACCGATCTCGGCACGTCGTTTGAGAAAGGCTTCCACCTGGGGCACGGCGGCGACGAAGGGAATACTTAAGAATGCCTCCACATCTGCTGCGTCCTTGCAGGGAAACTCGGTTGTGCAGCCGGTGATGCTGGTCCGCTGATAACGCTGCACAAGCTCGCCAGCCGGTGTCTGGTAGCGGGTGATGGTCTCGTCTCCCACCTGCTGGCTGGTGCTGTCGACGGCAGTGCCGGTGAAAGGGTTGCCACCGAGACCTGCCGTCAGGAAGGGGTCGGTGCGGGCAATCAACTCGGCCGCAACAGGCCCGTCCGGATCCAGATGCCCCAGGCCAAAGGGGGAGACGGGTATACGATCAGGACGCTCACCCTTGAGGGCGGCGAGGATGCGTTCACGAGAGGTCATGGGATGACTGCCCTCTTTCGTCAGCTCAATTTTTTAGAAAATTCGACAAGAGCCCGTACGTTTTCTGGTGGTGTGAAGGGCGCGACTTCACATCCGGGTGCAACGATGAAATGCTTGCCACCAGCCATCTGACAGTCCTGCGCTGACTGGGTGACATCGTCAACGCTGCCTTCCAGCATGGTTGAGATGGTGTCGATATTGCCACACAGCGTGCGATCTGCCCCCAGTTTCTGTCGGGCGAGGGCAAGGTCGGTGAGGAAGTCGACTTCGAAGACGTCGGCTGGCAGCCGTGCCATATCTTCCAGCAGGGGGTCAGTACAGCCGCACATGTGTACTCGTGTCATCGCTCCTGCGTCGGTGGCGGCACGCAGGATCTGTCGCTGTCTCGACCACAGAAAGTCGGCGTAGAATTCTGGTCCGATCAGACTCGCGGCAGCGTCACTCATGCCGATGCTGTCAGCACCCGCTTCAACCTGAGCTGCAGCATAGTGGGTGGAGAGGTCGGCACAGAACGTGAGCAGGTCATGGACGAAGGCCGGGTCGTCGAAGAAATCGGTCATGAGTGCATTGATGCCACGTAGCTCGGCAGCCAGAGCCAGGGCGCCTTCGACCCAGCCGACAATACAGGCCTCGGCGCCTGCTTCACGACGCAGGAGTCGGATCGCCTCGATGCGGTCGCCCATCCGTCCGGCGTGGACGTCGGGGAGTGTCAGTTGTGCGAGTTTCGCCTTGTCCTTGAGGGCCGCGTTGGTCTCGTCGATCGCTGGCGGTTGGTCAGGATACCAGCGCACACTGTCTTCGCCGCACAAGTCCACGACCTCGCGGGCAGGATCCGAACAGGTCAGCAGAATGTCGAGGTCAAAATCACGCCACACGGACAACTGGGCGGCGGCCATTAACTCGCCGCTGCGGCAGTAGTCCCCAAAGGGGATCCTGGCATATTTTCCAGCGAAGGTCATCAGCATCGGCTGCACTGGAGGCCGGTCGCGTGGCCTACCGGCAATCGTGGCACGGACGCGCTCCAGGCTGGTCATCTCTTGCAAATCTCAGGCTCCGGGCGGTAGGATCGCGGGATCTAGACTGGCCGATTGAGGTGTCACGATGTTCGTCACCTCCTTATGTCAACAAACCGAGATCTCCTACACCGGGCAAGGCGCTACCTGTACTCGCATCTCAGAGACGAATTAGGGTAGGTTGTAGGGAATGGAGGAGCACAGCATGAACGAGTCACATGTCTCACGTCTTGGTCGTCAGGTGGCGTCTGAGGACGACGCCGCAGGATGCACTGCGGCACCGGGGACGGCGCGTCGGCGTTTCATCGACTATGTCCGCTCTCCTGCCGAGCATCGCCCCGTGGTCTCGCCATTCCTGCCCAAGCCTGATGTCCTGGAGGCAACGCTGCAGCACCTTGGTCTGCCGACCACGGGAGACGCCGTAGGCGACGAGATCGCTCTGAGTCGTGCTGTCGACTACGAGCCTATGTTCATGGTGGGTTGCACGCAGTTCATCTTCCCCTGGGAGATTGACGAACAAGGCAGCGACAAAGATCGCGTGTGCTACACACTGCCTACCGAGGCTGGAACCTGGACCAAACGCCTACCCCGCGGCATGGTCATGGGCAGCACGGAGGCAAGTTTTCCGGTGCAGACGGAAGAAGATCACCTGTACTTCCAGTCAGCCTGTCTCTCGGTGGTACAACGGGAAGAGCAGATCCGCACGTTTTTCCGCCAGTGGCGGCGCAAGGTTGCCGATGATGGTGTCATCGTCATCGGCCACGTCAATCCGTACTGGCTCGCTCACCAGGTTGGCCAGGCCACGTGGTTTCTGCACTGGCACGACTTCGAGTCTACCTATCGCCGCAGTATGGCCGCCGTCTATGAGGCTTCGCTCTTCGTCTTCGCCCTCGCCCTGGAGGAGGGGTTTGATTTCATGAGCGCCTCCGGACTTGGTCTGGAGATGACGTCACCTGACTTGTTCGCTGCCATGGATGTGCCGTGTCTGAGCGACTACGCCGCCTGGACCCACGATCGCGGCGGTCTGTTCTGGTACCACAACTGTGGTCGGACTCAGCGCTTCTTTGATGCGGGAGTCTTCGATCGTATCGAGGCGGATGTTCTGGAGACGGTGGCGCCACCACCGGCTGGGGATAATGAACTGGCCAGCGCCAGAGCACGTCTGCGCCCAGGATCTTGCACTAAGGGAAATCTTGACCTGGGTCTACTGCGAGACGGCAGCGTAGAAGCGGTGAGGTTGGCGACGCGGAGCATGGTCTCGGCTACGGCTGGCCAGGCGCACATCCATTCGACGGCGGATGCTGTCCTGCCAGGGACGCCCCCGGAGAACTTCCTTGCTCATCTGTCTACGGCCCGGGCCATGACAGGTTGAGCTTGTGTCAGGCGGCAGACAGGGACCAGGCACTGAACGGCAGTCACTGACACACCACATGGCGTGCACGCTGGGCAGCAGGTAGCGGTACACTGACGGGAGCCTGGACATCGAAGACACCCGACGCGCCCATGACGGTGTTCACTGTACCCCGATCCTTCGCGCCGACGTAGATCAGATGCTGGGTTCCGTCCACAACAAGGCTGGTCGGTGACGACAACTCTTCGGCGTCATCGTCGCCGGGTCTGGTTCCCAGAATCCTACGGCTCTGTCGTGTCAGTGTGCGGCCATCTTCCGCCAGAAAGATCTCGTAGAGCTCAACGACCCGAGAGACATCGCCCGAGGCTCTGTTGCCACCACCACACACGGCGACATATTCGCCGTTGCCGAGGGGGGTGACGGATCCGGGGTCTATATCGTGCCAGATCAGCATCATGTTCTGGTCGGGCATCGCATGGCCCTCGATGGGCTTGAGCACATCCAACTCCTGCCAGTTGATCGCATCGTCGGAGGCCCAGATCGCCGAGTGGTAGTCATCACCACCGCCGTGTAGCGAATAGCCGACATACTTGTGCGGGATGGCGGTAAACCGGTTGCGAGCCCAGCGGAAGTAGCCTGTGTGGCCATTGCCAGGTCTGTCGCCGGGCTGATAACGCAGGATCACGGAATCATCCTCACCCTGAATGCGCGAAAAACAGACACCGTCGGTAGATGTAGCCAGCAGGGTTCGCTGCGTGTCTTCGATGCCATTCTTGTGATACGTCATGTAGACGGTGCCATCAATGACATTTACATGGGGCGTCTCGGTGTGCCCGGTTCCCTGAATGGGGTCGACGAAGATGGGATTCGCCTGCGGACCCGCTCCCAGGTGATGGAAGTCTCCCGCCGCGAGGGCCGCATCAAATGATCTCCAGGCGGCCGGATCCGTCGGTGACCCATTACAGACATAAAGCCAGATCCCACCTGCACCGCTGTCGTGATCGGTGGAGAAATACAAGGCGTAGTCACCGGCAAAATCAGGCACCTGCTTCATGTCCACGAGACAGCAGTAGTATGGACCGGGGCCGACCATGTTGGGAACAGGGGTGAGCAGGGCACCATGCCGAGTGAAGGTGTGCTGGGTCATGGCGCCATCGAGATCTCATCGCCGCGGTAGGCAGCGACGATGTGCGTCGCGATCCCTGCCCAGTCCAACGACTCGGCGCGAGCTCGAGCAGCGGCACCAAGGCTGGTGAGATCACGTCGCCGGATCGTTTCCATTGCACGTGGCAATGCATCGGCAATGGCCGGGTCGTAGATGATGCCCGCCGTGTCGCCGATGAGCTCTGGCAGGCAGCCTAGAGCCGGCGCGATGACCGGTCGGCCAAAACCAAGGGCTGTGATCGCCGAGCCTGACGTCAGTACTTCGGCGAAGGGAAGCACGACGACATCCGCACTGTTGAGATAGAGCTGAAAGTCGTCGTTGGCGAAGAACTCGGAGGTCCAGATGCGAATACGCCCGCCACTGTTGCCAGCATGATCGGCCAGTTGCTGCCCGTAGGAGGGGTCGAAGGCATTGCGCATCATCAGGCCCAGCACTGCATCGTCAGCTTGCAGGCTGACAAACGCGTCGATCAGCGTTTCGATCGACTTGTAACCACGTGCATTGCCGAAGAATAGATAGACGAAATCGTCGCTATCCAGATCGAGGCGTGCCCGGGCCTCTGCCTGGGGCAGATCGTTGCGGAATACGTCGATGAAGTTCCCGTGTGGCACGACTCGTACATCCCGACAGTAGAAGTGTTTTCGCGCCAAAGCAGCCGCATGTTCACAGTGAGCGAGCACGATATCCGCGTGATCGGCCACCAGCAGTCGGGCCATGTGATCGATCTGCGGGAAGGGGCGCTCATGGGGATAAAGATTGTGCAGGGTCCACACGATACGATACCCCAACCGGTGGGCAACGTGGATGCTCTCGGCGAAGTCATGGAAGGCTGCTACCGTCGCCGCCAGGTCGTCGCGTCGGTAGAACAGATGTAACCAGTTGAGGTGTAGAACGTCATGGGTTGACCGTTGCGCCTCGAGCCACGCCGGCGACATACCATAGTCACCCAACTCGAGATGGATGTCGTGGGCGTGTAAGGCGTGGTCAAGGAGTCCAGCGTAGGGGTTGCAGCGATGCTCGAGACTGAGACCACCGACCGGTTCCCAGAAGAACAGGACGTTCACAGATCATCCTTCAGGCGACGGGTTGGTTTAGTAGCGATAGGCCCGTGCCGTTTCGTAGAGTGCCACGATATTTTCGATCGGCACATCGGCCTGAATGTTGTGAATCGGATTGACGACGCAACCGCCACCGGGGGCAAAAATCTCCAGGCACTCCTGGGCCTCACGGCGTACATCGGCCTCGGTGCCGAAGGGGAAGGTGTTCTGCGTGTTAATGCCGCCACCCCAGAAGACCAAACGGTCTCCGTAGGTCTCTTTCATCCAGTGTCGATCCATGCCTGCAGCACCCCATTGGACCGGGTTGAGGCAGTCGACGCCCGCATCAGCGATATAGCCGATCAAGTCCGGAATGGAGCCGCAGCTGTGGATCCACACCTTCACGTCGGGAAACTCGTGCACTGCATCACACACCAGCTTCCAAGCCGGTGCGATGATGTCACCGAAGAGTGATGGTCTGAAGACTTCGCGGTCCTGCGTGCCGTAGTCAGCACCGCTCAGAACGAGGACATCGACATATTTGCCTACTGCACTCAGATATTGTCGCGCCCTGCTGGCGTTGGCCTCACACTGCGCCAGCATGTATTGCTCGCAGTGGACCGGATCCAAGGCCATTTTCATCCCCCACTGGTATAATCCGCCATAGCCACCTGGAAGGCTGAAGGGAGGCGTGACCACGAGTGCACGACTTGTGGATTCGTAGAGTGCCTTGATCTTGACGCGTTCACGCTCGAGGAAGTCGGCGTCAAGAGGGCCCGGTAGAGCCCACTGTTTCTCGTCCATGTGTGGTACTTCGAAGGTGTCTGTGAGATTGGCGACATGAAGTGCGTCGAAATACCGGCCTCCTTCGGGCATACGCGCTACCGCTTCGGTCCATTCGGGACCCTCACCCACCAGCAGCGATCCGTCCTCGGTCGATTGCGGATGGAAACCCGCTGGTACGTGGAAGGTCTGATCGCCCCAGAAGGTAAATTCCTTCCAGCCGTTGCGGGTGAGTCCATAGTTCATCGTATCTGCGGGCACCATGGCAAAGTCGCAACCCAGGGCATCGAGTACTGGCTCCTCGACTTCAGCCAGCATCTGGAACAGATCGAAGACCCGCGTCTGTCCCTCGTCGATGCCTAGTGCTCGTTTCAGGGCCTCATAGGTCCACGCCACCGTACCCGTCATCCGGGTAGCACCCAGATCGATCGCGGGTCGATCAGCCTCCTCGAAGTTCAGAATCTTGCGGACGCGTTCACGGGAATTCATGGTGACCAGTTCCACAGCTAAGAGGAAGTGCAACCAACTCGGGTCGTCATGGTCACCATACCGAGGTGCCGTCTGTTGAGCAAGGGGCCGTTTCCCAAATGGGGTCAGGTTGGTCAGGTTACATCAGAAGACCCTCGCACGGAGGTAGTATTGCAGGAACGCACCTACATACGCGATCTGGCACGACGCTACGTCGACATATGTCGGCGTCCTGAACAGGCGCAGCGACGGCAACTGTGGCGGCGGCACAACAGCCTGCGACAGACGCGGCCACCGATCTATATCCGCGCTTTCGCCTGGCACGAAATGCCCGATAGCCAACCGCGTTGTCAGGATCCATTGTGGCGCCAGATGGAGGATTTCTTCCGTCGCCACCTGTTCTGGGACCGGCTCGGTGACGATTCAGTCTTCGAGCCTTGGGTGACGGTTCGGGCCCAGCACGTGTGCAGTGGTTGGGGTGTGCCACTCGAGCGCCAACGTACGAATGATCTCCATGGCTCGTTCAAGGTCGACTATCCGATCAGAGATCCGGCAGACATGGGGAAGCTTCTCCCACCGCGACACGAGATTGACGAGACACGCACGGCGGAGAATCTGGCTCGTGTGCAGGAATGTCTGGGTGATCTGATCGATGTCGATGTCGATCGCGGTCCTGCGTATTGGACGTGGTCAGCGGATCTGTCCACCGACCTGGGATACCTGCGTGGGATTGAGCACTTCATGGTCGACATGATCGATCGACCACAATGGTTGCACGACCTGCTCGGTTTCATGTCAGAAGGAGTACAGCGCGCACAACGGCAGGCCGAGGAAGAGGGCGATCTGGGGCTGACCTCGCACTACAACCAGGCGATGGCCTATGCAGAAGAGCTCGACGATCCCGTGGCCAATCAGCATGGGGTGAGTCGAAGCCAACTGTGGTGTTTCACCGCCGCCCAGGAGTTTACCGGTGTGTCACCCCAGATGCATGAGGAGTTCCTGCTGCAACACCAACTGCCCATCATGCAGCAGTTCGGTCTCGTCGCCTACGGTTGTTGCGAAGATCTGACCGATAAGATCACGATGCTACGGCAGATTCCAAATCTACGCCGCATCGCTGTTTCACCCTTTGCTGACGTCGAACGCTGCGCGCAACAGATCGGGCGAGACTACGTATTCAGTTATCGCCCGAGTCCGACGGACATGGTTGGCTACGGTCTCGATCACGAGCGGGTAAGGCAGCTCCTGCGCCAGGATTTGATGGCTTGCAGGGACAACTTCGTTGACATCACGCTGAAGGATGTAGAGACGGTGGAAGGAGACCCGCAGCGAGTGCGCCAATGGGTGGCCATGTGCAGGCAGGTGATCGACGAGGTGTTCATCTGACACCCATGAACTCGAAGCAACGCGTTAGCGCTGCCATCAATCGCCAGCCCGTGGACCGAGTACCACTGGGTTTCTATGCCGTCGACTGCGATACGGTGGGGCGCGTATTGGGGCGCTCTACCTTCGTGCGTGACAAAGTGGAGAGTCAGATTGCCCTTTGGGAGGGACGTCGAAACGAATTGGCTGCAGGTCTAAAGGCAGATGTGGTCGACTTCTACCGCCTGATGGACTGTGCCGACCTGTTGCTGCCCAAGGAGGCTATGCTCCTGCCGCCCGTCGACTATGAACCGCTGCGTCCACGGGCCATCGGCGACGATCGCTGGGAGGACGAACGAGGTCGTGTCTATCAGGCATCACGGAGTGCCAACGAGATACGGTGTGTCTACGATCCGACCGTGGGCGAGCGAAACTGGTCGGTGGAGGATTTTGCCGACGACACGCCACCTGAACCTCCCGACGCCAGCATGTTCGAGGTCCTCGATCACGTCATCGCTGAACTCGGCGACGAACGCTACGTGGCATCTTCAACGGGGGGGATCACGGCGCTGACCTTGCTGGGGGGCACTGAGGAGGGGCTGGTGCTGCACGCCCTGCAGCCAGAGGTGATCGCTGCCGCCAATCGGCAGTCCGTGGCGCGTCAGAACGCCCTTGATGCACACTGCATTCGGCCAGGTGCTGCAGGTGTGCTGATGGAACAGGATACGGCTGGCAGCAATGGGCCCCTCGTGTCACCGGACATGTTCCGCGAACTGAGCTATCCGTATCTCAAGGCTCGAATGCAGCATGTCAGAGAATCGGGCGTCCAACAGATCATCTTTCACAACTGTGGCAATAACATGCCACTGATGGACATGTTCATCGATGCCGGCGTCGACTGTTACCAGTCGCTGCAAACGACGGCGGGCATGGAGGTCGGTCTGCTCAAGCAAAACTACGGAGAGACATTGTGTTTCTGGGGAGGCGTACCAGTGGAGGTGCTCATCGCCGGAACCACCGCTGAGACCCGCGCCGCTGTACGCACCGCGATGGAGCGTGGTGCACCCGGCGGCGGCTTCATCCTCGGTCCATCGCACTCAGTCGCCTTTGGTACCAAATACGACAATTTCCTGGCTTTCCTCGACGAGTTTGATCGTCTGAGGGACCACTATTCTTGATCCGCATGGAGGATGGCACATGAGTATGACATCACGGGAGCGCATCCGATGTGCTCTGGGAGGGCTGCCACATGATAGGGTGCCGTACCAGGACGCGTTCTGGCGTTCCACGGAGATTCGTTGGCGCCGCGAAGGTCTTCCCGCGGATGTTGATCTCGGTGAGCACTTCGGTTGTGAAATGGCTCGTATCGGTGGTGACTATTCCCTGCAATTCCCCGAACACACCATAGAAGAGACAGACCGATATCGCATCTACGTCGATGGTGATGGGGCGACACGCAAGGTGATCGCCATCGGTGACGACTGGACGCCTCATTGGCTCGAATTCACCATCGACTCAGCGGATGCCTGGCGGAAACACCGTGACCGGTTGACCTACAACTCGCTGCGCTTGCCCACACTGGATGGCTACCGACGGGCGCGAGAAAAAGACCAGTTCGTCGCCTTTTCGGCGCATGCTTCATTTCATCCCACATGGCACAGGATTGGCCTTGAGACGATGCTGATGGCCATGATCCAGGAACCAGAATGGCCTGGAGACATGATGGCCCAACATGCGCAGTTGATCATCGATCTGTATGATGGGATGAAGGCGGCGGGCTTCGAGTTTGATGGTGTCTTCCTGGCGGATGATCTGGGTTATCGAACGGCGCCACTGATTTCTCCAGCCATGTACCGCGAACAAGTGATGCCACATCACCGTCGCGTCTGTGAGCACTTCGCCGCAGATGGTTTACCTATCATCTTGCACTCAGATGGCGACGTACGACCTCTGATTCCAGATTTCCTGCAGGCGGGCTTTACTGGACTACACCCGCTGGAAGCCAAAGCAGGCCTCGATGTGGGGGCTCTGCGCACCGAATACGGTGATCATCTGGCTCTGTTTGGCGGCATTGATGCGACCAAACTGGCAGGTAGCGAAGAGGATGTTGTCGAGGAGGTGCGGACGAAAGTGGCCGCCGGCAAGGAGGGGGCCGCTGGATACCTGTTCCACACCGATCACTCCGTGCCAAGCGACGTGTCGCTGAGCAACTATCAATTGGCTCTTCGTACGCTTGCCGAGTGTGGGAGCTACGAGTAACTGAGTGTCGGTGAAGGTTTAGAGATGTGCGTTGTAGTCATCGACGATCTCACCGACACGACGCACCCTCTCCAGATCACCTGTCGATGAGATTTCATCGGAGATCCCGAGCACCAGATTTGGTGCGAAGAGTTCGATGATCTCGTGTACGCAGGCTTCCAATACGTCGATCCCGTATGTGTCATCGAAGTAGACGGCGGGGATTCCGTCGAGCAGATACATCTCGTCGCCGAGCGCTTCGCGCGCCTGTTGCAATGTGACATCGCCCTGGGGTTGCGGCGTGATGGCCTCAATGCCGTCGAGCCCTGTCTGGCGAACGTAGGGCAGCAGTGGCCCAGTGTCTCCGTCCCAATGGGAGCACACGAACTTGCCCGCTTCGTGCAGACGTGCACAGCGGCGCTGGCAGGCGGGCAGATGATATCGTTCGAACAGATCGGGGGAGAGGGTACCTGCGTGGACGTTCTCACCAAAGTTGACAATCTCCACAGGGCAGGCACAGATGACGTCGAGGAGGCGATCATGGGATCTTTCGAGGGCGGCGAAGAAGGCTTCTACCGCGTCGGTGTCGTCGTATAGTGCATAGATGGCACTTTCGACACCCATCTTTTCGAGATAGAGTGACTCAATATTCATGCGCGGCATGAAGGTGGTTGGGGCGCCTAAGTCTCCGACTTCGCCTAACAGGCGTTGATAACACGCTTCGTCCCAGTGCCAGGTGCAATGCTCCTCCCGCCACGTCGCAGCACGCAATTCGTCGGCATGGGTCACCTCCCACTTTTGAGTGATCGGATGCCAACTGTTGGGCGTGCTGCGCGTCACGCGAAGTTGGCTACCCACGGGTGTCTCGATCGTCGTGTGAGTAAGATCTCCAACCTGCTCGGTGGAAACCCGCACGCGAGCATCCTCTGTACGGCGAAAACAGGCGTTGTATTCGTAGAGTCGGGCAGAACAGCCTAACTCACGATACACTTCGTAAGGCGACATACCTGTGTACGGAGCGGGCAATGGCACGCCGGCGAAGTCTCGGTCCGTGAACCAGGCGAGAATACGCGGCTGCCAGATGATGCGCCCTTCTGCTTCGCCGAAACAGACGCGCCGATGTAGATCAGAGAAATCGATCGTCATCACAGATCAGGAGTGGTTCGCCAGGTGGAGGGTGACGCGTCCAGTATGAGGTTAACTAACCCGAAACTGCACCTGCGAGGCGAAGAAAAAAATGATCACTCTGTCGTTGTCTCGAGCAGATCACCGGTTCGCCAAAGAGTGCCATGGTGGCATATCGTTCAGATATGCAGATTCTCACGATTCCAGCCGTTTAGGCCGATGGACACACGACTGATTCTCGTGGAAGGCTGTCCCGGTGTGGGAAAGTCCTCGACGGCTCAACACCTGTGGCGTCAATTGCAGCGTGCCGGCCATCCGTGTCGCTGGTTCTCCCAGCAAGAGCAGCCGCATCCTGTGGCGGCGACGAAGGGGATCGTTCGCGCCAAGGGTTTCAAGGAGTATGGAACGGCGGCCCTGAGACGATGGCGTGACTTTGCCTCGCGGGCGCGACGGTCGAAGGAGATCGTGGTGATGGAGGGCCATTTCTTCCAGCAGTTGATCAGCCCTCTCCTGCGTGCCGACGTCAAACCTGCCCGAATCAGCAAAGTCATCACACGCATGGCGCAGTTTTGCGCTCCCCTCAAGCCTGTGATGCTCTACCTCCATCAGCCTGATTATGCGCAGGCTATGCGCCACATCCTGGATGTGCGCGGCGAACGCGTCGAGGAGCACTACATCCAACAGGCTGACGCCAGCATCTACAGTCGGCGCCGCGACCTTGAGGGGTTCGATGGCCTCGTGCAGAACTGGATCGACGCCCGACAGATCATGGAGCAGCACCTGGCAGAACTGGATCTGCCCAGCCTCAGCATCGACAGTAGCTCGGGCGATTGGCAGGAGACCTATCAACAGATCGGCGACTTTTTGTCCCAACCCGTCGTGGCCGCGTCTCCTGTGAAGACGGCGGCCCTGGCCGAGTATACCGGCACGTACACCTATCAGCGCAATTCGACACCGCGCCGAGCCGGCGGGCGGAGTCGATTTGGCCCGGATGTGGCGCGCCGCGTGGGTGGGCTGCCGCGCGAAGTGCCACTGCATCTCAAGCAAGACGTCGAGTTCACGATTGGCGTGGAGAAGGGCGAACTTGTCATGCGGCACTACGGCTGGCTGTGGCCGAAGAACGAACTGATCCCCGTCGAGCGAGATGTCTTCGACCTGCGCTCGTGGCCCTTTCAGCTCGTGTTTGAGCGCGATCGTTCCAAAGCCATCGTCGCCGCATCGCGTCGAAGCGAGACCACTCGCTGGCAGATCACAGGCCAACGCTATCCGAAAGCTGAGGTGAAGTCATCTCGGTAGTCAGCTTCAGGCAAAGTCGATTCCTTCGGCCACTTGCACGCGCTGGTTAGAATTTGAGGGTGATGACTCCTTTCAGCTCCCAGGCCGAGTCGTCGCTGAGCGCATTCCCATTGATCAAATAGCCCGCCGCATCTCCGGGCATGAAGATGCCGCCGCGCAGATGGGCACTGAGCCCTTGCTCGATCAGATATGAAACACGGAAGTCGACCTCCTGCCCCAGGTCGTTCGCCGTCAGTGCGTAGTTGGGTGTGCCATCGTTATTCCAGGCTGGAATGTCCTGCGTTGCCTGCAGATAGGTTGCCGAAGCAAAGAGGCTGAGTTTTTTCGAGGGCTTAAATGTGCCATTCACCTGCAGGGCTGTCGTGTTCTCCAATTCGCGATAACCACGGACATTGGGCGCGCCCAGACCCTGAGGTGTGATGCCCTCCTCGTCCGGCATAATGGAGTCTTCCCAGATCTCGGTCAGGTAGAAGAAGCCCGACGTGCGGATCTTGTTGACATTGCCGGCGCCGGATGTCAAATCGTCATCACCGGAACCCATCCCAAAGACCCCACCTACACTGAGTCGATCACCCATTGGCATATCGGCCTTCAGATAGAGATTGAAGCCGCTGAGATCGCCATTGTTGATATCCCATGCCTGCGCACCGTGGGTGGCGTTGTCGACGTCGTCGGTCCCCGTGAGATACTCAACCTCACCAGCCAACTTGATGGCGCCCAGTTTCGTGTCGCCAGCCAGGCCAAACACTGTCAGTGTTGTCGGCTGCGCCGAGAAGCGCGTCTTGAAGTAGTTGAGGTGGTCGGGGATGTAGGCGTTGCCGTCGTCGGAGCTGCGATCGGTGTAATAGGCGGAGAAGAGATTGTAGGTGCCACCGGCCATCTTGCTGCGGAAATTGACGAGTAGCAGGTCGGCGTCACGATTGTCGGCACCACCGGTCTTGCTGGCGTCGATATCACTGATATTGTCTCCACCCTCCGACATCTTCGCCCATCCGATGGTGAGACCGTCGCCGACACCGCCAATATCGAGCTGGATGCCGTCGAGATTGTTGTCGATGACGAGTTTGTTGCCCAGACGAAAGGACTGTCGCCCCACACGGAAGGTCAGTGGGTGCGGTGCAAGGGTGAACTGAGCATATGCCTGGTCTACATGCAGCAGGAAGTTGGTGTCCTTGAAGTCGAAGAGGCTGCTGCCACCCGTGGCGCCCGTACGGTTCACTGTGCGATCCGCATTGTCGACGCCCCACCATCCTTGTCCCATATCGAAGCGAGTTACGACCTTCATGCGCTCATTCGGTGCCAGCGCGAGGTTCAGCCGAAGCATCTGCACGATGTAGTTGTCATCGTATGCATCGGCGTCGAAGCGGAAGGCGTGCTGGGATTGAGACCATGCCGTATACACGCCGCTGTAGGTCAGCTTCGTGTCGGCTTGTGCTGCAGTGGTGATGGACAGTGCGCCCAGGAACATGATCCAGCTCAGATGTCGCATCCTCTTCTCCTCCACGTCTTTCTATCTTAAGACTTGTAAGTCCGATTATAGTCGATACCCATAGGAGCCCTGCAAGAATCCTGCCGTTCGGGTCTACTCGAGAGAATCGCACAGAATCGGGTGCTGGATGTGTGACATGCGTGCCCCGGTGTCGCTCGCAGGCGTTTCGCAGGTTTTGCTCAGCTCATTCTTGCCATTCATTTGGGGCACAGCGGACAACGGCAGGATTCGGAGGGTATCTGTGAAAAGCATGCAACTATCGTCAGCACAATTGGACGAGTTCAAAGCGGAGGGAGCGCTGCCGATCCAGGGCCTGATCCCTGCTGATATCCTTGCAGGTTGGCAGTCTCAGATGCGTGCTGCGTGTACAGATGGCGTCGACCTCGGCGACCCTGACACGTGGCCGGTGGGCCGCTACGCGCCGGAGGGCGGCTGGCCTGAGCTGGGCCCCAATCTATACGACGTGGACAACCTGCAATCCATCGTCGAGCAGCTGGGGGGAGACGCCTTTGCCCCCTCTCACCCCGCGGGGCAGCCGTGGACGCGGCAGGTGCCGATGACGCGTGTGATTTTGCCGAGTGCGCCAGGCAGCGAGTGGGTCGCCCCCGTTGATGGTCATCTGGATGGCTATGCGACAGGCTGGGGAGGTGGGTTCATGGCGTTCTTCGCTGTGTTGCTCTGGGATGTCAGCAGTGCCAAGGGCGGCGGCACGGCCTACTGGCCCAGGTCACACCTGGCGAATCAGCGATATTTCCTCGAACACCCTGAGCAGTTTGATGGTTCGTATCTATTCACCGAGCCTGTGCGTAGCGGTGGGCACCGGGCTTTGCTTGATCGAGACCCCAGTGTCGGTGAAGTGGTCTGCATGACAGGGAGAGCGGGGGACGCCATGCTCTTTCATGGTTTGACGACGCACGTCGGGTCGACGAATGCTGCAGGCTCACAACAGCCCCGCGTGGCGCAATTTGCCCGTTACTCCCACAGAGAAATGCGGCAGCAGGCACCGATGGTGATGTTTCCCGACAAGGATGGCACACCATGGTCACCACCTGCGCACACCGCTGACGACCCGGCGCCGGCGACAGGCTTTCTACCGTTGGATCACCAAGGGCGAAAACTTAAGCGCTACGATGTGCCGCAGAATCTGTGGCAATACTGGTCTCCCCTTCTGGGTGGATCGGACGCCACAACCTAGGACTCGCGGGATTCTTCTTCGAATCTATACGATGAGCCTGTGCAATCAGGGCTCCCCTGCAGACATGCTCAACCAGATGACAGGTGAAGATGGCAAAGGCCGGATGGACTCAGATCGATTCAACGCCGCCCCTCGGACTCCCCATGGGGGGAAGGGGACCCCGGTTCTCGCCCGGTACCCAGATCATCGATCGCCTCGTCGCTCAGGCATTGGTGCTTGAGGATGCGAAGGGCGCGCGCACCCTGTGGTTATCCATCGACATGATCGGGATGGCGTGGCCGCAGACGAGTGGCTTTCGCCAGGAACTGTCAGCGATGACGGGCATTCCCTTCGACGCCATTGTCATCAACTTCTCCCACACCCACAGCGGCCCCATGTCGGGTTTCGAGGGGTATGCGACGACAGAACAGAAGCCAGAAGACCTGGTGGCCTATGAAGCCGATCTGATCCAGCGGTGTTTGAAGATGTCGATCGATGCGATCGAGATGCTTCAGGACGTGTCTGTTCGGGTCTGTCATGGCGCCTCGCAGATTGGTATCAACCGCCGTCGCCGAGATGCGGATGGCGAAATGGGCATGGGGCCAAATCCGGATGGATTCTACAATCCAGATCTCTGGGTCCTTGATCTGCAGGCCGCTACGGGGAATGAACGGTGTGTGTTATTCAGCCACGGATGCCACCCCGTCATGGTATATGGCTTCAGCTGGCAGGGCATTTCTGCAGATTGGCCCGGGATCAGCAGGAATCATCTCGCCGAGCATCTGGCGGGCGACGTACACGCCCAGTTCATCCAGGGGCTCGCTGGAAATGTGCGGCCACGTCAACTGGCAGACATGACCACGGGGACTTTCCGTACGTCAGAACCCGGTGACTACGTCGCAACGGGGAAACAGATCGCCGGTGATGTGATCACGGCGCTGCAGGACACGGGGGAAGTCATTGAACTGGATGTGGGGTGCGTGGCAGACTTCGCGATGGCACCCAAAGATCATGCGAAACTACCCGAGTCGTCCCATTGGGAAACCCTGGCTTGTCGGGATGACGAGTTGGAGAAGAATCTCGGGGAGTATTGGGGTGAGCGACTTCGTGCGGGGATCCCTCCTGTGCGTTTTCTGCCATGGAATGTCGGCTTGATACGCCTCGCAGAGGGGCATCAAATTGCGTGGCTGGCGAACGAAGTCCTCGCGGAGTGGCAGCCACTGCTACGCCAATGGCTGCAGGATCAGAAGCTGATAGCCTGGGGCTATTGCCAGGACGGTCGGAACTACATGCCGACGGACGAGCTGATTGCCGAAGGCGGATACGAGGTGGATCGAGCCAATACGTACAGCAAGAATGGCCCGGGACCCGTGGCGCTCGGCATCAACAATGCTGTGAGGGAAACGTTCCTCGTGTTGGCAGAGCGACTTCGAACTCAAGGTCGTAGTCGATAGGGCAAGGCACCCGCAGCTTACGATCGCCGAAAAACGTCGGCGACAGGGTCGAAGGTCACGCCCTCATCCAGAGGGATGATCGGGCGCTCGCAGATTGTGTGGCCAAGACTCGGCAGATTCGCACTGGTCGAGCCAGGAGCATCGACGTTGATGAGTTTCGCACACCAATCGGCGAACATGTGCGGTTCGGCGTGCGGCGACTTCACCACGACCATGTCGAAGTGACGCGGATCCTGGCCGTTGGCATAGAAGAAGGAACGATCGAAGAGACTCACCGGTCGCGTGCTCACAACCAGCGTCGCCTGATCCGCCACCAAGACCGCGGTTTTACCCGCATCCCAGGGCCAACCGAAGGACTCGCTACGGAACTTGCCGTCCGACAGCGAACGCACCTGGACATCGAGTTCCAGTGGTCGATATCGTTGGCCGTCGACGGCACCGCCGAGGTGCGCGCGAAAGCTACCACCGACACCAGCGCGAAAAGCGAATTCAACGGCGGCCTGATCAACAAGAGGTGCCAGGATGGTGCCCTCGTAGCCCTGATGCAGTGCTTCGCGCAGGATCGCATTGCTATCACCTGAGGCGCCCGAACTGGTCGCATCGGCAGCATCCATCATCACAACGGTGCCGGCGGCGACGGCCGCTGCTTGCTGCACGGCGTCCTGTAAGCTGGCCAGTGGAACCTGCATCTTTTCATGATGAGTCCAGAATCTCTGCGCCAGATCGAGAGCCAGTGTCTGTGCTGCTTCCTCGTCTCCATCCATCACGACGACGGCGTTGCTGCGCAATTCGGGCACATCGGTGAAGGGATTACCCCACATGACACCTGCTGCCAACCCGTCCACACCGGCCTCGATCTCCTGTGCCTTGCGAATGCACTCACCGACGGCACCCGTCGCCGTGATCATCTCATCACCGCGGGCCAGCGTAGGAATCTTCACACGTGCCGTGACGGGACGAATTTCGTCCCGCAGGATCTTCAGCAGCAGTGTCGCCGCTCGAACCCCGGTCTCGTAGAAGTCGATGTGTGGGTACGTGTGATAGACGACGACCGCATCGGCGAGTTGCAGCATGCGGTCCGTAAGGATCCCGTGGATATCGACAGAGACGACAATCGGAATCTGTTCTCCGAGAATTCGTCGAGCCTGGTGCAGGAGTGCTCCCTCCGGGTCGTTTTCGTTCTCTGCCTGCATCGCACCGTGCAGGCAAATGTAGGCGGCATCGATCGTGTTCAAATCACGTGCGGTCGCGATGGCACTCGAGTAGTCATGCAACAATCGATTGAAACTCTCAGCAGCCAGCACACCACCAGACGTGTTGGAGCTGGCGCCGTAACTGGGCACCAGTTCCACATCAGCCGCTGCATCGAAGACACTCAGGGCGCCGCCTACTTCTTCACGTGTGTTGTAGTGGAAGTCGAGCAAATCGGCGCCTTTGACGACGCGAAAGTCCTCATAGCGGCTGGGGGCCGGGTTGAAGGTAGACACCTCCTGTTTGCACTCGGCGATAAGGATTCTGGACATGGTGTCTTTCGCAGTGAGAGTCTGGGTTGCCCACATGGTGAGGTCTCGATCGTAGGATAACATCGGATCAGAAGAGGTCGCGAGACAAGCCCGTGTGAGACATGGACAATGTGCTGGCGGACATCCTATTCTGAATACGCAGAGACGGTTTGACAGCATTCCACCCCGCCCAATACTGTCCAGATACAGTACGGCATCTTGCGCAGCCAGCGGGTATACGCGGTGGGCGGGGATGGCAAGCTCAGTGGCATCGCGCCAGGTACGATCGGGAATACCGATGGTGACCGGGTGATGTCGCGACCCTCTACCTTCTGCATAACGGTTTGTCGCGGCTATACGCGCCGGGCCGAAGGGCACACGTGCCTGCACCAGACGGTTCTGGGGAAAGGCGATGGCGGCATCTGAGGGCGGCTATACGCGCCAGATGTTGCCAGTTCTTTCGAGAGGCGAGGGCTCACGCTCTCGCCTCTTCTTGTCGCTGGGACAAGGAAGCGGTTGGTTAGCGCAATACACCCTCCGGCTGAATCCCAAAGAGATCGCTCACATGGACCCATCGATTTTGCTTTCGTTGGATAGCACGGTTCGGCGTGCGCGCTTGAGCGAGATCAGGCAGATCATCGATTCTCCCGTGGCGACGCAGCTCTGGGCAGACATACGCGCTGCGGCTGTACGTGAGCGCGATCTGGAACCCTACCTCGTCGACTCGGTTTTCCCTGGTCGAGATGAGTACAGTGCCCAGCTGTTGGGGATGGACTATACCCTCTGTCGTGCGGTGGGCCTGCGCATCCTTCGCCATGCTCTGATGTTTCTCGTCGACGAGGATCAGGCCTGGCTCGAAGCAGCCCTGCGCCAGGCACAGGTCCTGTTTGATGATGCCGCCTATCCTGCCTGGAATCACCGGGCGCGTATGACGGATCCGGAATACGACGTCCACCTGCGCACCGGTATGCTGGCAAAAGATGTCGGTGTCATGCTCAATTGGCTGCGACCCCACTTAGATGTGGGGCAACTCGAGTCTATCGTCATGGGCCTGGACAAGCGCGCAGTTCGTCCATTTCAAGAGGCCATCCAGACCGACCCATGGTGGATCGGTGTGAACAACAACTGGCTGACTTGCATCGTCGGTGGTCTCGGCGTCTGTGGCATGGCCCTGGACGAACTTCACCCGGAGGCCCGCAATCTGATCGACTTTGCTGATCCTCTGATGGAGCGGCATCTGCAGGACTTCGGCGCTGCGGGGGAATTCAACGAGGGACTCGGCTATGCCGGGGCCGTGGCGCTGATCGTCGACTATTTCACGGCCCGAATGGGCTGGGCCCAGCAGAGGGAAAACCGACTGGCGGCGGCTCCCTTCCCGGACATTGGCCGGTTCTTCATCCACATGTGTGTTCCACCTGGCCATCTGTTTGCATTTGGTGATGGCCAACCCCGCGGCGTGCTCAAAGCGGATTGGATGGTCGCCGTCGCTGCCGCCTGCCAGGATGGCGTCTTGCAGGAGTTTGCTTTGCGTCATCGGACATCCATGGCTGATCCACTGCAACTCCTCTGTCTGGATCCCGATCTGGAACCTGCATCAGCGCAGGGGGTATGGCCTCTGGGGCGGGCGTACCACGAGCACGGAGCCTTGATCTCGAGCCGCTCATCGTGGGACCCGAATCGGACAGCGTCCGTTGTCGGTTCCAAAGCACGCCGCGAAGACAATCATGAGCACAACGACCCCGGACAGGTGGTGATCGATGGGGCAGGCCAGCCCTTGATCGTGGATTGGGGGACACCACCAACGACCTATCCCGCCGGCTTCTTCACACTGGATCGATTTCGCTATTTCGAAGCACAGGCCTACGGACACAATATCCCGGTTTTCGGCGGTCGCGACATGCGATCATGCTACGTCCTGCACCCGGATTACACCGAGGGACCCCTGCACGGAAAACGAGCGCTTCGGGCTCAGGGTCACATCGTGGAATCCATCTTCGATGACCATTGGGGTGGTATGTGGAAGCTCGATACCACCGCGGCCTGGGATGGAGTCAAACAGTGCCTGCGAACGGTCCTGCATGTGTTTCCCGGTTTCGTCGTGGTGCTGGATGACATCGAATTGGACACGGCAGAGTCGATCTCACTGCGCTGGAATACTGGTTCCACGCCGACCAGGGCTGCCGCGACCGGTGACAGCACTGGGGCTCGCAAGGACACCGGCATTGAAGTGCATGATTTTTTTCTGCAGCGTGAATCAGTGAGACTCAGTGCCCGCGTCCTCAGCCTGGATGGCGATGCTGCTACAAGTCGAATTGGCCGTCACGGCTATCAGGCACCATGGAATCTGGATCAGTTTGGAGGTGTTCTGCCAGAGCGCGATTGCCCATTCTTCGAAACCCTCATCGAGAGCAGCAGTCAGTGTCGACTGTTGTCTCTTTTTGCTGTGCAGCCAGGATCCAAGACCAAGTTCTGGACTGAGCGGGAAGGTCGGCACGTGGGAGTGATTGGCGACCAGGAGTTGGAAGTTGTGGTTCCAGGGGCTCGGGAAGGCACGGTCACCGTCTGTTCCTCGCCGCACAGAAAAGAATGGGTCTTTAGGTGAAACTCACGCAGATCGTCGAGACCTTCGCCAAGAGATATTGAGGCTATCGGCTGGTTGGGACACTCCTCGTGCTGACGCCGAAACGGAAACAACCTGCGCAGGGACATGCCCAATGAGGCCTGAAGCCAGGTGATCTTGCGAAGTGCCCGCTACTGCCGGAGGTTCTGTTCATGAGATACCTTCCGGAAGTTTTCGAGAACAATCGGCAGTGGGCTGAACACGTCCGGCAGC